>JAAUYB010077081.1_pt1 | contig 29035 bp, 26 predicted proteins | sample 7278071 | NCBI WGS metagenome assembly JAAUYB01 (sample SAMN14350121, study PRJNA611818) | marine sediment metagenome | isolation source: surface marine sediment (1.8m) | place: French Polynesia: Moorea | collected 2018-08 | reverse complement strand
GGCGCCTTTACCGAGCATTTTGACAATCTGGTGCGCGAGGCCAGCGTGTCGGCCCGGGACGTGCCAGATCATCTGCGCGACCTCGCCCGCCGCGCCAGCGCGGTTCAGTAAGGCATCGGGTGGGCGCGGTGCGTCTGGTCCAGTTTTGACATCAGTTCCGGTGACAAAGTCACCTCGGCCGCGCCCAACGCATGCTCTAGCTGCGGCAGCGTGGTGGCGCCAAAGATGCTGGAGGCCACAAACGGCCGCCGCGCGGACCAGGCAAAGGCCATGTGCACAGGATCAATCGCAAACGCCTGCGCCACCGCCAGATAGGCGCCGACCGCCTCGAACGCCCGGTCGGTCTTGCGCCCACCCAGATTGCCATTCAGCGCCATACGAGAGCCTTCGGGCACAGCGCCGTCCTGGTACTTGCCGCTGAGCAGCCCCGCCGCCAGCGGCGAGAACGGCAGCAAAGACACGTCTTCGTTCACCATCAGCTCGGCCAAGTCGGTGTCGGCCATCCGGCACATCAGCGAGTATTCGTTCTGCAGGCTCTGCACCCGCGGCCCACCGGCCTCTTCGGCCATCCGCAGCCACATCGCCGTGCCCCAGGCGGACTCGTTCGACAGACCAAAATGCCGGATGGTGCCGCGGTCGACCTCACGCTGCAGCGCGCCCAAAGCATCGGCCATGTGCTGGACGGTCTCGGCCCGGTTCTGCTGTGACGGATCATAGGTCCAGTTCTGCCGGAACATGTAGCTACCGCGATTGGGCCAGTGGAATTGGTAGAGGTCGATCACGTCGGTCTGCAGCCGCTTGAGCGAGCCTTCGATCGCCTCCGGGATCGTCTGAGCAGAGATCGGCGCGCCGTTGCGGGCATGCGCACCGGAACCGGAATGTTTGGTCGCCAGGATCCAGTCTTTGCGCTTGCCCGACTTTGCGTTCCATTCGCCAATGATCTCTTCAGTCCGGCCAACCGTTTCCTTGCGGATCGGATTGACCGGGTACATCTCGGCGGTGTCCATAAAATTGATCCCTGCTGCCAGAGCGTGATCGATCTGGGCATGCGCCTCGGGCACGTCGGTCTGGGTGCCAAAGGTCATCGTGCCCAGGCACAGCTCACTCACCATCAGGTCGGTGCGGCCCAGCCGGTTCATCTGCATAGGTGTCGTCCTTTCGTTCCGCGTTGCGGGCAAGGTAGCCGTTACGGCGCGGGTGCCAAGCCCTGCGCGATGTCGCCATGGGCCACGGCGAGCGATTTCAGCACCGCCCAGAGCTGCGCACCCTCACTCAGTTCCAGCGCCTGCGCGCTGCGCCGCGTGACCCGCGCCAGCAGCACGTCCTGCCCCAGCCGCAGCTGCACCATCACCCCCGGCCCGCCACCTTGCCGCAGCGCCAGCACTTCCACCGGCAGGATATTGAGCGCCGACAGCCCCTCTGGCCGCTCGCGCGCCAGGATCACCTCTTGCGCGAGGACACGAACGCGCAGCTCGGTCCCGGGGGCGGCATCGATCTGCGGCAGGTAAAGCGGCCCCCCAGAGCAGCGCAGCTCGGTCACGCCATCCTCGGCATGAGCAACGACCTGCGCCGGGATCAGCGCGCCGGTGTCGCGCACGCCAATTACGGGTGCGAGCGCCGGATCGGACAGCACCTGCGTCGCCGGCCCCGTGCGCAAGACACGGCCATCATCAAGCACCACCAGATGGGAGGCCAGCCGCGCGACCTCGGCCATGTTGTGGCTGACATAGAGGATTGGCACGCCCGTCTCGGCCCGAAGCCGTTCCAGATACGGCAGGATCTCGGCCTTGCGCGCGGCATCGAGCGACGCCAAAGGCTCATCCATCAGCAGCATGTCGGGGTTCGACAACAGCGCCCGCCCGATCGCCACGCGTTGCGCCTCGCCCCCAGACAGCGCGCCGGGGCGGCGGTCAAGCAATGCGCCGATGCCCAAGAGGTCGACAATCTGTTGCAGATTGTCCGGCGCGGCGCCGCGCATCCGCGCGCCGTAGGCGAGGTTGGCGCGCACCGTCAGATGTGGGAAGAGCCGCCCTTCCTGAAAGACGTAGCCCAGATGCCGGTGATGCACCGGCACGTTTACGCCCTTGCCCGCGTCAAAGAGCACGCGGTCTCCCACAGCAATCCGCCCGGCATCGGGTCGCACCAGCCCAGCCACCGCCCGGATGACCGAGGTCTTGCCCGCCCCCGAGCGGCCAAACAGCACCGTCACCCCATCCGGTGCCTCGAACTGCACGTCGAGCGCAAAGGCGCCCAGCGCCAGGCGGATATCGACCAACAGGCTCATGTCCCGGCGATCCTACGCGCCACGCGCCGCGCCAGCCATTCCGACAGGATCAACGCGCCCATCGCCACGATCAGCGCGATGATCACCAGCCGCATCGCCGACGCCTCACCCCCCGGCACCTGCAGGAACGCGTAGATTGCCGAGGGCACGGTGCGCGTCTCACCGGGGATGTTCGACACAAAGGTGATGGTCGCGCCGAACTCGCCCATCGCCTTGGCAAAGCCCAGAACTGCGCCGGCGATCACCCCGGGCAGGATCAACGGCAGGGTCACGGTGGCAAAGACCTTAAAGCGCGACGCGCCCAGCGTGGCGGCGGCCTCTTCGAGCCGCGGGTCGACCGCTTCGATCGCGAGGCGAATGGCCCGGACCATCAGTGGAAATCCCATGATCGCTGCGGCGAGCGCCGCCCCGGTCCAGCGAAAGGCGAGTGTGATCCCGAACCAGTCGTAGAGCACGCCTCCCAAAGGCCCCTGCCGCCCAAAGCCCAAAAGCAGCAGATACCCCGTCACCACCGGCGGCAGCACCAGCGGCAGATGCACCAGCCCGTTGAGCAGCTGTCGCCCCGGAAACTCTTTGCGCGCCAGGATATGCGCCACCCAAACGGCCACAGGCAGGCTGAGCAACGTGGCCCAGAATGCCACCTTCAGCGACAGGGCGACGGCCTGCCATTCCTGAGGTTCCAAGAACTCCATGCCTTTGGCTGTAACCTACTCTGGCGCCACAACAAAGCCGTGTTCGGCAAAGATCGCCTGTGCCTGTGGCCCGGTCAGCCATGTGAGCAGCTCGGCGGCGGCAGGGCCGGCGTCTTGGGTCATCACGGCTGGATAACGGATCGGGGCGTGGCTGGCTTCGGGGAAATGCCCGACGATATGCACCCGCGGTTCGGCCGCTGCGTCTGTGGCGTAGACGATGCCCAGGGGCGCCTCGCCAAGGGCCACCAGCGCCAAAGCTGCACGGACATTGTCGGTCTGGGCGGTTTGATCCGCGATGCCCTCCCAAAGGCCCAGCGTCGTTAGCGCCGCCTTGGCGTAAAGACCCGCGGGCACCGCCTGGACCAATGCGAGGGCCAGACGGCCCTGGCCCAAGCGGGCCTCCAAATCGAAGTCGGCTGTGATTTCGGGCGCCGCGCCGGTGGCGGGGCTACTGCTGACGAGGACCAGGCGGTTACCCATTAGCTCGCGGCGGCTGCCCGGTTGCGTCACACCTTGGCCCTCCAGCCAATCCACCCAGTCGGTATTTGCTGAGACATAGATATCCGCCGGTGCTCCCGCCGCGATTTGCCGGGCGAGCACGGAACTACCCGCCGCCGACAGCACCGTTTCCTGGCCGCTGACCTCTTCCCACACCGCCAGCGCCTCCCCCAGCGCGTCGCCCAGGGACGCGGCCGCAAAGACGCTCACCCGTTCGCCGGCCCAGGCCAGAGAAGCGGTGCAGATCAGCAGCAATGTCAGGAGCAGGCGCATGCACATCTCCGGTTCCGTTCCGCCGCAGGATGCGCGCGGGAAAAGACGGCGGCAAGGGGGCGTGGATCACGTTTTGAGATTGAGAACATATAGCGAACATTGTAGGCTGCGGGGATGAATATGGCGACTCCCCTCCTGTCGCGGCGCAGCTATCAGCCGCCGCCTGCGCTGACCCTCTGGGACGAGGTTGGCCTGCCCTTGTCGCGGGTGCATGAGCTTTGCGGGCGCGCCCGGCGGACGCTGGCGCTGCAGATCGCGGCGCAGACCGGGGGTGAGGTGTTCTGGATCGCGCCCGCTTGGGGGGCCGATCCGCTCAACCCCGATGGCATGGCGCCGATCCTGCCACCCGGGCGGGTGACCTTTATCAGCCCATCCCGGCCCGAGGATCTGCTCTGGGCGATGGAGGAGGTGCTGCGCGCAGGCCTGGTGCCGGTGGTGGTCGCCGACCTGCCCGAACCACCGCCGCTAACGCCGGTGCGGCGGCTGCACCTAGCGGCCGAAACCGGCGCCGGGCAGGGTCACTGCCGGCCGCTGGGCCTGCTCTTGACACCCGGGGATGGTGGCGCGCCGGGGGTGGAAACGCGCTGGCGGATGGAGCCGGCCCACACTCTGGGCCGCGATGCCTGGCAGCTCGACCGCCTGCGCGCCCGCATGGCCCCGCCCCGGAGCTGGCGGCTAGAGGATGGGGGGTTGCACCGTTCTGGGTATGATGACGCCGCGGGGTGAGCCGGGGGATATTGGGGCTCTGCCCCATCACAGCAAGCTGTGACTCCCCGAGGTATTTTTGAACCAGAGAAGTAGGGGACGGGCGCGCAGAGGGCCTGAGCAAACCGTCCTTTTTGAGGGCAATTCAGGACGTATTGCTTGCGGCATGACAAAAACGACGCCGCGCGTCGAGAATGCCCAAGACAGCTGTGCCTCTTGCTGCGCGGGATCACCCCATGCGCCTGCCCCTGTCCTTTGCCGCTCTCTTTTTGTCGATCATCCTGTTGCAGCTCTCGTCGGGCGGTGTCGGGCCGCTCGATGCGCTGTCGGGCTTTGTGCTGGAGTTTTCGACGGCCGAGATCGGGATGCTGGGCTCGGCGTATTTCCTGGGGTTTTTCATCGGTTGCTGGCTGGCACCGCGGCTGATGGGGGCGGTGGGCCATGCCCGGGCTTTTGCCGGGTTCACCTCGTTGGGCGCGATGGGGCTGATCGGGCATATGATGGTGATCGACCCTTATGCCTGGGGGTTGATGCGGGTGGCGACGGGGCTCTGTGTGGCGGGGTGTTACACGGTGATCGAGGCCTGGCTACAGGCCGCCGTTACCAATGAGACCCGCGGGAGGGCGATGGGCGCTTATCGCTTTGCCGATATGGGGGCGTCGCTGGCCGCACAACTGCTGATCGGCGTGCTGGAGCCCGCGCATTACGTGAGCTACAACCTTTTGGCGCTTTTGTGCTGCGCGGCCCTGCTGCCAGTGACGTTGGCCAATACGCGGCAGCCGGAGACACCGTCAGCCCCGCGGCTACGGCCTGGACTCGCCTGGGACAAATCGCCGTTGGCTTTAGCGGGGGTGATTGTGGCCGCGCTCAGCTCGGCCTCGTTCCGGATGGTCGGGCCGGTCTATGGCACCGGGGTGGGCCTCGCCGCCGACCAGATCGCGGTGTTCCTGGCATCCTTCGTGGCCGGCGGGGCGCTGTCACAGGTGCCGGTCGGTTGGCTTGCCGACCGCTACGACCGGCGCTGGGTGCTGATCTGGTTGTCGGTGGCAGCGATCCTCAGCTGCGCCATCACCGCGACTGTCACCGATCTGGGCACCGGAGGCATCCTGCTGACGGCGGCGTTCTTTGGTCTCACGACCTTCCCGATCTACTCGGTTGCCGCCGCCCACGCACATGACTTTGCCAGCAGCGCCGAACGGGTCGAGCTGTCGGCCGCGCTGATGTTCTGGTTCGCCACCGGCGCCATCGCCGCCCCCTATCTGGCATCGGTGCTGATGGACCTTTACGGCCCCCCGGCCCTCTTTGCGATGATCGCTTTCGGGCACGCGCTTCTGGTGCTCTTTGGCCTGATCCGCATGCGCGCGCGCCCGGTTTCGGACCGCCGCACGCCCTATATCTACGCCCCGCGCACATCGTTTGTGATTGGGCGGCTGTTGTCGAAAGCCCGCGACCGGCGTTGAAAACCATCGCATGGGCTCTGGCCCTCTGCGCCGCGGCGATTTATGGAAGGCATCACCGACCCGAAAGCGCAGCGAGTTATGGCACGGCATCTGATCACATCGGCGATCCCCTATATCAACGGGGTCAAGCATCTGGGCAATCTGGTGGGCAGTCAGCTGCCAGCCGATCTTTATGCCCGTTACCTGCGGGCGCGCGGGCATGAGGTGCTGTTTCTCTGCGCCACCGACGAACACGGCACCCCGGCCGAGCTGGCGGCTGCCAAGGCGGGTAAGCCGGTGGCCGAGTATTGCGCGGAGATGTGGCAGGTTCAGTCTGATCTGGCGGATGGGTTTCGGTTGTCCTTTGACCATTTTGGACGCTCCTCGAGCCCTGAAAACCACCGCCTGACGCAGCATTTTGCGCAAAAGCTCGACGAGGCCGGGCTGATCCGCGAAATCAGCGAAAAACAGATGTATTCCGAGGCGGATGGCCGGTTTCTGCCTGATCGCTATATCGAGGGCACATGCCCCAATTGCGGCTTTGAAGAGGCCCGTGGCGACCAGTGTGACAACTGTGGCAAGTTGCTCGACCCGGTTGATCTGATCGACCCGCATTCGACGATCTCGGGCTCGACCGATCTGGAGATGCGCGAGACCAAGCATCTCTTTCTCCGCCAGTCGACGATGAAGGACCGGCTGGAGCAGTGGATCGACACACGCGAAGGCTGGCCTGTCTTGACCACGTCGATCGCCAAGAAGTGGCTGAATGACGGCGACGGGCTGCAGGATCGCGGCATCACCCGCGACCTTGATTGGGGTATCCCGGTGCAGCGTGGCGACGCGCCCTGGCCCGGCATGGAGGGCAAGGTGTTCTATGTCTGGTTTGACGCACCGATCGAATACATCGCCTGCGCGCAGGAATGGGTGGATGCGGGCAAGGGCAGTGATTGGGAACGCTGGTGGCGCACCGATAAGGGCGCCGAAGACGTGACCTATACCCAGTTCATGGGCAAGGACAACGTGCCCTTCCACACGCTGAGCTTTCCGGCGACGATCCTGGGGTCGGCAGAGCCGTGGAAACTGGTGGATTACATCAAGTCTTTCAATTACTTGAACTATGATGGTGGTCAGTTCAGCACCTCACGCGGGCGCGGTGTATTCATGGATCAAGCGCTCGAGATCCTGCCGGCGGATTACTGGCGCTGGTGGCTGCTGAGCCATGCGCCGGAAAGCAGCGACAGCGAGTTCACCTGGGAAAACTTCCAGCAATCGGTGAACAAGGATCTGGCGGATGTGCTGGGCAACTTTGCCTCGCGCGTGACCAAGTTCTGCCGGTCGAAGTTTTCCGAGGCGGTGCCAGAGGGTGGTACGCCGGGTACGGCCGAAGCGCAGTTGATCGCCGATCTGACAAGCAAGATCCGCGAATACGAAACCCATATGGAGGCAATCGAGGTCCGCAAGGCCGCCGCGGCGCTGCGGGCGGCCTGGGTGCTGGGCAACGAATACCTGCAAGAGGTGGCGCCCTGGTCGACCTTCAAGGAAGACCCGGATCAAGCCGCGATGCAAATCCGCCTGGCGCTCAACCTGATCCGGCTTTACGCGGTCGTCTCGTCGCCCTTCATCCCCGACGCGTCGGCCGAATTGCTGCAGGCGATGCACGCCGCGGACGCCGAATGGCCCGGCGACGTGGGTGAGGCGCTGCAAGCCCTACCCGCCGGCCACGCCTTCACCGTGCCCGACGTGACCTTCCGCAAGATCACTGACGCCGAACGCGAAGAGTGGCACGCGCGGTTCTCCGGCACCCGCTAGGTTTTTTAAACGGGTCACGTCCGTGCAGTGATGAACGGCGGGGGTATCGCCCGTCACGAATAGTCCAAATGTGTATTTCGGACTGGTTCCGCACCGGTAGACCCGCATGGCTATACGCGCCACCGTTTAGCAAAGATTGACAGCCCCATCCCGCATTGCTACCCCGCCGCTCTCACACACGCAGGGGACTTCATGGGACGCACGCGCAAGGGCCGCGACATTTCGGGCTGGCTAGTGGTTGATAAGCCGGCGGGTCTCACCTCGACCGCCGTGGTCAACAAGGTCCGCTGGGCGCTGAGCGCCAAGAAGGCCGGCCATGCCGGCACGCTCGATCCGGCCGCCACCGGGGTTCTGGCCGTGGCCTTGGGCGAGGCGACCAAAACGGTGCCGTTCATTACCGACGCGCTGAAAGCCTATCGCTTCACTGTGCGGCTGGGGGCGGCGAAAAACACCGACGATGCCGAGGGCGAAGTGATCGCGCGCAGCGATCTGCGCCCCTCGGATGACGAGATCAAAGAGGCGCTGCACGGCTTTGTTGGGGAAATCATGCAGGTCCCACCGCAGTTCTCCGCCGTCAAAGTGGACGGCGAACGCGCCTATAAACGCGCCCGCGAAGGTGACCAGATGGAGCTGGAGGCCCGGCCGCTCTGGGTGGAAGAGCTGGTAATGACCGCGCGGCCCGATGCCGACACGGTCGAGCTGGAAATGACCTGCGGCAAGGGCGGCTACGTCCGGTCAATCGCCCGTGATCTGGGGCAGCAGTTGGGTTGTCTGGGCCATGTGCACACCCTGCGGCGGATCTGGTCCGGCCCGTTTGACGCCGAGGATGGCCTGACGCTGGAACAGATCGACGCGATGGCAAAGACACCCGAACTCGACACACATCTGCAACCGCTGGAAATGGGCTTGACCGACCTACCCGAACTGCGCTGCACACCGGAAGGCGCGATGCGTCTGCGCAACGGCAACCCGGGCGCGGTGATGCCTGGCGACGTGGCCTATGGCGACACCGCCTGGGCGTCGTTCGAAGGCAAGGCCGTCGCCGTGGGCACCTTTCGCAGCGGCGAATTACACCCCAGCCGGGTGTTCCTGCACGGCTGACGGGCGCCAGAGCACACAACCGCCCGGCAAAAGCACCCGCGGGACGGTGGGCGGGGCGATGTTCCCCGAAGGAGAACGAGCGGCGCACAGCGTCTAGCGCAGCATCGCCAGCCAGCGCTCGATAGCGTCCAGCGCCTCGGGCTCATCCAGGAACGGGATATGCCCGCGATCGGGCACCTCGGTGGCGATCATGTCGGGGCGGCGGGCCTTCATCTCGGCAAAGGTGGCGGGCGACAGCAGGTCGGAATTGGCACCGCGGATTGCGCAAAGCGGCAGGCCCGCAAACGCGTCAAAGAGCGGCCAAAGATCCGGCGGCGGCTGCGCCCCGGCACCCAGCACCGCATCGCGCAGACGCGGATCATAGGGAATGGTCAGCCCCTCGGGCCCTTCGCGATAGAGCTTTTCGACCTCGTTGCGCCAGCGCTCTGCCGGGACATTGGCAAAGCCCTTCAACGCGGTGGGCCTCGCGGCGGCGGCCTCCTCAAAGCTCTTCCAGATCGGGTTGCGGCCGACATAGTTCTTGATGATCTCCAGCCCCGCCGGCGCAATCTCTGGCCCGATATCGTTCAGCGCGACCCCCAGCAGACGGTCCTTGACCGTCGCCGCCAAAACCATGGCGATCAGCCCGCCGCGGGACGTGCCCAGAACGGCCGTACGCTCAAGCCCCAGATGATCCATCAGCTCAACCGCATCCCGCCCCTCAACAGGGATCAAATAGGTCTCGTGATCCGCCCAATCCGACTGCCCACGCCCTCGATAATCCAGCCTTATCAGCCGGATACCATTCAGATGTGGCGCCAGATAGTCAAAGTCATGCCCATCCCGCGTCAACCCCGCCAGGCACAAAAGCGGCAACCCCTGCCCCTCATCGGTGTAGTGCAGGGACACCCCGTCCGAGGTGGTGAATCGCGGCATCAGATCAGCTCCGGTATGGTGGTCAGGTCGGGTAGGACATGCTGCGGTTTGGCCGCTAGCCGGTCCATAGGCAGGCCGGCGCGGTTCACCCAGACCGTCTGGAACCCACAGCCCGCCGCGCCAGCCGCATCCCAGCCATTCGACGACACGAACAGCACCTGATCCGGCGTGCAGCCAAACCGCGCGCCCACCATGTCATAGACCGCGCTGGCCGGTTTGAAAATGCCCACCTCTTCGACCGACAAACGGGCATCGAGATACTCGCCCACCCCGGCACTGTCCACCGCGCCATCCAGCATGTCAGGGCTGCCATTCGACAGGATCGCGCAGGTCAACCCGCGCGCCTTGAGCTGCGCCAGCATCATCGGCACCTCGCGATAGGCCGGCAGCTCCCAATAGAGCGCGAGCAGCCGTTCACGCAGTTCAGGGTCTTCCAGCCCCGCATGCTCCATAGCCCAATCCAGCCCGTCTTTCGTGACCTCCCAGAACGGGCAATAGTCGCCGGTGACGGCGCGCAGCCAGCTGTATTCCAACTGCTTGCGCCGCCAATCCTCGGCCAGCTGTGGCCAGACCGCGGCCAGGGTTTCGCGCCCGGGCTCCTCCGCCGCGAGGCGCGCAGCGGCGGCCACGTCAAAGAGCGTGCCATAAGCGTCGAAAATGCAGGTTGTGATGGGCATAAGTCGCTCCTGTTTCTGGGCCGCAACCTGACATGCGCGCCACGCCTGGGAAAGGGCAAAAGCCGCGCCACAAGCCCGTCAGAGCCCGTTTGCAATCCCCCACCGCTGCCACTACGGTTGCACCCAACCCAGCGAGCACCCGGAAGCGACCGGCCTCGCCCCTTCACAAACGTCCCACAAGATCGGAGAGCTTTATGACGCAGGCCAAGACCGGCGACACCGTCCGCATTCATTACACCGGCACCCTGGCTGACGGGTCGACCTTCGATAGCAGCGCCGGGCGCGATCCGCTGGAATTTGTCGTGGGCTCGGGCCAAATCATCCCCGGGTTGGATACAGCGATCCCCGGCATGGCCGTGGGCGACAAGAAGACCGTCGAAGTCGCCGCCGCGGACGCCTATGGCCAACACAACCCTGCCGCCCGCCAGGCCGTTCCGCGTAGCGAAATCCCAGCAGAAATCCCGCTGGAGATCGGCACGCAACTTCAAGTCCAAACCCCAGAGGGCCAGGTCATGCCCGTCACCGTCGCCGAGGTGACCGACACCGAAGTCACCCTCGACGCCAACCACCCCCTCGCCGGCAAAGACCTGACTTTTGCCATCGAGTTGATCGAGATTGGCTGACCTCGCGCCGCTAAACCTCATTGCCAAGCGCGGGCCCTACCAAAGGCCCGCGCTTTTCTTGTCTTGGGACGGCTTTCGCGGCTGTGCGCCACGCGGTAGAACAAGGCAGCTAGGGGAGGAACGTCATGCATATGGCCAAGCTGGGGGATCTGCGGCTGCATTATCGGGTCGACGGGCCCGAGGATGGGACGCCGGTGGTGTTTGCCAACTCTTTGGGCACGGATTTCCGGTTGTGGGATCCGATCTTGCCGTTGTTGCCGCCGGGGCTGCGGATCCTGCGGTTTGACAAGCGCGGGCACGGGCTGTCGGACGTGCCGCCGGGGCCGTATTCCATGGGCGCCTTGGTCACCGATACCGAACGGCTGATGGATCATCTCGGCTTCAAGCAAGCGATCTTTGTCGGGCTGTCGATTGGCGGGCTGATTGCGCAGGGGCTGGCGGCCAAGCGGCTCGATCTGGTGCGGGCGATGGTTCTGTCGAACACCGGCGCCAAGATCGGGACGCGCGATCTTTGGGACGAACGCATCGCCGCGGTCAGGGCCGGCGGGTTGGAGGCGGTGGCCGATGCCACCATGCAGCGCTGGTTCTCCGACACCTTCCGCCAGACAGAAGAATTTCCCGCCTGGCGCAACCTGTTTCTACGCACGCCGGCTGAGGGCTGGATGGGCTGCGGCGCGGCTATTGCGGGGACGGATTTCTTTAACACGACGGCGGCGCTGCGGCTGCCGACGCTGGGCATCGCCGGGTCCGAAGACGGCTCCACCCCGCCCGATCTGGTGCGGGAGACCGCAAACCTGGTACCAGGCTCGGAGTTCCACCTGATCCGCGGCGCCGGCCATTTGCCCTGCGTCGAGGCGCCCGAAGCCTATGCCGAGCGTCTGTCAGCCTTCATTCGCGCGCAGGGGCATGCGGGGTGACCCTGCGAAAGGTGTGACGCAAGATGGCGCGATTTCTGTTGATCCACGGCGCGGGCCACGGGACGTGGTGCTGGACAAAAACCATCCCGGCGCTGCAGGCCTTGGGGCACGACGCGCTGGCAATTGACCTGCCGTCGCATGGCGACGATCCCACACCGGTTGGTGAGGTCACGTTAGAAGCATACGGCGCGGCGATCACCGAGGCTCTGGCGCGGCTGGACGGCCCGGCCATCGTGGTCGGCCATTCGATGGGCGGCTACGCAATCACGCAGGCGGCGGAGATGGACCCGTCGCGGATCACACGGCTGGTCTATCTTTGCGCCTACACCCCGTGGCCCGGGCTGAGCTTGGCCGAGATGCGGCATCAGGCGGATGTACAGCCGCTTTTACCCGCGATCCAGATGCGCGCCGATGGGCTCAGCTTTACCTTCGATCCGGAGATGGCGCCGGAGCTCTTTTATCACGACTGCGCGCCAGACGATGTGGCCTTTGCTCTGTCGCGCATCAACCCACAGTCGGTGCAGCCCTCCTCGGTGCCTGTTGCGCTGACCGAACGGTCACAAGACCTGCCGCGCTCGTATATCGTCTGCACCCAGGATCACACGATCCCACTCAGCTTCCAGCGCAAGATGGCAGCGCGCACTGCGCCGCAGGACGTCTATACGCTGGAAAGCAGCCATTCGCCCTTTCTGTCCATGCCCGACGCGCTGGCGACCTGCTTGCACCAGATCGCCACCTGACCGGAGACCCCGATGCCCGCTTCCCCGTTCGACAGCGCCCACCTCTCTGCCCTGTTCCCGACAGGTGAGACCGCCAAGCTCTTTACCGACAGCGCCGAGGTGCGGTCGATGATGATTGTCGAGGGCACGCTGGCCAAGGTGCAGGGGGCGCAGGGCGTGATCCCGGAAACCGTCGCCTCGGCCATTCACCGGGCGAGCCTTGAGCTGCAGATCGACCCGGGGGGCCTCGCTGCGGCGACGGGGCAGAACGGGGTCAGCGTGCCGGGGCTGGTGGCGGCGTTTCGCACGCTGATGCAGGCGCCGGAACACGCGCAATACCTGCATTGGGGGCCGACCTCACAAGACATTCAGGACACCGCTTTGATGCTGCGGCTGCGCCAGGCTTTGGCGCAGTTTGAAGCGTCTTTGCGCGATATCCTCGGCAGTTTGGCCGGGTTGGCCGAGGCCCATGCCGAAACGCCGATGGCGGCGCGCACCTACGGCCAGCACGCCACTCCCACAAGCTTTGGCGCGCAGGTCGCCGGCTGGGGCTGGCCGCTCTTGCGCGCTTTGCAAGCCTTGCCCGGATTGCGGAAGGAGGCGCTTTTGGTATCCCTATCCGGCGCGGCGGGCACGGCGTCTGAGCTGGGGCCGAACCCGGCGGCGCTGCGGCGTGATCTGGCCGAGGCGTTGAACCTGAATGATCCCGGGCGCAGCTGGCACAGTGACCGAGGTTCGCTCTTGCAGATTGGAAATTGGGTGACCGAAGTGGCCCTCGCCTGCGGCAAGCTGGGCGAAGATGTAAGCCTTGCCTGCCAATCCGGTATTGCCGAGCTGCGTTTAGGCGGGGCTGGCGCATCCTCGACCATGCCGCAAAAGCAAAACCCGGTGCAGCCCTCGGCGCTGGTGGCGCTGGCCCGGCATGCGACCGGGTTGAACGCGACGTTGCAGGGTGCGGCGATCCATCGGCAGGCGCGGGATGGGGCGGCGTGGTTCACCGAGTGGCTGACGCTGCCGCAGCTGGTGCTTAGTGGCGCGGCGTCTCTGAATATCACGCGCGACCTGGCGCAGACGATCGCGCCGGACACTGATGCCATGGCGCAAACGCTGACCGATACAGGCGGGTTAATTCTGGCAGAACGGCTGTCCTTTGCCCTGGCGCAGACCCTGCCCCGCCCCGAGGCGCAGGCCGAAACCAAACGCCTTTGCGCCGAGGCGCGGGACACTGGCCAGCCACTCTCGCAACTAGCCGCGCAGGCGCATCCCGATCTGCCGGGTGATCTGTTTGATCCCAGCACCGCCTTGGGACAGGCACCGCAGGAGGCGCAGGCTTTTGCCAAGGCGGTCGCGCAGGCGCTCTGACGCTCGCCCGTGTAAAATAGTCCTTGCAGCATTATGTGTCAGGTTTAGTTTACATATTGAAGGCGCATTGCGTCCGATTTGAAAGCGCCCCGCCTGATGCGTCTGCCCATCGTCTTTATCCTGCTGACCGTGATGATCGATTCCATGGGGATCGGCCTGATCATTCCGGTCATGCCCGACCTGATCCAAGAGGTGACGGGTGGGACTCTGGCCAATGCAGCGCTTTGGGGCGGGGTGATGTCGACGGTGTTTGCCGTCATGCAGTTCGTCTTTGGCCCGGTCATCGGCAACCTGTCGGATCGCTACGGCCGCCGGCCAGTGCTGCTGATCTCACTGGCGGTGATGGCGGCGGATTACGTGGTGATGGCGGTGGCGGGCAGCATCTGGCTGCTGCTGGCGGGCCGGGTGGTCGGCGGGATCACCGCGGCGACGCAATCGACCGCCTCTGCCTATATGGCCGACATCGCCGAGCCGGAAAAACGCGCGCAGTATTTCGGCCTGATCGGCGCGGCCTTTGGCATCGGGTTTGTGATCGGGCCGCTGATGGGCGGCGTTCTGGGCGAGTATGGCACCCGCGCGCCGTTCTGGGCCGCTGCCGGGCTGGCCGCCGCCAATGGTGTCCTAGGCTATTTCGTACTGCGCGAAACCGTGACCGACGCCATCCGCCGCCCGTTTGACTGGCGCCGCGCCAACCCGCTGGGCGCGTTCCGCGCGCTGGGGCAATTGCCGGGGATCCGCCGCGCTTTGGTGATCTTTTTCCTCTACCAGGTCGCCTTCATGGTCTACCCGGCGGTCTGGGCCTATTTCGGCAAGGCGCGTTTTGGCTGGGACGCGGGTATGATCGGCCTGTCGCTGGGGCTTTTCGGGATCATGATGGCGGTTGTGCAGGGCGGGTTGATCCGGGTGATCCTGGCCCGTCTGGGTGAACGTGGCACCGTGATATACGGGCTGACCTTCGACATCTTTGCCTTTGGCGCGCTGGCGATTGTGACCTCGGGCACTATCGCGCTGATCCTGACACCTTTGGCGGCCTTGGGCGCGGTGGTCACCCCGGCGCTGCAAGGCATCATGAGCCGCACCGTCGGCCCACAAAGACAAGGTGAGCTGCAGGGCGCGCTGACCTCGGCAAGCTCTTTGGCGATGATCCTGTCGCCGATGCTGATGACCTCGGTCTTTGCGGCCTATACACAGCCCGGAGCGGATCCCTACTTTCCCGGCGCGCCATTCCTTGTGTCGGTGGGGCTGGTTGTGATCGCCTTGGTGGTGTTTCTGGCGCCGGGACGCAAAGGCGCGGTTGCACCGGCACCCTGACACGCCAGATGCGCAGCATCGCGGCTGAGGCCCAGGAACCCCAACACCCCCACCTGCCGCGGACCGACCGGATGGGGTCGTTTTCTCTCTTGCACGCGGGGCGCCCGGCGGCGCAGGCTGGCGCCAGAACGGGAGAGGGACCACATGCAAGAAATCAAGGCCGCCGTCTGCACGGCGCATGGCGCTGCGATGGAGATCGAAACGCTGAACCTGCGCGCACCCGGGGCGGGTGAGATCGAGGTGACGCTGGAAGCGGTGGCGATCTGCCATTCCGATATCTCATACGCCGATGGCATCTGGGGGGGCGAGCTGCCGATGGTTCTGGGCCATGAGGCGGCGGGCCGCGTGACGGTGGTGGGCGACGGCGTGACCAGCGTGGCCGAAGGCGCGCGTGTCGTTGTCACCCTGATCAAGGCTTGCGGCCAATGCCCCAACTGCGCAGCCGGCAAGCCAACGATCTGCACCGGCGCTGCGGCGGCTGATCCAGTGCTGACCCGGCCCGATGGCAGCATCGTCAAGGCCGCGATGAACTGCGGTGCCTTTGCCGAAAAGGTCGTCGTCGACCAGTCGCAGGTCGTCGCCCTGCCCGACAGCATGCCGCCCGAGGCGGTGGCGCTGCTGGCCTGCGGAGTGATCACCGGGGTTGGTGCTGTGGTCAACGCAGGTCAGCTGCGCGCGGGGGAGGATGTGGTGGTGATCGGCGCCGGCGGCGTCGGGCTCAACGCCATCCAGGGCGCGCGGATCGCCGGCGCACGGCGGATCGTGGCCGTCGACATGAGCGAAGAAAAGCTCGACATCGCGCGCAGCTTTGGCGCCACCCACGGTGTGCTCGGCAACGGCAAGGCGCCGTGGAAAGCGGCGATGAAGGCCCTGGGCGGCCGCGGGGCCGACATTGTCGCCGTGACCGTCGGGGCCATTGGCGCCTACGACCAGGCACCGCGCTACATGGGTTGGGGCGGGCGCATGGTGATGGTGGGCATGCCCGCCTCGGGCGCGATGTCGGAATACGAACCGGTGGTGCCAGCCTTTATGGGTCAAAGCTTTGTCGGGTCGAAAATGGGTGACGTGGTGATCGCGCGTGATATCCCGTGGCTTGCCGATCTTTATGAACAGGGTCGGCTGAAGCTGGACGAGCTGGTGTCGGGCCGCTGGGCTTTGGAGCAGATCAACGAGGCGATTGCCGACACCAAGACCGGCGGCGCCAAGCGCAACGTCATCCTGTTCTAAGCCATGTCAGTCGTCGTCAAAGGCCCCGTCCCAGCCAAAGGCAACAATCGTCAACGCCTCGCCGCCAAGCTTGCGGTAGAGCGCCTGCGCCGGAGCGTTGTTTTCATCTGCCCCCAACCAGATGCCCTCACACCCCGCGGCGCGCGCCGCATCAAAGAGGGCGCGGCACACCGCTGTCGCCAGCCCCTGGCGTTGATGGCTGTTCCGGGTTCCGACTTCGTTGACCAGAAAGCCCGGCGCCTTGTCGGGGTGCAACAGGATGGTGCCCGACGCAAAGGACACGATCTGCGACCCCTCCAGCGCAACGGCCATCAGGTTCAACGGGTTGGCCAGGAACGCGCGCGCCTGATCCGGGCGGATCGGGTGATCGAACATCCCCTCATCGACGCCCAGCAGCAGGTCGATATCGCCCGCCCCGATCACCTTGACCAGCGCCATCCCCCGTCTTTTCAAGGAACCTCCTCATGAAACTGACCGATCTCGATGTGATTGTCACCGCACCGCCGGCGCCGGGTTGGGGCGGGCGCTATTGGATCCTCGTCAAGCTGACCACGGATGACGGCATTGTCGGCTGGGGCGAATGCTATGCCGCCTCGGTCGGGCCCGAGGCGATGCGGGCGGTGATCGAGGATGTCTTTCAGCGTTATGTCGAAGGCGAAAGTGCCGAGAATATCGAACGGATGTTCCGGCGCACCTATTCCTCGGGCTTCACCCAGCGCCCTGACCTGACTGTCATGGGCGCGTTTTCGGGGCTGGAGATAGCGTGCTGGGATATCCTGGGCAAGGCGCGGGGGCGCCCGGTTTGGGCGCTGCTGGGCGGCATGATGAACGAGTGCATCCGCGCTTACACCTATCTCTACCCGCTGCCGCAGCATCAGATGCCGGCCTTTTGGGCCAGCCCGGAAATGGCCGCCGAAGCCGCCGCCGATTGCGTGGCGCGCGGCTATACGGCGGTGAAATTCGACCCGGCCGGCCCCTACACCATGCGCGGCGGCCACATGCCGGCAATGTCGGACATCAGCCAATCGGTGGCCTTCTGCAAGGCGATCCGCGAGGCGGTGGGCGACAAGGCCGATCTGCTTTTTGGCACCCATGGACAGTTCACCCCGGCCGGCGCTATCCGCCTGGGCCAGGCTTTGGAGCCATACAGCCCGCTCTGGTTCGAAGAGCCAATCCCGCCCGACAACCCGCTCGATTTTGCGCGTGTCGCCCAGGCCGTCCGCATCCCGGTCGCTACGGGCGAACGCCTGACCACCCGGGCGGAGTTCGCCACGCTGCTGCGCACGGGCGGGGCCGAGATCCTGCAACCGGCGCTGGGACGTGCTGGCGGCATCTGGGAGGCGCGCAAGATCGCCTCGCTCGCCGAAAGCTTCGGCGCCCAGATGGCGCCGCACCTATACGCAGGGCCGGTGGAATGGGCGGCCAATATCCAGCTCGCGGTCGCCATCCCCAACCTGCTGATCGCCGAGACCATCGAAACCCCGTTCCACAACGCGCTGATCAAGGGCACGATCCGGGTCGAGAACGGCTTTGTCCCCGCTCCGACCGCACCGGGCCTCGGTATCGAGGTGGACGAAGACCTGGCGCGCGCGCACCCCTATACCGGCGACGGTCTGCATTTGCAGATGCAGGACGCGCCCTGTGATTACGTGGAGGGCAATGTCTTTGAAGGCGGGGCACCCCCGCGCGAAAGCTAGGGCCGTCGCCCCCAATGGCGGTCAAAGCGTGGGCATTTCACAGGACCAAACGGTACACAATCCCGTGTGCCATCGCGGCAAATGGTCCCTGATCTAGGCAAGCCCGACCTGCGCTGTTATTCTTCGCGCAGGTAAAGTAGATCGCAGACCATGGTTGATACACATCTTGCACCCCCGCCCGATCAGATGGCGGAAAGCGCGCAGCACGCGGCTGCGTTCCTTAAGACCTTGGCGCATGAGGGTCGGTTGATGATCCTTTGCCATCTCGGCACCGGCGAGAAATCGGTGGGTGAGTTGGAAAAGCTGCTGGCGATCCGGCAGGCGGCGGTCAGCCAGATGCTGGCGCGGTTGCGGGACGAAGGTCTGGTCAAGACCCGCCGCGAAGGCAAGACGATCTACTATTCGCTGAAAGGTGAAGAGACCAGCCAGGTCATCGACCTGCTTTATCGGTTGTTCTGCGAAGCCCCGGATGGCCGCTGAACCACTGGCGTTTTCCGGCCCCGAGTTCTGTCAATTATCCGCCCGTGACGTCGTTGCGCTGTTGAAGGCCGGCAAAGTGTCGTCAGCCGAATTGGTCGAGGCCAGCCTGACGCGCATCAGCCAGACCAGCCCTGCCATCAACGCCATGGTCACCCCCTGCCCCGACCGCGCGCGGGAGACGGCTGCAAAGGCCGATCCTGACAGCCTGCTGGCGGGCCTGCCGATCGGAATCAAGGATCTGACCCCCGTCGCGGGTGTCCGCACGACCTGGGGCACCAAGGCCTTTGCCGAGTTTATCCCCGACACCTCAGACCCGCTGGTCGAACGGCTGGAGGCGCGCGGCGGAGTTGTGGTGGGCAAGACCAACACGCCGGAAATGGGTGCCGGCGCCAACACGTTCAACGCCGTCTTCGGCATGACCCGCAACCCCTGGAATACCGCGATGAATGCAGCCGGATCGTCCGGGGGTGCCGCCGCAGGGCTTGCCACGGGGGAGGTCTGGCTCAGCCATGGCTCGGACCTCGGCGGCAGCCTGCGCACACCGGCGAGCTTTTGCGGCATCGTGGGCCTGCGCCCGTCGCCCGGCGTGGCCGGTGGCGGACCGGCCAAGGAAGGGTTCGACCCGATGCCGGTGCAGGGCCCGATGGCCCGCAACGTGCCCGACTGCGCGCTGATGCTGGATGCGATGGCAGGGTTCGACCCGGTCTGGCCAATCTCGCGCCCTGCGCCCGAAAGCCCTTACCTGACAACCTGTCTTGCCGATCCCGGCGCGTTTCGCATCGCGTTTTCCGCCGATCTTGACGGCTTGGGTCCGGTGACGCCGGAGATGGACAGCGCTCTGCGCAATGGTCTGTCGCAGATCGACATACCCGGCTGCGAGATCGTCGAAGACACGCCAGAAATCGACGGTCTCGAAAGCTGCTTTCGCACTCTGCGCGCGCTGGGCTTCTGGGCCGGGGCGCGTCAGACGCCGGACGAGGTCACCCGGCATTTCAAACCAACGCTGCAGCAAAACATCGCCGAAGGCCGCGCGCTGCAGGTCGATGACATCGCGACCGCGCTGACCACCCGGTCGCAGCTTTACGACAGCATGCGCGGGTTCTTTCAGCGTTATGACGTGCTCGCCTGTCCCGTCAGCGGCATCGGCCCCCTGCCCGTCGAAATCGAGTACCCGCCCGAGATCAACGGCATTCCCAGCCGCGACTACCTGGATTGGCTGCGGTTCGCCTTTCTGGCGACGGTTTGCAGCCTACCCGCCCTGTCGCTGCCCATCGGGTTCGACGCCAAGGGCATGCCCGTGGGCGTGCAACTGATCGGCCCGCCGCGGGGCGAGGGGCGGCTCTTGCAGATTGCCCGCGTGATCGAAGAGAGCCTGGCGCTGCCCCTGGGGCCAATCGACCCCAGAGGCTAAGCCGTCAGGCCGCCTGTGACGCCTGCGCCCATTCCCAAGGACGTGTGAACGCGCCCAACACGGCGGTCACCTCTTCTTCGGTGGCGCCGTTTGCCTCGACCTGGGCGGTGAGACCCCGCCGCTTGTGATCCACCACGCCGATCACACGGGCCGGCGACTCGGCCTTTTCAAAGGCGTCGTTATAGATCCGCGTGATCGCGTGTTTGCGCAGGTCGGGCTTGAACACCTTGCCCACGGCGGTCTTGGGCAGTTCGGGCAGAATGGCGATATGCTTGGGATGCGCGGCGCGTTCATGCACGTGCACCTTGGCGTGCTCCATCAGCTCGTCCTCGGTGACGACGCCGCCACCCACCAGTTCGACAAAGGCGCAAGGCAGCTCACCCGAATGCGCATCCGGCTGGCCGATAGCGCCAGCAAAGGCGACCGCCGGATGTGACAAGAGCGCCTCTTCGATCTCGGCCGGATCGATGTTGTGGCCGCCGCGAATGATCAGGTCCTTCGCCCGCCCGGTGATCCACAAGTAATTGTCCTCGTCCATCCGGCCAAGATCGCCGGTGCGCAGATGGGTGCCATAGTGGAAGAGGTCGGCGTTCTTTTCCGCCTCGGTATAGGTGTTGCCGGCATGCACGCCGGGATTGGACACGCAGATCTCGCCAATCTCGTCGACCCCGCATTCCACCGGCGCGCCATCGACCATCTTGATGATCTTGATGTCGGTATAAGGGAACGGAATGCCGACCGACCCGACCTTCTTGATCCCGTCAACCGGGTTCACCGACACCAGGCAGGTCGCCTCGGTCAGGCCATAACCTTCGCAGATGGTGACACCACACGCGGCCTCGAACCGCTTGAAGAGCTCCATCGGCATCGGTGCCGAGCCGGAAAACGCCGTCTTGACCGTTGAGATATCGGCGTCGACCGAACGCTGCATCAAGGCCGACACGGCGGTCGGCACGGTGATGACAAAGGTGGTCTTCCACCTTTCGCAGAGCTTCCAGAAATTGTCGAAAACCCCTTCGCCTCGATAGCCCTGCGGCGTCGGGAACACCACATGCGCCCCCGAACAGACCATCGCCATCAGGATCACGTGGCAGGCAAAGACGTGGAACAGCGGCAGCGGGCACATGACGCTGTCGTTTTCGGTAAAGAGCAGTCGGTCACCCAGCCAGCCGTTGAAGATCATCCCGGAATAGAGATGCTGGGCCACCTTGGGCATGCCGGTGGTGCCGCCAGTGTGGAAATAGGCCGCCACGCGGTCGCCTTCGCTGTCGGCAAAGTCAAGCGTCTTGTTCTGCTTGGCCATCTCGCGGGTAAAACTTTTGATATCGGCGTGATGGTTGCCCGGGTTCTTGGGCCGGATCAGCGGCACGATCCAGGATTTCGGCGGCGTCAGATAGCGCAGCAGATCGACCTCGAGCACCGTGTGTACCCGTGGTGCATTGCGCACCGCCTCGGCCATCTTTTGCGCAACGTCGGTCCGAGGAAAGGCGCGTAGAGTCACGACAACCTTGGCGTCGGTTTCGCGCAGGATCGCGGCGATTTGTTCGGCCTCCAAGAGCGGGTTGATCGGGTTGACGATCCCCGCGACTGCGCCGCCCAGCAAGGCATGCACGGTTTCGTTGCAGTTGGGCAGCACGTAGGCCACGGTGTCGTTCTCGCCAATGCCCAGACTGCGAAAGAGGTTGGCCGCCTGGGTAACCTTTTCATGCAGGGTCTTCCAATCCAGGGTCTCGGCCTTGTCGGTGGGCCCCGATGTCAGCTGATAGCTGACCGCCGGATGATTTGGATGCGCCTTTGCGGTCCGGCTCAAGAGCCCATAGACCGTTTGCGGCAAGTCGCGCTGATCCCATGGCATTTCGTTTTCGATCGCATTGCGATCGGCGATCCCGGCATAGGTCATGCCAGCCCTCCCCTGTCAGGCCCCCGGTTCAAGCCGACGGCGCTTTACCCTGTGATAGGGGCAGTTTGGGTATTATTTGCCGCTGGCGCAAGCCTTTGCAACGTTGCGGCACCCGCCTTTGGACGTAACGTCTTGGGGAAATCTGCGCGCGTGCCGCGCGTTATTCGGCGGCCATCCCATCGGTGAACTGCAAACGCGCCAGACGGGCGTAAAGCCCGCCTTCGGCCACCAGATCGTCATGTGAGCCGGTGGCCACCACGTGGCCGTGATCCATGACAACAATCCGGTCGGCTTTTTTCACCGTAGCGAGGCGGTGCGCAACGATGATCGTGGTGCGCCCTTCGGCCAGCGCGTCGACCGCCTGCTGCACCGCGCGTTCGCTTTCGGCATCAAGCGCCGAGGTCGCCTCGTCCAGCAAGAGCACAGGCGCATCACGCAGGATCGCCCGGGCAATTGCGATGCGCTGCTTTTGGCCACCCGACAGCATCACGCCACGTTCGCCCACCCAGCTGTCATAGCCCTGCGGCAACGCTGCAATAAAGTCATGCGCCGCGGCCGCCCTTGCTGCCGCTTCGATCTCGGCATCACTGGCGTCGGGCCGACCAAAGCGGATGTTTTCCCGCGCAGAGGCTGCAAAGATCACCGGATCCTGCGGAACGAGGGCGATGTGGCGGCGGAAGACGTCCCGCTCCATATCGCGCAGATCGACTCTATCCAGGCGCACCGCGCCGCTGACCGGGTCATAGAAACGCTGGATCAGTTGAACAATCGTCGTCTTGCCCGCCCCCGACGGCCCCACCAAAGCCACGGTTTCCCCAGGGCGAATGGTCAGGTCGACGTGATCGAGCGCCGGCGTGTCGGGCCGCGCCGGATAGACAAACGACACATCGTCAAACGCAATCTCACCGCGCACCGGAAGCGGCAGGCCCTTGGGCGCCTCGGGGTCTTTGACCGCATCCTGGGCGTGCAGCAACTCAACCAGCCGCTCGGTCGCCCCGGCCGCGCGCTGCAATTCGCCAAACACCTCCGAGAGCGCCGCAACCGCGCCCGCCACCATCACCGAATAGATCACGAACTGGATCAGCGCCCCGGCGCTCATCACCCCGGCTCGCACGTCCCAGGCGCCTATCCAGAGCACGCCAACGATGCCGGTAAAGACCAGAAAGATCACGATCGCCGTCATGCCCGAGCGGGTCCAGATCCGCCGCCGCGCGGCGTCAAAGCTTTTCTCGGTGACGTCGGCAAAGCCGGCCTTGGAAATCTCTTCATGCGTATAGGCCTGCACGGTCTGCACGCTCAGCAGCGCCTCAGACGCATTGCCCGAAGACGCGGCGATCCAATCCTGGTTCTCCCGGCTCAGCACCCGCAGGCGCCGTCCCAACACGAGGATTGGCACAATGACCGCTGGCACGATCAGCAACACCAGCCCGGTCAGCTTGGCACTGGTAAAGAGCATCAGGATCAGCCCGCCGATGAATAGCAGCACGTTGCGCAGAGCAATCGAGATCGACGAGCCGATCACCGACAGGATCAGCGTCGTGTCCGTGGTGATCCGGCTCAGCACTTCGCCGGTCATGATCTTTTCATAGAATTGCGGCGAAAGGCCAATCACCCGGTCAAACACCGCCATGCGAATGTCCGCCACCACCCGTTCGCCCAGCCGCGTGACCAGCGCATAGCGCAGCGCGGTGCCCAGCGCGAGAAGCGCAGCAATCCCCAGCGCCGCGGCGAAATACAGGTTCAAGAGCTCACCCGACTTGGTGTTGAAATTGTCCACCACCCGGCGCACCGCCATCGGCAGCATCAACGACACACCCGCCGTCGCCGTCAACGCCAAAAGCGCCGCCGCCATCAGGGCGCGATACGGCCGCATGAACGGCCACAGCGCAGCCAGCGATCCCAGCTGTTTTGACTTCGCGCGCTCTTCCTGCCCGGGTCCGGGCGCCGTGTTGCGGGCCATGCGCCCTCCTTCAATCCTGTTCGCGACGTTGTGCCATGCCCGGCGCGCGGGTCAAGCGGCCCTTTGACGCGGTGAAGGCAGGTGCAACCGGGAGGAGCGCTGGAGCGGGCGACGGGAATCGAACCCGTATCATCAGCTTGGAAGGCTGAGGTCTTACCATTACACAACGCCCGCTTTGGATGATAGGACGTAAGACATCGCTGTTTCGACGTCAAGCGCAGGCATTTGGTTGGGGGAGATTCGATGACAAAGCCGCACGCTGTGATCATAGGCGTGGGCGACGGCCTGTCCGCCGCCTTGGCGCGTAACCTCGCGCCGGACTATGCCTTGACGCTTGCTGCACGTAGCCGGAACAAGATGACGCGCCTGGCAGAGGAGACAGGCGCGGATACAGTGCAGCTTGACGCAACAGACGAACCCGCTGTTGCAGCGCTCTTCGATGCGCTTCCTGCAGCGCCGCGGGTTGTGATCTATAATCCGTCGGCTCGTGTGCGCGGACCGATAGCAGAGCTGAACGCGGACGATGTGCGCAAAGCTGTCGATGTAACCGCCATTGGAGCATTCCTCGCAGGAAAGCACGCGGCGAGACGCATGCTGAGTTCTGAGCTGACCGATGGCAAGCGCGGGACGATCCTGTTTACCGGCGCTTCAGCGGGCGTGAAAGGGTTTCCGCAGTCGGCGCCATTCGCGATGGGCAAGTTCGCGCAGCGCGGTCTGGCGGAGAGCATGGCGCGGGAACTGCATCCCCAGGGGATTCATGTGGCGTGGATCAATATCGACGGTGCCATTCTCAACCCCGGGCGCAGTGAGCCGGAGGACCGACCTGGCTCTATGCTGCGGCCAGACGCCATTGCGCGCACCTACCGCCACCTGATCGAACAGGATCGCAGCGCCTGGACACATGAAGTAGCCGTACGGCCCTGGGTCGAGCGCTTTTGAACGTCCTGGGAACGCTTCGTGGGGCAGATGCTGAACGACGATGACCTGGACCGGTTGGACGCACTGCTATTGTCCTTGCCTTAAGAAGCGGACGGCATGCTTCTCAGCGAGTTCGACGGGTTTTGTGCGGGACTTATCGTCTGCCCCGAGATGATTATGCCAAGCGAGTGGTTGCCACGCGTTTGGGGAAACAGCCCCGAGCAGCTGTAGTCTTTGGAAGAAGTCCAAAGCCTGACCGACTTGATCACGCGGCACTACAACGAAGTGGCCCGCGCCCTTACCCCACCGGCGATGGACTACTGTCCGCTCTATGACGAGGACAAACGGACCGGAGAGATCCTTTGGGAGTCCTGGTGCTGTGGCTTCGAGCGCGCCATGCAACTGCGCCCGGATGCTTGGGAACGCATTGTCGAAAGCAGCGACAAGGAGGCGGCGGCTTCGGTCAATATGATGCTGGCGCTTTACAACATCGCCGAGGGTCAAAGCGACCTTCCAGCAGCGTCCATCAACACGCTGACGGAAGAGGCCCCTGATCTTATTCCAAACCTGGTTTTGACCCTGAACACCTGGACCAAATTCGGACAATCAACAGCCTCCTTCCCTGCCTGGGCTGCTGCGAACCCATCCCCTGAGCCGTTTCATGGCAAGAAAGTCGGTCGAAACGCGCCGTGCCCATGCGGTTCAGGCCGCAAGTACAAACACTGCTGCGGCAGCAATTGAACACCCAATTGTGCTGCTACACCAGCTGCTAGATCAGAGCCGCGGCGCAGCTTCACAGGATGAGGGGATCAGCATGACTTCGCGGCTTGCCACCGCGCCAGTTCTTGCTTGTCGGCATAGACCGCACCGGGCACCCGTGGCTTCGTATCCGCCTGGATCATGCCAGAGATATTGGCAAAGCACCGGCAATTGACGTCATCTGCGTTTTCTCGACAGTAATCCAGTTCCGCGCGGAACGCGGCCTGATACTGTGGACCATAGGAACTTGTTGAGCTTCCAGACCCGCTGGTCGTCAGTGCAGGGAAGAAAGAAACGCCGACCACAATCAGACAGCCGGTCAAAATCACACCGAGATACAGGCGATAGTCTTGGGGCATAGCAGCGGCTCTCCTTTCGATGAATAGCATCCCTTCTAAGAATAAAGATTCATCTGAAAATGGCTCCGAGCTTACGGCTGCTCGTTGGCCGTCGAATGTCAGGCTCAAAGCATGATCTGCTGAGCGGCGACGCCGGAGCCATCCACAGGTCCAGAAATGAGGTGTCACGAACAACTGCACGGAAGCAAACGAAATCTGCCTTCAATTCACTGCTTTTTGTACTCTGGGCGGAGAGCCGTCATTCGCTGCGGTTAGCGTCGAGGTGCAAGTTGCGGGACTCTTCGGACCTTGAGGTTTCCACATGCTACTGGCGCAGAATGACCATGCAGTCGCAGCGCCGTGATCGCGGCGCCGCAGCAGGTTTCCCGTTTCCGGTCATTCAACAACGCAAATTTCATCGGAATCCAAACCGACCCTTCGCTGCGTGCCGCGCGAACTCTGACGGAGCGGACCAACCTGCCATTGAGCCAAAGGCTAGCAAATTCAGCTTTATATGATCGCACCGAATGTCAGCCCGCGAACGATCTGCTTTTGGCAAAGCCATCCGAGGACTATGGTCGGGGCTATTGCTACCACCGACGGGGCGCTGATCTGAGCCCAATACGCGATGGGTGGGCGGCGCTCAATTCGCATCCGCAATTGAGCGCTCTGGATTTCATAGTCCCATATTGGCTCGGACAACTGCCAAGTATTCTGGGTCATCCATCGTTTTGCGCGCAGCGATAATCTGCTCGGCATCGGCGCCCGCGATGTAGCGCATCTGGTCCGTGCCATCGGTTGCTGCTTGCCATACAGCCTCTGCGACAATGATCGGTTCAGAAGGCTCAGCCGCCGCTGCCTCAAAGCCCTTTGTGACCTTCTCCAGGAACGGAACATATTCGGTTTGACCAAGTTCGATATCCAGGTTCCCCAAGGTTGTCTCTGCAAAGTTTGAACGGATATTGCCGGGCTCTATCAGCTTCACTTTGACACCGATTGAGTCAAGCTCATAGGACATCGCTTCGGTCATCCCCTCAACCGCAAATTTGGAGCCGTGGTAGAGAGTGCCCAAGGGGAACGTAACCTTCCCGCCCATGGAGGAGATGTTCACGATGATGCCTTCACCCTTGGCGCGCATGTGCGGAAGCACGGCTTTTGTGACGTTCAGCACACCAATCACGTTCACCTCGAACTGCATCCGGATCTTGTGCTCGGGGGTCGCTTCAAGAATGCCATAGGCGCCATAGCCTGCGTTGTTGAGCAAGACATCAATCGCGCCAAAACGCTCGATCCCGGCGGCGACGGCAGCCTCGATTGTCTCGGGTTTGGTCACATCCAGTGCAGCCACCATGACGTTCTCAAGCGCATTGAGCTCTGTGTCTTCTTCGGGGTTGGAACGGACTGTGGCGATCACGTTCCAACCTTTTTCTTGGAAAAATTGCGCATTCATCCGTCCGATACCGCTACTGCAACCCGTGATTAGGATCGTTTTTGTCATATCTTGGTGTTCCTTTTTCTTTTGGGATTGTGATGGTGGAAACGCGATCCAAGGTCTTTCACCGCACCCCCATGAGTTCAGCAAATGCCGTCCAATCCTGACGCACGGCATGTTTTGCGGACTTTTCATAGATGTGGTCCATCTGAGCCCTGTCGGTGAAGGCGAAAGTCTGGGCTGCGAAATCGTCAATGATCAGCGATTTGACGATGTTCTCGAAGTTCAAAGCCTTGCCGAAATTGCCCACGCCCGAGACGAAGTCTTCGGTTCTTTCGCCGCATCCGCCCCACGTCAGGTAGGCATTCAGCCAGACATTGGGAGGTATATTGTTCACGGCGATGCCGCCGTAGTTCAACGCGCGGATCGCCTGTTGGATCCGATCCTCGTTGGCATTGAACGTCTCGTTATCTACCAGTATCATGCACCCGAGCGAACCGAGAAGCCGGTCGTTGCAGAAGGCTGCGGCTTTCGTCAGGAAGTCATCGGCGTTGTTTTCCGTATCCAATGGCAACTCACTGAAAATCTGGTAGAACGCTTCGTTGGTGACGGCGAAGTCATCCTCTTTGATGCCTGGGATCAAAACGAATTCCGCATTTGGATGGGCTTCGCCTCCCGGCGTCAGCACCTCCGCCGTGGACTGGTTCGCCAAGAAAGCCTCTTTGGTTTTATCAACGCCGGGATAGTAGGTTGTTGTCCCAAAGGTCTGATCGGCGATCGCAGCGCGTAGGGCCGCCAGAAACGCGTCTCGCTGGGGCCAGTTCTTCGACGCGATGATCGTCTGCGGCCGGCCACAGACGGCGCCACCATTGAGTTTGCCGACCGAGGCGATCTGCACCGCCCATCGTTGCATCTCTTCCTCAGTCCATGAACCAGGAACAATCAGGCAGGGGTTATTGCCGCCACATTCCGATACCAACGGGGCCGATGCGGCTTTCTGGATCGCATGAGCGACCCCCGTGGAGCCGGTGAAATAGATTGCATTCAGCCCTTCCAGGGCTGGCATTTCGCGGCCCTGGTCGCTTCCAATAAACGCCACCGCCCTGCGCTCGATCAGCGGAGCAAAGACCTTTGCCCAAACTGCGTCAGACGCTTCGTTGAGCTGGTGGGGTTTGTGGATGACGGCCTTGTTTTCCAAGAAGAGCGCCATCGCCATCTCGATTGACGAACTGTAGTTTCCGGCTCCCGAAATCGCGATCACACCCGCTGGCTTTTCAAGCGGGCTAACCTGCTTTGGGGTCCCTGCCACATGCAGATATCCACGTGCCTGACCGGCAAGCATCTTATCTTTCGGCAAAATCGGAAAGACGTCGACTTCGTAGAGGTCGTCACCAATCTTTCGGCTCCCATTGGCGGCGGGCATCGCCCCGGAAATGAGACACTCATAGAGATGTCGAATACCGAGCAGCGTGTTCGCCATTGGCGTAACCGTTGCAGCAATGCCTTCTGCATCAGAAACTGCGCCCGGGGCAGTTTGACCACCCTTCATTCCCGCGTCCGCCGCGCCCAGTTCCTCCGCAAAGGTGAG
>JAAUYB010212360.1_pt1 | contig 29062 bp, 30 predicted proteins | sample 7278071 | NCBI WGS metagenome assembly JAAUYB01 (sample SAMN14350121, study PRJNA611818) | marine sediment metagenome | isolation source: surface marine sediment (1.8m) | place: French Polynesia: Moorea | collected 2018-08 | reverse complement strand
ACTATCAGGGCATAATAGGCCAAGTTCAACGGGAATAGTTCCAGTTCCTGCACCGATATCCCATACTACTGAGTCTTGTTTCAATCTTAAGGCGGAAATGAGCAGTAGACGAACTTCTCGTTTACTGAGGGGGATACCTGGTAGTCTTGCAAAGAGATTATCAGGAATACCAGGAGTTTTATAAGGCCAAAGCATAATTGTATAACCTTTTGGGAGTTAAATAAAGTAACAATGTGTACCAGTGTTGGGAATCTTCTTTATGTGCTGTTTAATATTGTAGGATAAGCTATGCAGGAGTTTTCAATTATTATTAATTTATCAAAGTTCAATGATCTCCATTAAGCTTTTAAACATTCAAATGGATTCTTGAAACATAAGAAAATTCATAGTTATAAAATGAGGGATTATGACTACCTACACTTTAATGAAATGGACAATAGAAGATTATCACCGCATGATTGAAGCTGGGATTCTCAATGATCATCATGTAGAATTAATTGCAGGAGAAATTATCGAAATGAGTCCTGAAGGAACCTTTCATCGTTTTTTAAATCATCGAGGGGTGAAATACTTACGATCAATTTTAGAAAATGAAGCAGAAATTATGGAATGTCATCCCATCACATTATTAGATTCAGAACCGGAACCTGATATTACCATTGTTCGCACTCCAGATACTTTATATCTTAATCGTCATCCCTATCCTGAAGATATTTATTTACTTATCGAAATTGCAGACAGTACCCTTAATAAAGATTTAATGGAAAAAAAGAATTTATATGCTAAATTTAATATTCCTGAATATTGGGTGATCGATATTAAAAATAAACTTTTATATGTTTTTCAAAATCCTCAAGGAGATAATTATCAAATAACTAAAACATATCAAGAAGGAATTATCTATATGCTTGCTTTTCCAAAAGTAGAAATTGATGTCAACAAGTTGATAAGTTTAGAATAATTAATTATCTAAAAAATACCTTGATCTAACCAGAGATTTTTTAACTTCACTCCAGATGTTTTTATCATAAACTTTTCTATTAGTCTTTGCTGCTGTTCAGATGAAAAATAATTTTTCCAGTCACCTATTTCGCCTTTACGAACAAAAGATGGCATATTTTCAGGACGTTGACTAGACCAACGTTGTTGATCTTTTTCCATGTTTTCTAATGAACTATTATCAATAATTTTGTTTAAAATTTTTTCTTTTTCTATACAGTTTAAATAATCCCCTCTTAAAAAGTTTGCTATTTCTATAATTATCATTTTAAGATTAACTTTCATGGTTTCGTAGGTAAAAAACAAAACATTTTCATCTTCTTTATGTTTATACCAAGGAACTAAATGCTCGAAATAATCTCCAAAGTCAACTTCTCCAGTTATAAAACATTCAAAAAAATCATCAAATGTTCCATCTGCAAAGTCATAATGTTTAATAAATCCTCTAGTATGATGATAAAAAGACACCACACAATCAAAAGGGTTTCTCGCTACATAAATATACTTTGCTTGTGGATGATAAGGGGTTAATTTATAGGGTAAATGGGTTTTAATAACTCTGGGTTGAGGCAACTTTTCTATAGCTTCTTTTCCTACTTCTTCTAAATGGGGGATATAAGTTTCTAATTTTTCTGATGGAGGTAAAGGTTCCCCTTGATGCTGCATTAACCAAAGAATATATTGTGTCCAAGTTGTGCCACATTTAGGATAGGTTACAATAAAAATATCTGAAGGTTGTGCTTTATATTCTAGTGCAGAAGTAAACCCTTCAATGGGAAATCCCATCGGCATCAGAAATCCATTATGATTATAGTAACTTGGTGTTTTTTTATTCATTGATTTTGATTCTGTTTACTTTCCTAATAGGGTATCGACTGAAATATTTATTTCAGGAAAAGATAAAGGAGATAGAAAACCATTTTTATAGTCTTTCTCGATTTTATAATCATTATTTTGAGGATTTTGGAAGACTTTAAGTATTTTTGAATTAAGATCAATAACCCAATATTCTTGGATATTAGCCCTCGCATAAATTGTTTTTTTAATGCCTAAATCTTTGCTTAAACTGCTATTAGAAATTTCAACTAACCAATAAATATCTTCAGGGTAAGGATGATGATTCAGGTATAACTTATAGGGAGAGCGAACAATGGCAATATCTGGTTCAGGTTCCGAATCAACTAAAGTAATAGGATGTCCCTCACTGATAACTGCTTGTGTTCCTAATAGTGAGCGTAGATACTCAACAATACTAATATTAAGATAGTGATGGAAAGGACTTTCTGGACTCATTTCTAGTATTTCTCCTGCTATTAATTCAACAGGGCGATCGCTTAAAATTCCCGCCTCAATCATTTTGTGATAATCTTCCACTGACCATTTAGCAACACTGTACATAACTGTTATTTATTCTCCCCAAATTATAGTAAACTTAATCTTAATTGTTACCATCTTAGCATAGATTCTCAACCTTAAAATGTATATTTTTATTCATACCAAAACCTAAACCGTCCCCATAATTTGCTAAACTATCAACAAAGAAAATTTTAACAATCAGTATAGTTATGGCTAATCAAGAACATTTAGCTCTCTTGGAAAAAGAAAAAACATGGATAATGTGGCGCAAAAACAACCCTCAGATTAGTCCAGATTTACAAGAAATTGATTTAACTGGAAAAAATCTTAAACAAGCTCATTTATACGGAGTTAATCTCAGTCAAGCCAATTTAGAAAAAGTTGATCTTGCCCAAGCAAACTTAGAAGAAGCCGATCTAAACCAAGCTAACTTAATGTCAGCTAATCTGAGTTATGCCAACCTCAAAAAAGCAAACTTACTGGGAGCAAATTTACGTCAGACTAACTTAATGCACGCCCATTTGTGTGAAGCAAATTTAATTGCAACTTCCCTAAGAAATAGTCAAATACAAGAAGCAGATTTCAGTCGCGCCCAACTCAATCGTACCAATTTGAGCGAAGCTTGTGGAAGAGACACAAACTTTTGTGAAGCCAACCTTTCCCAAGCTTGCTTATACGAAGCAGAATTACAAGGGGCTTATTTTTATCGAGGGAATTTATCTCAAGCACAATTGATTCAAGGCCATTTATCTCATAGTTATTTGTGTCATGCTAACCTACAAGAAATTAAAGGCGATCGCTTAGATTTGAGATGGGCTAATTTAACCCATAGTAACTTACAAGGGGCGAGTTTAGTACAAGCCAATCTCAGTTATACTGACCTCAGCTATGCCAACCTAGAAGGAGTCAATCTACAAGGGGCTAACTTACGGGGGGCCAATTTAATGGGAACAAATTTAGAACAAACTAACTTAAGCGGAGTAGACTTATCAGAGATCATGGGCTTAATAAATTGTTAGATATAAGGGGAAAAAATCGCAGTATTCTGAAATGATAGACAGCTAATCACGGTTAATAATTGAGTTTCAATTCATGCTGGAAAAAATCTTATACGCTGACTCAGGCACCCCAACCACCCAAGAAATGCTTAAAGTGTTGATGGATGTTCCTGCCATCAAAAAAGCATCCCTCAACATTCTTCACGTTGTCCCTCCCCAAATTACCACCGATGCGATCGCCGCCAAATGGGAAGAAGGGGGCAAACTCATTGCAGGTATCCTCGACAACCTGAAACTTGATCCCTCCCAAGTCTCCACCATGCTACGTCAAGGAGATCCCAAAGATACGGTGTGTCAAGTGGCCGATGAGATTAACGCAGATTTAATTATCATGGGGTCACGAGGACTCAAACGCCTCGAAGCCATTTTAGAAAAATCTGTCAGTCAATACGTCTTCCAACTCACCAACCACCCCATGTTGTTAGTCAAGGATGATGTCTATGTCAAAAAGATTAAACGGGTGATGGTTGCCCTAGACAAGTCTCCTGCAGCCCAATATGCCCTAGATTTAGCCCTGTATTTATTGCGGGACTATCCAGAAGCAGAATTAATTTTGGCAAGGGTTAACCCCGATATTAAACCGGAACTGTTACCCCTATCCAAAGCAGAGATGGAAAATAACCCCATTGTGGCAGAAGCGTCTGCCAAAGTGAAGCGCATGGGAATTTCCTATCGTTGCGCGGTTACAGGAGGAAGACCCGGGGAACAACTCTGTAGTTTAGCAGAAGAATACAACGTAGACCTCTTGTTGCTCGGATCACCCGATCGCCGTCCGTCTGTAGCTAAAGCGTTACCGGACTTAGATCGTCTCTTAGGAACCTCTCTATCCGATTATGTTAGGGTCAACGCTAACTGCCCTGTTCTTTTGGCCCGTAAAGAAGGCATCTAGGCCAGAAAGTTAAATCTTTGTAACAAGATGTTTCACAAACGGTCAATAATGATGCAAAGTAAGGGTTAAATCCGTCATATTCTAGGAGATTACCGTCCATGTTATCTGATACCCAAGTGTTAGTTGCGTTAGTGATTGCTTTGATTCCTGGTGTGCTTGCGTTTCGCTTATCCACGGAACTTTATAAGTAACACTTTCGTTTAATAAAACAGATACCAATTCATCCCAACAAAAACAATTTTTTTAGGTTTTTGTTTGGGATGGATCGATTATTATAGATCAGTTATCTGTTTAACCTATGTCCATGTCTAGACAGCGTCGTTCTCGTCGTCAACCCGTTACCACAGCTAACCCCGAACATCAATGGGTAGCCACAGAAATTACGATTAAATTAGCCGTTAATAGTGTTTTATCAGCCGTTGCCCTGTTTAGTTTATTTCAATTAATCCCCTATCAATGGTCCCAACAAGCGCAGTTAAAAGAAATTAGAGTCGAAGTAGAAGAAACCGAAAAACGAGTGTCTCAGTTAAGAGATGATTTTAGACACAACTTTGATCCCCATAAAATTGATAAAGTGATGCAAGAACAAAGTCCTCGTCTACATCCCACACAAAGACGAATTTTTTGGTTAAACTAGACAACTTTGTAGGGTGGGCGATGCCTACCTCACGGTAATATCCTATTATCAATTGGAGGATTAGGTTATGTCTGGTTCTAATTTAGGTGAGAACAAACCAGAAGCATCTAATAGTGATTCCAATCCGAAAGAACTAAAACTATCAAAAGAACTACAGATTGCAGTTGCAACTGGTGCAGCTACAATCTTTGTAGGTGTTCTTACATTTATGGGTACAGTGATTGTTTCCACCTATGACACTTTCATAACAAAGCCGAAAGAGCGTAATTTACAATTAATGTTAAAAGTATTAGAAAAAGAAAAAGACTTAGAAATATTAAATAGGGTTGGTTTTCTGATAGATGCTGAACTATTAGAAGGGACTGTTTTTTGGGACACCAATAAGCCTTTAATGGAGCAAAAAGCTGTCATATATTTGGGCAATAAGTTAATGTGGGCTGCTCAATACGAAGGTGCAGGTTTTCAAGCATTACTAGACCAAAATCTTTTACAAGCTAATGAATACTTTTCAACATCTTGGAAATACTATAATGAATATAATAACGTTCAAGAAATAAATACATTGATCAATCAACTTAAGACCGAGGACTATGAAAAATGGACTGAAAAGGAGTGGACTGAAAAAATGTATTGTCCAATTACTAAGTATTTTTATTGGGGGATGCCTGACGGGATAAAAAAACAAATGAATGAAAAAGTTGATAAATATAAAGCTGAGTGCGAGAATTCAGTAAAAAAAGAATAGGAAAAAAACGCACTTTATCCAGTTTATTTATACTCAGAATAAATATTTATTACTCTTAAACCCTTTTAGAAATATTAAAATCATGACTCCTAATGATTTTTTAAACAAATTTAATCTTGAGTAGTTAATTATAATTTTATCTTAAACTCCTATTTTTTGGTTAAATTAATTGGCTTTCTCGTTCATTGTCAGGAACGATTCACCCGACAATAACGTCCATCGGTTTGATAGGGTTTGTTCGGTTCAGTGGCTATGCTTCAGTTTAAAATACAATCCGATAGTGATATTCCCGCCTCGAAACAACTGTTCGATCAGATTCGTTTTGCCATAGCCTCTCGTCAATATCCTCCTGGCCATCGTCTCCCTAGTACCCGTCAACTAGCAACCATGACGGGACTGCATCGCAACACCATCAGTAAAGTGTATCAACAACTTGAAGAAGCTGGCTTAGTGGAGTCCATTGCGGGTTCAGGAATCTACGTTAAGGCACAAAATAACGACGAGATCTCCTTTCCGAAATCTCCTTTATTCACCCAATATCCCCAAGAAAGTCAACTGGTTTATAAAAGCGTCGATGAACTCCTCAGACAAGGGTTAACCTTCTCCCAAGCGAAAGAGTTATTTTTAGCCGTGATCGATTGGCGGTTACGCTGTAGCGCACAAGTGCTTGTCACGGTTCCCAGTCGGGACATGGGGGCTGGAGAACTGATTTTACAGGAGTTGGAAAAGGCTTTGGCCATTCCTGTAGAATTAGTGGCCATAGAAGACTTAGACCAAGTCTTGTCCCAAAAAAAATCGGCCACTGTGGTCACCAGTCGTTATTTTCTTCCCGAAGCGGAGACCCTTGCTTCTCCCTACGCCACCCGTGTTTTACCCATCGATATCTACGACTATGGCAAAGAATTAGCCATCATTAAGGAATTACCTAAAGATACTCGTTTAGGCATTGTTAGTTTGAGTCCGGGAATTATTCGGGTGGCAGAAATTCTCATCCACAGTTTACGGGGAGATGATTTATTATTAATTACTGCCCAGGTAGGCGATCGCCGTCAACTATTAACCTTGGCGCGATCGGCACAAACTATCATGAGTGATCCGGCCAGTTATGACTTGGTTAAAGAAGCCATACTTACTGTGAGAGATGATATTATTCGTCCGCCAGATGTGTTTTGCTCTGAATATTATATTGGGGAAAAGTCTATTAATCTACTAAAACGGGAATTAGGATTAGGTTGAACAGTTTTCTGGGCATAATAAGATTCAGTAGATCACAAAGATCCTAGTTGGGATTGCGGGGGAGCGGGGAGACCGGAGCAGGGGAGATAAAAATAGAACTAAATTGATTTAAAAGTTATGATTATTGAGATTAAAACTTTTAAAGACACAATAAATCCCTAAAACATGGTTATTTGCTTGTATTTAACTCAAAAAACTCTCCCCGCTCCCTTGCAAAGAAGCTCCCTTGCAGCCTTTTACCAGTAAGTTTTCGATCTACTGAGATTGCAATTTTACCTAATGTTAATTTTAAGAAATTAAAGGGAATACTGAAATCATCTACCAATGTTATCCCCGCAACTTAAAACAATGAACACTCAAATGATCCAGCAACTTCAAGAAACAGATACGACTAATCAAATCACAAGTAAGCAGCAACACATTCCCAACTTGTTATTAATTAATTACCGCCAACCAATGGTCAATATTTTTTTAATTATAACCGTTTTAAGTCTCATTTTAATTTTAGTTTTAGTCACTGTTAATTATCCGATAAATATTGATCATCTTAGTCATTTATTTTCTCCGTCTCTCACTTATTCTCATCACCATAACCATAACTCTATGGGATTACCCTTATTTTCTATAGGAATTGTTCCCATGGGAATTATTTCTATAGGAATTGTTCCCATGGGAGTGATTTCTATAGGGATTGTTCCCATGGGGTTAATCTCTTTTGGTACAGTAACGATGGGACTATTATCTATTGGTTTAGTATCAATGGGAGCAATTTCTAGTGGATATGAAGCGATGGGACTGATCAAATATCAAAACTCTTTTCTGAACAAAATACAGCATTTACGCAGATAGTTACAATAGTCCTCTATGAACTTCCCCTTTGAAGCGGGAATGAAAGGGTTAACTAATTTTTGTACTGCTATAGCTATATTTTTAACTCCAAAACCATAAAACACCACCCGTACCCAATAAACACAAAATCCCCATTATTCCTGCCAAGGGTTGCTGATAAATGCCAATCATCCAGTCTTTTGCTTTGTCTGTGTAGGAAATCATGTCAGCAGCATCTAAAGAGGCTAACCCCCATACCCAACCCCCATGAAGTCCCCAGGCTAACCCTAAACTTCCCCCATCAACCCATCTGGCCATCACCAATACCATTCCCATTAACCACAGTCCGGGTAACTGGGGTAAGGTGGTTTGTCTTTCCCAGAGCAAATGGAGAAGGGCAAAAATACTACTAATAACAATCCCACTCATCCAGGGATCGTAATCTGCTTCTAAAATGGTTTGAAAAATCCCCCGAAAAACAAATTCTTCGGTGATACCAATCCACATCGCTAGGACAAAAATGGGCAGGACAACCTTCCCCAGTTCCTTGAGGTTCTCACCTTGCCATTTTAACCAGCCTAACCCCCCTTCGAGGGTAAAAACAACGATTAACCCCCCTAACCCCAACAGAAGCCCTATACCAAGAGAAATCAGGAGATCCCATCCCCAAGATAACCCATAGTCAGATAATGAGGTTCCCTCAATGATCAGCGTCAACCACCCTAACCAGGGAACCAAGAGGTACAAAGGGACTAATAAGGGGATCTTTTGTTCGGCTTCTAAGGGTTGAAAGGGTTTCCAGTTCAGCTTTTTACCCAACAAAACAGCTATGGGTAGCCACAGGGCTAACCATATTAATAAGAAAAGACCGATTTTGCTCTCACTAGGAAAGTCCTGGAAACGGTTCAACCAAATAGGCAAATGGGAAGGCGAAAATACTTCCCTGATGCTCTGATCTGGGGAGATAGGGAAACCATTTTTGACGCTTATCAATGACATTATGACGACGGCTCAGCCAGCAACTTCTTATCTGACCATAACATATTGCTTTTTGAGGTTCCGTCTCATAATGTAACCGACATTTATTTTATGGGAATTATCGCTTTTACCTTTGTCTGATCTAACAGAGAAAGGGCAAAAGCTTAACCTTTCTTTTTGACTTGGTTTTAGCGATTTTAGTCCCATGTTTGACCGACAATCAACAGCCTTTAAGCTGCTTCTTCCTCATCAGCACCAACCTGTTTAAGATGGATATGCTTGTAGCCTAATTTAATCTCAAATTCGTCCCCTGGTTTCAATCCCATCTGCTCAGTATAGGTGGAACCAATGACAATCTGACCATTCTTGTGAACACTGACTCGGAAGGTAGGTTCACGACCACGCCCATCTTTAGTAGACCCTGGTTGTAGAGGAACGCCTTTGGCGGCAAGAACCGCATCATAAAAGTCCGTTAAGTTAACACGAACTTGTCCGTCTTTTGTCACTGAGTAATAGCCACATTTTTTAGCTGTTTCTCGGCGAGGCTTATCGGATAACTGTTTTAGTTCTTGAAGTAAGGCTTTCCCAGTTAAGGGAGTAGGATTTGGATCAACGGTATCAGCCATAATTTTATCAATGTCCTTTGATTTTCTTTCAATGATGACTAGGTTATTTAGATCATTATTGATCATATCAAAAATATAGCGTTAAATTCCTAAAGTAAACCAAAAAAATTTCAAGAATTATGAAGTTGATAACAGGGAGTTTAACGGATGAAATTTCTTCGAGCCTGGTTAAACCGCGACAAATTCCTCGCCTATCTCCTCTGAGGTTGCGGTTGTCGAACCTTAAAAGAAACGGGGGAAAGTTCAGGGAGCATAAGCTCAAAACCTTCATCCAAGAGGGTTTGCTGAAGATAATTCGAGTGAAGTTGAGGGTGGGGAGTGTGGGGGGAATGTTTACTGAGATCGTTAGTTTGTTGAGATGAAAACTGCTATCAACAAGCTCAGTGACCTGAGTTCGGAGTTGGAGTTTTTTCCATGAGATAATCAGGGTTCAAGACCCTTGATTTTGACCAGTTGTCTATAAATTTCCTTATATCGAACTCAGGTCAGTGAATAATAGGGGAGAATTTTGATTTTGATCGTTAATCTCTTGAGATGAGAACTGCTGTGAGACTTTTGACCAAGAACTCCCAGGAACAAGATAGGATAGAATAGGCCTATCCATTTTGTTATGTTCCCATGGAAGTATTGTTTAAAGTTTGGCGACAAAAGCCCCATCAAAGTCCTCAGCTACAGACTTATCAATTAGAGGTTCAGCCTGGCAATACCATCTTAGAATGTTTGAATCGAATAAAATGGGAACAAGACGGCAGTTTAGCCTTTCGGAAAAATTGTCGCAATACCATCTGTGGCAGTTGTGGCATGAAAATTAATGGTCGTTCGGCGTTGGCCTGCAAACAAAACGTCGGACAAGAGTTGGAAATGGCCGCTGCTGTTGATAACGGAGACTTACCCACCATCATCATTGCACCCTTGGGAAATATGCCAGTGATCAAAGATTTGGTGGTGGATATGGCGGGTTTTTGGGATAAACTACAAGAGGTTGATCCTTATGTCAGTACCCAAGGACGCAAAATTCCTGAGCGGGAATTTTTACAGACTCCCGAAGAGCGATCGCAGTTAGATCAAACGGGCAACTGCATTATGTGTGGAGCCTGTTATTCTCAATGTAACGCCTTGACCGTCAACCCTGAATTTGTCGGTCCCCATGCTTTAGCCAAAGCACAACGGATGGTGGCGGACTCCCGCGACACAGAAGTAGAAGCCCGTTTAGAAACCTATAACCAAGGAACCCAAGGGGTTTGGGGCTGTACACGCTGCTATTATTGTAATGCGGTCTGTCCCATGGAAGTAGCCCCCATGGACCAAATTAGTTATCTTAAACAAGACATTTTAGAGCGCAAAGATGCCCAAAGTAGTCGCTCTATTCGTCACCGTAAAGTGTTGATCGACTTGGTGAAACAAGGCGGCTGGCTCGATGAACGAAAATTTGGGGTGTTTGTGGTAGGGAATTATTTTAGAGACTTACAGGGGTTACTCTCTCTTGCTCCTCTAGGGTTACGAATGTTAAGCAGTGGAAAATTCCCCCTCTCCTTTGAACCCTCCGAAGGCACCCAAGAAGTGCGATCGCTAATTGAAAGGGTACAAAACCATCATTAATGTAGAATTTGGGAACAAAAAAAGGGGGACAAGGTTCCCCCTTTTTTGCTGGTAATTACAACGAAAAACTCTTAAAGTAAGTTAAACTGGCCTTTTAGCACATAAATTTTAATTAAGGATCATTTCCAATATGGTTGCAACTCCAACAAAACCTCAATACGATATTAAAGATATAAATCTTGCTGCTCAAGGAAGACAACGCATCGAATGGGCTGCCCGCGAAATGCCCGTTTTGCGTCAACTACAAGAACGGTTTGCTAAAGAAAAGCCTTTCGAGGGCATTCGTTTAACCGCTTGTTGTCACGTTACCACCGAAACCGCTAATTTAGCCATCGCCCTCAAAGCCGGCGGTGCTGATGCCCTACTGATCGCCAGTAACCCCCTTTCCACTCAAGACGATGTGGCTGCTTGTCTGGTGGCTGATTATGGTATTCCCGTCTATGCGATCAAAGGGGAAGATAATGCGACCTATCACCGTCACGTTCAAACCGCCCTGGATCACCGTCCCAATATCATTATCGATGATGGAAGCGATGTAGTAGCAACTTTAATCAAAGAGCGTCAACATCAGATGGACGACATCATAGGTACCACCGAAGAAACCACCACCGGTATCGTTCGTCTGGTTGCCATGTTGAAGGACGGGGTTCTCACTTTCCCCGCCATGAATGTTAACGATGCTGACACCAAGCATTTCTTCGATAACCGCTACGGAACCGGTCAATCTACCCTTGATGGTATTATTCGCGCGACTAACGTTCTTCTCGCCGGTAAAGTGGCTGTGGTAGCCGGTTACGGTTGGTGTGGTAAAGGGGTAGCCATGCGGGCCCGTGGCCTCGGTGCTAATGTTATTGTGACAGAAATTGACCCCGTCAGAGCCATCGAAGCAGCGATGGATGGTTTCCGCGTCATGCCTATGGCTGAAGCAGCTAAGCAAGGAGATATTTTTGTTACTGTAACCGGTAACAAGCACGTGATTCGTCCCGAACATTTTGAAGTGATGAAAGACGGGGCCATGGTTTGTAACTCCGGTCACTTCGATATTGAAATTGATTTACAAGCTTTAGGGGCAAAGGCCACTGACGTTAAGGAAGTTCGCAACTTTACCCAAAAATACACCTTACCCAATGGTAAAGCCATTGTTGTCTTAGGAGAAGGTCGTTTAATCAACTTAGCGGCGGCTGAAGGACACCCTAGCGCGGTAATGGATATGAGTTTCGCCAACCAAGCCCTCGCTTGTGAATATTTAGTGCAAAATAAGGGTAAGTTAGAACCCGGTATCTACAACATTCCGAAAGAATTGGATCAAGAAATTGCCAGCCTCAAACTCAAAGCGATGGGCATTGAAATTGATACCTTAACCCCCGAACAAGAAGAGTACATCAATTCCTGGACAGTTGGAACCTAATCCGATAGGGTAAAAGTCACAAGTTTTGTGGCTTTTTGTTCGTCATGATTTGTCTGGGGTGGGTCAACCCCACCCCTTTTTTTATCTATTTTCATACTTTTTTTAAACTATTTCAATAAAATTATTATGGCTAAGTTGTCTGTTGAATTAAATCGTTATTTTTTTCAAGAGGAACGCTCTTCTGATATTAAATTAATCGATATTTTAGAGTTAGCAGGGGAACGGGTGTTTGGCTTTTTATTTGTAATTTTGGCTTTACCCTCTGCTTTACCAGTTCCTGCGCCGGGGTATTCTATTCCTTTCGGTATTTTGATGTTTTTATTGGCTGTTCAACTCATCGCAGGGGCAAAAATTCCTTGGCTTCCTGAAAAGATGATGAAAGGGTCTATGAAGTTAAAAACCGTTCAATCTTTTGTTAAGAAAGGAAACCCTTGGTTACAGAGAATTGAAGCGTTAACTAGTCCCAGAATGAGCTATATTTGTACCAGTGTTCCAGGCAGAACTATTATCGGTGTTGCGATCGCGTTAATGTCAATTTCTATGATGATTCCTATTCCTGGCACTAATACCTTACCTGCGATCGGTATTTTTGTAACCGCTTTTGGCCTACAAGAAGACGATGGGTTTATTAGTTTAGGTGGGTTAGTTATTTGTTGTTTAGCTGCTGTTCTTTCTACTTCTATTATTATGGTCGCTATTTGGGGCGGTACTAGCTTAGTTGATATGCTTAAAGAATCATTAGGTCGGTAATATAGTCCTGATTAATGATTATGAACGACACATTTTTGTAGGGTTCAACGGTTGTTGAACCCTACATCATTAGGTATCTTTAGTCTTATTTTGTAGAATTGATATAAGATAAAAGGGGATAACCATTAGTAAAATAGGGAAAATAAATATGACACAACAAACAAAACAACATCAAAGTATTTTTGAACCTTACATGAAACATTATGGAAAAACTCCAGAGGAACAACTCGAAAAAAATAAACAGTCGATAGAAAAACTCAAAAAATGGATCGAAGAAACCAAAGCAGAAGAAATCACCAAAGAAGAAATGAAAGCTAGAGAAGAACATTGGGAAGAGGTTAAAGAAATTATTGACAGTTTTCGACCCAAAGACTATAAGCTTTATAGCGAAGAATGATTATTTTTATTGATACAGGAGTTCTAGGACTATTATCTTCTCCAAATAAAAGAGAAGAGGTCATCAACAGTCAAGAATGGCTTTATTTTTGGTTATCAAGAGACGTTCATATAATCAGTTCAGATATTTGTGATTATGAAGTTAGACGAGGAACGTTACTGACAGCTAATTCTCAATTAAAAGAAGAAGGAATCAAAAAACTTGATGACTTACATGACTTAATTGATTTTCTTCCTATTAGTCCAATTATCCTTAGATATTCCGCAGAATTGTGGGCAAAAAGTCGTCGTTTAGGATTGCCGACTGCTGAACTTGATAACATTGATGCAGATGTTATTATTGGAGCAACTTGTCTATTAGTTCAACAAGAATATCCTGGTCAAAGATTAGTAGTCGCTACCACAAATGTTAAACATTTAAGTCGTTTTACTGAAGCCAAAAAATGGACAGAAATAATATAGTAATAGAAGGATAGATTAATTGATTATAATCAACTCCTTGAATGTATTGCAAATAATCTCAATCCATTATAATATCAACTAAAGTTTCTTTATCTCTTGACATAAATCACCCCTGCACTATCTAAAATATTATGACGACGTATCCAGTTATGACTATTTTCGATGGCTTTTTTGCTCACTAAATCAACATCACGCTTAAATAATAATTTCAATGTTTCTGTCATCTTTATTTTTTGAATTAATCCTCTTTTAGCCGTCAGTTGATAAGAAACTAACAAATCAAGATCACTCTTCTCATTAAAATCATCCCTTAAAATTGATCCAAAAACAGCTAGTTCTTTAATCTGATTTTTTTGACAAAACTTAGCTAAAGTTTCAGGGTTTATTTTTAATCTTTCGTAAACTTTTTTAAGCTTCATCTTACATTTTACAATATCTAACTTATGAGTTCAAACTTAATTAAATATGTTTAATTTTTAAAAGAATAATTATCAATCACACTTTTGCCTTTTACTAAGTGTGTGAGAATATGTTACAGGTTATAAATCTTTACGAGAAAACAGCACGATAAGACACTCGCGTCCTGTTGACTTACTTTTTCCCTTTTCTATTATACGAGAGTTTGAGATATCCATATAAAATGGGTAATATCCTATAGGTGTGGTGTCTTCTAAATCGAAATTCAAATTGTTTAAAGGTCTCAGATAATTACCGCTTTTCCTCCAACCAATGCGATCGCAAAACTTGAACCAAATAGTCTCATTATAATTTCTTTTTCCACCCAATTGATCAACATATATTTTTTTCTGAACACTAAAACCAAATTTTCCTTTACTATAATATACCCAAAGTTGATCAATAGTTCGTAAATCTTCACTAGGAAAGTGATCAATATCTTCAACGGTTAAGTATCCTTCAGACTCTCGGTTAGCTACTTGAAGCATAACCTTAGCAGTTTCTTGATTAGCTTCTTTCCATTTTCCTCCTGCGAGGAGGTTACGGAGTTTTGTATAGTCAATCCCTTTTTCGCTTTTGAGTTCTATTTCTGCTTCAATTTCTATATTTTGAGTGGCGTTTTTTTCCACGGAAGTTTCTAACTGTTGTATTTTTTCTTGTAGTTCAATGATTATTGATTCTTTTTCGTTTAATTTTTGTTGTAGTTGATTAATTTCCGTTTGATATTGATTTAATTCTTGTTGAGTAATTTCTACTTCTTGTTTAAATGATTTTTTGTCCTGTTCTAAAGAAGTATTAAAGGTTAATTGTTTAGAAAAACTATTCATCAAATCTAATGAGTTCAATATTTTATTTAGTTGTTCGCTAAACCGAAATTTTAAATCTTCAATATTGTTATAATTTGTATAAAAATGACCTAGTTTATTAAGCTTTGCTTTGAAATTAAGTAAAGTATTAATCTCAGAGGTAATACGACTTAGGTTAATTGGCGAGTCTTTAAAATACGTATAAATTAGAGGGGTATTATTTTGTGTAAATGTACCAAAAGCTGTATCAAACTCCTCTTCAGTATATTGACCGACTTTAGTCGCAAATAGACTAATAAATAAATCACATTCTTTAATTGCATTATTATATTCATCTTGTAATCTTGTTGCTGACATAGCATCAATAAAATCCTCCCAAATTATCAATTCTAGAAAGATTCCTTTATAAATGTATTCTTTATTTTTGCGATTGATAAAAATCTCAAATTGTTCTCTATCTTCTTTCAATTCTGACGAAGAAGCTAAAAATATTTGAATAATCTTAATTTCCATATCTTCCCCATAAGATTACAGCCTTACAAAACTGGTGTTTAATGTTCCTTGAACTGAAATTATTTTATAGTTCATCTGGGTTAATTCCTAATTCTTTTAATTTAGCAGCTAATTTATCAGATCGTTGTTTTTCTTGTTGGACTTTTTTCCTTTCTTCTGTGTAGGTACTAAAGCTATCTCCATCAGGATAATATAATTTTAATTCAGGTTCTGCTATTTCAAAACGAATCCCTAAACGGGGACTAATCCAATCATTCATATTATCTATAATATCTAATCCTTCTTTTCCTCGTAAAAGTCCACTGAGTTCATTTTTATGAGGATCATAAATATAATATTCTTCTACTCCATAACGCTCATAAAATAATAGTTTTCGGCTCATTTCTGTCTGGGTATTTCCTGGGGAAAGAATCTCAAAAACCACTTGTGGAGCAATATTATCCTCTTTCCATTGTTGATAAGAACCTCTTTCTCCTTTGGGACGACCAAATACCACCATAACATCGGGTGCTAGTCTTTTTTTATTCTCACCTTCTATGGGATACCATAGTAAGTCACCAGCAACAAATACATTATTATCGTCAGTAAATAGCCAGTCTAGATTAGCTTTTATCATAGTAATCCAACGAAACTGAAGTGTATTATCGGCCATGGGTTTGCCATCACTGTCTGGATAAATAATGTTTGAATTTGTTTTGTTTTTAAGTTGAGTAAACATAATAATTTGATTAGTTAAACTTTGGCACTTTAAAAAATATTGATGCTCGTCTATCTAGATAAAAGTCGTATTGACTTGAGCAATCATCGCTTTAATAAAAAACCTCGTAGGGTGGGCAATGCCCACCTTACAATAAGGTCATAATCTGTCTTTGTACTGCTACAAATACAAACATCCATCAGACTTAAGCATCTGTTTTTTTAGCCGTACTTGTCTTACTCTTTGTTGTTCGTTTTGTTGTCGTTTTCTTAGTCTTACTGGTGGTTTTACGGGTAGTTTTCTTCTTCGTAGAAGCTTTGGCCGCTAACAACTCTAAAGCCTTTTCTAAGGTAATGGTTTCCACAGTTTCCCCTTCCGGTAAACCAGCGTTAACCTTCCCGTGTTTAACGTAAATACCATAAGGACCCTCGTAAACGTTCACCGCTTCTTGATCTTCAGGATGAACCCCCAACTCTTTTAAGGGTTTCTTCGCGCGGCCTCCACCCCGTCCTTTTTTCGGTTGGGCCAACAATTCTAGGGCCCTTTCTAACGTCACGGTTAAGACATCATCTTCCTTTTTTAGCGATCGATAATCTTTCCCCTCTTTCCCTTGATCATGCACCACATAAGGGCCAAACCGTCCCAAACTGGCTTTAATTTTAGCCCCGGTTTCAGGATGGGTTCCCAATAAACGGGGTAAGGCCAATAATCCTACCGCCATCTCGATGGTGACATCTTCCACCTTGGTTCCCTTGGGTAAAGAGGCCCGTTTTGGCTTTTTATTCTCCTCACTGGCTTCCCCTAACTGCACATAAGGACCGTAACTCCCAATTAAAAGATAGATCGCTTCGCCCGTTTCTGGGTGTAAGCCAACTTTTTCGGGTCCTTCGGTTTTCTGCTTTAATAACTTGTTAACTTGTTCAGGATCAAGATCAGAAGGGGTTAAGTCAGCAGGAATAGAAGCCGTAATTTTCTCTTCCCCTTGCAACACTTCCACATAAGGACCAAACTTGCCAATTTTCACCGTTGCGTCTAAATTGTCTAAATTAATGGCTTTCGCCACCCCTGGATCGATTTGATCCACCCTTACCTTAACCTGAGTGTCTAACCCTTCTTCCCCTGAATAGAATTTTTGCAAATAGGGAACCCATTGGGCCTCCCCGGTGGCAATTTCGTCGAGGGTTTGTTCCATTTTCGAGGTAAATTTTGTATCCACCAAGTCAGGGAAATGTTGTTCTAGTAAACTCACCACCGCAAAGGCCGTAAACGTAGGAACTAACGCCTTACTCCGCATTTGGGCGTAACCGCGATCGCGAATGGTCCCGATAATACTGGCGTAGGTACTGGGCCGGCCCACCCCTTCCCCTTCCAACATTTTCACCAGGGAAGCTTCTGTATATCGGGCTGGGGGTTGGGTTTCGTGGCCCAATACATCCAATTCCTTACAGTCGGGATGATCTCCTTCTTGGAGAGGCGGTAGGATCACCTCTTGGTTTTCGATGGCCGCATCGGGATCATCGGACCCTTCCACATAGGCGCGGAAAAACCCAGGAAAATCGATGCGTTTCCCCGAAGACCGAAACCCTGCGTCTTCTACGTCTAAAAGAACACTAATTTGGGTTAATTTGGCGTTAGCCATCTGACAAGCTACGGTACGCTTCCAAATCAGGTCATAGAGGGCAAATTCTTGCCCCGATAACCCGGTTTCTTGGGGAGTCCGGAAGCGGTTACCGGCGGGACGTATGGCTTCGTGGGCTTCTTGGGCCCCTTTACTTTTGGTGGTGTATTGACGGGGTTTCGGGCTTAAATATTCCTTACCGTATTTTTCTTGAACGCAACTTCTGGCTGCTTTAATGGCTTCATCGGAGAGATGAACCGAATCCGTCCGCATATAGGTGATATACCCTTCTTCGTAGAGTTTCTGGGCAATCCGCATGGTATCTCGCGCCGATATGCCCAGTTTACGGTTTGATTCTTGTTGCAGGGTGGAAGTGGTAAAGGGAGGATAGGGTTTACGGGTGGTGGCTTTTTCTTCTTTCTTGGTAACCGTCCAGGTTTTACCGTCTAATCGCTCTTTCAAGGTGTTGGCTTCTTGTTCGTTGAGCAGCACCACCTTGCGTCCCTGAGCGATTTTTCCCGTGTTGGGGTCAAAATCTGACCCGGTGGCGATTTTCTTGCCACCTAGGGTGATTAACTTGGCTTCAAAGGGACTTTTTTCTTTTTCTAGTAAGGCTTTCAGGTCCCAATAGCCCCCCGACTGGAAGGCCAGGCGATCGCGTTCCCGTTGGACTAATAACCGTACGGCCACCGATTGAACCCGTCCGGCGGACAGTCCCCAAGCAATTTTTTTCCAGAGTAAGGGGGAGAGGGTGTAACCGTATAAACGGTCTAAAATCCGGCGAGTTTCTTGGGCGTGGACTAGATTTTCGTCAATTTCCCGACAATTTTTTAAGGATTTTTGGATGGCTTCACGGGTGATCTCGTGAAATACCATACGTTTAATGGGGACTTTGGGCTTGAGAAGTTGTAATAAGTGCCAACTAATGCTTTCCCCTTCTCGATCTTCGTCAGTGGCCAAGATCAGTTCATCTGCGCTTTTTAATGCTGATTTTAACCCCTGAACCACCTTTTTTTTGCCCTTGGGGATGACATAAATGGGTTCAAAGCCATTTTCTACGTTGACCCCTAAGTTGGCCCAATCTTTATCTTTATAGGAGGCGGGGATTTCATCGGCTGAGGCGGGAAGGTCCCGAACATGGCCCATAGATGCCTCTACTTGGTATCCTTGGGGTAAGTAATTTCTAATGGTACGGGCTTTGGTGGGTGATTCAACAATAACAAGGGTTGACATAATCGTTGTTAATAATCAAGCAAGTTTAGCAGATTTGATTAAGCCTGGGTAATGGGCTTATTCCTAGCTTATCAATTACGACATAAGGTTATAGGAATATCTATTATAGAGAATCCTCTCTCATTACGATAATAGAGATTTTTGGTAGGTTTGTTTACCCCTTTTAGGTAACTTACCACGAGGTTTGGGAAAGTAATGCTTAATTTAATGGGAATTTTCGGGGAGGGTGGGAATTTTCGGGGAGTGTGGGGAGGGTGGGGAGTGTGGGGAGATGGGGAATGTGGGGAGTAGGGGGGCAGAGGTAGAAAGAATATTATTCTACGATAATAAGCGGATGTGGGATATAGGGTTTTGAAGAGAAAATGCAAGAATTTTCTACCATTTCGGTGAAACCCTTGCACTTTGTAATTAAGTTAGTCTAATTGTTCTAGATGTTGGAATAGATACTATTGCGTAAAATGGTATAACCCTTAATTAATTCTCGAATTCCCCGACCTAAAGGCCATTCGGGTTCAAAGCCGGTTTTGAGAATACGAGCATTAGAAACAATATAATCTCGTTTATCCGGATCTTCGCCAATGGGGGCTTCTAAATAGACAAATTTGGGTAAGTATTTTTTGATTTCAGCACATAATTCTAATTTAGATAAATTAGCATCTTCTAAACCGACGTTGTAGGGCTTGCCTTTCATTGTGTCGAAATTTTCAATCCCATGAACAAAAACCTTAGCTACATCCCGAATGTGAATATAATTGCGCTTAAAATGTCCTTCAAAAATGACCACCGCGCGATCGTAAAAGGCCCGATAAACAAAATCATTGACTAAGAGATCAACCCGCATTCTGGGGGACATTCCGAACACAGTGGCCAGTCGGAAGGTAATACTGTTTTCCCGTTCTAACACCGCTTTTTCTGCGTCAACTTTGGTGGTTCCGTACAAAGAAATTGGCCGTAAGGGGGACTCTTCGGTGCAGAATTTGCCGCTTTCTCCAATCCCATAACCACTATTGGTCACCGGCATCAAAATCCGTTGCTCAGGACTAGCTAAATCACAGATCATTTTAACCGCTTCGTAGTTAACCGTGCGGGTTCCCACCTCATCCCGACTACATAACGGCGCACCCACCAAAGCAGCTAAGGGGATAATCACATCAGCGTCTTTAAGTAAATCTTTGAGCAAAGATTCATTGCGACAGTCCCCACGGACTACATCGAAAGTGTCATATTGACAGCAATCAGCCAAACTATTTTGACCAAACATAAAACTGTCTAATACCGTCACTTCATAGCCTTTGTCCAATAGGGTTGGGGTTAAAATTGAGCCGATATAGCCGGCCCCCCCTGTAATTAAAATTTTCATAGATGGTTATAGATGATTATTTAATTCTAGTTGTGAATTTTCTTGAACAGAGATGAGATAACGATGAATGGCTTCATCTGTATTGCCAACAAAGCGAATTTTTCCCCTATCTAACCAAATCACGCGATCGCAAGATTTTTGAATAAAGTCCAATCCGTGGGACACCACTAAAATTGTCGTGTTATGACCCCAGAGTCGATCCATCCGTTTTTGACATTTATGCTTAAAGCTTTCATCACCAACGGATAACACTTCATCCAGAATTAGGATATCGGGTTCTACGTCTGTGGCAATGGAAAACCCGAGACGGGCTGCCATTCCTGATGACAGGGCTTTCACCGGAGCTAATTGATAGTCCATTAAATCGGCAAACTCCAAAATGGAGGTCACACGCTCCTTCATCTCCTGACGAGGAAAGCCTAACATCACCCCATAAAGAATTATATTATCAATTACGGACAATTCTCCATCAAATCCTGCCCCCAATTCAATCAAAGGAGCAATTTCTCCCTTGACGCGAATTTGACCGGATGTGGGTTGAAGAATTCCTGTTATCACTTTGAGTAGGGTGGATTTTCCTGACCCATTAGCTCCAATGATACCGATTTTTTCCCCAGCATTAACCGTCAAATTAATGCGGTCAAGAATCAATTTTCTTGACGGTTGACGGTACTTCCCTTCCAACATAGACAAGATGGTTTTCTTTAAATCGTAAGAAAACTCTTCTTGGGTTCTACGCCAGAGGGAAACTTGATCGAGTCTAATTGCTTCTACCATTTAACCTTTAGAGCAAGTCCATAAAGTTTTTTTGCCAGGAGCGGAAACAGATCCAGCCTAACACTAAAAGGATGAAACCATTAAAAAATGAATGTAAAATTAAGGTTACATCGGGTAAAGTCCCAGATAAGGATATCTGGCGAATACTCTCTATAATCGGAATAAGCGGGTTAAGGAGTAAGAAGGATTTCACCGCCTGAGGGACAATTTCAGCCGGATAAAACACAGGGGAGCTAATCCATAAAACGAAGCAAACTAGCTCATAGAAATAGGGCAAATCTCGGAAAAAAACATACAATGCACTTACAAAAAATCCTACCCCCGCACAGACAAAACTGAGGGCGATCAGGGGAAGTATGAGAGCGATCACATTGAGGGGATTTTTAGAAATAATAAAAGTAACAAAGGCCAATAGGGGCAGAGGACCCATAATAAACTGGAAAATATTGGCCACAATCATCGAAACGGGAAAAATGCTAATGGGTAAACGAACTTTGTTGAGTAAAGACCCATTCCCCACCACACTCGCTAAAGCTTGATTGGTGGAAGAGGAGAAAAAATTGATGACAATTAAGCCGGTAAAGGCAGCTAAAATATAGTTGAAGGTTGAATTATCGTAATATTGTGTAAAAGCTGCCCCAAAAATGGCCGCATACAAACCTGTCATGATGAGGGGGTTGAGCAAAGACCAGTATACCCCTAAAAATGAGCCTCGATAGCGTCCTTTTAAGTTTCTTTCGACTAACATTTGTAGCAATTCGAGGTAGCGTCTGACAGACGATCCTTGAAGGCCAGCTTTTAGGGATAAGGTCATAATGGGTTATCAATACCGACAAATTTAGAATTTAATGGGGTATTGTATTAAATGTCAGATACTTTTGTCGAGTTGTTCCCGATCACCACCGCAAATTTCAATCGGCAATCTTGGGCCAAATTCGGCTAAACTGGGGAGTGGTTAATTATTATATTTGTAAAATTGGGCATGGAAATTGGGCAGAAAGTTAAGGTGATCCGTCTTCGCGATCGCGTCTCTGGACAAGTTGTTAATAAACTTGGGAAAGAAGGTACCATCAAGGAATTTAAAATGACTGATGGCAGTGGTATCGGTGCAGTGGTTGAGTTTGCTGATCAAACGGCCACTTGGTTTTTTGGAGATGAACTCAAACCAGTTGATTAACAAACAACAGAAAACCGTGGGGGCTGAATCCTATTTAACCTGATGTCGGGCATTCATCCCTTATCCTCTACAGGTTAGGGATGAATGCCCCACCAGAATCTAAACGGCGTAGCCTTCACTTCTTCTTGCGCTGTGTTATCCTAAGAACGTGGTTGCCACCCACCTGACCGACTAAGAGGCCCCGCAAGACGGATAAAGTATGTACTCGGCGGTAGTTCAGGGAAAAGATTGTACAAGAATACAAAGTAGGCAGCTTTCATTGTAAGTCCAAAGTGCAATCTCGACTAAAAGTAATAACTCTTGCGGAAGGCGAGAGTCTGCCTGTGGAGGCTGTGTAAGACCAAGACAAGAATGGTCTTGTGGAGGCGACGGCCAATGAGACGGGAAACCTCGAAGACGAATAAGACCGTCCTTGAGTTGAGTTGTCGTTGGGAAGCCCCAACTTCAGCAAAGCAAGTTGGGGTAATTCACGCCCCTATCTTATAAGTTATTGTAATCGCAACAAAAAATATTTTTAATTACTTATGGCTTTAATTCTAACTTTTTTAGGCAAAGGCGGTACCGGTCGTTCTACGGTGGCTATCGCTACAGCTAAAAAACTAGCAAATTCGGGATCTCGTGTTTTGTTTATATCCCAAGATTCAAGTCCGGTTTTGAGTCGTCTCTGGGGAACAACTATCGAAACTTCTCCGACGGAAATTGAGCCTAATCTCAAGGGGATGGTCTTGAAATCAGCCGAACTCCTATCACAAGGATGGGAAGATGTCAAGGAATTAGAGTCAAAATATTTGCGATCGCCGACCCTCAAAAATGTCTATGGCCAAGAGTTAGGGGTGTTACCGGGGATGGATGGCGCCTTGGCACTCAATGCGTTACGGGAGTACGAACAAAGCAGGGAGTATGATGTCATTGTTTATGATGGGGACAGTGCCTTAAACACCCTGAGAATGTTTAGTATTCCAGAAATTATGAGTTGGTACGTCCGACGGTTCCGAGAGGTGTTAACGGAGTCTGATGTGGGTAAGGCGTTAGCTCCCTTTGTGCAACCTATCACCAGTGCTATCCTCAATGTGTCCTGGAGTCCTGATGATCTCAAAGATACGCCAGCTAACGATATTCTACAGTCAGGAAAGACGGCTTTAGCGGATGGCAACCGAGTAGCTGCTTATTTGGTGACAACAGGAGAGGAGACGGCGATCGCAGCAGCTAAGTATTACTGGGGTGGCGCACAACAAGTGGGTTTAACGGTTCGCGGTGTGATCATCAACCAAAGTGAAACCACCACCTTAGCCGACGAATTTGCCCCCTTAGAACTCTGTTCTCTGCCTAAAATGGAGTCTAACAACTGGCAACCGTTAATGGAGGCTTTACCGCAATTTGTGGAGAAATCTCAAGCTCCCAAACCGGTAACCATCGATGTTGCTAACCGTCAGGTTAAGGTATTTTTACCTGGGTTTAGCAAAAAACAAGTCAAGTTAACCCAGTATGGGCCAGAATTGACCATTGAGGCCGGTGATCAACGTCGTAACATTGAATTACCGTCGCCTTTAGCGGGACAATCAGTTAAAGGGGCAAAGTTTCAGAATCACTATTTGATTGTTTCTTTATAAAATGAAACAAATCATCCTCTTAATATAGGGAATGTTATGGTAAAAAAAATTGAAAAAATTGCTCTTTTCGGTGGCACCCATGGCAACGAAATGACAGGAATTTATTTAATTAAAAAGTTTCTGCAACATCCCTATTTACTTAAGCGTTCAACCCTTCAAGTTTTCCCACTTCTATCTAACCCAAAAGCCATAAAATCAAGGGTTAGATATACAGAAATTGACCTCAATCGTTGTTTTGCCCCCGAAGATTTAGAGAATTTAGATCAGGTTTTATACGAGCAACTTTTAGCAAAAACTATCCATCAAAAACTGCTCAATAATCAGATTAATTTTGTAGTTGATCTCCATAGTACCACTGCTAATATGGGGTTAACCATTATTCTTTCTGATACGAATAAATTTCATTTACAATTATCTAGTTATTTAAGTTTAATTTATCCTGAACTTAAGGTTTTATACTATGCTTCAAAGGAAAAAGATAAGTTATTAAGGAGCAATACAGACTTAGGATTAAGCATTGAAATAGGTTCCATTGCACAAGGAATTTTAGATGCTAATTTATTTATTAAAACGGAAAAACTTATTTATAGTTTACTCGATTATCTAGAAACATATAATCAAAATAAGATTGAGGAAAAAAGTCATAATTTAGTTTTTTATGAAGTATTTGAAAGAATTGATTATCCCAGAGACGGGGAAGACATCACAGCAATGATTCATCCTAATTTACAATTTAAAGATTATCAACCTATTAATTCTGGCGATCCTTTATTTCTCACTTTTGAAGGCGAAAACATCCTTTATAAAGGACTTTCTGAAGTTTATCCTGTCTTTATTAACGAAGCAGCTTATTATGAAAAAGGAATCGCTATGTGTTTAACAAAAAGGCGAGAAATAACTGTTACATTTCACTAAAATTGATAGAAAGAATTGTTCAAGGGAACATTAATCGTAAAAGTAGGTAATTGAACACCAATCAATCTATTCTTGATATTGCTTTAAATTGTGGATACTGCCCTTTACACCCAGTTTGGCAAGTGGTTAAAGCCAAAATATCCTCCACCTAACCAGGCCAAAAATTTTCATGGGCAGAAAGAAACCTTGAGTGTTAACTAATTATTGTATAATTTCCACTACAACAAATGAATTAAAAATTGTGTACTGATGGTGGAAATTTAAGGAAAATTTAATCATTTTCAAGATGACAATACTGTGTCCATTAATCTTGAATAGGTAACGTTGTAGCGATCGCACAATTAATCCTGTTGCTTCTGTAGTTATCTCAATAGTAGGATGTCCCCCGCAGATTGTAGATTTTTCCCTGTTTTTTAACAAGGATTTGTGAACATCGTGTAACAATTGGCATAAAATCACAAGACATAAGTAAACAGATCAACAATAATTACAAAGGCTAATCATAAATACCAAGCTCTTAAACGTTTTTCTGTCTATAAGATTACAGGTAAATGCAATTTATTGTTAAAATTTTATTGTTTCTAAAATATACAATAAAAAAATGGAGGAATGACAACGTTGAGATTCATTCAGAAAATAGTAACAGGGATCAGTGTTTCTGTAATGGGAGTTTTGTCTTTAACCCCTAGTTTAGCTCAAACACCACTAATAGAAGTCAAAGCAGAAAAGGCACTGAAAGAAATGCTTAACTATCTTAAAGATAAATCCTCTTTAAAGTTTCAAGCAAATATTGCTGAAGATTTGGTTTTTAGTAATGGTCAAAAAATTCAAATTGGTGCAATAGTAAATGTTAAAGTGCGCCGTCCCGATAAACTAAACATTAATTATCAAGGCGATCGTAATCATGTCCGATTTTATTTTGACGGGAAAACCTTTACAATGGAAGGATTAACTAATAATGTTTATGCTAACTTTTTAGCTCCTTCAGATGTGGATAATATCAATAAATTAGTCAATCAAATAGGAGAAAAACTGAATATCACTTTACCGTTAGGAGAAATTATTTCTACAGATAATGATTTAGAAAGTATCAAAAACAGAATTAACAGTGGTATTTACGTTGGAGAAAGTCAAGTTCATGGTATTCTTTCTCATCATTTAGCCTTTACTCAAGATAATCTTGATTGGCAACTTTGGATCGAAAAAGGAGAACAACCCCTTCCTAGAAAATTAGTAATTACCTATAAAAAAGCTCCCTCTTCTCCTCAATATTATGCTATATTATCTAATTGGAACTTTGACCCTATTTCAGCACAAGATCCAGCATTTTCTTTTCAACCTTCCACTGATGCTGACAAAATTGATTTTCTCATTATTGAACCAAAATAGTTTCTTAAATTAGTAAAGTCATGAAACAATTAATTAATAAAAAAACTCCGATTTTTTCTATCATTTTTACCCTGATATTATTTGTAAATTATGGGCTACCAAGCTACTTAATTGAAGCAGAAGCCAGAGGGTTTAGCAGGGGTTCAACCCGTGGGAGAAATCGGCAGATTAATCGTAGTGGTCGTCAAGGATCTCGGCAAATTAACCGTTATAGTCGGCAATTTGATCCTGGATCTCGTCAAAATAACCGTCAAGGTAATCGTGACAGTCGGCAAACTGATCGCGGATTTAACCAAGAAAACCGTCAAGGTAATCGTGATAGTCGCCAAGAAAATCGTCAAGGTAATATTGACAATCGTCGAGAAAATCGTGAAGAAAACATCAATAATCGCCAAAACAACCGTCAAGAAAACATTAATAATCGTCAAGACTTTAGAAACGATCGCTGGGATGATGTTAGTGATTGGCGCGACCAACGTTGGGACTATTGGAATGATTGGAATGATTGGGCAAATACCAGATATTGGGTGGGTGTAGGAGTCTCATTATTAGCAATTCCTGCCACTGCGATCGCTGTTTCTGCTGCTAACCAAGACTATTATTATAATGAGGGGGTTTATATGCAGCCTCAAGGCGATTCTTATGTAGTAGTTTCGGCTCCTGTTGGTGTAGTTATATCGACTCTTCCTGATGGTTATATTCCTGTTTCAGTTAACAGTTCTAACTATTACTATTATGGTGGAGCATTTTATCAAACATCTTCTGGTGGTTATATGGTTGTTCAAGCTCCTGTAGGTGCTATCGTACCATTTATTCCCGACGGATACGAAACAACGGTTATGGGAGGGACAACTTATTATCGGTATGGAGGGGTTCGTTACCAACCTGTTTATGATGGGGGTGATTTAGTCTATAAAGTTGTCTCGTGAAGTACCCTACTTATAAGACTCATCAGGTTTTTCTTGCCTTGTTTTAAGTTAATTTTTACTCCAACTTGAATGTCTAAATCTGATTAGACTTTAGATAAGCCCATTAGTTTGTATTTAGCTAAAAACCGGCTAATTACTGTAGAGCTAAATACTAATTTTTTGTAAGTCTGAGACAAAATTAATGTAATCAACCAACATCTTATGTACAAAAAAGTGATTCAAAAACTGATTGAACAATCACCACTTTCAATTGATACTGAAATACAACTGACAGGGAAACCTCCAACTATGGCTAATTCCGAATTTCTTACCAATAAAGAACAGGGTGACTGGGCTGAATCAGTAGTCTATAATTCAATTAATGAGTTTTCTAAAGAATATTTTGCAATTAAATATGGACGTTCTGAATCAATAGCTGCCGGTGATAAAGGGTTTGCAAAATTTTATCAAGAATATAAAAATGAATTGAATGCAATTGGCAAAAAACCAGATATTTTGATTTATAAAACATCAGATTTTCCAGATAAAAATGTTGATATTAATAATAACGAAAATATAGAAAAAGCTATAGCGGCTTTAGAAGTCAGATCGAGTTCTTTTCTTGTCAATAAATATGATGCTTTCATGACTCAAAGACAACAAACTGCTATTGATCGGTGCAAAGCTATACGTCAAGAAATTATTTCTGGTGATCTTGCTAAGTTCCTTGAAAATAAGAAGAAACCTATTTACGATCACATACTAGACGCAACAGATGAAACGTTTAAAGAATTGAAATTTAGGCTTCCTTCTTCTTGGTTATCAACTTCTGAAGGCACAAAGCTTACTAAACTTTTAAAGGAATTAAGAGAAAATATAAAGATTTTGAAGAAACGTGATTATCTTAGTATTACTCCTAAAATGGAAGATATTCCTTTAGTAAATAGATGGATACAACAATATAATGTCAAACACTTTTATTTACAAGTCTTTTTTGACAAAGGTTATATAATTTCATTTCAAAATATTCTTGAATTAGTAGCTGATGATACAAATCAAGGAGATTATTTCTCAATTGAGAAAGATTCTAAAAATCAAGAAAAAACAACAATAAAAATTAATATTAAAGTAGGAAAAGAAATTATTAGTAAAATTGAAATGCCAGAACATAAATCAGAACAAAAGGAGTTGGATAGAGGAAGATTACTTTTTTATGTTACATTTAAAGGAGGAAAAGGCTATCTTGATAAAGAAGTTTTTATGAAGGATATTATCAATGCGTGAATCCAATTATATTGTCAATACTCCTATTCGTTATAGAAAAGACTATGGACAGTTTTTTACTCCCCCATTAATTGCTACTATCATGGTAGAATGGGTAACAGAAAATAAGCCTAAAACTATTCTAGATCCCGCTTTTGGTTTAGGTATTTTTTATGAAGAAATAAGTAAACTAAGTTTAGAATATAAATGGCATTTTACAGCTTATGAAATTGACAAAAATATTTTGAGTTACTTAGATAACATTCAAAATAGAAGCAATCTAAATATTCATAATCAAGATTATTTAGGAACAGATATAAACTATTATGATGCTATTATTTGTAATCCTCCTTATATGAGGTTTCAAAAATTT
>JAAUYB010104196.1_pt1 | contig 29215 bp, 18 predicted proteins | sample 7278071 | NCBI WGS metagenome assembly JAAUYB01 (sample SAMN14350121, study PRJNA611818) | marine sediment metagenome | isolation source: surface marine sediment (1.8m) | place: French Polynesia: Moorea | collected 2018-08 | reverse complement strand
GCCGGTCCGTTTCCTTCATTTGCCGGTCCGTTTCCTTCATTTGCCGGTCCGTTTCCTTCATTTGGGCGGCAACTTCCTCAATACGGCGATCCGTTTCTTTCATTTGGCGGGCAGTTTCTTTCTGGAAAAGTGCATTCTCTTTTTGAATGCGGATAATCTCCTCTTGCCGAAGCGCGTTTTTGTTATTCAAGGCGGCCACGGAAGCTACCAGGTCTTTCAGCTCTTGGTCGGTCATGTCATACCTCCGGTTCAGGGGTGAAAAGCTTGGTGTTGTCAACGGACCGGAACTGATGTCGACGCTTCCCGGTCATGGCCACAAAACCACCATACCCTGGCTCGGTTCGATCGCGCCAGGATTTTTTTCTATTTTTTTAAAGATTTCCGGTTATGAAAAAGCCAGGGACTATTGACCTTAACTTTAAACAGCGGTTTTTGGGCCGGTCGACCGGCAGGTCTTCTTCATGCAGGCGCCCGCTCGGTCTCCGTCCGGTTGCGGCTTTTAATTGCTACCGATTCATGGTATGTCATTCTTTCGGCCTGGTGACAGGTCTCCCAATCACCCTTTTGAATAGGAAGGATCATGATCATTCGAATAGCTGCCTTATCGATTTTCCTAGGCCTTTTCCCCGCCGCATTCGCGGAAAAGAAGGTCGTGGTGCTTGGCTTTGACGGCGCCGACCATCAGATCGTGGAAGAAATGATGGCCGCGGGTCAACTCCCCAACCTGACCCGCCTCAAGGAAATAGGCAGCTATGCGCCGCTTATGCCCACCAACCCGCCCCAAACCCCGGTCTCCTGGTCTACTTTTGCCACCGGCCTGAACCCCGGCCGCACCGGGATTTTCGACTTCATCAAGCGGCAGAGCGGCACCTATACCCCCGACTTCGCCCTGCGCGGCGAGACCACCCGACAGTTAATGTTGGGCACCCGCAATCGCGTCTTCTTCCCCGCGGCCGCTTTTCTGATCGTCGCCGGCTTGCTGTTCCTATTTTTGCGCAAGCGGACAAACAGCCTGAAACTGGGCGCACCTCTTGTCTTCGGCGGCCTCGCACTCTACGGCGTCTATTTTGTCTTCGCCAACTGGATTCCTGAAAGCGTGCCCGCCGCCTACATGGTCCGGCAAGGGAAACCCATGTGGACCATCTTGGAGGAACAAGGCAAGACGGCGGCTGTCATCAGGTTGCCGGTCACCTTCCCCGCCCAACCCTTGAACGGTGAAATGGTTGCCGGCCTGGCCGTGCCCGATATTCGCGGCACCGTGGGCAAGCCCTCCATCTTTACCAACGACCCGGAATGGCAGCCGAGCGATAACCAGTTCTCCATCGAGATTGCCCGGCTTGAAGGCGCGGGGCCCTACGAAACCCAACTACTGGGACCGCCCAACAAGCTGTTCTACAATGCTCAAGACGCGGAAAAAGCCCGCCTCGAGGGACTGGACTACGACCAACCTCGTGATTTCCACAAGCCGTTTCAACTACGCGTTGCCGACGGCAAGGTGATCGCCGCTATCGACGGAACGGAATACGCTTTTGAGCCCAAACAATGGTCGCCCTGGATTGAATTCAAATACAGGGTAAATCCCGTCATCACGCTTCGCGGCGCCGGTCGTTTCTATTTGGACTACTTGAACGGTGACCGATTCAAGCTCTACCTGACCCCTGTCCATCTCCATCCCTCCAATCCGCTCCCTCTCTCCTGGCCTCCCGACCTGGCCCAAAAGGTTTGGGACAAGGAGCCCTACAAGACCATGGGCTGGGCCCTGGATACCTGGTCCATCGGCAACGGTTTGATGGACGAGGATCACTTCTTGACCGATGTCAAAAACACCGTCGATCGTTATGAAGCCATGATGGAAGACTTCCTGGCCGATAATGATCGCGACCTCTTCATCCAGGTTTTCAGCTTCACCGATCGCGTGGCGCACGTGTTATGGCGTTATTGGGACGAGGGTCATCCCCTTTACGACCCGGAGAAGGGGCCCAAGTACCAGGAAGCCATCCGCGACAGCTACCGCCGCATGGACGAACTGGTGGGCAAGGCCATGAACATGGTCGACCTGAACGAAGTGGTCTTCCTGGTTTGCTCCGACCACGGCTTCTCCTCCTGGCGGCATCAGTTCAGCTACAACACCTGGCTGGTCAAAAACGGCTATATGAAACTGAAACGCAACGTGTTGGGCGAGTCCATGGTTCTGGACGACCTGGAGAACCGATCCACTCCCCTGGATTATGTGGACTGGTCTCAAACCAAGGCCTACGCCATGGGCCTGGGCATGATCTTCATCAACCTGGAAGGTCGAGAACCTGAGGGCTCGGTGAAACCGGAGGAATACGACGCGCTCTGTCGTCAACTGCGCGAGGACCTGACGGCCTTTGTCGACGAGAAAACCGGATTGAAACCCATTCGCGAGGTCTACCTGAGAGACGATATTTATAATCGGTACGACGAGGAGGTCACCCCGGACCTGCGCGCGGCCACCGCCAAAGATTACCGCGTGTCCTGGGAAACCACACTCGGCGGCATGCCCGCGGACCTGACTGAACCGAACCTGCGCAACTGGTCGGGCGATCACTGTTCCAACGATCCGCGTGATGTGCGCGGCATTCTCTTCAGTTCGGTGCCCATGAACACGGATGCGCCCCATATGGCCGATCTTTGTCCGTCGATTTTGCATGTTTTGGGCGTGTCCCACGACATAGATATGGACGGCAAACCGCTGTTCGATCCCTAATCATACGGAGGGCCCGAGCGTGTTACTGCAACGGGAGTTCGATATTGCCCGCTACCTGAAGGGGCATCGCCGGCGAGTAGAAGCACGCCTGGCCGATTTGCCCTTATCGGGCGCGGAGCGGAAAACCGTGGCCTTGAAAGCGCTGAAATACGCCCTGGAAACCACGGGCAAACGGTTTCGTCCCCTGCTTACCATTGCCGCGGCCGATGTCTACCGTCGCGGCGATGACCCGCTGATTCTGGATTGTGCCGCGGCCGTGGAATGCATTCACACCGCCAGCCTGATCTTCGATGACCTGCCCTGTATGGACGACGCCGTCATGCGCCGCGGTCGGGAAACGCCCCATCGCATCTTCGGCGAGGGCCAGGCGGTTCTGGCCGGCATGTCCCTGATTGCCGAGGCCAACCGCCTGATCACACGCTTCCCCGGAACCCGCAAATCCATGTTGCGCAAAAAGCTGGCCTGTCTGGATGTACTGAACGCCGCTTTCGACCTGGGCGGGCTCTCCGGCGGGCAAAGCGACGATCTGCTGAACCGCACCGACCTGACGGTGGAAGAGGTGGAATACATTCACGCCAAAAAGACCGGTTCCCTGTTCATCGCCTGCGTGGAATTAGCGGCGATTCTATGTGATGCGCCGGAGGCCGAACGCCGGATGCTGGTTGCCTATGCCAAAAACCTGGGGCTGGCCTTCCAAATCCGCGACGATCTGTTGGATGTGGACGAAACGGCAGATACGGGCAAGGACCACGGGCTGGACAGCGGTAAAACCACTTTCGTCGACCTGGCGGGTGTGGAAAAGTGCCGACGCCTCTATGAAGACCTGATGGATGTCTCCCTCAAAAACCTGGAACCCTTCGGCAACGCCGCGCAACACCTGGTACAGCTCACGCATGTCATCAGGAAGCGGGTTTCCTGAAGCGGGCCGCCAACTTTTCCGCCACGATACCGCCCAGGGTTTTGTCGAACGAGTTCAGGAACATCCAGAAATAAAGCACCGTGAATCCCAGTAACACAAATAACAGGGGAATCAGGCTGAGGTTGACCAGGGGCACCAGGCCCCTGTCGGAAACCCACAGGATGAGCCTGAAGACCAGAAAATTCAGACCCAGACAAAAGACGAGATCGGCCAGATAGGTGAGCACCAGGGTCAGGCGTCGTTCTCGGGCGCCGCCCGCATCCAGTGTATCAACGTCCAACACCGGGTCGTCCACGGAAAGAATTTCTTCCTCGGCAACGGGCGGCGGTGAGGCCTTGGGCTTTTTCACCACCTTGGGCGCCGGTCTGGGGCGAGGTGCGGGTTTGGGGGAGGCTTCAACCGGCGGCGAAGCCGGTTTCTCCTGCCGCACACTGCCGAAGAGGAAGCGAGGACGCTCCGTAATTTCGGCCAGACCTTGGAGGACGTCCAGATCCGTTTCGCAGTTTCCGCAACGCTTCCAATCGGACTCCCAGGTGACGGCGCAAACGAAACAGGCTTTCATGACACTCCTGACTCAATTAAGAAAGAAGAAGAACCATTGATCCTTGTCGGATGCTTCGATCTTGCCCTGGTAGAACCGATTGATGACCTCGGTATGGTGCCGGGAACGATCATTGCCGGATTGCAGGACCGTTGCTCGTTTGAAGGATTCGTAGGCGCTGTCCAGTTCCCCGTTGCGCAGGGATTGGAACGCCAGTTTTTCATGTGTATCACCCAGCATGTCGCGCAGGTGGGCATTATCCCTGTCGTTGCTGAGCAGTCGATGCAGTCGCTCCACGGCATCCTGGAAACGTTCTCTGTCCAACTCGCCGCGAGCCCGCTCCATGTCCTTGTCGGTGACATCGGCGGGTTTCAAGTCGGCCATGGCCTTACTCAAACCGGTTCGCGCCGTTTCCAGGGCTTCCTGTATCCGTTCGGTTTCCTGGGCGATTTCGGGATTGGTTGCGGGGTCGGATCGTTGCAACGCGGCCAGACGCGGTTCGGCGATATCGATCACCCGCTGATAGGCAATCGAGGCCAACAGGGCGTCGCCGCTATCGGCAAATTCGTTGCCGAACTCGACGAAATCGATGGTTTGTTGTTCGGGACTGTTCCAGTGAACATCGCGATTCAGCAGGATGATGGGTCCCTCGTCACTGGTTTTCAATTGCTTGTTGTAGAAATCCCAGCCGAACCATCCGCCCACGCTCAACACGATCAGCGTGACCGGTACACCCACAATCAATTTCAAGTTGAGCGGCTTGCGCTCCCGTTTGGCCTTGAGGACCTTGGAAACCTGGCGCGCCTTTTGGCTTGCATCCTTAGGCTCATTGAAGAACTCGCCCAACTGGTCCTCGGATGCGGAATGGCTCTCGTGGTGGTCTTCCTCGATGTCCGGCCGGATAACCTCGCGCGGGGACACCGCCGGGGTATCGATCTCCAGGGTGTCGATGCCTTTGACCTTCGGTTCAGCCGGTTGCTGCGCCTTGCGGATGTCTGCCTGTAACTGGTCCAAGCCCGGCGTGTCCGGTGCGGTAATCGCCAACTGCGTGGCCAGCCTTTCCGCCTCGGAGATATTTCCCGATGATAAATGTCCGCGTGCTTCCTCCACCAGGCTTTCCTCTTGTTTGGTCTTCATCATCTGCCTGGTTCGCTCTACACATTGCAGGGTTTCCGCGTGTGTGGGGTAGAACTTGAGGATGGATTCCCATTTGTCCAGTGCCTGTTGGTAATCGCCTTCTTTGTAATGAGCCATCGCCTCGTTATAGATGCGGATCATATCATCCTTGCCGGGACGGTTGGATTCCGGCGAGGGCTCAGGGGCCTCGGCTTCGCTTTCGGGCTCCATCTGGGACTTCACATTGGTAATGTAATCCCGGGCAATGCGATTATCGGGGTCCAAAGCCAGGGCTTTTTCCCATGCTTTGATGGCCGCGGCAAAATCGTTTAGCTCGTAGAGACCGACACCGTCCTTGATATGCTTTTCAACCAGAGCGGCTTTATCGGCGCCGGTGTCTTCATCCACGGATGCCTCGGCGGCGGAGGCCATGAACATGGTGCTCTTGGCGGCGGGCGGCGCCTGTTGGGCCGCGGGAGCCGCGCCGGATGCTTGTTTGACACGGGCTTCCAGTTTCTTTTGCAACCCTTGCAGGTCGGTGTTATCGGGATGTTTCTTCAACAACAGGTTACAGAGCCTCAATGCCTCGGCAAAATTCTTTTCACCGTACAGGCGTTTGATGTCCTGGAAGACCTCCTTGGACGACTTCTTGCGGGGTTTCGCGGCGCCCGCGGATAAGTCGGCAAGTCCCTTTTTCGCCTTCTCGTGGCTGGGATCGACAGCCAGAACCTGTTCCCAATACGCTTTTGCCGATTCGTAGTTCTTGGCCGAAAAAGCCATAAAACCTTTGAGATAGAGATCTTCCACATTGGTGCTCATATAACTGGAAAGCCTCCGAATAGATTGAACGGACAACCCCTTGACTCGGTTCCCGGACCGGGAGACATGTTGCCCCAAGCCATAATCATAATATAAACTGGGCACTTAGGCCAAAAGGCAATCTTGTGAGATCCCTGCAGGGCCTGGGTTTTTGCTTGTTTTCAAGAAAATCCCGAGCGTAAGATGCTTCTTTGTAGTCATTTGCGCTCTCAATCGGGACGGCTCTTTTTTTTTCGGGATTTTGAAGGTATAATATTTCCAATTTGGATCTTCGATCCCTTGGGATGGAAGATTAGGGGATGCAAGACCGCCACTATTTGGCCCACCCTTATTTATCCCTCCACTAAATTTCCCACCATTTTTTGGCCCACCTATTTTTTCCTCACATTTTCGATTGCATCCCTTTCCCTTCCCAATCATTCAAGAAAGCCCGTGCCCACGGGCTTTTTCTTTATCCGGTTTCAGCATTGGGACAAATCGCCGGCAAGCTTCCTGGCTTCCTGCATCAGGTCCCGGTCCAGCCAGGGATCGCCGAAGCGGAACGCCGTGAGACCGGATTGACGTTTCCCCAGCAGTTCGCCCGCGCCTCTTTGTTCCAGGTCGAACGCCGCAATTTCAAAGCCGTCGTCGCTTTTTTCCAGCAGGCGCATGCGTTTCAACCCGTCTCGATCGATATCGCCGGGAATCATGAGGAAACAGAAGGCGTGCCGATTGCCGCGACCCACGCGTCCGCGTAGTTGGTGTAGTTGACTGAGACCGAACCGGTTCGCCCGCTCTACCACCATGATGGAAGCATCCGGCACATCCACGCCCACCTCGATGACCGTGGTGGCCACCAGGACGCGAATCCTGCCGGCGCGAAAGGCTTCCATCTCGGCGGCCACCTCTTCTTTTTTCATGCGGCCGTGAACCAGGCCGACGCCGTAACCCCGAAAATCCTCGTCGCGGAAGCGTTCGTACATGGCCGTCGCCGAACGTTCCTGCGCCTCTTCGTCACCCTCTACCAGGGGAAACACCCAGAACACCGATTCCTTCATATCCAGTCTTTGACGAGCGAAGCGAATCACCTCGTCGCGGTTATCCACCTTTTTGAGAATGGTGCGCACGGGAACGCGTCCGCCGGGTTTCTGCTTGATCTGCAGGACGGAATAATCGCCGTACAGGGTCATGGCCAGGGAGCGGGGAATCGGCGTGGCTGAAAAAGCCAGGTAATGGGGCGTGTTCCCTTTTTTGAGCAGGGCGCCTCGCTGCTCGACGCCGAAGCGATGCTGTTCGTCGATGAGGGCCAGGCCCAAACGCGCGAAACCGATATCGTCACTCAACAGGCGGTGGGTGCCTACCGCCAGGTCGATCTCGCCGGATGCAAGCCGGGCCAGTGCCGTGTTGACCTCCTGAGTCGGCATGGAGCCGGTCAGCATGGCGACTTTCAGACCCAGCGGAGCCAGTAATTCCTCGGCCGTGCGGTAGTGCTGTTCGGCCAGGATTTGCGTGGGGCAGAGCAGGGCCGATTGGTAACCTGCCCGGCTGAAAATCAACGCGGCGGCCAGGCCGATGATGGTTTTCCCGCAGCCCACATCGCCCTGGATCATGGCATGTAAGCGCCCGCCTTTCAGCAAGGTGTTCATCAAGGTTTCCAGTACCTCGCCCTGATCGCCGGTGAGTTGGAACGGCAGCGCCCCCGTGAAGTCGTCCAGCCAGGCCCATTGTGGCTCAACCACGGGGTGATTACGCTCCTGGCCGGCTTTGACCATGCGCTGCATCTTCTTTTGAAAGGCCAGGAACTCTTCAAGCACCAAACGGCGTCGGGCGGGGGAAGTATTGCCGCGGATCGCCGCAACGGTTCCGGCGTCCAGGGGTTGATGCAAGGTCTTCAAAGCCTCGCGGCGAGAGGGAAAGTGATGACCGACGGCAATATGAGCCAGGGGGTCTTCTTCCGGCAAGCTCTCAATCAGCGCCAGAATCCAACCCGCGATTTGCTCGGTCCGCAACCCGCCCACCTGGCGGTAGACGGGTTTGATGCCGCGAATCTCCTCACCCTCGGTGATGATCTTGAATTTGGGCGATACCATGGTGCGGCCCAGGCGTTCGAACTTGATCTTGCCGAAGAAGCTGACGGTTTGGCCCTTGTCGATCGACTTGTGGAGGAAGGGTTGATTGAACCACATCATGCGCAAGGTGCCGCCGCCGTCGTCCACCAGTATCTCCATCAGCGGCATTTTCTTCTTGAAGGTTTTCGACACCTTCTTGTCGATCACCAGGCCGCGAACGTGGACATGGCGCTCCAGGGGCGCCTCGCTGATGGGAACGATGCGCGAATAATCAAGATATTCCCTGGGCAGAAAACCCAGCAGATCCCCGACGGTATCGATGCCGGCAGCGATCAGCTTTTCTTTGGATTTGGAACCCAAGCCTTGTAATTTCAGTTCTACCAGGGGCATATCATCCATGTATCGGTTGCGGACCTCCACCACGAGTACACCGGCCCATGGTAGCAGCAGGCAGGCCGGCGTTCAAGGTTGCTCGGGTAGGCGGGGTAGGCGGCCGGGGTCACAACCGTTTCGAATCATCGACTTTGGTTGTGATCGCCACAAATAACTTGAAAAGAAAAGTTGTGGATTATGAAATGTCGGATGCGGTACGCGATGGACGCCCTACCGATAGGTTTAAGGCGTTTAAGGTCCATGCTACAATTAGCGATATACAATTGAGTGCTTTGGGCACAGCCATCGATATGTATTGTCTGGAAGCAATACCCGTTCTAAACCATTGAAATCTCTAAGCTCAATCGATCGTTTATCTTTCTGTTTAACAATTTCAGAAACTTCCCATCGAGCATAACGTATCTGCCTCTTATAATTTGCTTCATGCTCACCTAATTCCTCAAGGTCTCCGGTCCAAAGAGTATTGCTGACCTGGATTTTATCCATCTGCTTACAGATATTTTCCATTAACTGGATTTCATCTTTCGCCTTATCCCACTCCTGGCTTCCTAAAAATGCGTTTACAGCTCCTCGAGATAAAGGTATTCCAACGGACAGAACTTTTGAACAAAAAGAGACCAGTGGTCCAACCTTTTTCCACCATTCTCTTGTTGCACGGAATTGACATGACCAATCCCAAGGATGTGGGCCTCCTTCATGTTCACAATAAAAGCGAAGAGAGTATTCTTGACTAAACCAGTTAGCCGGGTTTATACTTGTTGAATCTACGGGAGTTAGAGTAAAAAAAGCAGGTACCACGTTTAGCTCATGGAAGTCTAAAGCCTGGAGAGTCTCCCTGAAAACTTGATTTAGACGTTGTTGCAATGTTGGTAACATAGAAAGACCACTTCCTTCTTCTTTCATTGGTGCATCTCGGATAGCTTCAATTCTGGTTTGTATAGCTGTAAAGCCAAGGCCGAGAAGCGAGTCATTTTTATCAAGGCCCTTCAATCGAGCACTAAATGACCTTTTGTTATCTCGGTCTCCAAAGCTGTTAAATCCATAAACGAGAAAATGAGGATCAACCTGATGATGTCCTTCTCCGCAAGGGATAGGATGGCTTCCACTTAAAGCATATGTTAGTAACTTTTCGCCATGGAAACCCTTGCATAGACCACCATTAGGTCCAACACATCCGTACTCTCTTTGCGGGTTCAATCCAGAAAAGAAGGAGAACACAGAGTTGATATAGCCATTTAATTGTTCGATCATGTTCTGAGGGAAAGCTGACCTCACCACAAAAATCAGAGTTCGATCCTCCTGGCTATACTCACATATCGCCTCGCTAATTAAACTTCCAATAGTAGATCTCAGAAAAACACCATCTCTCCATATTATGCCACATGGAAATTTCTCATTTTTTACTATGTAGTGGTGAACTTTTACGATAAACCTACTCATTAAACCAGCTGGTGGGGTACGTCTAAACCTATACAGAACGCGTCTCTCTTTTGATTCAAGGTCGAGCTTTAGAGACCAATCAAAATTTGGTTTTGAGGTGTGAAAGCGGAGGGGGACTAAAGCAAGGTCGCTCGAGTCCTCTAAAGGGTAACAAAGTTCAAACTCTCTCATGCAATTATAGAACTTATCTTGATATCCTGAATAGCGTTTTTCCCACACATCAAAAAGCCACGATTTATCCATTTCTCCGTTTTTTCTAATCAACGTTTTGTGTTCAAGGACTTCGCTAACTGCCTTTGTCAGCCACTCTGGCTTAAGAACAATAAAGTCGTTGAGTGTGATAGAGTCTGGGAAGTGAGTAAAAATACCAAGATCCCCCATTAACTGCATCGCGTTGCTGTGATCATATTCATATATACCGCATTCATCAAGGATTGCTTTTAATTCATTGCGAGTCATTGCTACTTTGCCACGTTTCGCTATATCTGTAATTACTTTTTCGGCTTTCACAAAAGACCCTGGCCAAAGTTGTGGTATCAAACCAAGGGTTTTTGATTTTTGAGCAAGATAGTTCTTTAACTTTGATACTCCTTTTCCATTTTTGCACCCAACTACATGAAAAGCTAAGGACAGGCTTGGGAATTTATTCATTAAGCTATGCTCATTATAGACAGGGCTCCGGTCTTCACATTCAGTGAAAACTATTGTCACATTTACACCGGGAGCCCGATGATGTATGGTGTCAAGCCAATAATGTATCCTGGGTTCATTGATAGTACGCCTACCATTTACAACCAAAACGTAGATGCTTCTCCTTGTTAAGAAAAAGTGATGGGATTGATGATTGATTTCTTGTCCCTCAAAATCCCAAATTCTGAAAGCGACATCTTCTCCTTTCGTTACAGGTATCTTACATACATTAACTTCAACACCTTTAGTGTTTACTTGCTCCTTGAACTCCAATCCCCTCAGGGCTCTGGATAAGCATGTTTTGCCTTCTCGTCCATCACCAAGTAGTATCAACTTCACCTCATTCCTTTCGCTTTGCTCTTTTAAATATTCTCGAAGAAATGATAAGACGTAGGTTGCCCCTCTCGCAACAATCTCTTTTGGTGGAAAAGTAATGCTTTTTGGATTCCCAATATATAGGTACTCTAAACTTCTTATGCTAGCTATTTCGGGAGATATGGTTTCAAGAGGGTTTCCATCTATCTGCAAAAACTTCAAGTTTACAAGCTTTCCAATAGAACTTGGTATATTTTTTAGCTCATTATCTCCTAAGTCAATTTTCTCGAGTTTGTTTATTTTCTTTAAATCATTTGGTAATGTCCGTATACAGTTGTTTCGTGCTTTTAGTTCTCTGAGAGAAGGTAGATTGGTGGCCTTTTTGGGAAAGCCTTCGATATAGTTTCTACTGACATCAAGAAAAACTAAACCCTCAAACTCAAATGTGCCTGGAAGGTATTTTATACCATTGTCGTTTAAATGAAGAGATCTTAAACGTCGCATCGAAAGTATAGGCAAAGGGAAGTCGATGATTTCGTTGTTCTGGAGAAATAGATTCTCTATTTCCTCTAGTTGATTCATGCTTTTTGGAAGTGCATAAATTTTATTATCTTGCAAGTACAGTGTACGAAGCGAATTCAACTCATCAAAGGTATCCGGCAGCTCTATAATACCACTTCCAGAAAGATCAAGAGAGGATTTGCCCTGAGATCTTGTAATTATTCCACGGAGTATCTCAATTTTATTCATTCTGGTAACTCGCAAACATATTTTTTTTACATGGTATCACAATGTGCTCCAAGAATCTGGTCGAAATTGTTGTAAAACAACTGAAAGTTGGGTGCGTCTTAATCCGAGGTGGCTCTTATTGATTGAGGTTGAGGCATAGCATCTCTAATCTAGTTCAGAGCTCAGATTTAAGTTTGTTAACGATTTCACAGAAAAGCAAAAATGTAACCAGCGACAAAATTCTTGGGCTCAACACATGCGTCGAGTGCTGTGTGGTGGTCGGAAAGGTGCAGCCAGGTGAAGTTGGGCGCGGTCATTAAGGTTACCTCATCAAGGTCCGTTGCCGTCGATTATACGACAGTTCTGCCATAAAGGTTACCCCGTGCTAATTGATGGAACCCCATGCGGGGTATGGGCTCGGCGGGCTACCCCCGGTGGTCTCCGAATAACATCGTTCCGTTCGTTCGATATTGCCGGAGGGTCGGCGGATATTGGATCAATCGGCGCCTCGTTAAGCTCTCGTGAAACGCTTGATTTCGGCTTTTCCTCTGTTCGAGGCTCGTCTTCATCGGCCGTTGTGGATTGCCCGGTATCATTAGCAACCTCATCGATTTCTCGGTTGGAGTCCAGCTCTTTGCGCTCGACTGTTTCTTCAATTTCCTCTTCCGGTCTACCTCGGAAGCGGAAGCCGTAAGTTCGCATGATTCGGCGGACCGTGGGGGTGTCTTTGTCATGCAGCAGCACCCGCAAGTTGGCGGCCAGGCCGCGTGCGGCCAGTTGGGTTTCCTTGCGTAGATCTACCAGGACGTCCTGGGCTTCCCGATAGCGGCGGTCGGCGATCTCGGCATTGCCGCGTAGATCGGCATAGGCGTTCAGGCTTGCAGTCAATTCGTCCGCCGTGGGATTGGTCATGGCCGGAAAGCCCTTACTCAAGGCTTTGGCCTCTCCGTCCAGCAGCCATTGTCCCAATTGGTGCCAATCATCGCCATAAACCGGTTTTCGTTCATGGGGCATGCGGTAGTATTGCAGCACGATTTCAGGCTCTCCGTTGCGGCGCACACGACGCATCAGGGCCGAGCGGAAGTCGCGCACCGTGTGCTTCATGACGGTAACCACCTTGTTGCGCGCGGCGATTTCCTCGGCGCGTTTCGCATGCGTGTGCAACTGGGCGAGCATGGCCTTCTCGAAAGGCCCGACCAATCCGGCGATTTTTCCGAACCAGGGCCGCAACAGCAAATCCTTGCCCTGCTCTATACGCAACGCACCGTTTTCCGATGCCCGCCTCAAAAACGAGAGGCATTGTTGATTACTTTTGATGGTGACAAGTTTCAAGGTCATGGACATCCTCCGGGTCGGCGCATCGCCGTTTGATACCTTGCTTATGTCAAAACCCGTGCCAGGTTTGCCAAACAATCGCTCGCGTTGAAGAGTGGAGTCTCCAAGTTACTTGTTTTATGTCTGTTGAGATTTTCGCTATGCGTTACTCGGGAGCCTCGAAAGCGTAGCGAACAGCATGGAAACCCCTGTACATTCTTCCACTTTTTTGGAAATCTTACAAAAAAGTGGAAAACGGTCACACATTCATTATAAATGACGCCTTATTTAACCGATTTTCATGCCCATGAATATCATGGAACAAAGACTTTATCAAAAATTACCCTGCTGTGGAGACTCAGGCCTATCGAGGCGTTCTTTTTTACACTTTTTTGGAAAATCCCCTGTTTGACGGCCGAGATTCCACAAGGGATTCGGGCAACCCCCATGGTTTTCCAAAAAAAATCGAGGGCTCCCGGGCATCGCTACAGTCATCACCGATATAGAAGCCGGCGGCCGGGACACCGCTGAGTTTTTAGAGAAAAATCCATCGGCGCCCGGGCCGCCTACCGATTTTCAGGGTAGAAGCATGCGGTGCCCGGGCCGCTACCCGATTTTCAGCGTGGAAGCATGCGGTGTCCGGGCCTCTGCCCGATTTTCAGCGTGGAAGCATGGGGTGCCCGGGCCGCCGACAGGATTTCAATGTGGAGGTCCGAGGTATGCGAGATCGGTAGGCCGCACGGGGTAGGCGGCCGGGGTCACAATCGTTTCGATTCGTCGATATGAGGATCATAACGTTTGATATTACCGTCCGCATGAATATCGGGGGTGACCCGGGCCGCCAATCCCGTGCTAATCGATAGAACCCCATACGGGGTACCGCCCTTACCACCATGTGGTTATATCCAATAGCCGGGGGTTGCCCGCCGAGGACATCGTCCGAGGTTTGCGAGGATATGGCCCTGGCGGGCTACCCCCGGCGATCCAACGGTCGATCGATGCGGTCCGCCGGTCGATCAATACGATCCGTCGGTCGATCAATGTGTTTCCCGGTCAATCCATGCGATCCGCCGGTCGATCAACGCGACCTACGGTCATCAATCTATGCGATCCGCCGGTCAATCCGGGCGACCTCGGCCCGGAAAAATTTTGCCGTTGGCGGATGTATGTGATGGGATGATCCGGGCCGGGGCCGCACGGGGTAGGCGGCCGGGGTCACAATTATTTCGTATTATTAATGAAAATCAAAACGTTCGACATTTCCACGCACACGAATATCGGGGGTGACCCGGGCCGCCAACCCCGTGCTAATCGATGGAACCCCATACGGGGTAGGGCCTACACCACCATGTGGTTCAATCCGATAGCCCTACAGCAACCCTTTGCTTTTGATGTCCAGGTAGTTGTTGACCAGGTGGACCGGTAATTGTTCCGGTAATACCTCCACGCAGATGACGCCCTTGGTTTTGAGGGCCTCGAAGGTTTGTTTACGGCGCTTCAGGTAGGTATGCACACCGGCCGTTCTCAGGGCGTCTTCCAGGTCGTGGATCGGTTCTTCCAGCACCTCGTGCAGGATGCGCTCGCGCGTGCCGGCCAGCAGTACCAGGTGTTTTCTGCGCAGCATCTTCAGGGCTTTGTTCAGTTCGCCGTCATCGTCGTCCTTCAGGTTGGTGACCAGCACCAGCAGGCTGCGTTTCCGGCAGTGGACCAGCACCTGGCGCGCTACCTCCAGAAAGTCCGAGGTTTGCAGGCCCGGTTGGATATCGTAGGTTTGGCTCAGCAGCAGGTTCAGTTGCCCGGAACCCTTGCGGGCGGCCAGGCGGCGTTCCTGCCCGCCGAAGGTGATCAGGCCCACCGCGTCGCCGCCGCGCAGGGCTACCGCGCTCAGCATGAGGACCGCGTTCAGGGCGTGATCGAAGTGAGAAAGCGCGCCGTCTTGCGAGCGCATGCTTTGACCGCAGTCCAGGAGGAAGATCACCTGTTGGTCGCGTTCGTCGCGGAACTCACGCGAGATGATTTTGCGCATGCGCGAGGTAGCTTTCCAGTCGATCAGCCGCAGGGAATCGCCCTGCACGAACTCGCGCAGTTGGTGGAACTCGCGGCCCTCGCCCCGGCGGCGCCGTTTGTGGACGCCCATTTGGGTCAGGCGCTGGTTGGTATCCATCAAGGCCAGATTGGCCGCTGCCTGGAAATTGGGGTAGACCTTGACCTCTTCGGCCTCGCCCGGTCGGGTGCTCAATTCCCACAATTGCAGGGGGGAGCTTAGTAACAACTGCGGGGCTTGGAAGCGGAACAGGCCCCGTTGCTCCGCCCTGACGCCGTAGCTTCGCTCCAGCCGGCTTTTGGGAGGCGTCACGGCGCTGAAGGGCAAATCGCGAACCCTGAACTCGGGCGGGTAGAAATCGGCGACGCGCACGCGCACCTCGGTGTTCCCGGCGTTTTCCAAGGTCAGCAGCACCTCGCGCCAGACGCCTAACGGCAGCGCGTGTTCCACCCGGCGCCGCGCCGACGGCCTGGGCAGGCGCAACAGCAACAGCATGTCCAAAAGGAGAAAGAGCGCCCAGATCGCGACCAGCATCATCCAGACCTGGAGCCATAATCCGCTGAAAGGCGCCCCCAGGGAGAGCAGCGCCAGGCCGGCGACCAGTCGAACGGAGCGGGCGGTGGGTTTCATAGACGCGGCGCCTCGATGCGGGTCAGCAGTTCCTTGACCACGTGGTTGGTGGTTTTGCCCTCGATTTCCATGTCCGGCGTCAGCAGCATGCGGTGGCGCAGTACGGCCGGGGCGATGTGTTTGATATCGTCGGGCACCACGAAGTCCCGGCCGTTCAGCAGCGCGTAGGCTCGGGCGCTACGCAGCAGGGCGATGGAACCTCGTGGACCCGCGCCCATGGCGACGCCCGGCCATTCCCGCGAGGCGCGCACGATGCGCACCGCGTATTCCGTGATGCGCCGGTCTACCTGAAGCGCGGTGACGGCCGCTTGCAGGCCGGGAATGTCGGCGATCTCGGCGACCTTTTCCACATTGCTGAGGTCGAAAGCCTCGCCGGTTCCCCCGCTGATCACCTTTTCCACCAGGTCGAACTCGTCGGCCTCCTCGGGGTAGTTGATCTGTATTTTCAGCAGGAAGCGGTCCAACTGCGCCTCGGGCAGAGGGTAGGTGCCTTCCTGCTCCACCGGGTTCTGGGTGGCCAGGGTCATGAAGGGCTTGGGCAAAGCCAGGGAGCGGCCTTCCAGGGTCACCTGTCGCTCCTGCATGGCTTCCAGCAGGGCGGCCTGGGTTTTGGCAGGCGCGCGGTTGATCTCGTCGGCCAGAAGGAGGTTGGTAAAAACCGGGCCGCGTCGAATCTTGAAGCTGCCCTGCTGCTGGTCGAACATGACGTGGCCGATGACGTCGCTGGGCATGAGATCGGGCGTGAACTGAACCCGGCCGTGATCACCGCCGAAGGTTTTGGCCAGGGCGCGCACCAACAGGGTTTTACCCAGGCCCGGCACGCCCTCGATCAGAACATGGCCCCCGGCCAGCAGCGCCGTCAGCACCAAATCGATCACATCATCCTGGCCGAGGAAAGCCTTGCGCACCTCCTCGCGGATGCGGGCGGCGGTGGTGACGGCCTGATTCAGCCGGCCGCTCAAGGGCTCGGCCTGTAGGGGTTCATCAGGTTGGTTCATAACGATCTCCTCACGGTTTCTATGTCTGCAATGACCTCGGTAAAGGCATTCGGGTCTCGGACGGGGCGGGTATCCAGCAGTCCGTCGATACGCAATCGTTCCAGGCCGCTGCAATCGGCCAGGACCGTCACCAGGTCTGTTCGCTCCAGGCCCAACCACTCGGGTCTGCGGTGTCTCAAGCGGTTCATCATCGCCTCCCTGGACGCTTTCACCATCAGTTCCGCCTGGTAACGTTCCCAGTAGAAGACGGCCGCGGCTTCCACGTGTTCCATCAAACGCCTGCTGCCGGCGGGCGGGTCGGGCAGGATCGGACCGAAGCGAGGAGCGCGGCGCCAGATGACGAAGATCAGCAGCAAGGCCAGGGAGACAATCACCATCCAGGCGTAGCGGCGCAGAAGCGTGGCGACGTCCGGGTAGGCTTCGCGGCTGACCATCCAAACTTCCGGGTCCGGTCCCGTCATCTCGACCATGCGCAGTAGGATCGCCGCGTGGTGTTGGTCGTCGATGCGTCCGTTGTACCAGATGTCCAGCTTGGGGAACATGGTCATGCGTCCCTGTCCGGTGATGATGCCCAGGTAGTAACGCCGCTCCGGCTCGCTCGGGTCGTCCCTATGCTCCGGCGGTTCGAAGTAGATGCCGCCGGTGGTTTCGTAGATATAGGTAACGCCTTCATCGCCGAATTGGAGGTTCACCTCGCGGGATTTCTCCTCGAAGTCCCAAACGGCCTCACCCAACGCAAACTTTTCCAGGAAAGGATCCTTGCTGCGCTCATCGCCCGGCATGAAACGCGGCTCGGTGATCAGGTGCCCGCCCTTGTCTACCCAGGCCAGGATTTCCTCATGGCGTTTGGGGCTGAAGGTCTGTCGGGGTACATCCAAAATAAGCACCGCGTCGGTAGGCGGCATTTCGGTAGCCGGAGTGAGGATGGGAAGGGTCTTGACCTCAATGCCCTTCTCTTCCAACAAGGCCCTGGCGACATACAAGCGATTGTTGCGAGCCTCCTCGGTGAGCGTCCTGGGCTCGGTAATTTCCACCCGTTCAAACAGGATCAGGAAGATGATGACCGCCAGGGTGATCATTCCCAGCACGACGAGGATCGGCCAGTGACGGTTGAGCAGGGTTCGGATCATACCGTCACCGCCATGTGTTTCAGCCAGGCCGCGTGCAATTTCTCGAACGTCTGGGTAGACGGCGTTCGGTGCGCCCAGGCAACCGACTGCCAGGCCAGGGTCAGCTGTTGGAAGAAGGCGTAGAGGCCGTCGTCACCGGCGTTGCGCACCTGGGCCAGGCATTCCGATTCGGTGGCGCAAGCGGCAATGTTCAGCCGGCCGCTCTCGTGGAAGCCGAGCAGCGCCCCGCGGTAGAGATAGCTCAAGGCCCGGCGGTGCTCGCCGTCGCGCCAGGCCTGCATGGCGGCGCCCGGGATGTCGTCGGGCATGGTTTCCGGTTCGATCAAGGCTTCCAGGCTGTTGACAGGCGCCGGGTCCAAGGAGCGATCGTCCTTCATGGTTGCCGCGGGTGCGCCCTTGCCCAGGGCCCGGACCAGGAAGTAGAGCAATGTCAGCACCAGCAGGCCCGCAACCAGGTACATCAGGTAACCGGCAATTTGCCCCAGGGCCTGGAAGCCTCTCAGGTTCCTCTGGTTTCGTTGTTTATCGTCGCCGAAGTCACGCAGACGCCACACCTTGGATTTTTTTTCGCCCCGGCTGTAGGAAGGGCTGTCTTTGATCCGTTTTACCGCCTCTTGAGTCAGGAGCCGGTCATCCTTTTCCTCCAGTTGTTGCGCGGGACTTTCGTCTTGTGCATGGGCGGGCGGGCTGAACGCAGGGAACAGCAAACATGCCGTGACCAGCACCGTTGTTTTGGCCAGCCTCGCGGCCAGACCTTTGAAGGTCAATTCTACATCCCAGCCTTCCAGGATGGTGCGCGTATTCAGGTAGAGGCCGAAGGCGGCGCCCACGAAGAAGGGCTCCAACAGGGCGACGGTGAGGAAATAGAACAGGCTCCACACGAACATGCCCGCAGTGGTTCCCGGGTCTGTCGGCAGCAGGTGAGCAAACTCTTGAGGCAGCAGTTGCATGCTGAAGATCCAGAGACCGGTAAAAACGACGAAGAGCTCACATAACAAGAAAAGGAACGTCAGGAAAAAGGATTGCCCGACCAATTCGCCGGCCAGAAAGCGCATGCGCCGGGCTCGGGGTTTGCCTTTTTGGCCCTCCAGCATCAGCACGGGTTCCAAAACGCCCCGGTTGGGACTCAAGCGGAAGATGGTCATCCGGCTCAACCAGGCGAAGCGCAGTTGGCCGGGGTAGGCCTTCAAGGTTTGCATGAGTGACGGGGGCGTGTCGAACATGGCGCGGGAAAGGACGAACAGGGGTAAACGGGCCAGGAGCGGTTTCGACCACCAGAAGAAGAACAGGGCCCAGCCCGGCGCCCGGTGGAAAATAAGGGCGAGCGTTCCCCAGACCAGCGTTACCAACACCAACCAGGGCGGATAAACGGCGGTGCACCAGCGGCGAGTCATCATGAGGCCCAGGTCCATGGCTTCCCAAAATTCGCGCGGGCGTACGGCCACTTTCAGCGATTCAATCTTCATGGCCGCGCCCCATAAAGGTGAAGTAGACGATGACCGAAAGCCACATCAAGGCGGCAGCGGTATATTTAACGACCGGTGCGAAATCTCGCGGGGACCAGAAGGCCTCGATAACAGCGGCCAGGGTAAGCATGGCCGCCATGCCCCACACGATGACGATACCGGTTTTGCCGGCAACCACGAGAGCCTGTTTGCGCGTAAGGTTTCCGGGGAAGATGAAAGCCAGGCCGAGGCGCATGCCCGCGACGCCCGCCAGTACGATCGCCGTCAGTTCATAGGAACCGTGACCCGCGACAAAAGTAAAGAAGCTGTGGTAATAGGGCGCGTGGGTCATATGTCCGGCCAGGGCGCCGATGACCAGGCCGTTGTACATCAGCGCGAAGATACTGCCGTACCCCGCGAGAATGCCCAGGCCGAAGGTTCTGAAACCGATGCCGACGTTGTTGCGGATGTAGTAACCGAACATGAAGAAATCCATGACGGCCGTGCGCTCCTGCTTTTGGGCGGGGTCGTACATGGTGTCGAACTGGTCTACCTGTTGGGCGTTCATCACACTGTAGATGAGATCCGGGTTCAGGTGGACGGCGGCGGCGAGGCCGAAGAGGGGCACATAGAAGATCGCGGTACACAGCCAGAAGAGTCGCGCCTCCTTGCGCACCGCCCTGGGGAAGGTTCGGGTGAAGAAGCGGAGGATCGCCCATGACTCCACCTTGTTATCGCGGTAGAGGATGCGATGGGCGCGAATCACCAGACGGTTCAGGCGATCGACAATTTGTGCGCTGTAGCGTCTGTCCCTGGCCAGGGCCAGTTGTTTGCACAGGTTGCGGTAGTTACTTGGGAAATCCTGAAGGTCTTTGGTCTCGATGAGTGCGGTTCGCTTTTCCAGTAATTCCAGCGAACGCTCGAATTGTTCCCAGCGGGGGGTATAGGTTTCCTCGAACAATTCCTGGTTCACGGCCGCCTCCCCACCAGCCAGGCCGCATTGCTCCAGAGGAGCTGTACGGCGTCCTCGCCTTTTTTACCCGTGGCCGGCTCAAGGATATCGGCCAGTTCTTCGACGCGCTCACCGCTCAGGCGCTCGGTTCTTTCACTGAAGGCGATCAGGGCGCGCTGTTCGTTCAGTTTCAAGGTGACGAAAGGTGGGGCGGGCGTGCATTCCGGGATTTGGTAGATGGGTTGATCCTCGCCGGCATAGACGACCAGAGTACCGGCAACCATGTCGCCCAGGCGTTGGAACCGGTTGCTGAAAAGGACGGCGATCAGGCCCAAACCGTTGAAGAAGGGCAGGAAATCGACCACGCGCAGCAGGTTGCGCAGCATGGACCCACGCCAGCCGACAGGGGCGCCCCCGGTGGTGACCACGCGCAGCTTCAAGGCCATTTTGCCGGGGGTTCGGCCCTGCTTATAGACCTCGAAAAGCACGGGATAGAACCACTCGCCGATAAAGGCCAGTAACAGCAGGGCCCCTTGCGTCAGTTCCGGTGTGGCCAACAGGCCGAGCATGCCCAGGAAAACCGCGATAACGGTGTAGGCTATAATCCTGATGATCAGATCGATCAGCCAGGCAAGGCCGCGCGCAAGCGGCCCCGCCAAACTGAAGTCAATGCCCACTCCCTCGGGAGTTTCTACGGAATACGCGGTATCCAATAACGCCAAGGGCTTCTCCCAGACTAACGGAAGATGGGATTATAACCCGGCGGCGCCGATAACGGCCCCCAAGAACATCAATCCCAACAGCAAGGCATACAGTGCAAACACAACCAGCACCATGATACCGACCAGGCGCCAGAAGGATTTCTGATAGGACAGGGCCTCTTCCATGTCCGAGGCGCTGCCGGTATTCAACAGTCGCCTGATGGCAGCCGCGTAGCGGAACAAAAATAACGACGGGAAGATATAGAAAAGCGCGGCGACCGCGTATACCAGTCCGATTAAGATGCCGCCAAACGCGCCGAGTCCCGGTAATTCACTTGTAAAGCCGCCGATACCGCCCACTGCCATGACAATAAGCGCCATGATCAGAAGAAACCCGGCAAAGATAAAACCTATGATGGATATAAAGAGTACCCACGGCCTGGTTTTTCTCAGGGATTCGATCATTTCAGGGGTAATACCCGACATGGACTTTCGGACGGGCGGCGCATCGAGGTTGGACGCCGGCGGGGCAAATTGGTCTAAATCGCTCATCGATTCACCTCAAAAACAAAACTACGTACTCAATCATAAGCGCAGAACCGCGACAAAACGTGCAAAACTTTTTTCAGATCCCCTATAGGTCAGAATAGTTCGGCAACTTCCCGGGGGTAAAAAAGAAAAGGCCGCGCTAAAAACGCGGCCTTCGGTAAACTTTTAATATGGTGTCGGCGATCAGACACCGGACATCCTTTTCTTCAAGTAGGTGACATAGGCGCCGGGACCGCCCGGGCGATAGCCGGTCTCCATTACGCGCTCACCGTACTTGTCCAACAGGAGGATGGTAGGAAAGCCGCGCACACGGTATTTGCGAGCCAGGGCCTCGTTGCTCTCACGCTGACCCTCGGGCAATTTCTTGAACTTGGGGAAGTCCAGTTTCAGCAAGACCAGGTTGTTGTCGGCAAAGTCGGCGAATTCCTTCTTGCTGAATACTTCGCGGTCGAGTCTCTTGCACCAACCGCACCAGTCGGAGCCGGTGAAGTTGACCAGGATATATTTGTTGTCTTCCTGGGCTACTTTTTGCGCTTCGTCCATATCGGTGATCCATCCGCTATCGGCTGCCGAAGCCGTCAGGCCGAAGGTTAGAAGGACAAGGGCCGTCGCTTTTTTCATATCCTTTCTCCCGAAAAATTACTGTGATATGCCGAGGTCCCCGTCCGGGCTTCGGACGGCTCATTCTCTAATACATACGCGGCCGGGGTTGAAAAGACCCGGTTATTGAGGAACAACCTCAATATCTATTATCTTCCTTTTTAACGGATACGGCTAGCAAAAACCTACAGCGGACTGCCCGGAGGTCGGTGAAAAGCGTCTTGAGTCAAGGGTTTATATCAAGCCGCTATTCGGCAAGAATCAGGAACCGAATGACCAGGTAACTGGTGGTCGAAGTGATCCCGGCCACAAAAAGACCGATAAAAAAGGGCATGAACCCAATACCCTTCAACTCCTTTAAGTCCGTGTTCAAACCCACGCCGATCAAGGCTACAAGAATCATGAACTTGGCGACCATTGTCAGATCTTTACGCGGGTCACGATCCACCAACTCGCCCACCATCTCGAAGAAGCCGAAGGTGTTGAGCAGGGCCATGCATAAGAAGCCGATGACAAAAGCAGGGATGGAGCGGCGGATCTTTTGGGTCAGGGTCAATTCCTCGCCGGTCTGTTCTTTTGCGTAGATCAAGCCGACGGCAATCAGCACGAATCCCAGAAGCGCGTTGCGGGTCAATTTCACCGCTACGGCAATATCGCCCGCGGTCTCTCCGTAAGTGAAACCCGCGGCCACGACCTGGGACGTATCGTTGACGGCGGTGCCGGCCCAAATGCCGAAGAACTCAGGGCTTAATCCCAGGTAATTGGCGAAGACGGGATAAAAGAACACCGCAAAGGTCCCGAACAAGGTATTGGTGGCAATCGCGAACGAGATTTCCTCGTCCCTGGCGTGAATCAAAGGAGCGCTGACGGTAATGGCGGTATTGCCGCAGACGGCGGTGCCCACGCCGATCAGGGTACCCAATTTACAGGAAGCGCCCGCCGAGATGCAGAAGGTTCGCGCCAACAGAATAGCCATGGTAATCAGGCCGATAATCAGCAAGAGCACGCTGCCGCCGATTTCCACGATCTTCTGTAGCGAGAATCGGGCGCCCAGCAACACGATGGAGATCCTTAAAATAGCATTGAAACAAAAAGCGATGCCCGGTTGCCAGCGATCCGGTAATTTGATCAGGTTCCCCAAGATCAATCCCAGGCCCATGCCCAGGATGACCTCACCCAACATCTCGCCCTGCTCCGGGGGAATCAGGCCGTGTACGAATCGCGTCATCATCGCCAATACCAATACAACGGCCAGACCGGGAAACACGGATGCACCCCGATCCTCCCCCAAACTATCCTTCTCCATCGTTCCCCCGACCATGCATTTACGGTAAATGCGGAACCGCCCCAAACCCGATAATATCAGGGGTTGCCCGATACGAAAAGCCTATCGGTAATGAAAGCTGAGGGATTATCGAAAACATTTCCGGTTCGCAATCCCGGCGACAAAGAATGACAGGCCCCGATTCGCCTCATATCACCGTGAGCGCCGAAACAAAAGCAACCAACCGGGCAAGGCGGGCCTGATGAAGAATAAAAAAAGCCCGTCGCCGCGCTCGGGACATTCATTGTCGACCTGAAAAACGGACTCCCCGAGCTCGGGCACAACCTATTGACGCGAAAAACGGACCCACCGCGCGCGGCGACAACGTTTTCAATACTTGTGAATTTCAAAAGGACAAACGATAATGAGGTAGGTTGAAGATGTTAGAATTCGCTTTTCAGGAAGTATCGCCCTACCCTAAAGTCATGCTCTATAAACGAAAACTGGAAATCAATTTCGACCATTCCGACCTGATCGTCGGGGTGGCGTCCCTTTCCAAGTTGGTTCGGGTGAAAATTCGCCAGGCCCTCAAGGAGCGGGTTCTGTCCATTTATGAAACGGCCGATATGGTGGAGCTGGTCACCTTCGTACACCAATTCGATCCCAAGGTCCTGATCCTGGGCTTTCGCTTCTTCAGTCAGGACACCTTTCCCGGCGAACTATTGGAAATGCCCGACGGAAAACGGCCGCGGATCATCTTGACGGGCTCCCAGCAGGAATTGGATCAGGCCATCGACGCCAAGGGAGTCGACGCCCTGTTGTGTCAACCCTTCCTGGCCGATATGTTGCTCCTGAAAATCAACTCGGTCCTGGACCCCAACCGCAGCTGGAAAGGCGAAAACGACGTGATGTTGCACATGATGCGCAAGTATCAGCGTTTCCAGGTAGAGAATGTCAATATCGTCTTTCAGAAACCGGTTCAGGAACGAACCGTGGTTACAGACATGAGCTACCAGGGCTTGAAGGCCGAAACGCGGGAGATCACCCGGGAACACGTCGGCGAAACCTTCCAAATGCAGATTGCCTGCGAAGGCGCTTATATCTTGATTCACGGCAGGGTGCAGTGGGTGCGTGAGAATCACGTGGGCATCATGTTCACCAGGCCCAAACCTGCCGAATTCAGCGACTTCTTCCTGAGGATCATCGCCAAGGCCGTTGACATGGACTAACCGGGCAACTTCTTGCCTTGTGTTTAGAACGTCAGTTCCTCCTCGTCTTCCAGGGCTTCTTCATCCGGGGCGCTCCAGTTCATTTTCCGGGCGCGCAACTCGTCCAAGTGGGCGGCCAGGGCTCCCGCGGTGGGGTTGCGGAAGAGATCGGCCGCGGAAGGCGTGACGCCCAGTTGCGTTTCGATTCGCGCCAGCACTCTGATGGCTAACAGGGAGTGCCCGCCCAACTCGAAGAAATCGTCGTTCACTCCGATTCGGTCGCGGCCCAAGACCTCCTGCCATAGCCGCGTCACCAGTTGTTCGCTTTCGGTCCGCGGGGCGACGTAGTCGGTGTCCGGTCGGGCCTCCTTGGGTGAGGGCAGGGCGGTTCGGTCGATCTTGCCGTTGGGCAGGGTGGGCAGATCGTCGAGGAAAAGGAACCGGCCGGGGATCATGACATCGGTGAGCAGGCGTCTCAGCTTTTGTCGAAGCTCGGCGGCGGTGGGCTGCTCACGGCCGACGATATAGGCGACCAGGTATTTGGCGCCGCTTTCATCATGGAAAAGGGTGACTACTGAACGGTCCACAAAGCCGGCCAGGGCCGCTTCTATCTCAGCGGGTTCGATGCGAACCCCACGCAGTTTGATCTGGTGATCGGTGCGGCCCATGATCTCCAGGCAGCCGTCCGGCGCATAGCGACCCAAGTCGCCGGTTCGGTGCCATCGGTCGTCGGGATCTTGACGGAAGCTGTTTTGCTCGAAGGTCGCTTGCCTACGGTCAAGATAACCCAGCGTTCGAAAGGGACTGCGAATCAGCACTTCACCCGGCTCTCCGATACCGCATCGCCGGCCGCTTGTATTCAGGATAATCCCCTGGTTTCGGCCGATGCCCCAACCGCAGGGCTGCACGCCCGGTTTCAGCTTTTCGGGCACGGGGTAAGCAAATTGGGCCAGGGTGTTTTCGGTGGTGCCGTAGTAGTTGACCAGGTTGCCGGCTGCCGGGAAGGTTTTGCGCCACTTCTCCACCAGGCCGTCGGTCAAGGGCTCGCCTACCAGGATAAGCGTCTCCAGATCTTGCAGGGTGAGGTTTTCGGGAACCTGTTCCAACCAACCCGCGACAACGGAGGGTACCGCATGAATCAGGTTGACGCGAAGAGATTGCAGCCAGGTAAGTAGGCGCTCGGACGTTGCGGTCTCGTGTTCCGCGGGGATGCAAACCGCCGCGCCGTGACACAGGGGGACCAGGATCTCGCGCAGGCAGGCGTCGAAGGAAAGCGCCGCCAACTGGGCAACGCGTTTGCCCGGTTTCAAATCGAAGGTGCTTCCCTGCCGGTCGACGAAATGAGCCAGGCCCTTGTGACAACCCAACACGCCCTTGGGCCGTCCCGTGGAGCCGGAGGTGAAGAAGATATAGGCCGGGTCATCGGACTCAGGCGGCGGTGGTGCTTGAACGGTCGCGGGTTTCAGGGTTTGGGTGAAGATCGGGGTCGTGACATCAGTCAAAGCATCGGGCGGGGTTCCCTCGATAACCAGCAGGTGGGCCGTGTTCGCGTCTTGCATCATGGCGGCGATGCGTTCCTCGGGCAGTGTCGGGTCCAGTAACAACAACACGCCGCGTCCACGCAACACGGCCAGGCATGCCGGAACCAGGTCGCGACAACGCCCGCCGTAGACGCCGACTACATCCCCTGGCTTTAGTCCGTGTTCCAACAAGCCGGCCAGAACGGCTTCGGACCTTGCCGCGATCTCGGCATAGGTGTACTGTGCATTGTCATGGATCACGGCGGTTGCGGCGGGGTGCGTCTCCGTCATGAGTTGGAAGCGTCGGCAAACGTCGGGATATTCCGGAGCCGGAATCGGCTCGGCCGGGTTCGGCAAGGTTTGCCGTGCTTGGGGATCGAGCAGGGAACAACGGTCAAGCGGAAGTTCGGCGTCTTCGGCAACTTGTTCCAAGAGCCAGGCGAACTGGCGAAGCATACTCTCCGCGCGCTCGGCGCTGAACATGCCGCGTCGGTAGACCAGGGTCAGCTCCAAATCCTCACCGGTTGAGAAGGCATAAAGGGAGAGTGCGGTATGGGCTTCGCCCTCTTCTCGCTGCAGCGGTTTCAGTTGTAAGCCGGGCAGTTGCATGGACGGCAGCGGCACATTGACCATATTGAATTCCACATCGAAGAAGGGGTGCCGATCCAGATCGCGTTGGGGCCGAATCTCCTCGACAAGCTTTTCGAAGGGAACAATGCCGTATTCCTGGGCGTCCAGGGCCGTTTCGCGAACCCGATCCATCAGGGCGATGAATGACGGATTGCCGGTAAGGTCCGTTCGCAGGGGCATGGGGTTGATGAAACAGCCGATCATTTCCTCGGTCTCGGGCAGAGGCCGGCCGGCCAGGGGGGCACCCACGATGATGTCCTCGGCGCCGGCAAGCCGTCCCAATTGAAGTTGGAAGGCGGCCAGCATCAGATGGAACAGGGAGGCGTTCCGGTTCGCGGCGATTTGTTCCAGGCATCGGACCAGATCCGGCGACAGGGTTTTTCGCATCAGGTCGCCGCGCTTTTGTCCCGTACCGTCGGTGGGTAGGCGCAAAACCGGCAGGTTGCCGCCGAGCTTTTCCTTCCAATAGGTCATGGCGGTTTGGGTGGCTTCTTGTTGCAGCACCGTTGATTGCCAGGCGGCATAATCGGCATATTGAACCGTCAACGGTGCGGGTTCGGGCTTGCCGTCGCGCGCCGCCAGGTAGTAATGTGTCAGGTCGCGAATGAAGACGCCCAGCGACCAACCGTCTCCTACCGCGTGGTGAAGGGTCAGACAGAACAGGTGATGCCGCTCGGCAATTTTCAAGAGCCTGCCGCGGACCAGGGGACCCTCGGCCAGATTGAAGGGCCGGTCGGCTTCGGCCTGAACCGCCTCTCGGACGTTTTCCGATGAAGCACCGCACAGGTCCGCCATGGTCAGGTCGACATGAAACGGCTCCATGAGAACGATTGTCGGCTCGCCGTCTTCTTCGGCGAAGCGGGTTCGCAGCACCTCGTGACGTTCACAGACGTTTTGGAACGCCCGTTTCCAAAGGTGCGGGTCCAGTTCGCCCTCGACATCCAGGGTAAGCGCGATGTTGTAAGCCGAGCCGGGGGCCAGCTTATCCAAGAACCAGAGACGACGCTGGACCGAGGACATGGCAATCCCCGCGTTCCGATCACGCGGCGTCAACGGCGGCAGGCCCGGACCGGGAGCGGCGGCGTCGATTTTTTGCGCCAGTGCCGCAATGGTAGGTGCGGCGAAGAGTTCGCGAACGACAAAGTCGGTTCCGAAAGCGGCGTTGACACGCGCGATGACCCTGGTAGCCAGGAGAGAGTGTCCGCCCAATTCAAAGAAACTACGGTCGAGAGCGGGCGCGGAGGATAAGCCGAGAACCTCGGTCCAGAGTGACGCCAGCTTCTTTTGGGTTTCGGTTTCCGGTCGTCGGCGATCCCTTTTTGTTTCCACCACGCGGGTCGTCCTGCCGCGCCGAGACAAGGCGCCTCGGTCTACCTTGCCGTTAGGCGTCAAAGGTATGGCTTCCAGCACGGTCAGTTGATCCGGCACAGCATATGCCGGGAGTTGGTCGCGAAGCCGGGATTGCAGATCATCCGCCAGGTTGGGTTCTTTCGAGTCGACCGGAACGAGCCAGGCCTTGAGCCGGTTTTCGCCGGCCGCGTCCAGACCCACGGTAACCACCGCTTGAGCCACTTCGGGATGGTCCAGCAGCACGGCTTCGATCTCCGCTAATTCAATGCGGTAACCGCGAACTTTGACCTGATGATCGATGCGACCCAGGAAATCGACCCTACCGTCGGACAGGTAGCGCGCCAGATCGCCGGTGCGATAGAGACGAGCCCCCGGTTCATTGTCGAAGGGATCGGGAATAAAGCGTTCCGCAGTATGACCGGATCGGTTTCGATAGCCCCGAGCAAGACCTGAGCCGCCGATGACCAACTCGCCCGCGATGCCCGAGGGCACGGGCCGACCTTCCCGATCCAGGATATAGAACCGGGTATTGCGAACGGGCCTGCCGATGGAAACATGGCCCGCCCCGGCTTCCCCGTCTTCGACTACACGGGATGAAGACCAGACCGCGGTTTCGGTGGGCCCGTAGAGATTGACCAGGCGCGCAACCCTTGGCTTCAGCCAACCGGCCAGTTCGCCGGGCAGGGCTTCACCGCCGCACAAGGCTTTGACGGGGGCTCCCCGCCAATCCGCGGCGCGTAACAGCCGCCAACTCGCCGGTGTGGCCTGCATGGCGGTATGGCAGTCCAGGAGTTTCGCCAGCTGCAGGCCGTCGTTTACCTGGTCGGAAGAGGCTAACGTAAGCGATGCGCCGACCAGTAGAGGCAGGTAGAGTTCCAAGGCGGCGATGTCGAAGGAAACCGTGGTAACCGCCAACAGCCGGTCATCCGTTTGAAGGTCGGTGACCGAACGCATGGCTTCCAGGAAGTTGGCCAGAGCGCCGCGACTGACCTGAACGCCCTTGGGTTTGCCCGTGGAACCGGAGGTGTAGATGGTGTAGGCCAGTTGATCCGGTGAAACGTCCGGTATCGGTGCCGGCGCGTTGCTCGATTCAGCCGAAAACCCCCGCGAATCCAAGATCAGGGTGTCGCCCGCATGTT
>JAAUYB010208839.1_pt1 | contig 29299 bp, 21 predicted proteins | sample 7278071 | NCBI WGS metagenome assembly JAAUYB01 (sample SAMN14350121, study PRJNA611818) | marine sediment metagenome | isolation source: surface marine sediment (1.8m) | place: French Polynesia: Moorea | collected 2018-08 | reverse complement strand
GAGAGTCCTCTTTGGAATCGGCAAATTTCGTGAGGGGGCTCTCACCCTAAACCTCGAATAATTTGCACATTTTCACCAGATTTTCTATCAGTTATCGTGCCGCCTATCAGCAATCGGGATTTGGAATGTGGTTTTATCCCTGCCCAATGTCACATGAAAAAAGAACCGAAGCGCATGCCCCGCAACATTGACGGTGCTCAATGCCAGATGCCGGTCCTTAACTAGGGAGTAGAGGTACTCTTCGATTTCCGTTTGGTTTAGCTGGTCTGGTGATCGCCTGTAATATTTCGCCAGGTTGTAGACTGTCCGAACGTAGGATTTCTGAGTTCTCACGGAGCGACCCCGGATGACGAGGTCACGAATCAATTTTTCCCTTAACGCTGATGTCCGGGCCATTTGAAAGCCTCCTTAAATTTCAATGCGGGGGATCTCCCCCTTACATTCAATTTAGAAGGCGAATGTTGCTACTCCAGGGCCTTGTTAAAGCGGGTCGCAAGGCGTGGTTTGACCGGGCAGGCATGACCAGAAAACGACGGACGGATTAAACACAAGTTGACAAGCTTGCCAAAAGCCCCTACCTCGAAGAGGTTTAGTCCAAAGTCGCTTATGTTGCGCGCAACATAAGTGAAGATCAGCGCGATCAGCGGCTGTATTTTTTATATCGTTCCCGACCGGAGCCAGGTTTCTCGAAGGCCGGTCCCCGGCTTTGTCAAGCCGGTGGTTCCTCGTGTTTTTTGCGACATGAGATTGCCCCGGTGACCGCGACCGCTTGTCCCCGTGGTTTCACCGATTGTGCTAGGATGTGGGCAGCCGATGAAAGGAGGTTGCCGGTGAGCGAGACCTACCGCTTGAGCCACAATGCCAAAACCGCGGGTTGAGCGGCCAAGATTCCACCCAAGGTCTTGGGTGATATTCTGGACGCCGTTCCCCATCGTCAAGACGCGAACCTGTTGGTGGGCTTCGGCTCTGCCGACGACGGGGCCGTCTATCGTCTGAGCGGGCATCAATGTCTCATCCAGACGGTGGACTTCTTTACGCCCATTGTCGACGATCCCTTTCAATTCGGTGAAATCGCCGCGGCCAATGCGCTCTCCGATGTCTACGCCATGGGCGGCCGGCCCCTGACCGCCCTCAGCCTGGTCTGTTACCCCTACAAGACCTGGCCCGCGGGCATCTTGCAACAAATCATGGCCGGCGGCGCCTCCAAGGTGGAAGAATCCGGAGCCCTGGTCGTCGGCGGCCACTCGGTGCAGGACAACGAGATCAAATTCGGTTTCGCGGTCACGGGCACCGTACACGATTCGGCCTTTTGGCGCAATGATACGCCCCAACCCGGCGATGCCCTGGTGCTCACCAAACCGCTGGGCACCGGAACCCTGACCACGGCCGTCAAAAAAGACCTCCTGGGCCCGGAATCGCTGGAAGTCCCCATCCGTGAAATGAGCCGCCTGAACGCGGCGGCGGCCGAGTGCGCCCGTCGCTACAAAGTGCACGCGGTTACCGACATTACCGGATTCGGGTTGATGGGCCACCTTTTTGAAATGTTGCGCGGCGAGGGCCGCGGCGCCCATATCCGTTGCGAGGCGTTGCCCCTGTTGCCGAATGTGTGGGACGCCATTGCGGCCGAGGCCTTCACCGGCGCCCACCAAACCAACCGGGTCTATGTGGCCGACTACGATATCCCCGAAACCACCGCGCTGGAACAATACGGCCAGGTTCTTTTCGACCCCCAAACCAGCGGCGGTCTCCTGATCTCCCTGCCGCCCGCGGACGCGGAAGCTCTGGCCGCGGACCTTGCGGCGGACGGGCATGCGGCGGCCGTTGTCGGCGAGGTAACCGGCGGGGCCGTCATCAATGTAACCGCCTGATTTCTGCCGGCGGAATCAAACAAACTTTAGTTATGGTTCCACGAGTCCAATAATCATTAGATGGACCCGGCTAATGTTTTTGAAAAGTTTTTGAGCTTATCGTATCTTTTTTTCCGCATGTATGGAGTGAAAGGGTTCTGCCAACCCTTGAAACCGGAAACCTCATCAGAGGTCCCGGAGAACAGAACGATCCGGTAATGATTCGCAACAGCGATCACTTTTGGGGCTCCGTTTCACGACGGAGCCCCCTTTTCATTCGTCAAAAAAGCGGCGATCAGTTGACCGGTTCCAGCTTATAAGTTTGCTTTTTGATGAGGATGACATCCTCCTCTTCTTCCTCGATGGTTTCCTTGATCCAGATAAAGCCGGCGTCCGCCTGATATAGCTTCTGCTTCACGGTGAGGGTGATGACGCCTTCCAGTTTACCGGAGGCTGTATAGACGCGCCAGCGGCGCGCCTTCGACTCGAATTCCCGGTTTTCCAACAACCAGAGGCGGTCGATTTGATCGACCATACCCCTTGCCAGCGGGGCTTTGTAGTCGGGACTGTCGAAGTCCCGGGCGGTGATCTTCTTGCCGTTGATGATCACAGCGCCTTTTTGGGCCTCGACCTCTTCCTCCATCAACGGGCGCGGCCTGACCGAATCGTCCTTGATCCGGCCCACCGGCTTTTCGGTTTTCAGATCCAGAACCAGGAAGTCCACATCGTTGGTGGAACCCAAATAGGCCCGATTCTGACCGATAGCGATCAGGCTGGCAGGCGTCCAATCGAAGATAAGCGCCCCTCTGGCCTCGCCGTTCTTACCTTTGTACACCGAATAATCGCCGTGACGTCTGAAATCGTTTTTCAACAGCAGGGTATCCCGCTCCTCGTCCAATCGGGCCAGGCGGATTTCCGCGCCCCGTTGATCGGGTTTCCATATATCGCCCGCGTCCACATACAACACCCGGTTCTCATCGATGAACCTGGTGCCGTGTTTCAACGATTTGTCGTTCATGAGGAATTGCTTCAGGTAGTTGCCCTCGAGGTCGAAGTACAGAAAACGCCGACCGCCCTGATCGAGCAGGACAAGAGTTCTCCCCTGTAGATGTTCCAGGCGCGTACCATAACGAAACTCGCCGGGACCCTCACCGGTACGGCCGAAGATGCGGACTTCCCGGCCCTTGTCGTCCAGGTGCACGATTTGCGATTCTCTCATATCCAACAGGTAGACATGGCCGCTCGGCAGCACGGTCAGGTGGCTGACACCAGTGACGATTTCTGAAAGATCACGGGCGTCCGTGACCCATCCCTCTCCTCCAAAAAAAAGAATCATCAGGATAGAAGTAAACATGGGCACATCTCCATTCAATTAATTTCCCCTTGCCTGTGAAAATTCTATCATCAAAATCGGCTTTAACCCAAGTTTAACACTTCAGCGGCTCTCAAGATGTACATTCAGCCGTGATAAAACACGGAGGATCATCATTGAATCGTTCCCAAATCACCCTGATGTCAATCGGCCTTCTCCTGACCGCTCTTATTTTATTTCTGATCCTCAAACCTCAACCCCATACGGCGCCCGCCCCTGCTGTCGCGATGGAAGTCTCGCGGGAAGCCGCGCCGAAGCCCGCGAAAGCGGCCGGGCAATCAACCGTCAAGGTATTCGGCAAGGTAGTCGATGCCGCCGACGGCGCGCCCGTTCCCAATGCCGGACTGTACCTGGTCCTGCCTGGAGGCGGAGAAACCGCGCTGAATACCGCGTCGGATGAGCGCGGCGATTTTCAATTCGAACTGATGCAAGCCGGCGTTTTCAGGCTATATGCCGCTTCCGGCGAAACCTGGTCCTTTCAGCGCCGCGACCAGATGCATCAACTGGAAGTCGGCCCGAAGGTGGACTCGGTCGGCCCGCTGACGCTCTACATGATGCCCGGCGTTCCCGTAAAGATACAATTGCGCGACGCCCTTTCCGGCAACCCCGTCGAGGGCGCGGACCTGACCACCGCCAAAAAAAGCGCCCGTACGAATTCCGACGGCAAGGCAACACTGACACTACCCGCCGATCAGTGGGCGTTGAAGGTTTCCGCGTCGGGTTTCGCACCGTTGCGGCAAACGCTGGACCTTGGCGCCGGTCGCCCCATGGAACTGGTGTTGAAGCTGCAACCGGCCGGACGCGCCGTGGGACAGGTGACCGATGTCGCCGGATCGCCGGCGGCGGGCGTTCTCATCACCGCCGAGCAGCGAAAGCTGCGCTGGGAAACCCATAGCGACGATGACGGGCGCTTTGTTTTGGATTCCCTGCACCCGGGTACCCCGTTCGACCTGCATTTCGAGAAGGAGGGTTTCGAATCGAAAACCCTGACGAACCAATCGGCCCCCGTCGATCGACCGGCAAGGTATCGGGTCATCCTGAAGGCCGCGGAGATCGTGCGCTATGAACTGAGCGGCACGGTGCGCTTGCGTGGCGGCGGCCCCTTGGAGGGCGCCGAGGTTCGCCTGGAAGGTTCGGTCGGCAGCGTCTTCACGCAGGCGGACGGAACCTTCCTGCTGGCCGACGCGACCATGGAACCCGAACATCACTACAGCCTGCTGGTTACCCTGGACGGCTATTCGCCGCGAGCGATCCCCGTTGCGGCCCCCACCGAGGAACGCCGCATCGAGTTCCTCATCAGCATGTTGCCGGCGCGATCCGTCAGCGGCATGGTCACCGACAAGGACGGCTCGCCGATTGCCGATGTCCACATCGATGCCGAATGCCTGGAAAACAGCGTCGTCATTCAACAAATGGAAACCGTCAGCGACCACCGCGGCGCCTTTCAGCTATCCGGCCTCAATCACAAGGTCCGCCTGACCCTGAGCGCGGCCGGCTATGTGCCGCAACAGGTCCGTTTGGAGCCGGATCGGGACCGGGTGAGCATCACCTTGGATCGACAAACCTTTATCGATGGTTTTGTGATCGACAAAAGGGACGAGCCGGTAACCGACTTCACCATTCAGCTGTTGTCCGGGGTCAACGCTCACGGTTTGGAGCATCCAAGCCTGGATCGCGCCCGGCTGGAAACTCCCGTTCAGAACCCGGAAGGTCGTTTCACCATTCCCGGCCCCCCGCCCGGCGTCAACCATTCCTGGCTCTTTCAGGCTGAAGGCTACCTGCCGACCCGCTTAAGAGTCACCTCGGAGGATACCGAACTTACCGTCACCCTGCCGCGAACCAGCAGGGAACTGAAAGCTTTGGTCAGGAGAAGCGATCAGCTTCAAAACCTGGAAGTGACCGCCTATGTCATGGCCCGAACACGCGATTTTCCCTGGGATGCCTGGCACGCCGGCGCCTCCGATCCCGATGTGGTCGCGGTGCATCCTGCCGTGTTTACGCGGAGCGCCGCTTTCGAGATCGAGAACCTGCCGGAAAGCCTGCCCCTCTTCCTGGTCGCCACCGCCGACGGAAAGGCTGTATCCCTGCTTGACTCCAGGGAATCCACCCACGTAAGCACCGACGGCAGGCGCGCCAAGATAAGAATCGACAAAACCGGTACCGTCTTCCTCCCGTCGAGTAACAAACCCGATGAGAAACTTGATCTCCCCGACACGGCCTGGTTGGTTCTGAAAGACAGGTTTAATTTCGTTACCTTGCTCATGAAACCCGAGGCGGTGGTGACCTGCCGGGTCAACCGGGAGCAACTACCGGGCGCCATGGAAATGATGATCTCGCGCAAAGACGGTGATAAATACCGTCGCCGGCTCCCCCTGTCCGAGGATCGAGCGTTGTTCGACGGTCTGCAGCCCGGAACCTATACCGCGGCCGTCTACGGCGACGACCCAAACGGCGTTTTCGGTGTGCTCAGCTCCAAGGAAATCACCCTGAAAGAGGGAGAATCTCAAACCTTTGACTTCGGTTTCGACGAAAACCACGTCCTGGAAGGCGTGGTCGGCGTAGCCGGTACTCCGGTTCCCAACGCCCTGCTGGTGTTGAAGCACCCGGCCGGATTGCCGCCGCGACAAACCCGAACGGACGGCGGCGGCGCCTTTCGCTTCGAGCACCTGGCCGATCCCGCCTACGAACTGGTCTACCTGGGCAACCGCGCCCATCATCCCAGGGATTTGCGGTTCCTCTTCCGAAGCCACCCCAATATGCGGGAAGTCTCGCCGGGCACGGGGCAAAGTATCGACTTCGCGGCCTACGGCAGCATCACCGGAAGGGCCGCGCGCGAGAGCGTCAGTTGGCGCGTCTTCATGGTCGGCAAGACCAACGCCGGCCAAACCTATTACCGAACCGCCGCGCCCACGTCGCAAGGTTTCTTCAATATCTACGAGGTTCCCCCCGGCAACTACCGGCTCAGTCGATCCGTTTCCCATGGAGAGCCCCAAGTCCTGGTCGCGGACCTGGCCGTGGGTGAGGGCGAACACATCGATCTGGGCGAACTGATCCCGGAGGAGAAGGGGTCGCTTCGCTTGAGTTTCGACGATGCCGTTCCCCAAGACTGCCTGTTCCGTGTGGTGGTTTATCCGAAGGGCGGTCTCTCGACCGATGAACCGTTAAAGGAACGCACCTTCAGCGGCCCGGACCGACAGGTGATGTTGGACAACCTGTCCGCCGGACCCGTCGATGTGTGGCTACGCATGATCGGTTGCAGCACCGTTCTGGCCGATGAGACCTTGCAGGGCGTGATCTACCCGGACCAGGTCACCGGCCTGCCGGTTCGCCTCAGCCGGGAAACCGAACTATCCGTGCGCCTCGAAATCGACCCCAGGCGACGAAACACCTCGGGCAGCTTCCGAGAATTTCCCGAATCCGTATCCATGATCCATGTTCAAAGCGGTCAGCAGGTAATCTTCCGCCCATTGGAGGAGAACGACGGCCGACCGCCGCTGTCCAAGGGCGAGGCGGTCTACACCACGGGGTTTGCCTGGGCCCGAGGGTTTCCCCCGGGCGAATGGATGCTGAGCGTGGAATTCAAAGCTCTGGATCCCCTCTACAAAATCCTGACCCTGACGCCGGGCGAGCGGGTTTTCGTAAACGTCTACTAGCAGGAAAGGCCGGGGATAGACCGGCCCGGATGCGTCCATGTGACTTTCAATTAGCCAGTTCGCTATCCTCGCGGGGCGATTTGACCACCGGATAGAACAATTGAGCGTACCAGGGGTCCTTGGGGTCGTGTTCCAAGCCGAAGACCGTGGGGTAGCGCCGGGTGATGCGCCCCGTGCCGTAGAGCAGATCCCAGAAGAAGAGAAAGTTCCCGAAGTTGCCGTTGGGATTGCTGATACCGTCCGCCTCGGAGGCGCCGTGGTGGGCGTAATGGGTCGCCGGGGTGGAGATGGTGTGCTCCAAGAGCCAGGCGAGCGGAGCCAGGACCTTGTATTTGTAGAGGGGCCGATCCCAACGTACCTCCGCATGGGCCCCGATGACCACCAACATCTTCAGTGAGGCATACAAGGGCATGATCTTCCACAAACCCAGGTAGGCCATGATGAACAACAGGTACAGCGAGGGCATGATCGCGTAGTAGAGCACGCCGTTGCGATAGATCAGCCCCACGCCCATCTCGGGCGAGGCGTGGTGGCAGCGATGCACTTTCCACAACAGCGGCACCGTGTGCGAAGCGCGGTGGTACCAATAATTGGCGTTGTCCTCCACCACCAACACGATCAGGAACATGGTCCACAAGGGCAAGGCGGCAAAGCGGTCCTGTAATTGGGGGGTAGCGGCGCTCATGGCGCCGGTGACCAGGAAACCGATTGCCGGATAATAGACGAACGCAAACAACAGGAAGGTGGAAACTTCCAGGATCAGGTCGTGTTTGTTGCGTCGCGAGTTCTTCAGGTAACCCCGCAAGACCTCCGGCAGGCCGAATAAGATGACCAGGGAAATGACGACCGCATATTCAGGAATATCCACGGGAACCTCCGGGATGAATGGATGTTCCAATGATACGGTGCCGGCTCTATGACTTCAAGGGCAGACGGCCTCGACCCAATTGAAGTACCCCCAAACCTGTAATGCATTCTCTTGGGTATCAAGCACTCTCCGGACGTACCCCACGTTCGCGAGTTGATGCTTGACGAGATGCCGGGCTCCTGGTACTATTTTCATGCATTTTCATTTTGAATATTTTCAAGAAGGTCTATGATGACTTTTAGATCAGTGCATTGCTTACTTTGTGTGCTCATCTTGAGCGGTTCTGCTTTTTCCTTTGGTCAAGACATGGATGTAGATGGCAACATTGAAACGTTTCGAGTGGTGCCCTATGAGGGCGAACTTCTTTCGCTGGTTGAATATCACCAGCAGGTGAAGGCGCGTGTCGAGGCCTTGCAAGTCGATATGCAAAAAGGGAAAATCCAGAACTTGGAAGGTATAAGCATCAATGCCGGAAGAATGTCCGTTTCCGGCAGGCATCACCCCGACCTGATTCCTTTCGAACGCCTTTTTCTTGCTCATGCGGGTTACATGGTCAACGGTGAGTCTTATCGAAAAGTAGTCGGAATGGAGTTGGTTCGGCGAGGCGTCGCAAGCCAAAGTGTCGAGATATACACAAATCTCTTAATGGAGATGCCGCAACTGGAGGTGGATTTTGCCGCTTACGAGAAAGCTCGACTCAACAAAATCTACCGTCAAATCCAGAGGCAGGGTGGTCAAATCGATGACCTGTTTGTGAAGAACTATATTCGGCACATGGAAGACATGGAGGATTATCATGAATCCTTATATCTGGACTGGCAGTACAGGACACTTAGCGCTATTCCGCTTAAAGATGCTCGCTTCATTACTTCCTTCATCATAGAGCAGTATACTCCAGGTTTTGTTCAAAATTACTCCATGGATGACGGTTCATTTGATGAGGATGTAGCTAAGGTTTTTAGTCAACTGACTCCAGAAATGATTCAAAAACTGATTGATGAGACTAACCAATAGGAGGCCAAGGTGAAGTATTTTCTTCTTTCTCTATTCTGCGCTGCTCCTTTTTCAAGCGCCGGCATCACCATGGATGCCTCTAGTAGTCATTGTGCCTGTTTTGATGAGTTAGGAACTGTTATTTACGGTGGCAGCACGGTCACGGGCCAGAGTAAAAGGAACCTTTTTCTAACCCACATCGCATATGTCAAGGCGAAACTCTATCGTGACGGCATCGGGGTATTCGGGGATATCGTCAAGCAGGAATGGAAGACCAACACATCCACTCCCGTCTTCGTGAGCGTGCAGAACTCTGTCAAAACCAGCCCGAACAGTTACTCGGTTACGGTTACTCACATTTCCAGTGAAGAGGTGGATATCACCGGCGTCCCCATGTATAGCCCCAGCCCGGACATTATCAACACAACGACGGATTCATGTGAATTGGCTATGCCTGAAGCCTGCTCGGAAATTCGAAAGGCCGATGAGTCCTGTAGTCACTCCCCTCTGGTTATCGACCTTGGTCAGGACGGATTTCAATTCGGCGGCAGTGATAACCCGGTTTCATTCGATCTTTATGGAACCGGCTTCCCTTTGAGTCTACAGTGGGTCACCCCGAATGGTAACGACGCATTTCTGGTCCATGACATCAATGGGAACGGAAGGGTAGATGACGGCAAGGAACTGTTCGGCAACGGCACGAGAATGGTCCATGAGGGAGACCGCCTCGCAGAAAACGGCTTCATTGCATTATCCCAACACGACGACAAACCAGCCGGTGGAAACAATGACGGCTTGATTACCTCGTCCGACCCTGTTTGGCAGAAGCTCCGCTTGTGGATAGACCTGGACACCGACGGCCGTTCATCCAGCCATGAAATGTTTGCCCTCGATGATTTCGGACTCACCCATTTGGAGACGATCCCGAGGGAAAGCAAAAGAAAAGACCGCCACGGCAACAAGCTGACGTTCTGGAGCTGGACCTACAATATGAACCGGGCGGGGAATCATAAATATAAAATGGTCGATGTCTTCTTCAAAGAAGTCGCTCTCGATAACTAACTGCCGAATCTGCCGGGTGGTCTTCTCCCGTCGGCCCGTCACTGGCAGCAACGGTGATCGGGTGTTCATTCTGGTCAGCCGTTTGTCCCGGCCTCACTGGTTTGAAGCGAGGCCTTGATCACCGGCGCTTCAGCCGTCGGGGTGGTCGCTCGGCGGCGGGTTCTCGTCTTTGTTGATGATGGGATCGTCGGATGTGTCGTCATCCTTGGGTTTTTGGTCGCTGCATTTTTTGTTTTTCGGATGGTTGGGGTCATCCTTGCGGCGCCCGCGGGCATGTCCCCGACCGGGATGATCGACGCGTTCCTTAACCGATGTACTCATGTCAGCCTCCTTCAAGGGTTTACTGTCAGATTCACCCTTAATAAGGACAATCGAGGCGAAACGGTATCACCGCATTTCAAATTATTCGGCGCAACGCGGTTCATATCTTCGCGCCGGGAAACAGAAAGCGGTGACCGCGTTGTTTTTCGGCCCCTCGGTCGGCGAGTATTTCCATCGTCTCCACCTATAACAAGCCGATTTTTGGATTTGACAACCAAATACAGCTGATTGCCTGCATATTGGAGTTGCGGATCTCGTTTTACGGCCTGATCCGTTGATTCTCGCCGCCCGGGATCGAGAAATCTCAAAAAATTTCTCGATATTGAAAGTCGGAGAGCAAAGAATCAGTCCTCATTCTTTGCGCACCGAAAGTTCAGGGTCAAAGAATAAGTTTTCATTCTTTGCCCCCGAAAAATCCGGGTCAAGTAACGACAACTGATTTCTTCCACATTACTTTTCAGTGCGCAAAGAATGAGATCTCATTCTTTGCTCCTGACTTTACCGGGTCGAGGAATCAGGCCTCATACTTTGCCCCTGACTTTTCCGGGTCGAGAAATCGGAAAGGATTCTTTGACGCTCAGTTTATCGAAACAACTTATGACAACCGGAAATGAGCTCCTGCCGGTCCGAACCGACAATCAAAAAACAGCTTGAGTCAAGAGCGGGAGCTCCGGTCGGGACTTCAATTCTCGAAGTCCCGACCGGGGTTTGTCCGTTGCCAATTCAGGTTACTCGTGACCGTACTTTTTGCGGTAGCGTTCGAAGAGCGCCTGCTGACGGCCCGGGATCTGGATCTTGCGGCCTTGGATGAAGGCGTGCTCCAGGTTCTGGCCGCGCATGTCCAACGCGTCGCCGGAGCTGACGAACAAGGTGGCGTCCTTACCCGTTTCCAGGCTGCCGGTCGTCTTGTCGATGCCCAGGATTTGCGCCGTCGACAGGGTGATCGCCTTGACCGCTTCCTCGTAGGGCAAACCGTAGGCAACGGCCGTACCGGCGTAAAAAGCCAGGTTGCGGCTGTTGGTGCGGCTTCCGTAACTCAGGCAGAAACGGACACCGGCCTCGTGTAACAGGGCGGGACGCTTGAAGGCCTCGTCAATGTCGCCGTGAGCTTCAGTCGGCCTGGCGTGCACGTCGGATAAAACCACGGGAATGTCGTGCTCCACCAGGAACTGTTTGGCCATCAAGGCCTGCTCGCCGCCTACGATCGCGATCGATTTGACGCCCGACTCCTTGGCGAAGCTGACGCTTTCCACGATGCTCTTGGCGTCGTCGGTGTGAATAAACAGCGTCTTCTCGCCGGTGAACAAGCCTTCCATGGCTTCCAGCTTCAGGTTGGTTGCCTTCTTGGACAGCTTGCGGTAGTTGACCGCGTCGTTGAAGGCCTTGCGCAGGCCGTCCATCTGGGCTTGATAGTTCTCGTTTTTAACACGTTTCACCGAAAAGGTGGCGAAGTCGAACTGACGGCGCATACGCGCGGGCCAATCCACATGAATGCCGTCGTCTACTCTATAAGCCGCGTCTTCCCAGTTCCATGCATCCAGCTGTACGATAGAGGACGTACCGCGTACGCCCCTGCCGCCCGGGGTGATCTGGGCGGTCAGGATGCCGTTGAAGCGCATGGTGGGGATGAGTTCCGAATCGGTGTTGTAGGCGATCAGCGAACGCACGTTGGGGTTCACATTGCCCGTCTCGTTGACATCGTTGGTCGCGCGCACGCTGTTTACCTCACTCAGGCCCAGCGACGTCACCGGCAGGATGAAACCGGGGTAGATATGCTTGCCGGTGGTGTCGACCACGTCGTACTCGGCGCGGTTGACGCGAATGGAGGTCTGATCCGCCACCGCGGTCAGCTTGCCGTCTTTGAAAGCGACGACCGCGTTTTCAATCACCTGGCCGTTGCCCAGGTGTGCGGTGCCGCCCACCAACATGATGGGTTTTTCTTGAGGCGGGGCGGGTACCGGAACCTGCGCCCAACAGAATGCGCCGCTCAACAGCAGCAGGGTGCCTATTTTAGTCATGGATCGTTACCTCCACCAGATCACCGTTCATGTCGACAAAATCGTCGCAGTGCCAGTCACGGGGACGGCGTCCGAAGGCGGGTATGGTGGGTCCGCCGTTCTTCTTTTCCTTGCGCATCTTCTGGATCAGACGTGCGCGCTCCAAACGATTGGCCTCGCGCAACTGCTTGTCCTTCTCCCAATCGAACAGCACCTTGCCGTCCACCATGGTTTTCTCGACCCTGGCGTAGATGGACATGGGGTTGGCGGTCCACAGCACCAGGTCGGCGTCCTTGCCCACCTTGACGGAGCCCATGCGGTCATCCAGGCGCAGCAGTTTGGCCGGGTTCAGCGTGACCAGTTTCAGCGCGTCTTCTTCAGACATGCCGCCGTATTTGATCGACTTGGCGGCTTCCTGGTTCAGGCGGCGCGACATCTCGGAATCGTCCGAGTTGACGGCGACCACCACGCCCTCGTTGTGCATCAGCACCTGGTTGTAGGGAATGGCGTAGCGCACTTCCCATTTGTAGGCCCACCAGTCGGCGAAGCTGGAACCGCCGGCGCCGTGCTCGGCCATTTTGTCGGCCACCTTGTAGCCTTCCAGGATGTGGGTGAAGGTGTTGACGCGGAAATCGAATTGCTCGGCGATCTTCATCAACATATTGATTTCAGACTGCACGTAGCTGTGGCAGGTAATGAAACGCTTGCCTTCCAAGATCTCGGCCATGGCGTCCATGGTCAGGTCGCGGCGCGGCGGAGCGGTCTCGGCCTTTTCCGCGTCGGAAAGCGCGTTGTACTCGTCCCATGCCTTCCGGTAATCGAGGGCCGTGGTGAAAGCGTCCAGGAAGACCTGCGCCACGCCCATGCGGGTTTGCGGGTAGCGGATGGAGGCGTTGTTGCTGGAGCGCTTCACGTTTTCACCCAGCGCGAACTTGATGAAACCGGCGGCGCCCTCGATCAGCATTTCTTGAGGCGTTGCGCCCCAACGCATCTTCACCAGCGCGCTCTGGCCGCCGATGGGGTTGGCCGAACCGTGCAGCAATTGGGCCGCGGTCACGCCTCCGGCCAGGTTGCGGTAAATGGCGATGTCCTCGGGATCGACCACATCGTTCATGCGCACCATGCCGGAGTTGGTCACGAAGTCGTTGACGCTGTGCAGGGCGATGTGGCTGTGCTCGTCGATGATGCCCGGGGTCAGGTGCTTGTCCTTGCCGTCCACCGTTGTCGCGCCGCGCGCCCTCAGGTTCTTGCCGATTTTGGCGATCTTGCCGTCCTTCACCAGTACGTCGGTGTCTTCCAAGATACCGTCGTCCTCGTTGGTCCAGACGGTGGCGCCCTTGATCAGAATGGTTTCTGCCTGGGGCGCTTCGGTCCAACCATAGGGAAGGAAGGGATGCGTCACGGCGCCGACGGTAGTTGCATCGGCGTCCTTGTCGTCGCCCTTGCCTTTCTTACCGCCTTTGCCTTTTTTGCCTTTGCCTTTCTTGCCTTTGGCGTCCTTATCGTTGTCTTTCTTTGCGGCAAGGGGCCCCTGGTAGGCTGCCTTCCAAGAGACCCAACTGCCGTCGCCCAATTCGCCCTGGCCGACCCAGTCCTTGCCGCTCTTCCAGCCGCTGAGGCGCACGTCGTCCTTGCCTTTCTCGGGTGAAAAGCTAAGGGTGACCAGGTCGCCGTCGAATTTTGCCTTGATGCTGATGTCGCCGGAACCGGGCTTGCCCTTCTTCTTGTCATCCTTTTTATCGGCCTTGTCGTCGCCCTCTTCCTTGGGGCCCGGGATCTTGGCCTTGTACTTACCGGGTTTGCCGCTGATCTCCACGGTCCAGGTTTGGTCGCCGATGCTCAGGGCGTATTTACCCGCGTGATCGCCTTTTGCTTCGCGCTTGAGCATGTGGCGCCGGCCCTGGATCCAGTTCTCATGGATCTTGGTGTCCTTCTCGAAGACGGGTCCGGAGGTGATCAGGAAGTTGGCCAGTTTGCCGGTAGCCAGGCTGCCCACCCGATCGTCTATTTTCAACACGGACGCGGGGGTGTGGGTGAGCGCCTTCAGAGCGGTCGTCTCGCTGAGGCCGTGTTTGATCGCCTTGCGCACGTTGCCCATAAAGCCGGAGGCCGGGCGCAGGCCGGAGGTGGTGAGGGCGAATTCGATGCCCGCTTTCTCCAGCGCGGCGGGGTTGGTCGGCGCCAGTTCCCAGTGTTTCATATCGGCCATAGAAACTGCCTGTGCGTCATACGGATCTTCCACATCCATGGCCTTGGGGAAGTTGACGGGAACGATCAGGGACGCGCCCGTTTTCTTGACGGCATCGACGCGCTTATAGCTGTCGCCGCCGGTTTTGAAGATGTACTGTACGCCGAACTCGTCGCCCACGCTGTCGGCGCGCAACACGCTCATCCAATCGCCGGTTTCGAAGATCTGGGGCAGGTCCTGTTGCTCGCTCCACGCCTCCAGGGATTGATCGCGGAAGGGTTTGACCTTGTGGGCGTTATACCACTCCGCATCCATAAACGTCTGGCGCAGCAGGGCGACAGAACCCATCATGGAACCGGGATAGGTCTGGGTAGAAACACCTTTGCGGAAGGAGTAATGGGCGGCGACGCGGGGCGCCAACATATCCTGGTTATCGCGTTCCTTGCCCAGGGTCACCGCGGTGGAGGTACCGCGCGCAATGCCGTCGGAACGCATGGAAAGAACGGTGCCGAAACCAATGCCGCGCATGCTCTTGGCGGTTTTTTCATCGGCGGTGTAAATTTCCCCGGCATTGAACTCCGAGCGAATCGCCTGGTTGGGGCTGTAAGCGCCCTTGGTCTTGGAATCGAGTTGCTCGGGCCGACTGAAGAAGCCGCCCCCGCCGCGAGGCTCGCGCTTGGCCTGCTTCACGCCGTAAGTGGTATAGGGATCGATAAACGAGGGATAAACGAACTTTCCCTTCAGGTCGACAACCTGATAACCGTCCGGTATTTGGAGGTCTTTGCCCACGGCTTCGATGACCCGGTCGCGGATCAGGAGCACGGCGCCCTCTATTTTGGTTTGGTAATCGGTGAAAACGGTCGCGTTGGTGAACGCGTAGGCTTCCGCACGTTTGTCTTGGACATCGTTGACCGCGAAGGTTTCTTGGGCCTGGACTCCGAGACTGAGCAGTGCGAGCAGCAGTACAGCATATTTCTTCATTAAACTAACCTGCACTTCCCACATCATTTTTTTGTTCATCAGGGCTTCCGAAAACGGTAATGCCGCCCATTTAGTCGCCTGAACGGTCCCCACGGGTGCAGGCGGCCCGCCGACCACCGGTTGCTTGCGTTGCTCGAAGGGTTCACGAAGGAAAGGTCACCCTTCTCGATTATGATCAGGTAATCGAAGTAATAAGACGGGAATTCGGATCTTGAAGCTAGAATTCCATGAGCAACTTTCAGCGGCTGTCCGCCGTCTTTCTCTGAGACAAGATAAGCAGCAGATAGTAATGGGGATAGAAGTCGTTGTGATTGGTATCCATGCTCACTCGTCGGCCCGGTGAAACCGCGGAATAGATGGTGCACTTGGGCTCGTCCAAATCCATACGGAAATGGCGATCGATGGGAATGGAAAACGCCTCCGGTTTGTTGTCGTAGCGCTTGCGGGTTACCTCCAAAGCGTCCCGGGTAATCACGACCTCGTTGGTCCATTGCAGGTATTCACGGCTCTCCATTTGCCGCAGTAACCGCCAGGCCATGGCGGAACAGGTCAGATCCCTGATTTCACCGAAGACAGGGTCGTCCTGGCGGAGTTCCAGTTTGACCGTGCTGCCTCGCAAAGGCGTCAGCTTTAGATTGAAGTAACCCGAAGCGGACAACACCGACTCGCGAAAATGAATGCGGATACGGCGCAGGTCGTCGTAGTACACGTGCTTGCGTCCGAAGATATGCCGCCGCACCAGCCCGTGTTCATAGAATTCCACCCGGCCGAACAAACCCTCCAAGGCCACCAGGAACAGCACCCAGGTCAAAGTTAGAGGCACTACCTGAACGCCCAAAGTATTCCCCCGGCGCAACAGGTAGACCTCGGCAAACACCAGAAAGGCCAGGAACAGGCCGGCGGGCAATAACCACAACACACTGCGTTTGCCGCGTTTGAAAAAGAATCGACCCATTTTGAGTTGGTTTCCGCTATGACCGGTGGACATGCCGCTCAAAGCCAGGTAGAGCAGAAAGGCGTTGCGGGACCAGGCGCGAAGTCTGAGCACGGGTTGTTCATCGCCGATGGACCAGATCTGAAGATGGTTGTCTTGAATGGCCGGTTGGGTCAACTCCTCGACCGGAATGGGATCGCGGCGACCCAGGGAGAGGCCCCGGCTGTCCAACCGCCAGCCATTACCGGTCAAGGCTTCCCCGCGGGCAATGCGTTGCCTGAGGATGGACGGCAGGCGCTGGTTCAAGGCGTGGAGCCATTCGGCAAAGCCGTCGTCGTTGCGGATTTGCAGGTGGGTTATGGTAACCAGGCGATCTTGACAGCCCAGGCGGATTTTGTGCAGCCAGCCCTGATTTTCCCTGTCCCTATGATCGACCGCGCGGTAATCGAAACGGTCGATTTCGTCCAAGGAGAACAGGTGTTGCTGCTGCCCCATATGCACCGTCAGGGTTTTTTCGTAGACATTGCTCACCACGCCGTCCAACTTTCCGCGCCAATAGCTGAGGGCCAGATCCCAGAACACGGCCAGGGAGAAAAGAGCGGGCAATCCAACGGTTTGAAGTAAGACCAGGGGGTCGGTCTGCCGCGTCAATTCCGTCACGCAATAGACGGCTGCCAGGAAAGCCAGAATGATCATCAAGGGTCCGGTGGCCAGTTTGGAGCGATGGTGCCCGCGGGTTGAAAAACCTATGATGTGTCTGCCCCAACTGGTATCCGGCATGTTGCGTCCCTTTCTACTCCAGACGGTCGGCGTATTTCTTCATAAAGTAGCGCAGTTGATGATAGGACAAGCCCAAATATCTTGCGGCGCCCGCCTGGTTGCCTCCTTCCTCCGTCAGTGCTTCGCGGATCAGGTGACATTCGTAGGCTTCGGTTTTTTCCTTGAAGGTCTCGCCTTGGATAAACTCCTCGGGTCGGAATTGCAGGCCCAAATCCTCGGGCGTGATATCGTTGGTGGCGCCGCGATAGACCGCGCGTTCCACAATGTTCTTCAGTTCGCGCACATTGCCCGGGAAACGGTAGCGTTTCAGTGCCTCGTAGGCCGATTTGGTGAAGTGTTTGCCCTTGAATTCGGGGATTTCTTCCATAAAGCGGTGCAGGAAGAAGCGAGCCAGAATTTCCACATCGCCCTGGCGATCGCGCAACGGCGGCATGTTGATTTCTTCGAAGGTCAGGCGGTCGTAAAGGTCGCGCATGAACTTGCCGTCTTCCATGCTTTTCTTCAGGTCGGCGTTGGTTGCGGCGACAATGCGCGTATTGACGCGCAGTTCCTGGTTGCCGCCCACCCGGCGAAAGGTGCCGTATTCCACCACGCGCATGATCTTTTGCTGGAAATCCAGAGACATATTGCCGATTTCGTCCAGGAACAAGGTTCCCTTGTCGGCCAGTTCGAATTTACCGGGATTCCGCTTGCTCGCGCCGGTAAACGCGCCCGGCTCGTAGCCGAACAACTCGCTTTCCAGCAGGCTGTCGGAGAAGGCGGCGCAGTTGACCACGATCAAGGGGCGGCTATTGTCGCCGCTCTCGTCGTGAATGGCGTGGGCAACGAGTTCCTTGCCGGTGCCGCGCTCGCCGGTAATGAGCACCGGCCTTGGAATGCGGCTGACGCGGCGGATCTTTTCCTGCACGGCCATAATCTGCGGCGAGTTGCCGATCATGCGGTAACGGCTGCGCTCCATGTCGGACAGGTAGCGAAAGCGTTCTTCCAACTCCCGGTTACGCTCCATCATGGCCACAATACGGTTGATCTTGTCCATCTGGGTACGGATCAGGGGCCGGAAATTATCGCCGCGAAACAGAAAATCGGTGGCGCCCGCCTCGATCAACTCGCTGCCGTGAGTTGGATTGGTTTGCTCGACGGCTACCACCAACGGCAGGTCTTTATAGGTCCGGCGCAGCTCGACCACGGTTTCCAATCCGCCGCGAGGATTGCCTTCCAGCAGGTCCTCGATGATCACCAGGCGAATGTCGTTATCTCCGGCCAAAGCGTCTTTCAGGTCCTTTTTATGGGTGACCAGGGTGACCTCACAGTCGTCACCGGCCAGGTCTGACATGAGTGTGGAAAGCGGTGTAAGATCGCTACCGCCGGGATCGTCCAAAATAATGATGTGATTGCTCAAGGTGAACTCCACCGCTTCTTTACCGAATGCCCTCTTCATCATAGCCCATAGTGAGACTTTTCACCAGATATGTGAAAAAGTCTCAGACCCTATTATCAAGGTGATGCCAGGCCCTGCCCAAAGAACCTTTGTCTACCAACGGTTTCGGGTTTTTCAGCATGCCGGCACGGGTTTTGGTATAGAGAAAAGTGAGTGAGTACAGCCATCGGGTGTGTCGTGAGACGCGGCCGAAACTTGAGGTGGCGGGGACCTGGGCATCCCGTTTGTGGTACAACCTCCCCCCAAACCCAACCCCACCACGAATGGGACCACGGGTCTCCCGCACGCCGCTTCAACTCACCAGGCACAAGCAGTAACGTGTTGAGACTTTTTCTCGACCGTGGCCGAACCTTCCAATCCGCTTGGAGCAACGGGCTGAAATACAAACGGCTCCCGGGTGAGGAGTCGATTGCGCCGCCGGCACTCCGGCAGACGTTCTGCCGAGTAAAGCATTCCGATCGATGGGAGCCGGTGTCCGGGAAAAGCCGGGGACCCGATGATCCCCGGCTTCGATTGTGTCAGATCAGTTATCTTTGGGCAGCAGTTTCCGCATGGGAACGGCAATCACAAAGAAGATGATGCCCGCGCCGACGATTGTCGAGGTAATGAACCAGAACATGCCGGGCATAACGGCGACGCCTTCCTGAGACGCGGCGTCCAGAATGGCTTGCAGTGAGCTGCGATAGGCTTCCACATCTTTGTTGGCGATGATGGTGGGATCGATCTTTTCCAGAATGTTGGGATCGACCCCGGCCAGGTACTCATCAGTGAGGCTGTCCCCCAAACTACCCATGGCGCTGTCCGCACGGTTGAACTCGGTAAAGTTGAAGCGACCGGCAACCAGACCGGCAATCAGGTTCCCTAGAGAAGTGGCCAGGAACCAGATCCCCATGGTTTGACCCACAATGCGCTTGGGAGCCAGTTTGGTCATGGTAGACAGGCCGACGGGGCTGAGGCAGAGTTCGCCGATGGTGTGGAGCAGGTAGGTCAGGGTCAGGAAGGTGACGCCCACCTTGCCCTGGTCCACGGCCAGTTTGGCGGCCAGGAACATGACACCGAAACCCAGGCCCAGGAAGACAAGCCCGAAGGCAAATTTGATGGGGCTGGAAGGTTCCAGGTGGCGCTTGGCCAACCAAATCCACAACCATCCGAAGAACGGGGCCAGGATGATGATGAAGATGGCGTTGATAGACTGCAACCAACTGGCCGGCATTTCCCAATCAAACATCACGCGATCAGTGAAGTACTTACCAAACAGGTTCAGCGAGGTTCCGGCTTGTTCGAAACCGGACCAGAAGATGGCGGCGCCCACGAACAGGAAGGCAATAACCACGATGCGCTTTTTCTCATCGACATCGAAACCGCCCGCAAACAGCAGGTAGGCGAAGTACCAGGTGGCCAGGGCGAGGATAATGTAACCGGTGGCTTCCACAAAGCCGACCATGGTGGTCAGATCGATTGTGATCAGGCCGGTGGCGGCAACCGCACCGAGGATACCGGCAATAATGACGGCAATGATGGTGGCGCCCATGATGCTGCCATGATCGTGAGCCAGTTCGCCTGCTTCTTTCGCCTTGGGTTCGATGCCGGCTTCACCCAGGTATCCTTCGGTCATCTTGAATTGGATCAGGCCGAAGACCATGCCGATACCGGCCAGAGAAAAGCCCAGGTGCCAGTCGATGTTTTCGCCGAGGTACCCACAAAGTAGGGGACCGATAAAGGCGCCCAGGTTGATCCCCATGTAGAAAATAGAGAAACCGGCGTCGCGTCGTGCGCCCCCTTCCGGGTACAAATCGCCGACAATGGTGCTGACATTGGGTTTCAAGAGGCCGGTGCCGATGACGATAAGCACCAGACCGAAATAAAAGGTGGAGATCATAGGAACGGCCATGCTGAAGTGACCCGCGGCGATGATGATGCCGCCGTACCAAACTGCTTTGCGCTGACCAATCATTTTATCAGCAACCCAACCACCGGCCAGGGCCAGCAGGTAAACCATGGAGGTGTAAAGGCCGTAAATGGCGCTGGCTTTGCCTTCATCGAAGCCCAAGCCGCCGTTGTTGATCTGGTCGACCATAAAAAGCACGAGCAACGCTCGCATACCGTAATAGCTGAATCGCTCCCACATTTCGGTGAAAAAAAGCGTGGCAAGCCCTCGGGGGTGGCCGAAAAAGGTTTTACCCCCACCGGCAACGGTTCCTTCCATTTTGGTGTTCCTCCCTCAGAATGAAAAATGCAATGATCATGAAATTGAGACAATAATGCCGCGCCCATGTCCACAATAAGGGGCATACCCGGCGAATGAGCCTCGGTACCTCTAATCATAAGCAAGAACGGTGCATGAATGGAAGACAGAGCCTGCAATTCAGCGAAATTACCCATGGTGCGCCCGGCTTGCGGGGAAGGCGCGTGATGAGGGAAGCCGATTTTTTATTGCGCGAAGCTTGTGACTCGACTAGACTCCGGCATAGGTTCCCATTTTAGTGGGTATTTCAGTTGGCGCGCATTCGGTTTTAATCATGCGCTCATTCTTTTTGCCCGATAGGATCGTCTGATGTCTAAGTTTAAAGTACCTCACACCCTCGTCCTTTTGTTCGGCATGATCGTCCTGGCCTATATTTTGACCCTGATTGTGCCCCAGGGCGAGTTCACCATGGAAGAGAACGCCAAGGGTCGGCAACAGGTAGTTGCCGGCAGTTTCCATCCCGTGGAGGAACCCAAGCTTGGGGTCCAGGCCATTCTGACCTCCATTCCCAAGGGATTCGAAGCCGCCGGTCACATCATCTTCTTTGTGTTCATTGTAGGCGGCGCATTCGGCGTGTTTCGGGCAACCGGCGCCGTCGATGCGGCCATCGGCGTGCTGCTGAAACGACTGGGTGGAAAACCCGGGCTCTTCATCCTCGGCGGCATGTTTGTCTTCGGCTTTGGTTCCAGTACTATCGGCATGGCAGAGGAATATATCCCTTTCGTTCCGGTGCTGTTGGCGTTGGCCGTTGGTTTGGGTTTCGATGCCGTCACCGCCATCGGCGTGTTGTGTGTGGGTTACGGCGTGGGCTACGGTTGCGCCGTGATGAACCCCTTTACCTTACTGATCGCCCAAGGTGTGGCCGATCTTCCCCCGGCATCCGGCATCGAATTCCGACTGGTTATTACCCTCGTCTTCGGGGCCTTGGGCGTGCATCATGTTTGGTCGTATGCCCACAAGGTGCGCAAGGACCCTTCTAAGAGTCTGGTCGCGGACATCGAGCCGGATCCCCATCTAACGACCAGGGAAACCCCGCCGCTGAATGTCACCCATGTCATCTCTCTTGCCCTGTTCATCATCGCCATGATCGTGATGGTTTGGGGTATCAAGACCAGGGGCTGGTATTTGGATGAATTGAGCGCTTTATTCCTGCTCCTGGCCTTGGGATGGACCGCCGCTGCTCGATTGAGTCCCGATAAAAGCGCGAGTGAATTTTGCGTGGGCGCCGCGGAACTGACCACCACCGCTTTGCTGATCGGGGTGGCTCGCACCATCGAATTGGTGCTTAATGACGGGCATGTGGTGCATACCATTATCAACGCCATTGCCCAACCCTTAGAACAATTAGGACCGTCCCTGGCTGCCGTGGGCATGTTCTTCTTTCAGAGCCTGTGTAACCTGTTCATTCCCTCAGGCAGTGGTCAGGCGTTTGTGACCATGCCCATTATGGCACCCCTGGCCGATCTGGTGGGCGTCTCCCGGCAGACCGCGGTGCTGGCCTACCAGTTCGGAGACGGCTTCACCAATATTCTGGTACCCACCAACGCTGTCCTGGTAGGAATTCTCGCCATGGCCCGTATTCCCTATGACCGCTGGCTGCGCTTTATTCTGCCCTTTATGCTGAAGGTTTGGGTTGTGGGCTCCATCATTCTGTTCATTGCGGTCAAAATCGGTTACTAGAAAGCCGATCGATCAAGATAGGGCGGCTGCGACCTTTGTCAGGATCGTCAGCGCCTTATCGATGCGCGAATATGCCCGGCCACGCCTCCCGGCAACGGTGGTTCGTGCTAAAATGACCCGCCTTTTACATATATCAAGGGAAAGGCCCGGTCCCGCGGCTCGATTAGGAACAGACAAACGCACGGCAATTATAAACCAAAAAATCGCGGGATCGCTTGGGTTGTCGCAATTAGGAGAAGAAGAGATGGCGTCACGTATGTTTTTATTTCCGGGACAGGGCTCCCAAGAATTGGGGATGGGGCAGGCATTTCACGATGTATCGCCGGAGGTTCAAGCCCTTTACGCCAAAGCCGCTGAGATTGCGGAACTGCCTGTCAAAGATCTGTGTTTTGAAGGGCCGATCGAAACCCTGACCGAAACGGGGAACCTGCAACCCTGCATGACCGTCACCGTACTGGCCTGCCTGCACATGGTAGAGCAAGCCGGCCTGACCGCCGACATGGTTGCCGGTCACAGCCTGGGAGAATACGCGGCTCTTGCCGCCGCCGGGGTCATCAACAAGGAAGACTGCCTGCAACTGGTCACCGCGCGCGGACGCTTGATGCAGCGCGAGGCCGAGGCCAATCCCGGCGCCATGGGCGCCGTAATGATGATGGAACCAGAGGTCGTCGAAGAGCTGGTCAACAACACCGCCGGTGCCGATCACATCATCTGCCTGGCCAATTACAACGCGCCCAAGCAACTGGTGGTTTCCGGCTCCAAAGAAGGCATTGCCGCCTTGGAGACCCTGGTGAAAGAAAAGCGAGGCCGGTTCCGCGCCTTGCCGGTATCCGGAGCCTGGCATTCGCCGCTGATGAACGGCGCGGCGGACGAGTTTGCGGGCATCATCGAGCGCGTTACCTTTCACGACGCCAAAGTGCCGGTGGTTTTGAATGTTACCGGCACACCCGAGGTGGACGGCGGGGTGATCAAGGAAACCATGAAGCAGCAGATGTGCAGCGGCGTCCGTTGGTATCCCGGCATTCTTCACGCCTGGGACGAAGGCGTACGCACCTTCACGGAAATCGGCCCCAAGGCGGTGCTCAGCGGTATGCTGAGAAAAATCGTCCCCGCTCCCGGCGAGATGACAGTTCACAAGATCAAGGACCCGGAAACGCTGGAAGCGGCCCAAGCCTGAGACCTTCTGCAAGGGGCCGCGCGCCCCTTCTCCCTGATTCAATCAATAGCCGTAGTCGTATTCATCCTCGGGCGGCGCTCCGGTGAGCAGGAAGACGACCGCGGCAACAATCGGCGCCAAGCCGACGGCACAAACCACCACCGAGCGTTTGATCAAGCCCGCTTCGCGCAGGAAGGGCAGGCGAAGGATATTGATCGCAAAGCCGGCTGATAATGCCAGGACCGACGCGACCGCATGCACTTCTACATAGTGATAGGTATTCAAGAGAAGGCCGACGGTCAGGGTGATGAACACCGCGGCGCCGGTTGGGCCGATCCGTAAACCCGGCAGGAATAACGAAGCCAGAAATAATCCGCCGCAGGATGCCGCCAGGGCCCCGCTTACCTGGCCGATCAGGGCGCTGCCGTCCATAACGCTGACCAGGCTGATACCGGTTGCAGTCACAACCATGGCAAGGAAGAGCTCCTTGTGCCGTTCCGATTCCTCAACGCCTTCCCAACTGAGCCAGAGGGCGGCCCAGACGGCGATACTGCCGCCGATCCACATGATCATCTCCCAGGTGTTGTAAAGGCGTCCCAAAGGCTTATAGAAGATCCAAAGAACCCCGGCCATCAGGACCAGGTGTAGAATTCCCCGGATCGCCGTGTTTTTGTGCCCGGCGATAGCGAAAAGAATGACTGCAGCCAGACCGAGGAAAGGCACCCACTGGTCCACCCTGACCGGAGGAAAGCCGCCGAAACCGGCGACCGCGTAAAAACTGACCGCAAAACCGGCCAGCATGCCGACCGCGGCGGCGCCGTCGCCGCGCAGACGGTCCGGTAGGATACGGCTTGAAAGAAAGGCGCCGGCGCCGCCCGCGATAACCGGTAGAACCGCACTTTTAAACAACTGCTCGACAATCATCTCCGTGGATTGCATAGGTACCTCCCAGCCAGCCGGCGGATAAACAAACCTCGGCCGAACCTCTTGTCGGGAGCGAGAGGTTCGGCCCGGGTACCGAGGAGGAACCGACGGCGGGCGCCGGTTCCTCGCGAACGGGTTTACTTGTGAATACCTTCCAGGGAAGCGATGATGGTGACCTCGTCACCCAGGGAGCCGCCGATGCCATAAGTCATGCCCCATTCGGAGCGCTTGATGGTGGTCTTGGCGTTAAAGCCGCGCAGGGTGGTACCGCCGCGGCCTTGGGCGGTATCGCTGACCGTGATTTCAAAGGTGACGGGTTTGGTTTTACCCAGCATGGTGAAATCGCCGGTAACATGCAGGGCATCGCCCTTCTGTTTGATGCTGGTGGATTTGAAGGTTACCTCGGGGAACTGAACCGCGTTGAAAAAATCGGCGTTGCGCAGGTGCTTGTCGCGGCGGTCGCTGTTGGTGTCGACGCTGCCGGCATCGATGGTGATCTCGAAACTGCCGGCGGTAGGATTGCCGGCGTCGTAGGTAATGGTGCCGTCAACCTTGTTGAAGCGACCGTAGAAATCGGCGATGTTGTTGTGTTTCACGGAAAACACAATTGACGAGTGGCCCCCGTCAACGTTGAAAACATCACCCGCAACGGCGGGAAAGAGGGCAAAAACACTGAGAAGAATAGCCGCGTATTTCAATGCAGACTCCTTGTGAAGTGGTATGGCATCAGAAAAGGTCAAAGGGTGTCAGCCCTTATTTTTACCAGTGACAAATGTCGATAAAAAGACACGTCCGGGTGCAGATGCAACCTAACCGTTCTTCGTTTTTTTACGAATGTAATCAGGAGAGAAGCAAACCTCGCCTTACGATGAAGGGAAGGCTTCCTCCATTTTCTCTTTGATAATGATGTCCTTGCCGGAGATCTTGATATAACCGTCGCGACTGAGATCACCGATCATACGGGATACAGTTTCGCGAGAAGTGCCCACCATGCTGGCGATTTCCTGGTGTGTCGGCCGCCGAAACACCACGGAGCCGTCCAGCAGGCGCCGCCCTTCCTTGCGAGCCGTGTCCAACAACAGGCGCGCGATTCTACCAAGAACATCCAGCAATGCAAGGCTGCGAATCTGAGCATTGGCATGACGAAGCCGACTGGAGAGCACGGCCAGGAGCTTCGAAAGAATCTCCCCGTTGTTCTCCAGCAGGTTCATGAATTCCTTCCTGCGAAGGAGCATCATTTCCGTCTTTTCCATACTGACCACATTGGCCGAACGCGGTTCCTTATCCAGGAGCGACATCTCCCCGAAAAACTCTCCGTCGCCGAGAACCGAGAGGATGACCTCTTTACCGTCAGGGCCGATGTTGGTAACCTTCACCTTCCCGGACAGGATCATGTAGAGGGTGTCTCCCACCTCGTTCTCTTCAACGATTGTGGCATCTTTCGGATAGGCCTTGCGGTTGGTGGCCTGCAAGAGCCGCTCCAGTGCTTCGGAACTCAAGCCCTCGAACAGCGGGACTTTCTGGATAAGACTCAGATCCATGCTAACCTCGATTAGACCCCCACCATCAATCCAATGGGAAGTGTTGGCGCTGCTTCATGTATTTTGCCGGTGTCATCGATGACACGGCGTGTTTGAAGACAAGCTGTTCTTGTTTATTTGCCAGTTCCAGAAGGATGGTGAAGCGGTCGAAGTTTTTGATCTTACCAATGATCTTCTTCCCATTTGTGAAGAACACGGCGAGAATCGTCCGCTCCTTCCTGGCAGCGTTTAGGAATTCATCCTGAATGTTCATTCCACCTTTATCGTTCATGACGGGACTCCTCAATAAATCGATCATTTATGAATTGATTGTATGAAATTTACCCCATGTTCCCTTGTACAACCTCAGTAATGCCTAAGGTATTGTATCCCGAATCCGGGTGAAAAGGGAACCATTGGATGTAGGAAGCTTTGCGAAACCATGTCATTTGTCGTTTTGCGTAGCGTCTGGTAGCAAGGTAGATCCGTTGCTGGGCTTGGGCGCGCGTTAAATTCCCCGCAATCAGTGAGGCCACTTCCGCGTAGCCGATCGGACCCGTTTTTACGGCGCATTCCAACAGATTTTGCCGCAACAATGAGGTTGTTTCTTCGATCCAACCACCATCCAACATACATTCGACTTGTTTTTCGATACGTCGATCCAGGATTTCACGCGGCATATCCAGGCCGATCACGAGCGGTTTGGGACGCGCGTTTTGCCGTTGATGCGCCCAATGTTCCAGCATGCCCTTGCCGGTCATCAAGCGGACCTCCAGAAAACGCTGAATGCGTTGGCTGTCATTGGCGTGAAGATGATCGGCGCCGGCAGGATCCAGTCGTTGCAGCATGCGGTAGAGCCAGGGCCGGCCCCGCCGTGCCGCAATGCCTTCCAAGCGGGCGCGTAAGGCGTCCGGCGTTGCGGGCAGGTTGTGTAAACCCTCGAACAGGGCCCGCATATACAGGCCCGTGCCGCCCACCAACAGCGGTATGCGCCCGCGTTCCTGGATTTCGGCGACGGTTTGGGCGGCGATTGCTGCCCACCGGTAGGCGCTCATCTTCTCGCGGACCGAGGTGAAACCGTACAGGTGGTGCGGCGCCCTTTGCATTTCCTCAGTCGTCGGGCGCGCCGTTCCCACGGCCGGCTCCTTGTAGATCTGCATGGAATCCATACACACCAGTTCCATGGGGAATGTTTCGGCCAGCGTCAAGGCCAGCGATGATTTTCCCGAACTGGTGGGTCCTACCAGGACCACGACCCGCCTCGGGTCAAAAGGTGTAAGATCCATACCGTGATCAGCAGCACCAACCATTGTCGAATCATTCGGCGTGTGCGCTCCCGGTTCATCCTTCAAACAGTTCTCCGATTTTGGAGACCACCATGGCTTCATGTTCGGTGCCCAAAACCTTCTTGACCGCCAGAATCCCCACGTTCAAGTACTCGTTCATGGCCTCGTCCAATACCATCTCCTTGTCGCCGTCACTCATGTCCAGGCGGTCCAGATTGGCTTGCAGGCGACCCGGATTCAGGCGGCCGTCGTCCATGATGTTGACGTCCAACAGGATGGTGTGGTGGCTTTGGCGCACATCCTCGTAGAATTTGCGTAGGAGGTTGGTGCCCACGGTGCCCACGCGTTCAGCGATATAGCCGTGGAGAAAAGAAAAAATTTCGTTGAAGCCCCTGACCAGGGGATGGACCTCGTCCGGTTCCGCCTCGGGAACGGGGGCGCCCTCGATTTCCTCGATCCAGCCTAGCGATTTCAGCAGGTAGATCACGCGCAGGCTCTCGGCTTCGCCGTAGTCGCTTTGGGTGCAGATGTTCTTCAGCGAGGTCTCGCCGTCGATAAAGTTGAGGATGTATTCTTCATAGGGCTCCAGGCCTATACCTTCGGGAGCCTGGTTGCCGCTCAACCGGTAAACCACATCCAAGGAGCCGAAGCGGTTGCGGAACATTTTGGCATTATCCAGGTTGCGGATGATGTCTTGAACCATATCCAGGATGGACCACTTCAGGGTAATGGCTTCCTTGCGCTTGAGGTCCTTGTTGATGAACTCGAAATTACCCGCTTCCCAGGGAATGATGGAGCCGGCAATGGTTTTGACCTGCTCTTGAATGGTGTCCCACAAGACCTTGGGCGAGATGGCCCCGATCTCCACCAGGGCGCGTCCATGGCGAAAGCCCTTCTCATAAATGAGCGCCGTGCCCTGGTCGTACTGGGCCTGGGAGATCAGGCCCTTGGCGAGAAGGATGTCGCCCAAGCGGTCCTGCACCTGGTTGCTGCGAGCAAAAACGATCATGCCGTCACTGATGATGATGGCCTTTTTTACCGAACCCTGCTCTACATTCAAGGCCCCGGAAGCGTTTGTACGCCCCAGATAAGCCAGCACGTCAACCAGGCCGAGTGGTTCGATCCTGCCCCGCAGTACCTGTGTCATGATTACCATTCCTCTCCATTGGGGTAAATACCCAGTGATCATACTCCGCTTTGGGAGAAGCTTCAAGCCTCAAGCTTCAAGGTTTGGAGGAAAATGCGAATCACATCACTTGTTCACGACGGGCAGTGCGGCCAGGATTTCCCGGGTCAGCCTTGGGAAGTGGAAACGCCCGTTACTCGGGGTTTGCCCCAGGCGCACAATCACCAGCTCCATGGACGGGATCATAATCACCCGCTGTCCCTCGAAACCCTCCATGTTGAAGGTATCGCGGGGGAGGTAAGGCCAGGGGCGGTCCTTCCCGGTTTCGTCCGAACCCAGGTTGGTCCAGAAATGAGCGCCGTACCGACCCTCGGGAGCCGCGGGCGCGGCCTGTCTGGAGAAAGCGACCCAACCTTCCGGTAAGATGCGTTCCCCGTCCCACACTCCGTCATTCAAGTAGAGCAAACCCAGCCGGGCCCAGTCGCGAGCGGTGGCATAGCTGAACGAGGAACCGATGAAGTGGCCGGAGGGGTCCGGTTCGATGACGGCGCTGCTCATGCCGATTTTATTGAAAAGGGCCGTGCGCGGCAAGGCCAGGTAGTCGCGGTGATTGTCCCCCATGGCCAGGCGGAGGGCGCGGGCCAACAGGTTGGTGGTGCCGCTGCTGTAATACCATTTGGTTCCGGGAGGCGCTCCCAGGTCCTTTCCGGCGACAAAGGTTGCGGCGCTATGGTGCCGAAAGAGCATGCCCACCACATCGGTGCCGGGTTCATAGACCTCCTGAAAAGTCAAACCGCTGCTCATATGTAATACATGACGAAGCGTAATCGCCTTGCGGGGGTCGCCCTCGGCCCATTCTGGAACCGGCAGGGGGTCGTCCAGCTTCAACAGGCCGCGTTTGACCAGAATGCCGGTCAGGGCATTGGTT
>JAAUYB010098087.1_pt1 | contig 29314 bp, 27 predicted proteins | sample 7278071 | NCBI WGS metagenome assembly JAAUYB01 (sample SAMN14350121, study PRJNA611818) | marine sediment metagenome | isolation source: surface marine sediment (1.8m) | place: French Polynesia: Moorea | collected 2018-08 | reverse complement strand
CTCTTCCTTGTTTCAGTATGACTTGCCGGATCCATACTTAAGCCCTTGGAGCGATTTTCAGTTTATATGCAGCCTACAGTATGTACTCAGGTAAGTTTTTCCTTTTGGGGTTTCACCCCTCAAGAGCACGCAGGATGCGTGCGCGCCCAGGGGGGAGCTTCGCTCATCCTCACCCGCCTACGCACGCTTCGTGCGCGACAGGTTGCCCCACACGCCGCAGTCACTATATTTAATAGCAATACACTAAGATAAACAGACGCAGCGCGTCCAATTAACCGACAAAAAATCGACCAGTAAGATTCCTGCTTTAAGCATTTTGCAACAAACTTAAAATTTTTTATCAAAAAACTTGACATTAAAACACTCACAAACTATATTAGCTACAGAACGACAACGAAGCCGCCCGAGAGAAAACGAGGCGGCAAGGAGGCATACAATGTTGAAGCTTTTGGATGAACTGGTTTTCACCAACCCCTGGCGCGAACTGGACCGGTGGCAGAACGAAGTCAACAGTCTTTTCAACGGTGGTTTTCGGCCCGTATCGCGGGACCGTCGCCCCGTCAATATCTACACTTCCGATGACTCCGTGAAAGTGGTCGCCGTCGTACCCGGTTGGGAACCCGGCTGGTTTGACCTCACCGTCGAGGGTAAAAAGCTCTTTCTCCGGGGAGAAACCCGGTTCGAGGCCAATGACCAGGGCGTCAACCCGCCGCAAGAAAAACTGAATCGCGTGGTCAACCTCCCCTTCCGTGCTCAGGAAGATCAAATCAACGCCGTTTATCGCGACGGCATCCTGGTTGTAGACCTGGCGCGCAGCGAAAACGACAAACCCAAAAAGATCGCCGTAGAGACGGTTTAAGGAGAAGGTGAATCATGACCAGCGCAAGCGTAACCGAAAGAAAAGCCGATGAAGTAACCCGCAAAGAAGCGACCGGAGCCAAAGCTCCCGCCCGTCGCACCATTGTTCCCGATTACTTGTTACATCGCACCGACGAAGCCTTTTTCATTCGAGCAGAAATGCCCGGCGTGACCACCTCCGGCTTGGATATTCAACTCAAGGACCGACTTCTGACCGTCAAGGGCGAAACACAACCGATTTCCTTTGAAGGGTTCAACAAGGTCTACGGCGAATACTCCACCGTCAATTACGCCGCCGGCTTCCGCATTTCAGACGATATCGATGAACAAGGCATCAGCGCCAAACTTACCAACGGCGTTCTGACCATCAACCTGCCCAAGGCCAAGGAGCGCCTGCCCAGAAATATCAAGGTTTCAGCCTCCTAGCTCCATCCAGTGAAACGTGGGCGCATCCGGCCCCCCGCTCGGGGGGCCTTTTTTTGTTGTATGGGAAATTGGATATTCATCGGGTGGATATTTGTCCTGTTTCAACGAGACTCGGGGCCCGTGAGGGTCCCTTTTTTATGACGCCGCATGATTGTAAAAACCTCACCGGGCGTCGCGCCATTCTCTGACCTTGTCCATGAAGGGCTTGACGCGGTGGGTGTCTACCTGGTTCCGCCAGTTACCGTCTACCTTGAAATAGCTGCCCACCAGGATGGCGTCGGCATGGGCCAGGTAGCTGATGACATTCTGTTGCGTGACGCCGGAGCCGACCAGAACGGGCACATCCACGGCGGCGCTGACCTGTTCCAATTCGGAAAGATCGGCACTCGCACCGGTCGCCTGCCCGGTTACGATCACACCGTCGGCGCCGAAGAAGGCGGCCGCCTCCGCGGTTTGGGCTATGGAAACGTCGGCCGTTACGGCGTGGGCCGAGTGCTTCTTTTTGATATCGGCCAGGATGGGAATGGTCAGGGCGTCGATGGCGCGTCGGTAACGCAATAACTCACCCGCATCGGACTCCATGAAGCCCTCGTCGGCCACATGGGCAAAGGCGAAACCCTCCGCGCGGATAAAATCGAGACCGGCGGCCAGGGCGGCGGCCAACGCATCCTTGTTGGCGCCGGCGAGGATTTGGAGACCGCAAGGTAAACCGACAGCCTGCTTGACCTCATGAGCAATTACCGCCATACAGGCCGTGACCTCCGGGCCCACGCGGCGCTTCAGATAGGGCACGTCGTGCATGTTCTCCAAGGCGATCATGTCGATGCCCGCATCCGCATAGACCGCCGCCTCCCACCTGGCGCGGGCGATGAGGTCTTTGATGGGGCCGCGATAGTTGGGCGTACCCGGCAGGGCGCCGACATGAATCATGCCGATCACGGCCTTGCTTTTCTTGAACATGGTTCACCTCGCTCAGGCATATCGGTTCCGTAATTTCGATTCTACATCAAACCGGGGAGGACGTGTGGACGGAGACGAGCCGAGACGAGCCGTTTCGATTTGCCAAACCCCGGGTAACGTGCTTACATAGGGAATACCAAGGCGGGATCAGGCATGTTACAGGCAATCAAAGAACTTAGAGAGAAGTTGAAGACATCCTGGCAGCGCTTGGACGACTTCTTCAACTACGACCTGTGGCATAAGTTGCCGCCGATCACCAGCCGCCAGGGGATCGTTTATCGATTACTGCGCTTCTATCACCTCATCGCCAAGGGGTTTCGCGAGGACGAGATCCGACTACACGCCATTTCGCTGACCTACAACACCCTGATCGCCTTGATCCCGCTGCTGGCATTGACCCTGGCTTTTCTCAAAGGCTTCGGCTACGACGCACAATTGGAAACCTTCGTGCTCGGCTATTTCGAGGGATACCCGGACGAGTTCCAACAGTTCATCAACCAGGTCCTGGACGAAATCAAGCAAGCCAACTTCGCCAGGATCGGTGGGGTCGGCGCGGCGATTCTGCTGCTGGTGTTGATTCAAGTCCTCAACCGAACCGAGGCCACCTTCAATACCATCTGGGGCATTGAGCAATCCCGCTCCTGGCTGCGCAATGCCGGTAATTACGTCCTGATAACCATCGTCGTGCCCATTCTCATTGCCCTGGCGGTTGCCCTAAAAGCCAGGGTCAGTTTTGGCGAGGAAGTCTTTAGCCGGTTTAACTTTTTGCTGCCCTTTATGGTGACCTGGGTGGCGCTCAGCTTCCTTTATTTCGCCATGCCGAATACGCGCGTCAAGCCCTGGGCCGCCGCCGTCAGCGGACTCGTGGCCGCCATTCTCTGGAACCTGCTGCTGAACGTCTACCTGATCGGCCAGCCCGCCATCAACCGCTACAACGTGATCTACGGTTCCCTGGCCATGCTGCCGATTTTCCTGATCTGGCTGTTCATCAGTTGGACCATTGTGCTGTTGGGAGCAAGGATTACGTTTGCGGTGCAAAACAGCCAAAGCTACCAACCGGCGCATACCGGTAGAAAGGCCAATACGCGCACGCGGCTTCTGGTCTCCCTGGCCGTGTTGGATCACGGAGCCAGAGCCCTTGCCGGAAAGGAGGAACGGTTTCAAGCGGAGGTTTTTTCGCAGCGTTACGCCGTACCCATGCCGCTGGTTACTCGCGTCCTGGCCTTGCTAAATGAGGCCGGTCTGATCGCCGAGACCTCAGAGGAAAATGTCTGGCTGCTGACTTCGTCACCGGAAAACATCGAGCTGTGCCACGTCGTCAACCTGGTCCTGGAGGAGGGCGACAATTCGGATCGGCTGGGCCTGGAACCCTTCATGCCGCGCGTCGAAGAAACCCTGGCCGCTTGTCAAAAGCGTTGGCAAACCCAGGAAGGCAGCCTGGCCGATCTGTTGAAGGAGCCGAATTAGAAAAGGAAAGCCCGAACCGCTCCGTGTTGCGGTCCGGGCTTTTCCGATGCCATGGTGATCGGCTGAGGAACGTTATTCTTTCGTCTCGGGAGCGCCCCACTTCAGCGGCACTTCCTGCCAATCGCCGTCTTTCTTGACCTCCATCTTCTCGGGACGAATGGCGCTGCCTCTGACCGCCCCGGTCAGGCGTACGGTCATGGCGGCATAGGCACTGTAACCCTTGCTGGAAGCGGCGATGGTATAGGTGTTGCCCTTACTGTCCAGAACCCCGGCGGGTGTTGCGTTTTCCATACAACGAGCCGCGCAGGAAGCGTGCTCCTCGCCGGTGGCTCCCCGCGAGGTGTAGCAACCCATGTCAATGAGTTCGCCCTCAACGGTCGCGGTTTTGGGTTGGGCATCGGCAGCGTATAGGGCCGGGATCGAGGCCAATACCACCAAGCAAAACATCTTTCGAAGCATGATTCCCTCCGGTTTTCATAGGGGTGTTCCCTGTTGTCAAAGAAAGAAACGCCGCCGGGAGGGAGCGGTTCAAAAGAAATTGCATTTGTTGTGCGGAGGTGATTCAAGATCCGGCGGACCGGCGTTTCCCGTATTTTTCCAAGACATCGAACAACTCTTTGGCTTGAACCGGCTTGGCGATGTAGTCATCCATACCGGCGGCCAGGCAGGCTTCTCGATCCCCCATGAGAGCGTTGGCCGTCATGGCTACCACGATGGTGTGCCTGCCCGCGGCTTCTCGCTCCCGCAACCGCCGCGTGGCCTCGAAGCCGTCCATTTCCGGCATTTGTACGTCCATCAATACCAGGTCGAAGGCATTGTCCTCCAATATTTCCAAGGCCTCACGACCGTTCCCCGCGATGTCACAACCGTAGCCCGCCCGTTCCAACATGCGCGTGGCTACCTTGCGGTTGACCAGATTGTCCTCCACAAGCAAGATGCGTAACTCGGCCTTTTGTTTGTCCTTTCCGGTTTCTTGCAGACGACGATGTATGTGCGGCGGTTTTTTGTTCAGGCAATAGCTCATGGCTTGATGAAGGCCGCGGAACTTGAACGGCTTCAATAGTCGGGTCATGCCCGCGCGCCCATGCTCACGGCCCAGGCCGCGGGGCACCTTGGTGGTAAAAATCAAGCCGATGCCGGAACGCCCCTCATCCCTGCGCAGCCTGGAACGGAGAGAGGCCCCTACCTTATCGTCCATGTCGATGATCGCCAACCTGGTCCTGGAGGACGGCGTCAGTACATCCAGGACATCCTGCTCCGTTTCCATGATCAGTACGCGGCATTGCCAATATTCCAGGTGCATCAGCAGGGACCGGCGATAGCCGGGATTGGGCTCGAATACCAGTACGCTTTCATCGGCAAAACCCGGATAAGGCTCATGGGGCCGGCCGCCTTCCTTATCCAGGGTGACCTTGAAATGGAAGGTGGTTCCGCGACCCGGCTCGCTTTCCACGATCAGGTCGCCGCCCATGGCGCGCACAAGACCGCGTGAAATGGCAAGGCCCAGACTGGTGCCGCCGTACAGGCCCTCTCGTGTGAAATCGACCGGAAAGCCGGTATCGAAGAGGTGCCTTGTTTGCTCCTCGGTAAGCCCCGAACCGGTATCCTCCACCGAGAAAGTCAGGACCATTTGATCACGGCGTGACTCGGCCAAACTGCAATGAACGAGAACCTCGCCCTGAGCGGTCGCTTTCACGGCGTTGTTGGCCAGGTTGATCAGGACCTGACGCAAACGAGCGGGGTCGCCCACGGCGCGCTCGGGGAGTTTGGGATCGATGAGCAAAGCCAGGGTGAGCTCTTTCTCGCGTGCTCGCGCGGCGAGGATGTCGGTAAGGCTTTCCAAACAACCACGTAGATCGAAGCCCTTCTTTTCGAGGTTCAAGGCCCCGGCCTCTATCTCGGACAGATTGAGCAGGTCGGTCATGATGGTGAGCAGGGTAGAGCCGGACTCGTTGATGATTTCCACCAACTCGCGTTGCTCATTGTTCAAGCCGGTGCTCAGCAGTAACTGAGTCATCCCGATAATGCCGTTCATGGGGGTGCGAACCTCATGGCTCAGGGCGGCCAGGAAGCGGGAACGGGAAAGCGCGGGATAGTCGGGCGGCATGCCAAGCGTACGGGAACTGGCGACGGCGGCCACCACGGCCGCTTTCAGGTCGTCCCCCGAAAAGGGAGCGGCCAGGGTGAGGTTGAATCCATATTCGTGACCGTGATATTTGGGCTGTGGACAATTCGGGTCGGGCAGTAGGAAGATGAGGGGGGTATCGCGCGTGCGCTCGGAGCGGCGAACCACCTCGGCCACCAGGGCGGCGTCACTTCCATTTTGGCCCGCTTCCAGAATGACGGCTGCAAATTCCCGGTCGACCAGCTTGCCCAAAGCGGTGCTGCTTGCACCGACCGAAACGATTTCCAGTTCGGAGCTTAAGCCCATGCTGCCAAGCATGCTCAGATTTTCTTCAGACCCGTTCATGATAAGAACGGGAGCCTTAACCGGTTCAGCCACCATAGCCTCTTTTTAGTAGTGAACGAATCCCGTAAATGCTTTTCGGGATTTTCGAAATTTTGTCAATACCTTCGAGCTGACTTTGCCGGATTGTTGAAGGTTTTCGATTGCGTTGTACCGGAGAACGGTTATTGTTTCATACGTTCTAAACGTTTTCGTTGCGCCGCCAACCATTCCTCATGACGCACGCTGATCGCGGCAAAATCGGGATCGTTGTCCACGTCGATCGCGGCGCCGCCCAAGTCGGTAACAACCACACCGAAACGACATCCCAGGATGCGGCTGATATTCCGGCAACCACTGGAAATGGGGAGAAAGGACTGAATCCAATTGCTGATGCGTTTGAAACCCCATTTGCTCAAATGCATGCAGATGAACATGCCCAGGTAAAAGAAGATACCTTGCGGCGCGCGAAGGACCTGTTTGAAGAAGGTCCACGTCATCTTGATGTTGTTGACCAGTTTCTTCTGATAGCGCATGGCGTAGGTTTTGCGAAAAAAATCCAGCCTCTTGACGGCGGAAGGTCGCGCCATGTGCATGTTATTGATACGGTACAAGCCGCCGGCCAGGTGGAAATAAGCCATCTTGACGCCGGGCAGATCCTCGGTGGGATAGAAGATTTCCAGAGCATTGTCATGGGTCATGCCCAACACATAGTCATAGCGGTCCATGTCGCAAAGATCGATGAATTGACGCACTTCCTCGGCAATCATCAGCGGTAGGTCGGAAGGAAGAATCAGCACATGGCGGTCGGCAGGGGCATCCTCCGCGCTTGCCTCCAAACCCGCCAGCACATTGGAAACCAGATCGCCGGCCTGCTTCACGATCAAGACTTGCTTGGGGTAGCCGTCGGGACCATAGACCTCGTCCAGATGCTCCTTGAGTTTCTCGGCGGGTCCCACCAGGATGAGACGACTGACGGCATCCACCTGTTGCAACTCATCCAACATCATTTGAAGAATGGTTCGACCATGAATGACCAGAAACGCCTTGTTATCGGCGTGGTGTACATTCCGGTAGTGCTCCCGGTTTCCAACGAGTACGATGCAATCCATGGCGAAGCGGCATCCCCCGCGGTGCGCAAATTGAGTTATCCAAGACAAGAATCACCTTATCATTGTGGCGCAAGGCTGTCCAGCCGTATCGAGAACTGCCGGCATCGACCGAGATCATCCGCGAACCGCGTGCTGATGAGTACTTGAAAATCTGAGTCGATCGATGCATCACTTCTTTTTGTACGGCCCGTAGGGCGATTAATGTCGGCTTGCCCGTTCCAACTCCTTGGCCGTACCATCCTGACGAACATGAATTTGACTGTTTCGGGCCTCCGCCGAGGCATTACCGGCCGTTAAGTTCGGGTTTACTTTTCGGGAAATCTTCCGTAGAGTAGGGTATTCGCGCATTGATCGTCGCGGTCTCTATATCCCATCGCCAAAACCCCACGTTGCTGCAATTGTTGAAGAGTGCGCCGGTCATGCCGGCAGGGGTTAAGTTTATGGCCATCGCGATTCTTGACGGAAAATATGAAATACAACGGCAGTTGGAAGTAGAGTCATCCTCACCCGTGTATCTGGCTGCCGATCCGCGCGGACAACGACGATTGATCAAGTTCGTTCGCAATCCCGACCGCTTTTTCGAAGAAATGGCGCGGCTCTATGCCTGCGACGGGATTTCCGGCGTCTGCCGCCTGTGCTACAACTACCCGCCCCATGTAGTCAGCGGGCAAACCGTACTTTTAGAAAACGATATCTGTCGCATGTTCAAGGAAGAACCTCTTCGAGATACGGCAGACGAGGAAACAGTGTCCCAATCGGCCATGGCCCGAACCGGCGCCCTGGTTTTGGAGTTCGTACCCGGCATCCCTCTGAGCGAGGTGCTCTGCGAGTTGGACGATTACGAAAGATTGGAGCGTCTGGCGCCCCTGGCCGGAACGTTGGCTCAGATCCATGCCCGAGGCGAAGCTCACGGGGCCCTGTGCGACGATCATGTCCTTTTGGATGTCATGACAGGTCAGACTACCGTGGTAGGTCTGGGTCCCGGCGAAAGCCGCGGCATCCGCCGGCGTGAATCTCCGACGGCCGTCGATGTTCGGGACTTTGCCCGTAACTACCTGGCCGGGATTGCTGAACCGTCCAAGCGGCTGAAGCGCCTGATTGCCGGCTGTACCCATGAAAAGGTCAAACGCAGACCCTCCATGAAAACCGTTTACCGGTCCCTGGTCAAGGAACTGGCCCTGGCCGTCAGGCCCTGGTACCAGCACCCGGCCGTTCCCCTGGCCTTGACCGCCGTTTTAATTTGCGCCCTCACCTTGGGCATGCGGCTACGCCCTTCGGAGGAGCAACTCGTCTTATCCAACTTCGCCGACAAACCCGTTTTGGCCGCAACCTCGTTACCCATCGAGGTCCACCAAACCAAGCTCAAACCTTTCTGTGACCTGCTGACCGGACTGCTGGGCGTTCAGTTTTCCATGACGGGGAAGATGGCTGAAACAACTCTTCCGCCGACACTCATATCGGATGATAATTGGAAGGCCCTGTTCGATGAATTAGGCTTGAAATGGGAAGACGCGGTCATCGACGGAAATCCGGTAATAAAAATTACCCATGTCCCGGAAAACAAAATCCCGGATGTTTGATTTCGAACAATGCGTGAAATGGAACACGAACGTTAAGAATGTTTTCGGCCGACACGGGTTTCAGTGATAATATGATGCAGGCGGCATTTTTCCGCGCCCGCATCCCACTTTTGGAGCCATGATGAAGAAGATTTTCTGGGCAGACCTGGAAATGACGGGTCTGGATGTGCAAGAGTCCGTCATCATCGAGTTCGCGGTCCTGATTACCGATCTTCAATTCAATACTCTGGCCGAATATCACGCCGTGGTCTACCAGCCTCAGGAAGAACTGGACAAAATGGACGAATGGAACCGAACCACGCACGGGGGAAGCGGTCTCCTGGCCCGGATCCCCGACGGCAAGCCTCTCGATCAGGTCGAAACGGAACTCCTGGCCTTTATCGATCAATATTTCGATGAGGGTGAGGCGCCCGTGCTGTCCGGTAATTCCATCCAGCAAGATCGTAAATTCATCGACAAATACATGCCCAAACTCGCCGACAGACTGCACTACCGCATGATCGACGTCAGTTCCTTCAAACAAATCTTCAGGCACTGTTTCAATATCGACCTGGAGAAGAATGCGCCTCACCGCGCCGTGGACGACATTCACGAATCCATCAGGGAATTGAAGTATTACCTGGGTTACGTTAAGATCGACAGGTGTTCGGATACCTCCTGAGATCAGAAGGGAAAATGAGCAAACCCCCCAAACCCGATTCAATTTCCTGGCCTGTCATGTCTCTTGTGACGAGTTGCGGTCTGGGCATGTTTCTGGTCGGCAGGGATATGGCGACGCTCCTGACCGATACCGGCTTGGGCCTGCCGCTGCTGGCGCCCCTGATCATTGCCGCGCTCCTGCTGCCGCCTCTAGGCGCCCTGGTCGATGACTTGGGCCGGCGTGGACAAGCCGCCTGCTTGGGCGGTTTCCTCTTACTGGTCCTGTGCGGACTGGACGTCGCCCTGGACTTCCGCATGCCCCTGGGACTGGTGGGGCCCGTCTTCGTGGCGGCCTACGCCCTGACCGTAACCATGCACGCCTCTCAATTGACCGGCTTTCCGTTTTTGGATCGCGTCCGCTTGGGCGCGGCGGGCGCTGCCCTTCAACTGGGTATGCCCGCGCTTCTTCTGGTGGCCGGCAGGATGTTCGGCGTTGACGGTCAACCCCCGCACTGGTTGTTTTTCGCCACGGCGCTGGTCATGTTGATCGGCCTTGTCACCGCATTCCTGGCCGTGCTCAATGAGGAAGGGCCGGCGCTGTTGAACCCGAGAAAACAGATCATGGGCCAGATGGAAGACTTCCGCGGCGCAATCAGCGGCACCAAAGAACTGTACTTGACCGCCGTTTTCTTCACGCTCTTCAGTATGGCCGTTACCCTGCTGCTGTACCGCGCCCACGATCGCATTATCGATCCGGTTATCGGCTTCACCGCCTCCGGCGCCAACCTGTTGAAACTGATCTTTGCCATTCTGGGCGCGGGTCTGGCCAGGCGATTACTGCCCGCGCTCGGCCTGAAACGCATGATGATTACCGCCAATGTCACCGCGCTCCTGGTTCTGGCCGGATTCTCCATGGCTCAGTTCTCCCTGGAGTTGATTGTTCTTACCATGGCCGCCGCCGCACTGGCCGGCAGCGCCCTGGCTACCGCATCCGGTATCGCCGCCGGCATTTTACCCGAACACAAGGCGGCCCAAGGCTTCGCCTGGCTGGTTCTGACCGCGGTGATCGGTTTTGCCCTGGCCCATTTTCTCTATGTATCGACAGAAGCGGCCTTCTCCCTGACACTGCATGTCCTGATCTTTGCGGTCACCCTGTTCCTGCTTCAAACCATCAGCCCGGCCCGAGCCGTGCGCATGACCATGCCGCCGGAACAGCCGCCCCCGCCGGGCGTGGTCGATCTGGAGTGGGACTGGGTCCTGGAAGAACCGGCCGAGTTCGCACGCCACACCGCATTCACCCGCTTCCTGCGTTTCCTGGCCCGGACCTTTGCCGAGATATTTTTTGGGGAGATCCGTGTCCAAGGCCGCGAGAACCTGCGCATCGGCCAGGGCGCGGTGATCGTGGCCAATCACCCCAATACCTTCTTCGACCCCATGCTGATCACCGCCATCCTGCCGGGTCGCCTCAGCTACTGGGCCAAATCCACCTTGTGGGACCTACCGGTTCTCGGCTCGGTTCTCGATCGCCTGGGCGCCATTCCCGTTTATCGCCGTCAGGATCAACACCAGGGCGATCCTCGCGAGGGTAACCGCAAATCCATGGAGGCCGCGGCCCGGCGACTGGGCAAGGGCGCCATGGTGCTGCTCTTTCCCGAGGGCGTCAGCCAGGTAGGTTTGAGCCTGAAACCGGTGAAAACCGGGGCGGCAAGACTGGGCTTTCAGGCGATGGAAGCAACCGATTGGCAGGTAGACGTCCCCCTGATTCCCATCGCCCTGGACTACTCGGATCCCGCTATCTTTCGGTCCGGCGTCACCATCCGCATCGGCGAGCCCATCAGCCTGAAGACTATGCAAGAAGCCTTCGATGCCGACCCCAGGGAAGCGGTTGTCCAGGTTACCGACACCATCGCGGAAAGCCTGAAGAACATGTTGCCGCACCTCGATAATCCTCAACTGGAAGAGTTGGTCCGCTACGTTCAGGACTTGTACGGCGAACGCGTTTTGCAGATTCTGGAGCAAGAGGACGAAACCGCGGCCCGGCTGGCGATCAGCGAGGCGGTCAATCATTACCAACGTATGGACCCGGATACCCTCTACCTGTTCAGCGAGCGCCTGGCGGCTTATCATGCTGAAAGCAAACGCCTGGCCACGCCCGACAACCATCCACCCGTTCCTTTCAGCAGCATGCTTAAGTTCCTGGTCGGCATGCTGGACCTGGCTAGTTTCGGTATATTGATCAATTGGATTCCCTATCGACTTACCGGTCGCGTGGCGACCGCAATCGGCGGTTCCTCCGGGGTCTGGCTGGCCACCATCAAACTGGCCGCGGGCGCCCTGGTCTACGGCCTTTGGTACCTGCTGCTCGGTATCATCGGCTACATGACCATCGGACCCCTGCTCACCGCCGCCTTTTTGTTATGCGCCGTGCTCTCCGCCTTTCTTGCCCTGGGCGCCATGGACCGTTACGCGTTTCGCTTTCGGCGCCTGCGCACCCTGTGGCAATTGTTTTGGACCCAAGACACCGATGAAGACCTGGATGCTATGCGGCTCAGCCTGATCCAGGATCTGGAACGTTTTCGAGAAAGTTACGCCTTCTACAAGGCAAGGGAGACAGAACCATGGTAAGTATTGTCCACTTTGAATCTTTCGGCCTGGAAAACCTCGAGGTTACGCAGCGGGAACTTGGCGAGCCCGGCCCGGGTCAGGTGCGTGTCAAAGTCCACGCCGTATCCCTGAACTACCGCGACCTGTTGATGGTGAAGGGCGGATACAACCCACGCCTCAAACTGCCCATGATTCCATGTAGCGACGGCGCGGGTGAAATTACGGCCGTGGGCGAGGGCGTCGACAACCTGGCCGTCGGCGACCGGGTATGCTCTACCATGATTCCCGATTGGGAAGGCGGCCGACCCGCCGCATCCATCCAATACACCACGCTGGGCGGGCCGGTGGACGGTTTGCTGGCGGAAGAAGTGATCTTACCCGCCAACGCCTTTCTGAAGATCCCCGACTACCTGGATTGGGCGCAGGCCGCCTGCCTGCCCGTGGCCGGCTTGACCGCCTGGAGTTCCCTGGTCACGGAAGCCAAGATCGGCAAGGGCTCCAAGGTCTTGTTATTGGGCACCGGCGGAGTCAGCATCATGGCGCTGGGTATCGCCAAGGCGTTGGGCGCCGAGGTCGTCATCACCTCCGGTTCCGATGAAAAACTGGCCCGCGCCAGGGAACTGGGCGCCGACCATACCATCAATTACAAAACCACCCCGCGTTGGGACAAAGCGGTCACTGCCGTCTATCCCGAGGGTGTGGACTGCACCCTGGAAGTGGGCGGCGACGGCACCTTCGACCTATCGGTCAAGTCCACCGGCTTGGGCGGCACCATCGCCTTGATCGGCGTCCTGGCCGCAAGCAACAAGGCCGTCAACCTGACCGCCGCCTTCATGCGACGCCTGCGCCTTCAGGGCATCCTGGTCGGCAGCCGTTCCGAGTTTGCCGACTACCTGGCTTTTCTGGCCCAGAGCCGTATCGAACCCGTGATCAGCCACCGTTTCGAAGGATTGGCCGGCGCCCCGGAGGCGTTCAGACTGATGGAAGCCGGGGGACACTTCGGCAAAATCGTCATCGAATTATAGGAAGTGGTCACCATGCAGTACACTTTTCGAGTCGGGAGTCTTCTTGATAAACTCTGCTGGATCTTCGACCTGGACGGAACCCTCACCCAACAACTCTACGACTTCCCGGCCATCAAGCGGCAATTGGGCATCCCCCCCGATCAGGGCATCCTGGAAACCATGAGGCATATGGAACCGGAAAAAGCGGCCCGAGTCGGCGCCGAACTTGATGCCATCGAGGACGGCATCGCGCGGCGTTCGATCGCCTCACCGGGCGCGGAGGCCCTGCTCCAATCATTGCACGCGAGAGGCTGCCGCCTGGGTATCCTCACTCGCAATACCAAGGCGCGGGCTCACCTGACCCTGGACATCCTGGGATTCGATCATTTCTTCAATGACGAAGATATCCTGGGCCGCGAGGAAGCGCCTCACAAACCCGATCCCGCCGGTATCAACCACCTCCTGGCCAATTGGTCCGCCGGGCCGGATGACGCCTTGTTTATCGGCGACAATATCTACGATGTGCAGACGGGGAGAAGCGCCGGCGTGACCACGGTCCACTTCGACCCGGAAGGCGATCGCCCTCATGCCGATCTGGCCGATTTGACCATTTCCAGTCTCAACGAATTGATTCAGGCAAATTGAAGACCCCGGGCGTGGACGCGCCCGGGAAACCCCACTTGTTATTGGTTCTCGCCCAAGCCTAGCCTTTCCAGTCGGTAGGCGCCGCTGAAGATGTGTTCGCACCAGGTCATGTTTTCCAGGTACCAGGCCACCGTTTTGCGCATGCCGGTCTCGAAGCTTTCCTTGGGTTTCCAGCCCAATTCCTCTCCGATCTTGCTCGCGTCGATCGCGTAACGCCGGTCATGACCGGGCCGATCTTTCACAAAGGTTATCTGCTCGCTGTACGGCTTGTCGCCGGGACGTATATCGTCCAGAATCGCGCAGATATGCTTGACCACTTCCAAGTTGGTCTTCTCGTTGTGTCCGCCGATATTGTAGGTCTCCCCTCCCCTCCCCTTTTCGAGAGCGACCAGAATCGCCTCGCAGTGATCGACCACATACAGCCAGTCGCGAATATTGGAGCCGTCGCCGTAAATGGGAATGGGCTCGCCGCGCAGGGCTTTCAAAATAATCACCGGAATCAATTTCTCGGGGAACTGGTAGGGGCCGTAGTTGTTGGAGCAGTTGGTGGTCACCACATCCATGCCGTAGGTGTGTTGATAGGCGCGCACCAAGTGGTCCGACGATGCCTTGGAAGCTGAATAAGGCGAGTTGGGCGCGTAGGGCGTAGTCTCTGTAAAGAAACCCTCGTCTCCCAGCGAACCGTAGACCTCATCGGTAGATACATGCAGAAAACGGAAGTTAAAGCCGTCACCCGCCTCGACCAGGTAACGCCTGGATTGTTCCAGAAGCGTGAAGGCGCCCAGAATATTGGTCTGAATAAAAGGCGCGGGACCGTCGATGGAACGGTCAACATGACTTTCGGCCGCAAAATTCACGATCCGTGTGACCTTGTGTTCGCGCAGTAAGCGGGCAACCAGGGCGTCGTCACAGATATCGCCCTTCACGAAATGATAGTTCTCGTGATCGGCAACCGGGGCCAGATTCTCCGGGTTGCCGGCATAGGTCAACTTGTCCAGGTTCACAATACGATGACCCTGAGCCAGGGCCGCGTACACGAAATTGGCGCCGATAAAACCGCAACCGCCGGTTACCAGCATCGTCTGTTGGTCCACTGGGAACCTCCGTCACTCTACTTCTAATAAGGCTTGGAAGGGGCCTACGTCACCCTTACCCTCGCGCAGAACCGTCACTTCATCGTCCTCGATGGAAACCACCGTGGAGTACTCGGGATGAATGTATTCACCGTCAATGGCCAGGTCCACGGAATGGGCGAAGCGGTCCTTGATATCGTACACATCGGCGCAGGGATACTCGTCGTCGGCCATTTGGCAGGTGGTGGAGATGATGGGATGGCCCAACTGACGCACTACTTCCAGAATCACAGGATGGTCGGGTACGCGGATGCCCACCTGCTTGCGCTTGCTCTGCAACAGTTTCGGGACCTGGCGGGTGGCGGGCAGCACAAAGGTATAAGGGCCGGGCAACAGCTTGCGCATCAATTTGTAGGCGCGGTTGGAAACATGACCGTATTCGCTGATATGTTTCAGGTCGCTACAAATAAAACTGAGCGGTTTGCCTGGGTCCAGGCGCTTGATGCGGTAAATGGCGTCGATGGATTTCTTCTCGAAGATGCTGCACCCCAGGCCGTAACAGGTATCGGTGGGATAGGCGATCAGCCCGCCGGTTCGCAAGTGATTGAGAACCTGGTCTATAAGCCGCTGTTGAGGATTGATGGGGTGAATGGAAAGTATACGCAAAACGTCCGCCGCCGGGGTACTGTCGGGCGAGGCCCGAAGCGCTTACTATACACCAAATAACACCGTCATTTCCACTGATGCTTCCCGCAAGCTTGATCCGAACATGGGCATGTAGCGCCGGCTGCCTACTCAGTGGGTAGGCCGTCGACAAAGTTGCATATAGGCTTTCTAACCATGACGCACCGCGCCGTGTCGGCGTGGATCGGCGCCGCCGCTCAGCCGATCCCCGTCGGCGGCAACGGCTTGTGCGCCGCCGAAGAAGAGATTGCGCTCCTGCCAACGCTTCACCTCGAAGCCTGCCCGTTCCAGCGATTGTGCGCACTCTTCAGGGATGCCGCCCTCACATTGTAGGACGCCGTCTTCATAATGGATACGCGGTGCATCGACGGCTGCCTGCGGGTCCATGCCGAAGTCGATCGTGTTGCAGATGGTTTGCAGAATCGCGCTACGAATGCGGTTGCTGCCCGCGCTGCCCAGGGTCAGCGCCAATCCCCCCTTTTCGTTTAGCACCGTGGTGGGGCACATCATGGAAAACAAGTGCTGTCCGGGCTGGTGCCGGTGCCAACCGGCGGGGTTCAGGTCAGCCTCGCCGAGGATATTGTTAAGACAGATACCGGTATCGTCGATCAGGTAGCCGGCCGATTCACCCGCCGAGGTGGTAATACTGACCGAAAGGCCGTCCGCGTCCACGGCGCTAAGATGCGTGGTATGGCCCGGACCGGAAGGCTTGGGCTCCTCTTCGGGAAAAGGGACGCCCGCGAGCGCCTGGTGCAATCGGGCGCGCCACCGCTCGATATTCTCCCGCTCGAGTACGGCCGGTTCCCCGGATGTCTGTCCTTCGCCCCACTCCGCACGAGCCAGGTTGGTGAGTTTCATGACATGGGCCAGAGTGATCAGGTGCCTGGGGTTGTGGGGATGGTTCGCCTTGGGCGTAGCGGCCAGTAAAGCCAGGGAGAAGGCAATCAGACTGCCGCCGTGAGAGGGCAGCGGGGTCAGCAATACGGTATTCCCTCGAAAATCCACGCGCAACGGCGCCAGTTTACGGGCTCGGTAGCCGGCCAGGTCCTCCCGGGTGATCAGGCCCCCGTTGCGCCGGTGGTCCTCTACGATTTGTTCGGCCAGTTCCCCGCGATAGAAATAGTCGGGCCCTTCAGCGGCCAGGCGTTCCAAGCTGACGGCCAGCTTGGGAAAACGCATGGCATCACCGGCCGTTTTGGGTCCGTTCGCGCTCCAAAAACCTTGTTTGAGTTGCGGCGTGTCGCTGAAGATGTCCGTCAGCAGAGTAAGGATATAGGCCATATTACGCGGCATGGTAAAACCGTCGCGGGCCAGGGCAATGGCGGGACTCAGTAACTCGGGAAGCGGCAGACGTCCCCACTCCCGAGCCAGGCGGCACAAACCGGCCACGGCGCCGGGCACAGCCGTACTGCCGCGACCGATCCAAAACGACTGGGTTGCGGTACCGAAATCCACCTGGATCTCGCGAAAATCCGTGGTGCGATCAGGCCTGCCGGAAGGCATGGAAGCAAAAAAGTCGTAAGCAACGGCAGGCCTGTCGCCGCCGGAATCGACCACCAGCGCAAACCCGCCGCAGCCGATATTGATGACGGTCGCTTCGGCCACAAAAGAAGCGAAAGCGGCGGCAACGGCAGCATCGGCGGCATTCCCTCCGCGCGCAAAAACGGAAGTTCCGGCCGCGGCCGTGCGTTTATCACCGGCCGCAACGATCCCTCGGCCGGTCATACGTCAAGCCCCGGTAGAAGCCGCAAGCCTTGCGACAAAACGTGATGCTGAAATGGGTAGCAAAAAGCCGCAAGGTTTTTACCTTGCAACTTGTAACCGGCAACTTGCAACTTGTTATCTCTTACCCTGCTTTTTAATTTGAATCCAATCGACCACTTCGTCCTGGCTATTGTCATCGAAGGAAATGGAAAGGTCGTCCTTATCCATAACACCGGGAAAGTTGAGGTTGGTGCCGGTATCATAGGTCTCATCGAGAAAGTCGGTACGTACCGGCGGCAGGTAATCGGGGTCCTCGGTAAAGGTGGGCGGTTTGTTGTCCAAGGGATCGCCCAAACCGGCGTCGTCCACTTCCACCAGATCCACCTCGACACCTTTGGTGGAGCCGCCCTTCCGAAAGAAGCTGATCAAATCGTCAAGCGTACAGGGTTTGCCGAACAGCGAGACCTGGCGTTGTTTACGCTTGGCCTGCAAGGTTTCCGCATCGGAGAAGACGATCTTCTGATACATGATCAGACAGTTATCTTTCTTGGCCTTAAGCGTATCTACCTTGTTTTTGAACTCGCTTTTGAGGGCCGGGCTGGGTTGCTTGCTGACCTGGGAACGGGCCTCTTTGATTTGTTTTTCCAGGTAGGAGGCCTCGCGGGCGTAATTCAACAGCGAGGAAAAAACGGGCACCTCGGTGGTCTTGGCGCTGATACCGCCGTCGTTTAAGGTAACGCGAGCGTTGTCGAAGAAACTGGCCAGACACTCGAAAGCAACGCGCAAATCAGCGTCTTTGTAGACAAGGGAGGGGCAGTTGCCCTTGCGCACTACCTTTTCAAGGGAGTTGATCATCTTTTGTTCCAGCGTGGTGAACTTGCCGTTATAACCGGGCCGGATACCGATGACGCGGACGATGTCCCGGTGGATCTTCTTGAGCACATTGGTGGGCGTCAGCGAATGCTGGAACAGACTTTCATCCACCTCGATCGGTTGTTCCTCGACAACCTTGTCCTCTTCCGGTTCGGTAATCTTCTCAACCTGAGGTTGGCTTTCTTGAGACGGCTTCTTTTTACCGGCCTGTAAATACCTGGCCACTTTGCCCTGTGATTGCATCCTGCCTCACCTGGTGCTGTCAGCTCTAACCCCTATTTACAGTGTATGCCATTAGGAAGTTATTGACAACCAAGAAAATCGGAGATTGTATGCGGGCTGTTCTTCCCCGGAAGAGACAGCACACTACACGTAGCGATGATTTCCGAGGGTTTAAATTTTCTCCAAGGTCTCCTTCAATTCCTGAAGTCGACGATCGAGCGACGGGGTTGTGGCGGTGCCGGACCGGAGCAGTTCCTGGTTCAAAAGGTCCAGTTCCCTGCGCGAGCGGTCGCGGGCATTCCATTTGTTGGTTAGGTTCAGGGCCAGCTGTTTGACGGTAAGGGTATCGAATGGCTTCTTGATGAACAGCAAGCGGCTGTTAAAGCCCAGCTTGTCGATCATCTCTTCCCAGGTATAGTCTGAATAGGCGGTTACGATAACGATCTCGGTATAGGGCAGCTTTTGCCAGATCTTTTCGGCGGTCAGAATGCCGTCCCAACCGGGCGGCATGCGAACATCCATAAAAATTACCGAATAAGGCTTGCCGTCCTCGGCGGCCTTCTCGGCCATGTGCAGGGCATCCTTCCCCTGGTAGGCCGAATCGATATGGAATTGGATATCGTCAAACGGGTCGTGGAAGTTGGGGACATCGTCGTCGGGGTCGTCCTCGAATAACTTCTCTTCAAGGTAGTCGATATCCAGCTTCTTATCAGGTAACGCATTGAGGACTTTTAAGAAGTCCTTGTGGATTGCGTCGTTGTCATCACAGATAAGAATGTTTGTATTGAAGTCGGGATCGTTCATATTTGCCATAAACAGAGCCCTTGCGTCCTAAACCTGATTTTGCTGATTATAACCCGAAAAAAGGAAAAATGGGGAACAGGCATTCCCCATTTCCTGTATTTTCTTACATTTGGATGATCCGATTGTCCACGCCGAGGGCTGCCTGACGCACGGCTTCACTCAGGGTGGGGTGTCCATGAACGGTACGGGCGACGTCCTCGGCCGAGGCGCTGTATTCCATGGCCAGCACGGCTTCAGCTATCAGTTCCGAGGCATTGGCGGCGACGATATGCACGCCCAGAACCCGGTCCGTTTCCGCGTGGGCCAGGATCTTGACGAAGCCGTCGGTCACGTCGGCGCAGCGGGCGCGAGAATTCGCTCGGAAAGGGAATTGACCCGTGTTGTAGGGAACTTCGGCTTCTTTCAACTCCTCCTCGGTCTTGCCCACGCAGGCGACCTCAGGCCAGGTGTAGACGATGTTGGGGATGGCGTCGTAGTTCAGGTGACCGGCCTTGCCCGCCAATTGTTCGGCCAGGGCGATGCCCTCATCCTCTGCCTTGTGGGCCAACATCAGGCCGCCGATCACATCGCCGATAGCGTAAATACCGGGTGCGCCGGTGGACCAGTGGTTGTCTACCTGGATGAAGCCGTGCTTGTCCGGGGTAATGCCCGCGTTTTCCAGGCCCAAACCTTCCGTGTAGGGGCGACGACCCACGGAGACCAGGACCTTGTCGACTTCAAACGACAGTTCTTTGTCTTTCTTGTCCTTGGCGGTGACATGCACCTTACCGTCTTTCACCTCGGCGCCGGTTACGCCCGTACTCAGGTGGAATTTCATCCCCTGGCGGGTCAGCACCTTCTTCATTTCCTTGCTGACAGCTTTGTCCATGGGAGGCAGGATGCGATCCAGAAACTCGACCACGGTCACCTTGGCGCCCAGACGCGCCCAGACGGAGCCCAGTTCCAAGCCGATAACGCCGCCCCCCACCACCAGCAGGTGCTCGGGCACCTTGTCGAAAGCCAGGGCGCCGGTGCTGCTGACGATGTGTTCGCCGAAAGGCAGGAAGGGCAGTTCCACGGGCTTGCTGCCGGTGGCGATGATGATGTGCTTACCGGTCAGGACTTGGGTTTCCTCGCCCGCGACCTCTACCTTGCCGTCACCCAGCAGTTTGCCGACGCCGGTAAAGCCGGTGATCTTGTTCTTTTTGAACAGGTAGGCGATGCCGTCGGTCAAGCCCTTGACCACGTCGGTCTTGCGGCCCATCATGGCGGCCAGATCCAATTTCAGTTCGCCCACCTCGATGCCGTGTTTGGCAAAGCCTTTATGGGCATCGTGGAATTTTTCCGAGGATTGCAACAGGGCCTTGGAAGGAATACAGCCCACGTTCAGACATGTGCCGCCGAAGGTGTTGTATTTCTCGATAACGGCGGTGTTCAGGCCCAACTGGGCGGCGCGGATGGCGGCCACATAGCCGCCCGGTCCGCTGCCGATGATAATGACGTCGAATTCCATAAGTCAGATCTCCAGCATGATTCGGGAGGGGTCTTCCAGGCATTCTTTGACCTTGACCAGGAAGGTGACGGCCCCCTTGCCGTCCACAATGCGGTGGTCATAGGAAAGAGCGACGTACATCATGGGTCGAACGACGACCTGGTCGTCCACCACCATGGGCCGCTTCTCGATCTTGTGCATACCCAGGATACCGCTTTGGGGCGGGTTGAGGATGGGCGTAGACAGCAGCGAGCCGTAGATGCCGCCGTTGGAGATCGTAAAGGTGCCGCCGCTGAGGTCGTCCAGCGAAATCTTGCCGTCCCGTGCCTTGGTTGCATAGGCGGCGATACTGTTCTCGACCTCGGCAAAGGTCATATTGTCGGTGTCGCGCAGGATGGGGACAACCAGCCCTTTCTTGGAGCCCACGGCCACACCGATGTCGTAGTAGTCCCGGTAGATGATATTGTTGCCGTCGATCATGGCGTTGATTTCGGGAACTTCCTTGAGAGCCGACACGCAGGCTTTGACGAAGAAGGACATAAAACCCAGCCGAATGCCGTATTTCTTGGCGAAAGCATCCTTATATTTCGCACGCAGTTCCATGACGGCGCTCATGTCGATCTCATTGAAGGTGGTCAGGATGGCCGCGGTCTGCTGGGCTTCTACCAGGCGTTGGGCAATGCGGCGACGCATCATGGACATAGGCGCCACGCGCTCTCCGCGAGCGGCGGTCTTCTTGGGAGCCAGGTGCAGATCGACCACATGGCCGCTCTTGGCGGCGGGTTTGGGAACGGGCGCGGGCGCCGGTTTAGGAGCGGGCGTGACGGGCCGGGGCGCCGCCTTTTTGGCCGCGGCGGCTTTCAGGGCGTCTTCTTTCAAAATACGGCCGTCTTTGCCGGTGCCTTCGATGGTTGCGGGATCCAAGCCTTCCTCGGTCACGATGCGCTGGACCGCGGGTGAAAGGGGTTGTGTCGCTGAAACCTGATCGGGGGCGTCTTGCGCGGGCGCTTCCTCGGCGACGGGCGCCGGAGCGGGTGCGGGGCTTGCGGCGCCCGCGGCGGCGGTATCGATATGACCGATGACCTGACCCACGGTGACCACTTCGCCGGCTTCAACCGCAATGGAGACCACGCCGCCCTCGTCGGCATTCAACTCCATATTGGCCTTGTCGGTTTCCAGCTCCAGGATTGCCTCGTCTTTGGCAACGGTTCCGCCGTCTTCCACGAACCATTCGCTGATCATGGCCTCGGTAACGGACTCACCCGCTTGGGGTACCTTGATCTCTATTTTCATGCCTTCTCCCTGTAATCCGGCTGCCGGCCTACCGGCAATATCCACAAACGCCGGTATTGTAGTACGAAACGGCTTGGGAGAGAAGCACCTTCACAGCCCTAACCCGCAACGCATCAGCTATAGTCGGACGATTCGGTCTATTATCAAGTAAAGATTTCTTTAAATCAACACTCACGTGGGTTTGAAAGGATCGGCGCTACGGCCTGCTACTGCAAACGATAGGCGGCCAGACCGCTACTGGCATATTCGATGTAACCGCCGTTACCGTCGCGGACCAGGATCAGGCACTCGACCCCCGGTAAATCCTCGATCACTTCCAGGCCCTCCTCCGGAGTCAGCACCAGCAAAGCGGTGGCCAGTCCGTCCGCGGTCATGCAGTCGTCGGCGATAACAGAGGCCGAAGCGATGCCGTGGGTTACCGGATAACCGTTACGGGGATCGATGATATGGCTGTATTGTTTGCCTTCATGGGTAAAATAAATGCGGTAATCGCCGGATGTCGCCATCGCCCGGTCTTTCAGATCGAAGACCCCGTAAACTTCCCGGCCTTTTTCATAATTCGGCTTTTCGACCGCCATTCGCCAGGGATCGCCTTGCGGGTTGACCCCTTTCACGCGGACCTCGCCGCCGATGTTGACCAGGTAATTGGTGAAACCGCTTTCTTCAAGTCGTGAAGCCACCCGGTCAACGGCATAACCTTTGGCAATGGCGCTCAGGTTGACGGTGAGTTCCGGCAGGTTTTTGATCAAGCTGTTATCGGAGATGCTCAACCGTTGCATGCCGCCCCTGGCCAGGGCTTCTTCAATCGACCCCGGTTCGGGGAATTGCAGGCGTTCGTGGGTGCCGAATCCCCATAACTCGATGAGCGGGCTGATGGTGGGGTCCAGGGCGCCGCGAGTCTTCGCATGAAGATCCAAGGCCGCCGCAACCACCGCGGCGGTGGCTTCGGAAACGGGGAAAGGTTCTGTTGTCCGATGCTCATTGAACCGGGAAACCTCGCTGGAGTCCAGCCAGTTGGACATCAACGAATTGGTCTCTCCCATGACGGCGATCAGGTCTTGATGATGCGTCTCGTCCATGGGCAGTGCGCTGACCACGCGGACCTGGTAGTAGGTGCCCATGGTCTTGCCACGCCAATCGTAATGCTTCTCGGAAGGGCCGCAACCCAACACCGTAAACAGAAGAAGCACCGGTAACCACCGGTGCTTCGTTCCATAAGGGTTCAGATTTGTCGAATTAGAACTCATCGTACGCGATCATTTCCTTTTCGACGCCCAGATCGAAGAGCATTTTATTGGCGGCCGCGATCATCATCGGGGGACCGCACATGTAGTACTCGATCTCGGTGGGATCATCGTGGTCCTTCAGGTAGTTATCGTAAAGCACCTGGTGGATGAAACCGACCGGGCCTTCCCAATTATCCTCGGGCAGAGGGTCAGAGAGGGCCACGTTGTAGTTGAAGTTGGGGAAGTCATCTTGGATATTCTTGAAGTGGTCATCGTAGAACATTTCCCGCAGGGAACGCGCGCCGTACCAGAAGGTAACCTTGCGGTTGGTCTTCCTGGTATGGAACAGGTCGAAGATGTGGCTGCGCATGGGCGCCATGCCGGCGCCGCCGCCGATGTAGCACATCTCGCGTTCGGTATCCTTGGCAAAGAACTCACCGTAGGGACCGCTGACCACCACCTTGTCGCCCTTCTTCACGTTGAAGATATAGGAGGAGGCGATACCCGGCGGCACGTCGTCGCGATTGGGCGGCGGCGAGGCGATCCGCACGTTCAGCATGATCATGTTGCCCTCGGCGGGGTGGTTGGCCATGGAGTAGGCGCGGAAGCATTCCTCCGGGTTGTTGGCGGTGTAACGCCACAGGTTGTACTTGTCCCAGTCGGGGTGGTATTCGTCTTGGATGTCGAATTCCGAGTACTTCAGGTTGTGATACTCGGGAATGTCGATCTGGATATAACCGCCGGCCGTGAAGTCCAGGGTCTGTCCGCCGTCCAGGTCCAGGATGAGTTCTTTGATGAAGGTCGCCACGTTGTCGTTGGAACGAACGGTGCAGTTGAACTTCTGAATGCTGAAGACCTCTTCGGGTACTTCAATCGTCATGTCCTGCTTGACCTTCACCTGACAGGCCAGGCGCCAGTTGTCCTTGGCTTCCTTACGCGAAATGTGGGTCAGTTCGGTCGGCAGGATATCACCGCCGCCTTCAAGCACCCTGCATTTACACATGGCGCAGGTTCCGCCGCCGCCGCACGCGGAGGGCAGGAAGATCTTGGAGCCGGAAAGGGCGCCCAGCAGCGTACCGCCCGGGGAGACCTTGGGACTTTTTTCCTCGTCGCCGTTGACCAGGATGTTGACTTCACCCTGTGGTACCAGTTTCTTTTCGAGGACAGTCAACAGGCCCACAAGGGACAGGATGACTCCCGCGAAAACCGCGATTGAAAGTGCAATGATCATGCAGCTTCCTCCTTAGAGCTTGATGCCGATGAAGGTCATGAATCCGATGGCCATCAGTCCGGTGATGATCATGGTGACCCCCAGGCCCCGCAGGCCGGCAGGCAGGTTCGAGTATTGGAGCTTGGTGCGAATGGAAGCCATCCCTACGATAGCCAACGCCCAGCCGATTCCCGAGCTGAGTCCGTAGACACAAGTCTCGCCGAAGTCGTATCCCTTGGTACCCATTTGTAAGGAAGTACCCAGAATGGCGCAGTTCACGGCGATCAGCGGCAGGAAAATGCCGAGTGCGGTGTAAAGGGGTGGGAAGAATTTATCTAACACCATCTCCACCAGTTGGACCATGGCGGCAATTACGGCGATGTAACAGATAAACTGCAGGAAGCTCAAGTCCACGGTAGCGCCCCAGGCACCGGCCCAGGCGAGGGCGCCGTCCCGCAGTAGGAAGTGGTTGATCAGCCAGTTGACCGGCGCCGTAACCGTGAGTACGAAGACGACGGCCAGACCCAGGCCGAAAGCGGTATCGATCTTCTTGGAACAAGCCAGAAAGGAACACATGCCCAAGAAAAGAGATAAGAGGATGTTCTCGATGAAGATCGCTTTCATCGCAATGTTGACGTATTCAGCTATCATGATGCACCCCTAATCCTCGAAATGGCCCGACATGGTGCGCTGCAACCAGATGATGACGCCCAGAATCAGGAAGGCGCCGGGAGGCAGCAACATCAGGCCCATATTGGTGTAACCGGCCTCGTAGGCAACTTGCGGAACAACCTGGAACCCGAAGAGGGTTCCGTTGCCGAACAATTCGCGACCGAAGGCGACCACGATCAGGATGACGCTGTAACCCAGGGAGTTCCCCAAGCCGTCCAGGAAGGAAGGCCAGGGCTTGTTGGCCATGGCAAATGCCTCGGCGCGGCCCATAACGATACAGTTGGTAATGATGAGGCCTACGAACACGCTGAGTTCTTTACTCATGTCGTAACTATAGGCTTTCAATACCTGGTCAACCAGGATCACCAGGGTGGAGATCACGCTCAACATGACGATGATGCGTATCTTGTTGGGAATAAAGTTTCTCAAAATGGAAATGATTACGTTGGAACCGCAAAGCACGAAGGTCAGCGAGATACACATGACCAGCGCCGGTTGCAGGCTGGTCGTGATGGCGAGCGCCGAGCAAATGCCCAGCACCTGGAGAGTAATGGGGTTGTTGTCCCACACCGGGTCCTTGACAATAGCGCGTTCCTTCTTGCCGAAGAGTGTACCCTTGGGCTTGGCGGCGGTTTCGGTGGCCGTCGTCATCTTGTCGCACTCCTTGAACTGCTTCTCAACGTTTGGAAGTAAGGTTCGTAGGTTTCCAGGTCTCTCTTCATAAACACGTTCATGCCGTCGCCGGTGAGGGTGGCGCCGCTGATGCCGTCCACCTGATGGGGACCGGAGGCGGTGGGGCCCTTGGCGACGGTGATGGAAACCAGGTTATTGTTCTCGTCCAGGATCTTTTTGCCCTTGAAGCTTTCTTGAAACCAGGCCTCGGTAACACGGGCGCCCAGACCGGGTGTTTCCTTGTGTTCGTAGAAGGTAACGCCTTTGATCGTGTTGAGATCGGTCTCCAACGCCAGGTAACCCTTGATGATATCCCAAAGGCCGTAGCCCTCGATGGGAACCACATAGGCGTCGACACCGCCTGTTTCTCCCCGGTGGACATAGACCAGCTTGTAACCGGGATCGTATTCGGCTCGCTTCTGCCCGGCCCTGGCGGCCAACAGGCCGACCTTGGAATCGAAACGGCGTACCAGGGTGCCCAGGTCGAGGTCTTGCAGCTCATCGGGCACATATCCCAGCTTAGCCAATTCCGTTTCCATGAATTTACGGTCCTGCTCGGCATTGTCTTTGTCGAGGATCTTGATTTCGAATTCTTTTTCGAACAATTCGAAGGCCTTGTCAGGCGTCTTCTTCAGTTCCATCGGGTCGTGACCGACCGCGCCCAGGATGTTGACCGTGACGTCCAGTTTCACGTTTTTTTCCTGGATGGGCTTCAGGGCCGTGGCGGCCAGCGCCAGGACCACCGCACAGAACACACAGATGACGGACGCGAAAACAAAGGTATAGGCATCGCCTTTACGTTGCACGGCTCAACCTCCTCTTCACATTAGCCTGCACCACCTGGTGATCGATCAGCGGTGCAAAGATGTTCATGAACAAGATAGCCAGCATGACCCCCTCGGGGTATGCCGGGTTCCACGTTCTGATCAGAATGGTAATGAACCCGATCAGGAAACCATAGACCCATTGGCCCGTTGTCGTCCTGGCCGCGCTCACCGGGTCGGTGGCCATAAAGACCGCGCCGAACATCAGGCCGCCGGCAACCAGGTGTTCCCAAGGGGTCATGCTGAGCATGCCCAAGGCATCGGGACCGGCGAAGGCCTGCAACAAGGCCGCGGTAACGGCCGCGCCGCCCAGCGTGGAAGCCATGATGCGCCAACTCCCCACCCCGCAGGCGATGAGGATGACCGCCCCAATCAGACAGGCAAACGCTGACGTTTCACCGATGGAGCCTGGGATGGCACCCCAGAACATGTTCGACATGCTGTAACCCGCACCGGCCAGGGCCTCGGTGGTAGAGGCGCCGGTTGCGGTTGCGGCCGCGGCGGAAAGAGGCGTCGCGGCGCTGTAACCGTCAACGGCAACCCAAACGAGATCACCCGAAATCTGCTGCGGATAGGAGAAGTAGAGGAACGCGCGCGCGGTCAGCGCGGGGTTCAGCACGTTCATGCCCGTACCGCCGAAGATTTCCTTGCCGATGACAACACCGAAGCTGATGCCCACGGCAACCTGCCACAGGGGAATGTCCGGCGGACAGGTCAAGGGGAACAAGATACCTGTCACCAGAAAACCCTCGTTGATTTCGTGGCGCCGAAGAACCGCAAAGAGCACTTCCCAAACACCGCCGGCAGCATAGCTGACGATGATGATAGGCAATATCTGCAAAAATCCGCTGCCGAAGAGGCCCGCGATGTTATCGGTGGGATCGCCGGCAGCTTTAGCCATTTGCAGGCCCACGTTGTAGGCGCCGTACAGGATACAAGGGACCAGCGCGACGATGACCATGCTCATCAAACGCTTGCTGTCCAGCGAGTCGCGAACATGGACCCGGGTGTTGGTTACGTTTTTGGGCGTAAAGAGAAAGCTCTCCTGGGCTTCATAAAGAGGGTAGAACTTTTCGAGCTTACCGCCCTTGAGGAACATGTGTTCGTTCTTCTGAAAAAGGTCATGCAGAAATTTCAAATCACCCATCCTTCTCGATCATCTCGAGGCCCTCGGCAATGATCTGACTGACCTCGGTCTTGGAGGGGTCGATATAGGTGCACAAGGCAAAGTCCTCGGGCTCGCATTCCAGGATCCCTAATTGCTCCATGGCCTCGATGTCTCCGGCCATACAAGCTTTGGTCAGGTGCTCGGGGAAGACATCCAGCGCAACCACACGCTCCCACAGACCCGACTGGATGATTGCGCGATGACCACCGTTGATATTGGTGTTCATCTTGAAACGCTTACCGCCGAAAAGCCCGCTGAAATAGGTTCGCGTATAGCTGGGGAGATTGAAGCCCGGCATCATCCAACCGATGAATCGCTGCTCGCGACCTTCCGGCAAAACCGTTACCAGGTCGTCGTAGAAGCCGAGGAAGCCCTCGGAAGCCCGCACGGCGCCGGAGAGAATGTTGCCGGAAATATAGCGTTGTTCGCCCTCGGCCACATTACCGCCGGTCAGATCGGAGATGCGAGCGCCCATCCGCGCCCTGATATAGGCAGGTTTGTTGACGGAAGGACCGGCAACGGCAACCACGCGTTTGGTGGGATATTTGCCGTCCAGCAACAAGCTGCCGATAAGCACCGCATCGCGGGCGGTCACGTGCCAAACGACCTCCCCCTTGTTGATGGGGCTGACATGGCCGATATGAGTGCCGGTCAGGCCGGCGGGGTGTTTGCCGCTGAAGCTGTGCTTGGTGCCGCTGCTGCCGCTGAAACTGTCATCGGCGCCCTTGGCCGTGCAGACGTGAACCACGCCGCAAAGCACGCTCAGAGCCGCAACGCCGGCTTTGAATGCTTCGTTGTCTTCTTTTAAGGAGAAGTTGGGGTCGCCGGCCAGGGGCGCGGTGTCCATGCAGTTGACGAAAATCGCCTTGGGATTGTCGTCCCTGCCGGCAATTTTGTTGAAAGGCCGACGCCGGATGCAGGGCCAGACGCCGCCCGCCCGCAATTCGTCGATGAGGGTATCCCGATCCATACCCGCAATTTCCGCGGCGGCATGCTTGGGGAAACTCTCGTGCTCTTCTCTTTCATCGGTGGCAATGATGATTTCTTCAATGACCCGGCGCGGACCGTAATTGATCGCGGTGACACGACCTCCGGCCGGAGAGAGGAATCGTACGGTCTCGTCTTTCTTGTCGTGAAAGAGCGGGGAACCGATCTTGACCTCGTCGTTAACCTTCACATCGAGCCTGGGTTTGAGACCTGGAAACTCTACGGGACAGACCCCTACAAACGAGGGATATGCCATATCGCTGGTTTCCTTGTTTGCCTCGCCCAGGATGGGGACGTCGTACCCCTTTTTGATCCTGAAATCGGCCATAAGAGACCTTCTCCTCGCAAAACTATTGAAGTCGGTTGCGCATCGCTGCACCGTACTTGTCGGCTTGGCTCTAGTTTCCCGTTAATTTTCCTCGCATAAAAAGAGGTTTGCTCGTTCCACGGAAACGTCTGTGCTGCCCAAACGGCTGTATTAAACCACAAATCCCTACACCGATAAAGAGATTTCGGGAGGATTTCAGGGTAATTATGGCGAGATATCGCGGCGTAGACCCAAAAAAAGCCCGCCTAGGAGGGCGGGCTTTTTTTGGAATATGTTTCGGCGACGTCCTACTTTCCCAGGGCATCACGCCCCAGTATCATCGGCTCTATCGGGCTTAACTACGGTGTTCGGAATGGGAACCG
>JAAUYB010187480.1_pt1 | contig 29360 bp, 24 predicted proteins | sample 7278071 | NCBI WGS metagenome assembly JAAUYB01 (sample SAMN14350121, study PRJNA611818) | marine sediment metagenome | isolation source: surface marine sediment (1.8m) | place: French Polynesia: Moorea | collected 2018-08 | reverse complement strand
GTAGCGATGATCCACAAATTGTCGTATCATTTAAGGGAGGTCGAAAGAAGCGGAAAAGGCAGCGACCTGTTGGTAGCCTTTCTCACCTATCTCTTCAGAGCAAGTCGGGTAAATCGCAAGGAGGTGCTTGTGCAAGCCGTCAGAACCCATATTTCCGAGCAAGCCGGCCGGCAAGCAATGACCCTGGCCGACAAGATCAAGAAAGAAGGTCGTGCCGAAGGCCGAATTGAAGGTCGCCGAGAAAATCAAAAAGAAATAGCTTTACGCCTTATCGAACGAGGTTTCAGTACTCAAGAAGTGGCCGAGATCTCTCTTCTGACGCTTTCCGAAATTGCAGACTTGCGTTGAATGGCCGTATCAACCCTTCTGTTGATAGGCCTTGTCCAACACGCTCTTGCGGAACTCGCGGTACTCTTCCTCGGAGATTTTATTTTCTTCCCGGAGCGTGTTCAGGTGGCCCAACTCCTGGAAGACCTTGTAACCGTAATGCTCGCCCACGCGTTGCAGAGCCGCCTCACTGAGAGCTTTCTGTAATTCCGTCTGCTCTTCTTCAGGCGGTTTCAGACGGCGCAGTTCCTTGCGCATGGCAGCGATCTTCTGTTCCAGATCCGGAATGTGCAGCAGCTTCTCCTGATCGACCGACTTCAGGGCATCGACCGTATCCCGTAAGCCCTGGAGCTCCTCTTGCAATTTGAAGTGATCGGTGAGATTGTTCAGCATCAGGTTCAGCTCTTCAGTACGGAAGGGCTTGTGCAAATAGCCGTGGACGCCGGACTTGATTGCGTTGATGATCTGCTGCTGATCCCCGAAACCGGAAATCACCACCACGCGCGTCTGTTCGGAACGCGACCGGGCCACCTTCAGAACATCCACGGTGCCGACATCGCCGCCCGCCAGATCGCTGATGATGATCTGGAACGGTTCGCTCTCGGAAATCATGACCAGAGCCCGGCTGCCTCCGGCGGCAAATTCCGGCTTCAATTTGGCGTGATGGCGCACCACGTTTCGGATATTTTGGAGAGAAGATTCGCTGTCGCTGATGACCAGTAAGCGGTATTTTTGGGTCATATTCCGTCCTCACATCCCATAGATTACCAGAAAAACCCTTTTCCGGGTGAGGGTTACCTACAGGAAACGATAAAAGTGAGGGGAACCGGAGACCGGGACACGCCGACAGGAAGCGGTCCCGGCAGACCGTCGTTTTGGAATTGCCGTCTACAGGTGCGGTTCGATCCAAGTCATGAGTTTGCTTTTGGGGGCGTTTCCGATCATATTCGCCACCTTCTCTCCGTTCTTGAACATCAACAAAGTAGGCAGACTCTGAACGCCATGCTGCGCGGCGGTTTGCAATTCGGTATCGGTGTTCATCTTGACGATTTTGATTTTATCGCCCAGTTCGCTTTGAATGTCTTTGAGGGTAGGGGCCAACATGCGGCAGGGACCGCACCAGCTTGCCCAAAAGTCGACAATGGTGACGCCCTCGCGGCCGAGGACCTTTTCTTCGAACTCCGCGTCTTTGATCTCTTCAAGTTCTGCACTCATGATTTCACGCTCCTCACAAGCTCAAATTGGGCCTTCATCTTAAACGAGACAACGGGCAAAGTGCAATTAGCAATATGCATTTTTCCGCGTCGGGTGGTAGTCTTGGGGGGATGTGGAAAGAGAGGTGTGCGCCGTGTCATCCCGTATCTATCAAGATTTCGCCATGTTGGAACCCCATTGGTCGGAAATACGCCGGCCGTACCGAAAAGTGGTTTTTACCAACGGCTGTTTCGATATTTTGCACGCGGGCCACGTCACCTACCTGGAAGAGGCTCGCGCCCTGGGCGATTTCCTGGTCCTGGGCCTGAACAGCGACGCCTCGGTCAGCCGTCTGAAGGGACCCAAGCGACCGCTCAACCTGTTCGAGGATCGGGCAACCGTGCTGGCGGGACTACGCGCGATAGATCTGGTGGTGGGCTTTGAGGAGGACACCCCCTACGCGCTCATCGGCGGTGTGCGGCCCGATATCCTGGTGAAAGGCGGCGACTGGTCCCCGGACCAGATCGTCGGCTCGGACCTGGTGTCGGCTCGTGGCGGCGAAGTTCGCTCGCTGGTCCTGTGCGAGGGGCGCTCTACGACCGGCCTGGTAGAACGCGTGATCGAACGCTACGGCTCCGGTTGATCCTTTGTTTTTTCTTCCCGGCAGATTTTGTTTTTAGTCCCGGCAGAGGGACCGGGGCCAATGCACCCGCGCCCGGTTCGGGACCGACTTGACAAGAGACTCCGTATGTCGGGCGATTACATTGAATACGCCCGCTCGATCCAGTATGATCAGTCCTATTCACTTGCTAAGGAGATTAGCATTGCGTTACCTACCCTTCCTTATCTGCCTTGCCGTATACGCTGCCGACTACCCGACTGAAACCGGTCGCTTCTCACACGAACAACTGATCGGTTATGCCCAAGAATACGGCACGCCGCTTTATGTCTACGACGGGGACCGCATCAAAGAGAAGTTCCACAAGTTTTCCAAGGCTTTTAAAGACGCCTACGGCAATACCAAGATCTATTACGCGCTCAAGGCCAATACCAATCTGAGCATCGTGGCCTTGCTGAAGAAGGAAGGCGCCTCGGCCGAGTGCATCTCCATGGGCGAGATCTACCTGGCCCGCAAGTTGGGTTGGAAGGGCGAAGATATTTTGTTCACCTCCAGCAGCAAGTCTCCGGTCGAGATGGAATACGCGGTGAATCACGACGTGGTCATCAACCTGGACTCCATGGGCGACCTGGAGAACCTGATCGCCACCGTGGAAAAACTGAAGAAAAAAGCCCGGGTCTCTTTCAGGCTGAACACGGATGTGGACCCCAAAACCCACAAGCATATCTCCACCAGCCATAAAACCACCAAATTCGGCATTCTCTTTGAAAACGACCAGATCATGGAGGGTTACAAACGCGCCTACGATCACCCGCTGTTGGAGGTGTGGGGCATCCACAGCCATATCGGTTCGCAGATCATGGACGACTCGCCCTTCGTGCGCAATGTGAAGTTGGTGACCACGGCCGTCAAACGCCTGAAGCAGGAACTGGGAATCGAACTGAAGTTCATGGACCTGGGCGGCGGCCTGGGCATTCCCTATCGTGACGGCCAGGAGCCTTTGGAACCGGAAGTGGTGGCGAACAAAATGGCGAAACTGGTGAAACAGGAGTTGAAGGACCTGGGCTACATGCCCGCCCTTTGGATGGAACCGGGGCGTTACTTCGTGGGCGACGCGGGTTTCCTGGTTGCCCGGGTGAACTCGGTCAAGGACACGCCCTACAAGCACTTCATCAATGTGGATACCGGTTTCAACCACCTGGTGCGACCCATTCTCTACGAGGCCTATCACCGGGTCCGGGTGTTGGGTCGCAAGGGCGAGCGCGAGAAGTTCGACGTGGCCGGCAACATCTGCGAGACCGGCGACATCCTGGCTTATGACCGCATGCTGCCCCGACCGAGCGTGGGTGACTACGTGGCCTTTATGGACGCCGGCGCCTACGGCTTCACCATGGCCTCGGAATACAATATGTTCACATTGCCGGCAGAGATCATGGTGCGCGGCGACAAGGTAGACGTCATCCGCAAGCGACCCGACATCGAGGACCTGTTCCGCAACCAGATCCTCTTGAAGGATCTCGAATAACCATAAAAAAACAGGCCGCGTCTTGCGACGCGGCCTGATACAAGTATCTTGGAGAAATTCCTTGTCCCTTGTGGAGACCGTCCAAAGCGCCTCATGGTTTAAAGGAATTTCGATTTTTTCTGCCGCTAACCGAACATCTCCACGATATCGGTGTAATAACCGGCCGTACCGTTGACCTTGGGCGTGTACTCGTAGACCCGGCCGGACGGCGTATCCTCGATTTCCTTGGACCAGTCGATACCCAAAGCGCTGTACATGGTAGCCACCACATCATAAATGGTGATGTAGCGATTTTGCGACCAGAAGCGGTCGGTGATCGACCAGCCCTCGCCATCGGTGGCGCCGAATGCCTGGTTGGGCACGATGCCGCCGCCGGCGACCAACGCGGCGTAGGCGTAGGGATAGTGGTCCCGCCCGCTGTTGCCCGAAAGATTACCCGGCGTGCGGCCGAACTCGCCGGTCACCACCACCATGGTCTCGTCCAGCAGGGTTCCGCCGCGTTTCCCCGGGGTGGCTGCCAGATCCTCGAACATGGCGGCCAGGGCGCTGTCCAACTCGGCGCAACTGCTGTAAAGAACGTCCGGCGTGTAGATATCGTCGTGGTGATCCCAACCGCCGTGCGTGACCTGAACCACCCTGGCGCCTTTATTCCTGGCCAGGGCCTTCACGGCCAGCGCACAGCCCTGGCCTACGCTGGTGTTGCCGTAGCGCGTGGTTTCCGACTCGGTGATTTCGAAGACACCGTCCAGTTCCGGTTGGTACATCATGCGCTCGGCGCCGGTGTAGAAGTTGTGGTAGTCGGTAATGGCCGCGCCCTTGCTCGATTCGGTGAAGCGTTCGCCGTCGAGGGCGGTCAGCGCGGCGTAGCGTTCGCGGAACGTGTTCTCGCCGTCCGGGTGAACCAGGCCGGGCACACCGTCCTGGCTGCTGATGGGAAAGGCCGCGTAACTGCTCGAAAGCATACCGGAACCCTGGACGCGGGCGTTGATGGCCAGGAAGGTGGGCAGCAAATCGGCGTCGGTGCGTCCGCCGGCCAATTCGTAGGCCATGACACTGCCGATGTGCGGGTGTTCCTTTGCGAAGGTGGGATTGAAGCTTTGACCCGTTTCCACCTGGTACTGCGCCCGCTGGTGCACCTGTTCAAAGCCGCTCAGGGCGCGCAACAGCGAGAACTTGTCGGTGTGGTTGACCAGGTTGGGAAACAAACCCTCGGGCAGGAACAGGTTGCCGAAGGTGCCGGGCTCGAAATCGGCAGGGGTCCAACTGCCCTGTTTCAGGTCGAAGGTGTCCACATGACTGATGCCGCCGTTCAGGTTGACCATGATTACGTTGCGGGCGCTGCCGCGCGGGTTGACCGCCTTGCCGCCGCGAACCACGCGAGCGCTTGCCTTGACGCCCAAGGCACTCGCGCCCAGCGCGCCCAAACCACAGATCTGTAGGAAATTTCTTCTCAACATGCCGCTTCTCCTTTATTTGGCTCGCGCTTAGTAGATGTAGGTGAACTCGACGCGGTTGATCAACAGCCACAGCAGGGACTCCGCCTTCTCCCGGTCGTTGTTGAACCGATCCAACTCGGCCCCGTAGGCATCGACTTCTTCGTCGGTTGGGTAGCGGCACAGAACATCCAGGAAGGCTTCTTGAATAACCTGCTCCGTGGACATACCCGCCGAAACATAACCGATAACCCGGTTTTGCGTAGCGCTGATCTGGGCGTCGATGACCGGCGAACTCATCAGCACCAGGGCCTGACTGATAGAGCCCTGGTTAGTACGCGGCTGGTCGGTGCGGTTGCCGCGACCGAAGACGGTCAACATGGTCAGGATGTCGGGATTCAAACCGCGTGCGCCGCGAGGCTGGTTCATGTCGATCAGTTCGTGGGCGTAGGTGCTTGTGAACACGTCTCGGGTAGCGCCCGCGTAGACCTGGGTCATTTGGGCAGCGGCGCCGGTGGCGACAACCAGCGAATCGTAGGCGGTTTCGGCGTCCATATGGTGAGCGAGGTAGCGGGTGTAATAGGGTGCGTATTGGTTTTGCCAGTCGCCGGGGTAGAAGTCCGGGCTCATTTGGAAGGTGGCAGAGTTACAGACATAGCGCAGGTAATCGCGGATGCTGAAGTTGAACTCGATCATTTTGTCGGCCATGTGCTCCAACAGGTTTACGTCCAAGACCTGCATCTCCCAGCCCTCGGGCAGCGGGTAGGTGGGGTCGATGCGGTAGAGGTCGAAGCTGTCCATGGGTTCGACCATGGCCAGACCGAACAACTCGCCCCAGAAGCGGTTGGCCCAGTTGCGGGCGAACTGGCGATCGGTCGTGATTTGCTCGGCGATAGCCTCGCGGGAGGACTGACCGGCGGGAACGGTGTCCCCGGTAAAGATGTTGACCGGTTCGATGAGGCCGCCGCTCCGCGCGGGTCTTGTGCCGTTATCGGTTTCGGCCATATAGCCGGGATTGCGGTTCTGCTGGATGTTGACGGAAACCGGGTTGCCGTTGTCGTTGCGCGTACCGGGCCGCATCAGGAAATCGCTGAAGAAGGCGGCCATGCCCCAAACCTCGGCGCGTTGACGTTCGGCCAGGAAGAGGTTGATGGACTCCAGGTGATAGGCGCCGTCGTGACAGGAGATGCATTCCAGGGGCACTCCCAGGAATTTGGTGGAGGCCGCCACCGCGGCGTTATCCCAGACATCTTGCGACAAACGCTGACCGGCGCCGGACCGAGCCAGGAAGCCGGCCTCGGGGACTTCGTCGGTGAGACCGTCGGCGGTGATCAACTCGCGGGCGATGACATCCAGCTTCTTGTCGGACTGAACGGCCTCGGTCCAGTAGCTGTTGTAGAGTTTGTGACCCCAACGCAGTTCTGAAGCGGTCGACTCGAAGAACTCTTGAAAATAGAAGGCCCAGTGGGTGCTGAATGCCTCGGTGGCCAGCACTTCATCGATCAGCTCGGTGCGCTTGTTCGGGTTGGTATCGGCCAGGAAGGTGCGCGTGCGCTGAGGATCGGGCAAACGGCCGGTCAGCACCAGGTAGAGTCGGCGAATGAAGATGCTGTCATCGGCGAGGGCGTTGACGGGTACGCCGTCGGCCTGCATTTTAGCGAAAGTCAGTTCATCGATAGTGTTCTGAACTTGGGCGGCTTCCCAGTCGGTGTTGTCGGGATTGCCGCGTACATTCCCGATAATTTCGACATCTCTTTCTATATGTCGGATGTTGCCGTCGCGACGGCTGTTCTTTCCGTTTACCATGCCCTCGTGGGCCGTCAGGGTGCTGCTTGCGAGCAGCAGACACAAAAGCCAGGTCATCCCAGGTTTCATCGGGCATCCCCCCTACTCAAGGATATTGCGCGCGTCTTATGCATGGACAGGCGACGGCCGGAGTGGTTTAAAAGGAAAAATAATTCGTGACGGCGATCACCCTTTGCCGGGCCCGGATAATGGCCCGCCGTTCCATCCTTCAATAAAGCGCATGAACCGGCAATATCTTCCTCCCCGGCAGATGCTGCCGACCCTACATTTTTGCCTGCTGGTCCCTAACACTATATTTTTCAATATCTAACCATTGGCACAATTCTTGTTTTTGTGTTGCCAAGTGAGGTGACGTTATGCAACCGGAACTTTATACCGCGGCGCAGGGCCTGGTGGCCCGACAATTTCAGTTGGACAATATCACCAACAATATCGCCAACGCCAACACGACCGGCTTTCGGGAAGTCCGGGGTTTCTTTCGGTCATTCAATGAGGCCTTGGCGGAAGGTCCCAACAATGTGTTGAACAATGCCGCCAACAATCAGCCCGTGATTGCCGGGGTCTTCTTTCACAGCCGCCAGGGCGCGATAAGAGCCACCGGGAATCCCTTCGATATGGCTATCGAGGGCAACGGTTTTTTCAGGGTGGAAACACCCAACGGTCAGCGCTATACACGCAACGGCAGCTTCACGATTTCCAATCAGAGTCAGTTGGTGACCCGGGACGGTTATCCCGTGGTCGACGCAAATACCAACCTACCGATTACCCTCAACACGGCGGCGGAAGACACCTATATCAAAGGTGACGGCACCATCATCCAAGATGGCGTGGTACAGGGCCGGGTGAAGCTGGTGGACTTCGCGGATAAGGAATTGATGAGACCCGAGGCCGATACCCTGTTGGTTCACGAGAACCCCAACGCGGTTGAGATTGCGGCCGACGGGGAAATCCATGCGCGTCATTTGGAAACCAGTAATGTCAATATCGCCAAGCAGATGGTGGACATGATAACCATGCAGCGGGCCTACGATGCCAATATTCGCGTTATCCGCACCATCGACGGTAACTTGAACGAACAAGTGATTCGCGGCTACGGCCCGCGTTAAGGGAAAGCGTAACAAAGGAGCCATACCATGATCAGATCACTGTACACGGCCGCCTCGGGCATGGACGTTCAGCAAACCAATTTGGACACCATCTCCAACAACCTGGCCAACGTGAACACGACGGGTTTCAAGAAGGTTCGGTCCGAGTTCCAAGACCTGCTGTACCAAACCATCAGCGCGCCCGGCAGCGACACCACCAACACCACGGAAACGCCCAGCGGCATCCAAGTGGGTTTGGGCGCCAAGTTGGTAGCCACCAATCGCGTGTTCGGTCAGGGCAGTTTGCGCAATACCGGCCGGGCGCTGGATATGGCGGTTATGGGCCGCGGTTTCTTCCAGGTCACGCTGCCCAACGGCAACACCGCCTACACCCGTGACGGCAGCTTCACCCTGGACCAGAACGGGCAGATGGTGACCTCCTCCGGTTACCTGTTGGACCCCAATATAACTATTCCCCAGGAAGCGTTAAGTGTCTTCGTGGGTACCGACGGAAGCGTATCGGTGGATATCGGCGACAACGAGCCCCAAAACGTGGGTCAGATCCAGTTGGCAACCTTCATCAATCCCAGCGGCCTGAAGGCCCTGGGCGGCAACGTCTTTCAAGCCTCCAACGCTTCCGGAGACGCCCAGGTGGGGAACCCCGGCGATTTGGGCGTGGGTGAGATTCAGTCCAACTTCCTGGAAATCAGCAACGTTTCTGTTGCCGAGGAAATGATCAACATGATTATCGGTCAACGGGCTTTCGAAGCCACCTCGCGTTCGGTGCGTACCGCCGACCAGGTCCTGACCGAAATCACCAACCTGAAACGTTGAGGCGCGGCCATGATTTGGATGCTGATGATGATCGCCCTGGACGGGGAACTGAGCCTGAAACGTCAGGTGGAGGTAACCTCCGCCGTCTACCTGAGCGACGTACTGACGCCGTCAAGCTACAACACCCTGAAGGCAAGCGGCGTCAAGAATCTGTGGATCATGACCGGCCCCGACATTTCGCGCAGCAGCGTGGTGAACCGCGAGCAGGTGGCCGGCGTCATTCACCGCGCCCATCCGGGCAAACACCTCAGTTGGAAAGGTCCGGGCAATGTGGTCGTGCGTCGCCGAACCGTCGACCTGGACCGTCGCGCCGTTGAAAGGAGTATTCGGGACTGGGTTGCCGCCTATCGAACAGCCCTGGGTACGGTGCATGTCGATCAGGTTTATGTCCCGCCTGTTTCCCGGATTCCCGTGGGCAAGACTGCCTATACGGTGCGTCCGCGCGGCCCCTTCAAACCTGCCGGTCGCCATTCCCTGTGGGTGGACATCGAGGTTAACGGCGAATCTTTCAAGACCATCGGTGTCCAGGTCGGTTTAAGTCTGGAAGCTCTGGCAGCCACTGTCACAGGAGAGATCCAGAGGGAACAACCTATCGGCGAACACATGATCGATTGGGATTATGTTCGCCTGGACCGGTTGACCGACGATCTCGTGACTCCCGAGACCCTGGCCGGAATGTGCGCCAAATCCATCATCAGGCCGGGCACCGTGCTGACCACCAGGCATGTGAAACCCATAGCCGTGGTCAAACGCAATGAGCCGATTACCGTCATTGCCAAAAGCGGCCCGTTGGTCATCACCATGCGCGCCGTGGCCCTGGAAACCGGCGGTTACGGCCAAACCATTCGCCTGAAGAATCCGGACACCGGAAAGACCCTGACGGGCCGTATCGAAAAAGACGGCAATGTCCACATGGACATCGAGTGACATGGAGGTCATGATGAAAAAGGCATTCCTACTTTTGGCGGCGCTGTCCACGGTGGGCTGTTTACAGAAACACGGCCTGGTAAACAATCCCTATCCCGAGCCCGCGCCCATTGAATTGCACCGGCCGGAACCCGTGGTGCGCGCTCCGGGCGCCCTTTTCGACAGCGGCGGCGGTACCGGCAGCGCCAATCTCATTTCGGACGCACGCGCTTATCGCACCAACGACATCGTGATCATCCAAATCGCCGAGTCCATGTCGGCTACCAACTCCGCCAATACCGATTTGGAGCGTACCTCCACCAACAGCTTCAAAGTGCCCAACCTGTTCGGCGCGGAAGGCAGTATCGGTTCGGTCTTCGGCACTTCTACCGACGGGACGGTGCTCGGCACCTCCACGGAGTCAGAACACGAGGGACGGGGCACCACGGCGCGTTCCGATATCTTTCAAGGCACCGTGGCGGCCCGCGTTATCGAAGTACTGCCCAACGGGTACCTGATGATCCAAGGCCAGAAGACGGTACAAGTCAACGACGAGAAAGTGAAGTTCTACCTAACGGGTATGGTCAACCCGTTGATGATCGGCAGTAACCACGCGGTGCTCTCCACCCAGGTCGCCGATCTTCAATTGCGCTACGGCGGTAACGGCGTGGTCACAGCCGAACAGAATCCCGGACTCTTCTCCCGCATCTTGAAGTGGCTCTTCCCCTTCTAATGCTGCTCACAAATTAAAATCGTTCCACGGGGGCCGGTTCTCCTTGCACGGATGCCGGCCTTTTTTTCAGGTTCCTTGGATTGTGTTCTATTCGGGGTATTTGATGTCATAGATGACGATTTTTTCGGTGCGTTGCTCGATGAGTTTCTCGAGATGCTCTACCAGCAACTTGCGACGGGCCAGGAGTGCTTTGACCTGGCGGGGACTGAGGTACTCTTTTACGGCAGACTCGATTTGCTCGTCGGTAACCTGCTTCATCTTTTCCCAAAGGTTGCGTTCGCAGAACAATACCTCCGCCGCCTTGTTGGGCAAATAGGACTCCTCGCGGAAGGAGCGGGTGTGGTCGATGTACCACAGGAACCAGTCCGGGCCGTAAAGGATGTTGCCCTGGTTGCGATCGAAGTTGAAGATGAGAGCATCGAATACCATCATCATGCGGCGCTGGTCATTATGAAAACGGGAATTGGGGTGAGGAATGTTTTCCTTCAAGCGATCGCGCTCGTTCATGGCGCCCTCCACCCAAAGTTGCAAGGTGCCTTTTTGATGCTTGTATTCGCGCATCACCACGGGAGGAACCCGATCCAAGCCCAATAACCGCGCCAATTCATAAGCAGCTTTTTCGTGGATCGCACGATCGTGGAAACCGCGGCGTAATTCACCCTGATGCCGTTGCAAACCGCGTTTGGATATGTTCACATCACGGAAGATGGCGCGCATGCGCACACCGTCTTTTTCCAAAACCATGCGCAGCGGATTGGTAGAACCCTCACCGAATTTTTTGGCCTCCAGAATATTCGCCGTTTTCAAAAACTCCGTCACCGCATCGTCGTCTTGAATCGGCAGGGGACTTACCTTGTCCCTGGCCAGCAACACGCGCTTACCGAGGGGGAACTCCGGTTTCTTCTCCTCGTCTTCGGGTGCGGCGAAATAGGGGCCGATAGGGTTGTCGGGAATCAGAGTGGCCATGGCCCCGTCGTTGCGGCAAATCGGTTTGCGGCTATCCAAATAGACGGCCGTGCAGTTGCCCGATTTGAATTCCAGGGCCGAAGCACGTCCACCCTTGTAGAAATTGGACGACATGCCCGTATCGATAAGGAATAGTTGGTCACCGAAGCGTTTGCTGATGCCGGCCGCCTGAGGGGTATGGCCCACGACAAAACGCTCGGCCCCGTGGTGCTTCAGGATCTCACTGAGATAGGCCGCACCTTCGTCCTCTTCCCAATAAGCAAACTGACGAAACCACAGGGGCCCTTCTTCACCCACCAGGAGGCCGTAACGGAAATCCACAAAGCCCTGGACCTGGTCGATGAGGGCTTTTCGCTTGCGGGAAGGGGAGTGACCGGTTCGAGCAGCGTATTTGCGTTCGTCATCCAAGAAGTTATTGGCCGAACTCAGCTTGGCCGAACCCGTGTGGAAGGGCATGACTACCTTTTTCTCGGTCAGCAGGCGGTGCCATTCATCCGCTCGCTCGATGTCCTCGCGCACCTTCCGGTTGATTTGGTCAAGGCTAAGGGAAGTCAGCGTGGGCGGAATGCCCGCATGCATGAAGAGTGTGCGGTTGACCATGGTGATCACGTCTTTTTCCCGCAGCCAGCGGCCGTAAATGCCCTCCGGCCCCATGGCCTCCATATATTCGATATAACCCGGGGGATATTTTTTGAACCAGTTGTCCTTGAACTCGGCGGTGGGTTGCCACCTCAGGCTCAACATCTGGGCGCGTCGACGAAAGCTCTGCACCACGGCGCGATAGGCTTCCTTGCGGCGCGCCTCGGAATCTTCGGTAACGAAGTCGGCGTATACAGCCGGGTTCACATCCCGGGTCAGGCCGATGATGTTCATGGCCTCGTGATTGCCCAGCAACACCACCACGCGGCCGCCCGATTCGGGCGCTTCCCGCTCCAGGCGCATCATCAGGTCCATCACCTTGCGGATATCTCTGCCGCGATCCAACAGATCGCCGGTCTGCACCAGGATCGAATCCTTGCCGATCCAGCGATTCTCGGCGTCCACCAACTTCGTTTCGCGTAACAGCGCCACCAGGGAATCGTAATGCCCGTGGACATCACCGATTGCCACCAGGCGCGGTTCTTCGGCCTGGAGGGTTACGCCGACTAGGAACAAGGCGATCATCATCAGTTGCTTCATGGTGCAATTCTCCTTTGTTCACTGTCCAGGAAGATATGGGCCATGTGCCGGAACAAACTCTTGACGATTTCGATATTATTGGAGAGTAGATCGAAAAAATCTTCCTCATCGATGGCAAGTACCAGTGTATCCTCCCGGGCCACGGCGCGCAAGTCTCGGCGTCGGCCCGACAGAATTTCCAGGTAACCGAAGGCCTGACCGGGCATCACAGGTTCGGGATCGGAATCTTTTCCGGAAAGGCCGACCATGCCCTTGACCACACAGTATAGATCTTCGGCGGATTCGTTGACTTCGTAAATGGTCCGGCCTGCCTCGAAGCGCCGCTCCCGCACGATAGACGCGATGCGCAGGATCTCTTCCGCGGTACAGAAATGGAAGAGTTCCACCTCACGTAGGAAGAGGATCACCTCGATACGAGCCATTTTTTTCATACAGTGTCCTCTTTGGCAGTGTTGCCCGAAGGTTCCGGCACCAGATCCAGTCGATAGAGAACCCATCCCGAGGTCTCACGGATGAAATCGTCCTCACTTTCGTTATAAAGCTTTTCGACAAGCGGGTATAGTTCGGAAACCCGGCGAGCCAGGATGGCGTGAACGGCGGCCGCTGTGAGCGCCGGTGTGCCGATGCCGTCCTCTGACAAGGCAATACGCCGTAAAGCTTCCGCCTCAGATTGTACCACGATCCCAAACGTTTTGCCCGCATGGCGTAATTTCTCGGATACCGATTGATCACCGATGACACTCATCACGTATCTGTGCACCGGGCCGTTTAGCGCGTTGTCCAAGAATTCCACGGCATGGCCGCGCTTGTTGGATTTACGGCTCAACAAGCTGCGCAAGGCCACGCGGATGTCGTTGATGGGATACAGGGTAGCCACCAGACCGAACATATTGATCAGGCGTTCGCGCATGCGCTCGGACAACAGTTGCTGCACCAGCGCGGGCTTCCCCTTCCATTCCACAACCGGACCTAAGATGATGGAATTCTGTGAGGGACCCAACGCATGCAGGTCGGCCAGGTACTGCATGTAGTAATTTGCCTCGGTGCGGATGTATTTGCGAATGGTTTCGGCGCCGAAGCTCATATCCAGGCCCTTGTCCCGCAAGCGAACAAGGGCCTCGATGACCTTGCGGTGCAGGAAGACATCGGGGTCGCCCAGGCTGTCGATCAATGCCCGCGCCGCTTTCTCTCCACCGATTTGGGCAATGGTCTTGGGCGCGGCGCGGCGCACCCAGATGTGCTCCTCGGGATCGTTCATGAAGTGGAACAAGGCGGGAATCACCATTTCTCCCAGGGCCACCAACGCTTCCCGACAGGGATGCTTCCAACGCCGATCGCGCATCAGGGCGATCAGAATCGTGGCGTAGACCGGGTTCTTGGTGGAGTACAGGGCACGGTGTCGTACGGCGTGAATGGCCTCGGTAACCACCATGGGGTCCTTATCGATCATCAGCGGAATCAGGTTGTGTTGGAAGTGCGGTTCGGGAATTTCACCGATGGCCTTGGCGGCTTCCGCGCGCACGATCGAGTCGGCATCGGCAAGCATTTCTTCCAAGGCGGCCCTGGCCAGATCCGCGTATTCCTTGTTGTCATGAACCGACATATAGGAAATCACGGCCGCCCGCACACGAGGATCGGGATTGCGCAGCATGGGCAGCAACAACTCTTCAACGTTGTCGCCCTGTAGATGCGCCATGGTGCGCACCGCGGCGGCGCGAACATCGGCGTCGGTATCCCCGAAACACTTGGTAATCAACTGACAGGCATCCTTGCGACCCGCATCGGCCAAGGTCTGTAGCGTCTTCAAGCGCACGGACGGGTGGTCGTGATAGAGCAGCAGGGGCGGCACCAGTTTGGCGCGGCCGCCGGCCGCAAGCAGGTCCAAACCGTAAAGAACCTGGTGGGTCTTGGAACTGCCCAACGACTGAACCAGCAGTTCCAGGGTATTGATATCACGCAAGTCGACGGTGGTTTTCGGATCGATAGTACCCGCTTCCAGTCCCTCCCGATAGGTAACGATATAACGATTATAGGTGTAACTGGTAAACAGCGCCCAGGCAACGGCAATAACCAGCACCAACCAGCCGACCACGTAGGGCGTAATCAGACCGAAGGTGACCGGCAACAACAAAAGAGCCGCCGCGCCGCGTCCGAACCGTTGGATAAAGACATCGATATAGGTCTTGGCCTTCTGGCGAATATCGGCGGTAACCGGCAGGTAGAGCAACTCGCGGGTAACCTGCTCCACACTATGGCGCAGGCCGCCCTCGCTAACCTTCAGTCCCATGGCGGCCACCATAAACGCAATCGGCGATGCGGTAGTCAACAAGACGAAAACGGTTCCCAACAAAACACTCACGGGCAGTACCCGAATGGCCACACCCACACCCAGCGTGCGGTGGATGCGCGCGGTAAAGCTGACCTGAATGATCAGGGCCGCAAAACTGATCAAGCTGTAGAGTTGCCCGAACAACCATGCACGCTTTTGAGGATCATCCGTGTACCTTTGGATGGCCCAACTGAACTGAAGGTCCAACATCTGGGCGGCCATAATCGACAAAAATGCGGCGCCTGCCAACAAACGCAGATACGGCGACTGAATAATCGTGTGCAGGCCCCCGCGTCCGGAGCCTTTTCGAATGGGCCGGCGCTTCTCGCGAATATCCGGCGACGTGGCAACTCGTTCGCAATAGAGGATCAGAACCACCAAAACCAGGTGTAACCCGCCGACAACCGGCAAAGCCAGGCTGATGCCGACCATCTTGGTGATGATGCCTGCCAATTGAGCACCCAAAATACCGCCGAGGCCGCAGCCGATTGCAATCAGGCTGAACAATCGTTTGGCCTGGCGCGGGTCGAAAATCTGGTTGGCATAAGACCAGAACTGGCTGACGGCAATCCCGAAAACCAGGCCCATCCACACGTAAAACGCCATCGATACCCAATTGCCGTAGGGCAGCAGGAAACGAAAGAGGACCATACCCGCACCCATCAGCACCGCGGTAACCGCCAGCAGGTGATGCCGCTTCAGGCGATCGACCATCCGTTCGTACAGATTGAGGACGGGATAGGAGACAACCGCACCCAAAAGGTAGACATAGGGCAGTTTCTCGGCGCCCATTACGTCCACGAAATAGAACTGGCGGATGACCTTGGCGGCATAGAAACAGGCGAATAGCACCAGCGCGTAGGCAAACAACACCAGTACGGGCCCGCGTTCGTCGGGACGTAGGTCTACACCCAACAGACGCTGTGACAGCGAAGGCCGGAGATCGCCGTTATACCGCTTGCCGGTCATGAATTGTCCTCTGTTCGGAACGTCGCGGGACGCCCGTGAATGCAGTCCGGCTGCTGTCGATCCATATAACCCATTGCTCCCGTTTTTACGTATGGGGTGATAGGACGTGCGATATCGTATCGGCCTTGCCGCCTCATGAATTACGTTTCGCCGCGCCTAACGGTTGATTATCATTATAGCCGCTACCAATTTGTGCCGAAAAGGCATATATTAAGGCGACTGCCGGCCTGATCTTTTTTGTCAAAGGTGATTTTATGGGACAGCGCACCTTGAAAGTGCTTTCCTACAATATCCACAAAGGCTTCAACTTGGGGAATACTCGCTTCGTTCTATCCGAAATCCGCGAGGCATTGAAGGACATCCATGCCGATATGGTCTTTCTGCAAGAGGTGGTCGGTGATCACAAGGTGCATCGCCGCCGGATCGACGCCTGGCCGAATGCCGCTCAGTTCGAGTTCCTGGCCGATCGACTGTGGCCCCACCATGCTTACGGGAAAAACGCTATTTACGAGGCGGGCCACCACGGCAATGCCATCTTGTCCAAATTCCCCTTCGATACCTTCGATAATCAGGACATTTCCACCAACCCGTTGGAGCGTCGGGGATTACTGCACGGCGTGGTTCATATTCCCCACACGACCCAGCGACTGCACGCCATCTGCCTGCACCTGGACCTGACCAAACGCGGACGCACGCGCCAGGTGGAGGATCTGTGCCGCCGCATCGAACAAGAGGTCCCCCACAATGAGCCGCTGGTGATCTGCGGCGACTTCAACGATTGGAGCCTGCGGGTTACCAACATCCTAAAAAGGGAGTTGGATGTACACGAAGCCCACTACAATATTCACGACAAACACGCCAGAACCTTTCCGGCGGTAATGCCCATGTTGAAGCTGGACCGAATCTACTTCAGGGGAATGGTGCCCTTACGCGCGGAAACCCTGACCGGCACCCCCTGGCGAAATTTATCCGACCACGCCGCGGTCTTCGCCGAACTGGCCTATTGATTTGTCCGTGGGTTAAACTGAGGAATCTCGGGAGTTAAGTCGGTGGTGCGCCCAGTTCCGCGCTTAGCTTGGGCAGTACGCTTTCCTCGTCGAACAGTCGCCCTTGCTCCAAGGCGGCGCGGCCCAGGTTTTCCCGAAGCGTTTTGTCCGCGATCAAGGTTTTCATGGCATCGGCCAGTGCTTTTGCGTCGCCGGCCTTGGCGATGATCGCGTGCACACCATCCTCAACGATTTCCATGGGGCAGGGCAAATCGGAGATCAGCGAGGGCAGGCCTGCCATAAGGGCTTCGATCAGGGCGCCGGGATGACCCTCGTTTTTGTAGATACTGGGGAAAAGGAAGACGTCAAAGTCCGGAAGTTCTTCGAGTAATTGCCGGTGGGGAACTTGACCGTGGAAGGTTACGTGGCTTTTTTGGCGGAGTAAGTCGGTATCCGCATCGTCTTTTTCCAAGTCGCCGTAAAGGTGCACCTCGAACGCTTGGATTGCCGGTTCCTTTTCAAGCAGGTCCAGCGCCCGGCGCAATACGCCCAGGCCCTTTATTTGCGAAGCGCTTGGGCAAATGAAACGAACGGGATTGCCGGTTTTTTCAGACCTTTCGACCACCTGACGGTATGTTCGGTATCCCCAAACTACCGTCATGCGGTTGTGCAGGTTCCGGGGGAATTCCTCGAACCCGTGCCGGGTTTCCACCACGATGCGACTTGCCCTGCCGAGCATCCACAGAATCGGTGAACGCAGAGGTGCGGGGAAGTCGGCCAAGGCCGGGAATGGGTGCCCGCCGAAGAAACGAATGGTTGCCGGTGTGCGCCACATGGAGGCCCACAGCAACATCAGACAGCCGTGGCTGAATCCGAAGTGCGGCGAGTTGAAGATGATCAGCCGATCCACGAAGGGAATGCGCAGCAGACAACCTATGACACCAAGCAGAATGCGCAAGTGGCGAAAGCGTGCCGTTTTCTCGTCATGCCGACGGGGGTGCGGCAGGTCCCGAAAGGTAATCCTGTAATCCAACCCGGTGATGTAGTGATAGAAATTGCTGAAGGAGACGCGTGCACCGCCGTAAGGGGGAGGCAACGGGCCGATGAGAAGGATGTGCGGTCGGGGCATAGTCAGAGTTCCCTATCAAGATTTCATATGTTTCATGGCCAGACTCTCATATTGCTTGAGGAAAACTGAGGGGGCCAGCAACTCTTCGGCGATTTGCCGACTTCGGGCGCCCATGGCCGCTCGTCGGTTCACGTCAAGTTGGGAGAAATCGTACAGGCAGTCGGCCAACTCTTGTGGGTTTTCGGGATCGAACAGGTAGCCGTTTTCTCCCGGACGAACCAGTAGATCGTTATCGCAGATACGGCTCACCAGCGCCGGCCGGCCGCAGGAAAGCGCCTCACAGATGACATTGGACATCCCCTCGTAAAGCGAAGGGAGGCAGATGATCGAGGCGTTCTGGTAAAGCGGCACCACATCGGTGGTCGGTTGATGAACGTAGAACTGGTCTTGGAGACCCGCTTTTTCGATACCGTCGATCAGTTCTAAATACACGCCCGAATTCGGTCCCGGTTTACCGTCCACGAAAAACGGGTTCCCGTACCAATCGACCCTGGCTTGCACCCCGTGCCGGTCGCGCAGCAAGATCAGGGCGCGCACCAACACCATGGGGTTTTTTTCCGGACTTAGGCGACCCAAAACCACCACGTTGGGTACTCCGGGTCGCTCCGGTTTGTCCGGCACCGTGAAGCGATCCAACTCTACACAGTTAACGATCACGTGCATTTTGTTCTTTAACCAGGGTGCTTGTCGGGTAACGAAATCGGCGAGGGTCTGCCCGTTGGTGACGACTGCATCGGCGAGGCGGTGCAGTTGGTAACGGATGCCGTCACCCTTGCGCATGACGCCGGTGGTGCCGGTCAGTTCCGAGGAAATGACGGCGAACTTACGGCGTGGAAAGCCGGCAAGCTCCGCCAGAATACCGGGTGTATGCAGGTAGGCGATGACCGCATCGGGTTTGTGTTTGCGGATGGCTGTCCGAACCTTGATGATGCGAGATAGTTTGCTGCCCGGAGAGATCAGTTTTACCGTGACACCTGCCTGTCTCAGTTCGTCGCCGAAGAAGTCCTGGTCGTAGTAGACGATGACGCGGACCTCGTGGCCTGCTTTTTTCAGGAGGTGGGCGAGTACAACCAGTTGTCGTTGGGCGCCGCCGCTGTCAAGGTGGTCAATTATTAAATCGATGCGCATGTTCTTTTGAACTCCCAGGTTTTCCCCGGTGGATTGCCGGCGGGCCGTGCTAGGTTTGCCGCCAAATGCTTTCCATACCGTCGACGAAGGTGGTTGCCACCCGCTCGCGGGTGAAGGGCGCGGCCGCCTTGTAACCGTTGAGGCAGCGTTGCTTCATCAATTCGGTGTCGCCTGCAATGCGTTCAAGTGCGGCCCGAAGCGCTTCCTCGGAACGTTCGGTGACGATTTCCGCGCAGTCGTGCTCGCGACACCATCTGGCCAGGAAGTAATGTTCCGGACAATGCAGGAGAATGGGACGGCCGGCGGCCAGGTACTCGATGGTTTTGGTGGGAAAGATGGTGGACATCTCATCCGGGTGAATGTGGGTTTCATCGGGCCAGTCCAAAGCCAGGATGAGAAAAGACTGCTGCCGTAAGGCTTCCAGGAGGGCGGGACGTTCGCGATAGAGCGTGAAATGAATGCCGCCGTCGGCGAAACCCATATTCTTTACGGCATCGTGATTCTGGCCGCTGGCGATAACCAGTTCGGTATCGGTCTCGCGCATGACCCTGTAAACGCGGCCCATGGCCTTCATGTTGATCTCGTAGATATGACCGCTCCAGAAGCCCTTGCTGTTAGTGGGTTCCGAGGGCGGTTCCACGGGCACGGTTTCGGGATAGGAATGGACCAGCGGAGTGGGAGAGAGGTTGTACTTGTGTTGGTACAGGTCGGCCATGCCCTGACTCATTACGAAGAAGGGACCCAGGTCCTTCAACAACTTCTTCTGGAAGCGTGCGGCAAACTTGCCGAAGGGTCGGCCGGTAAGCGCCTCGGCTACCGTATCATGCAAGTAGGGAACGAAGGGCACCCTGGCAAGTTTAGCGGCGCGCCGGGCAACCGCCAGATAGAAGACGTTGGGGTAGACCCCGACCACCGCGCCGCATCGGTGCTGTTTGACCAGGCGGGCGACGATGCGTGCGGTACGGCCGATTTGCAGATACATGGCCAGCATGCCGCCGCGGGAACTGGTGTCGGTATAATCTCGCATCAGACGGTAGACGGGATAGGGACTGTCGGGGTCCGTCTCCTCTTGACCGGGTTTGCGGATGGTGGCCACGACCACTTTTTCGGGTGGTAGAGCACCCAGCAGGTTCTTCATGATGACGGTCGATCCGCCGCCCACGGGGGGATACGGATGCATGGCGAACATAATGGGTTTGGACGGAACGGGTACGGCGTCGGCCACGGTGATCTCCAGTAAGGATTCAGCGCGTTTCGCGCTTCATCCAGCTTTCATAGATTTCTTCAAAGATGTTGTCCAGCGAGCGGGTGATATCCCAGTCGGGGTAATCGGCCTTGATGCCGGACAGGTCCGAGATGTAACAGATATGATCGCCCTCGCGCGCTTTTTCAGAATACCGGTACTGCATTTCTTTGCCGCTGAGCGCGCTGATCTTGCTGAAGGCTTCCAGGATGGAGCAGCTGTTGTTGCGACCGCCGCCCAGGTTGTAGACCTTGCCGGAGCCCGGCTTTTCCAGGAACATGTGGATGAAGCGCGCCACGTCGTAGCTGTGGATGTTGTCGCGCACCTGTTTGCCCTTGTAGCCGAAGACCGTGTAGGTGCCGCCGGAAAGGTTGACCTTGATCAGGTAGCTCAGGAAACCGTGCAGCTCTACGCCGGAATGGTTGGGTCCGGTCAGGCAGCCGCCGCGCAGGCAGCAGGTTTTCATGTCGAAGTAGCGGCCGTATTCCTGGACCATGACATCGGCCGCCACCTTGGAGGCGCCGAACAGGGAATGCTTGCTTCGATCGATGCGCATCTGTTCGGTGATACCGTTGTAGTCGGCTTCATCGGCGTATTCCCAACGGGTTTCCAGCTCCTTGAGGGCCAGTTCGTTGGGCGCGTCGCCATAGACCTTGTTGGTGGACATGTGCGCGAAAGGCGCCCCGGGTACGTGGCGACGGGTTGCTTCCAGCAGGTTGAGCGTGCCTACGGCGTTCACGTCGAAGTCGTCGAAGGGTATGGCGGCGGCGCGGTCGTGGCTGGGCTGGGCAGCCGCGTGCACGATCGCATCCGGCTTCAGGGATTCGAAGAAGTCCAGCACGCCCTTGCGGTCGCGAATGTCCAGTTCGTGATGAGTGAAGTTCTTGCAGCCCTGCTCCAGGCGTCCCTGGTTCCAGCGGGTGTCGCCCTGCGGTCCGAAGAAGACCGAGCGCATATTGTTGTCTACACCGTGAATTTCCCAACCCAGGTTGTCGAAATAGGTGACGACCTCGGAGCCGATCAGGCCGTTAGAACCGGTAACCAGTAGTTTCATTGTCTCCCCTCTTTCTCTTTGGAAGGTGTCCCCAGGGCCTCGCACCACAGGTCTGCCATGAACTCCTCGGTTTTACTCATGGACTCGTAGGTGCAGCCGCCGATGTGGGGTGTGATCAATAAGTTGTTCGCCGTTTGCGCGTAACGCACCAAGGGGTGATCCGCCATGCCGCCGCTGTCTTCACCGGCCAGCACGTCCAGCGCGGCGCCGCCCGCTTGGTCCGATTGTAGCCAATGCAGCAGCGCGGTCTCGTCCACCAACTCGCCGCGCGCCGTGTTGATGAAGAAGGAGCCCGGTCTCATCAGCGCAAATTGACGTTCGCCGAAGAAGCCGTGGTTGTCGGGACTGTAATCCACGTGCAGGCTGACAATATCGGCTTGATTCAACAGATCGTCGAGCGGCAGCAGGGTAACGCCGTCCTCGGCCGGGACGTCCCGGCCCGGTTTGTCCGTAGCGATGACCCTAATGCCGAATACCTTCAGGTACCCGGCCACCAATCGTCCCAGCCTGCCGAAGCCCACGATGCCGCAGGTCTTGCCGTCCAGTTCGCGGCCGCGAAAGAGATCGCGGTTCCAGCCGCCCTCGCGGACATGGTTCACCGCGGCGGGCACCCCGCGCATGAGGGCCAGCATCAGGCCCACGGTGTGTTCCGCGGTGGCGCAGACCCGGCGCAGGAATTCGGTGCGGCCCTTCAACGACAGTACCCGGATGCCGCGCGACTCGGCGGCGGCCAGGTCCACGTGATTCAGGCCGGTGGTGGGCGTAACGATAAAACGCAGATTGGGCGCCGCGTCCAAGACTTCCCGGTCGATGCGGTGGCGCAGGCGTATCCACAGCGTGTTCGCCGTGCGCACTGCCGCCGTTAATGACGCCCGATCCGGAAGATCCGCTGAAGTCACCCGGGCTTTTGCCTCCAGCACTGCCAGCGCTTTGGGAGAGAACCGTTCGTTTTCGCTGATCAAGAGGTGGTGCTGTCCGCCGGAGGTCACGACCGCCCTCCGCTCGTGGAGAATTCAATACGCCAGTTTCTTTTCATAGGACAGCTTCCAGGTGGCCAGGATGTCGGCAATGCGCTCGCCCGCATGCCCGTCGCCGTAGATGGGTTCGGACTTGGGGCGCGGCGAAGCCAGCATGGTTTCGATAGCCGCACGGATGGCGGCGCGGTCGTGGGGCACATCGGTCACATTAGGTCCGCGCTGACGGCCCGATTGGCGCGACCCGATGTTGATGGTGGGCACGCCCAGGAAGGCGCATTCGCGAATACCCACGCTGCTGTTACCCACGATACCGCGACTGTTGATGAGCAGGCGCAGGAAATCCGCCGAGGCCATGTTCTTGAAGAAGTGCAGGTTGGGCGGATCGTGGTGCTCGCGGAAGGCGCGAATGCCGCCGGAGGTGCCGTCGGAGCCGGCGTCCACGTTGGGCCAGAACCACAGGGTGGGAAAACCGGTGTCGGTGACGGCTTGCAGGGTCTCGGTGATCTGCATGCGGGCCAGTTCGTACTCCGTGGTGACCGGGTGCTGCATGACGACGATGTAACCGTTGGAAAGGTCCATGGTCCAACCCACGCCGCCGTACTTCTCATAGGGTTGGAAGTCCAGGTCGGGCTGCTTGCAAACCTCGGCGGCGATGTCGATGGAGGGGCAGCCGGTCACCGAAACGTTTTCGGCCAGTTCGCCCATGCGAATGACATTTTCGGCCGCCAGTCGGTTGGCCACCAGGTGTAGGTCGGACAGCTTGGTGACCGCGTGGCGCACCTTCTCGTCGATGGACCCGGTAACCTCGCCGCCCTGGATGTGGACCACGGGGATATTCATATACGCGCCGGCGACCGCCGTAGCCAGGGTCTCGTAGCGGTCGGCAATGGTGACCACCATGTCGGGCTGCAGGTTGTAGAACACGGTAGACAGTTCCATCAGGCCCAGGCCGGTAGTCTTGGCCATGTTGGTGGGGCTCTCGCCTTCCAACACATTGTGAACACGGGCGGTGATGTTGAAGCCGTCGCGTTCGATGTAATTCACCGCGGTGCCGTAGCGGTCCAACAGGGCCGAAGCGGCCACCACCAGTTGTAGCTTCAGGTCGGGATGGGCCTGAATCGCGGTCAAGGCGGTTTTGATGCGGCTGTAACTGGGCCGCGCGGTGATAACCACGCAGACTTTGCGTTTCATGCACCCTCCAAATCTTCGAAACGCAAAAAGGCATCGCGCTCCAGGTCTCGTAGCAGAGTGCGACCCACCAACTCGTCGAAGCGGTTCTCGGGAATGCCGGTTCCGGGTTTCTTGATGGTCAGATGTTCCGCGCTCAGCACGGTGCCGGCTTTCAAATCGGTTTTGGCGACCACGCTACGGGTGAACAATTGCCGCAGGTTCTCCAGGTCGCCGGCCATGCCGTCTTTTTCGACCGGATGAGCCAGCATGGTTTCGCAGAAGCGCAAGCCCTGCACCAGTTGTTTCAATTCAGCCGTGGTGATGGAGGCGACCACGTCGGGCCCGAACATCTCGCGGCTCATGGTGACGTGAATCTCCAACATGCGCGCGCCCTGAATCAGCGCCGCAATGCCGGGCCAGATGGTGCCGGAATGATCGGACAAACCCACGGGGCAGTTGTAGCGACTCGCCAGCTGCGGGATGACATTCAGCCCTACCTTTTCGGGCGGGCAGGGGTAGGCGCTGGTGCACTGGAAAACGCCGAAGGGATTGCCGTGCTCGCGGATGATCTCCACGGCGGCGTCCAGTTCGGAGAGTTTGCTCATACCCGATGACAGCAGCACGGGCTTACCCGTAGCCAGAATGCGGCGCAACATGCGGTGATTGGTAACCTCGCCCGAGGCAATCTTCCAAACGGCCATGTCCAGACCGGCCAACAGTTCCACGGCTTCCAACGAGAAGGGCGAGCTGAGGAAGATAAGACCGCGCTCAGTAGCGTGTTCAGCCAGGCCGGCCCATTGTGTCGGCGTGAACTCCATGCGCTTCCAGTAATCGTAGCGGGTGGCGTCCTGTTTGCTGAACTTGATGCGGAAGGGTTCGGAGGGCGTGGATTCCGCGGCGGCGATATGGGTCTGAAACTTGATCGCATCGGCGCCCGCGTCGGCCACGGCGTCGATATAGGCGTGGGCGGTGCCCAGACTTCCGTCGTGAGCCTGGGCGATCTCGCCGATCACCAGGCAACGGTTTTCATCGAATATAAATGGTTTCATTAAGAGCTCCCGAAATGCTTACCGGCACGATTGACCCACTTATGAGGCTCCGCCCTTTGATCACTCTCGCTGACCGCATTCCATTTCATAAAATCGAGGCTCCGACAAGCTCGCACGGGCGCTTGAAGATTTCCAAATTCCCGGCATTATAAACACGCCGTGCGGGGGAATGCAAGTAGCGTCAACAGCTCCGAGAAGACTCGGCAAAATCGCCGCCCGATCTCGATAGAACGATGTTCTCTTTCGGCGGAAAGCGCTTCCCCATATTCGCGACAGCCTCTTGAATCCGCAAACGGAACGGCCGGGAACCAAAATTTTGGATTCAATACGGTCTATTGAATGGAGTACGGCTGATTGGATTCCTTCAAGTCATCGCCAACGTATGCCATTGCTGGATTCCACGAGGCCGGCCCGCAATTTGCTCCTACCTAAAGCCAGGAAGGTCTTCTCCTGCGATTGTCGGCAATCGGTTTTCCAGTATCCATCATCGCTCAAATCTAAGGAGAGTATTATGTTATGTCGCTCATTGTCGATCCTATGCCCGCTCGTCCTGGCCCTTGGGTTTTTCCTGTCCGCCTCACAAACGGAAACCGGCGCGCTCACCGGAACCGTGAAGGCTGAGGACGGCATGGAGCTACCCGGTGTTACCATATCCCTGGTCGGTAAGAAACTCTTCGGCCGGCGCTCCACGATCACTGATGAAAACGGCCGATACCTTTTCAAGAACCTGCCCGCGGGTCCCTATCGGGTTACCTTCGCGATGCCGGGTTTAAAGACAGTCAAAGTATCGACCCGCATCGAGGCGGGTAAAACCACTCGGCTGGATGCGACTCTGGAGCCTTCTTTGACTCAGGAAATCATCGTGGTCTCCAGTAATGAACCCCTTGTCGATGTCAGCTCTGCTCCGAATTCGGCGTACTCCGGTGGGGAGCGCTACGCACGTATCAAAGACAACGGTTTCGTTTCGGTGAAGGACGACCCGCTGTCCACTTTTTCCATCGATGTGGATACCGCCGCCTACGCCAATGTACGCCGTTTCTTGACTCAGGGGGTATTGCCGCCGCCGGACGCCGTCCGTCTGGAAGAAATGGTCAACTACTTCACCTATGACGACCCGGAACCCGAGTATGAACGACCGTTCGCGGTGACCACCCAGGTAGGCAACGCGCCCTGGAACCCCGATCACCGCTTGTTGCGGGTAGGCCTCAAGGCTCGTTCCATCGATCCCGCCGGCCGCCCGGCCTGTAACCTGGTGTTTCTGATCGATGTCTCCGGCTCCATGCAATCGGCCCATAAACTGCCGCTGTTGAAAGACGCACTCGGCCTGTTGGCAGCCAATTTGGACGAACGCGACAAGGTTTCCGTGGTTGTCTATGCCTCTGATCAGGGGGTGGCGTTACCACCGACCAGCGGCGCCGATCAGCAGGCGATTCTGGACGCACTGGAGCAATTGCGGGCCGGCGGCGGCACCAACGGCGAGAAAGGCATCCAGGCCGCCTATCGACTGGCTGCCGAGCAGTTCATAACGGACGGGGTCAACCGGGTCATCCTGGCCACGGACGGCGATTTCAACCTGGGTGTTCATAGCCACGACGCCCTGGTGAAACTGGCTGAAGACAAAGCTAAAACCGGCATAGAATTGACCGTGTTGGGATTCGGCATGGGTAATCTCAACGACAAAACCCTGGAGCGGTTGGCCGTGGGTAACGGCAATTACGCCTATATCGACACCCTGGCCGAGGCTGAAAAGGTTCTGGTCGAAGAGGTCGGCGGCACCTTGGTTATCGTGGCGCGCGACGTTAAGATGCAGTTGGAGTTCAACCCGGCCGAAGTTGCCGAATGGCGCCTGCTGGGTTACGAGAACCGCCTGCTGAAGCACACCGAATTCAACGATGACTCGGTGGACGCCGGGGACATGGGCGCCGGTCATTCCATCACGGCCCTTTACGAACTGGTTCCGCCGGGAATCTCCAAAAAAGCCGCCAAGGTGGGACCGCTGAAATACCAAAGGCGGGCACTCAACCGCAAGTCGAACGGGGGTGAATTGTTGACCGTAAAACTGTATTACAAGCCGCCCAAGACACGTTTCAGCAGACGCATGGAAATCCCCGTTCGCGACACCGGCCGGGTCCTGGCCGACTGTAGTGACGACCTGCGCTTTTCGGCGGCAGTTGCGGCCTTTGCCCTTAAGCTACGCGATGCGCCGGGCGGCAAGGCCGTCACCTGGCGACAGATCGAGGATCTGGCTGAAGGCGCGACCGACTTCGATCCCAACGGGTACCGCAATCAGTTCCTGGAACTGGTGGGCAAAGCAGCCGCTCTTTCGTCCGCGTCGGAGAAATTGCACTGAGTCCCTTTACCCGGTAACGCTTCGGCGTTGCCGGGTATTTTCAATCGTAGTGGGCAATTTCGATCAGGTTGAGATCGGGGTCGCGGATGTAGATGGACGTAATGGTGCCCACCGCCCCGGTTCGCTTTAGAGGACCGTCGATGATTTCCACACTACAATCAGCCAGGTGTTGTTGAATCTCTTCGATCTCGGCATCGGTTTTGAAACAAAGGTCGGCGGAACCGGGCACCGTACGAAAGGCGTGGGGCTCGTATTCATTACCGTATTCGTGCAGATTGATCTTCTGGTTGCCGAAGCGCAGAGCTTTTCGTTCGTCGTCGTAAGTGATTTCAGTCAAGCCCAATACACGCGTATAGAAATCACAGGTCTGGCGAATGTCCAATACGGTCAATACCAGATGATCCAGTCTATCGATATTAAAAGTCACAGATTACCCCACGGCCCGGCTTAAGCGGGCATTACCAAAATAACCGATTTACTCAAAAAAATCCAGGATGGGGACTCAGAATCCAGGAATGCGTGTTTTCAGTCGGAGGATGATCGACCGAAAGATCCCGCCTTTTCGGTATTTTATTTACACGATATCGATTACTTGAAGAATTCGGCGTGTAGTTTGCCGTCCGGTGCCTCCATTTCCAAACCCAGAAGGTGGGCGGCCATGGGGGCAATATCCTCCAGGCCGATGCGCTTAACCCTGATTCCTTCCTTGAAACCGCTGCCGTAACCGATAAACCCGGTGTAGATCTGATCGAAATCGGGGACGTAACCGTGCTGGCCGCCTTTTGTGGAATAGAGGTCGTCACCCGTGGTGTTGCCGGAAAAATTGACGCCCGGCGCGGGGCTCAGCGCAAGCGGTACGTCCGGCGCGCCCATGGCGGCCAATTCGTCGGCTTCCAACACGCGAAACAGTTTTTTACGGTCGGCGGGCAGGTCTTCCAGCAGTTTCCGAACCTTTGCTACCGTGGCCGTGTCGCCCGGGTCCTTCAGGATAAGAAATGCCGAGGCGCCTGTTTTATGCCAGTTTGCCTTCCAGTCGCCGCGATCCTTTTCGGCTCCCCGCAAACCGGCTTTTACCAGCCAGACATTGGGGGCCAACATTTTGTCGATGTTTACGAAACCATGATCACCGGTGACGATGATTGCGCTGCGTTCCTCGATGCCGGCGGCTTTCAGGCTTTCGCGGATCAGGCCGATCGCTACGTCGGCATTGGCCACGGCGCGCCGCACGTCGGGTCCCTCGCGGCCCTGCTCATGTTGGGCAAAATCGGTGCGCACCAGGTGAAGCGTCATCAGATGGGGTTTGTAGGTGCGTATCAGGTAGGACGCGGCCAGGCCCAGGCGAATGTCTCGCATCAGCGACCAGGTGTTGAAGGTATCGTTATTCAATCTGCCCAGGGCCTCGCGTTCCAACTCGGCGGCAAAACCCTTGGGCTGGATATGGTTACGGACCAGGTCGAACAGATCGGAATCGTCCAACGGCCAGTATTCCGGGAGGTTGTAGTCGACCGGCGCCTTGACGCTGACCGGCCAGGAGAGACTGGCGGTGACCATGTTTTTATCCTCGGCGGCATGCCATAGGGTTCTGGTTTTAATAGCAGACGCATACCAGTACCAGGCGCCGGTCTGCCCGCCTTCCTCGAACGGCGAATTGTATAGGATGCCGTGCCGCCTGGGTTTGGCGCCGGTAATCATGGTGGTATGCGAGGGATAGGTCACGCTGGGAAAAACCCCGCGCACGCCGTCAGCGCTCACGCCCCCGGCGGCCATCTGTTGCAGGTTGGGCGCGGGCCAGCCGGAATCACGATAGAAATCGGGCCGAAAGCCGTCAACGGAAATGAGGATCAGGTGATCGGCCTTGGGCGGCTCGCCGGCAAAACCGGTGAAAGCAAAGAAGAGGCTCCATAAAACGCGAGTCATAACACGCTCCTAAACAAATTCACCCTATTATGACCCGGAGCCCGGCTTCGGGAACATGGTGAAATGATGATTCGCCCGGGATCACAATGACGGGATTGCGGTGTTCATCATGAAAAGCCGTCAAGCGGTTGTAGAGCATGCCCATGTCCGGGGCCGCTTTTTGCAACTTCTCAATAAGCTCGGACAGGGTAATGGAAAAGTGCGAGATATTGAACCACCAGGCGGCCGGGGCGACGGCAAATTTTCCGCCGGTTTTTGAAGGGCGGCCCGGGCACCGGGTACTTCGCGAGAGAATTTTGATAGGCGGCCGGGGCGACGGCAAATTTTCCGCCGGTTTTTGAGGGGCGGCCCGGGCACCGGGTACTTTGCGAGAGACTTTTGATAGGCGGCCGGGGCGACGGCAAATTTTCCGCCGGTTTTTGCAGGGCGGCCCGGGCACCGGGTACTTCGCG
>JAAUYB010119565.1_pt1 | contig 29401 bp, 34 predicted proteins | sample 7278071 | NCBI WGS metagenome assembly JAAUYB01 (sample SAMN14350121, study PRJNA611818) | marine sediment metagenome | isolation source: surface marine sediment (1.8m) | place: French Polynesia: Moorea | collected 2018-08 | reverse complement strand
GTGTTCGGCCAGCCACTCGACGAAGGGCAGGCCCAGGGCCGTGTCCTCGGGCAGATCGATGATCCCCTCGTGGTTGTCCGACAGCATCATCTCGCGTTCGCTGCAGAGCATCCCGTTCGACGCCTCGCCGCGGATCACGCCGGGTTTCAGATCGACCCCGGTGCCCGGGATATGGGTGCCGGTGGGCGCGAAGACCCCGACCATGCCAGTCCGCGCGTTCGGCGCGCCGCAGACCACCTGAACCTCTTCCGTCGGCCCCCCCGGCCCCTCGGGCCAGGTCTCGACCCGGCAGAGCCGCAGCCGGTCGGCGTTCGGGTGCAGCCTGGCCTCGATCACCCGCGCGGTGCGGAACGCGCCCAGGGCGGCGGCCGGGTCGACCACCTCTTCGACCTCGAGCCCCAGGTCGGTCAGCGTCTCGGCGATCTCGTCCACCGACGCCTCGGTGTCGAGGTGGTCGTTCAGCCAGGAAAGCGTGAATTTCATCGCGATTGCCCTTTGGATCGTCGGCGCGTGACCTAACGCAGCGCCAGAGGGAAGAAAAGCCCGGCCACGCAGCCGGTTTGGCTTGGGTGATCGACTGGCCGCGGCGGAGCGATTGGGCCGAAATCGCGCACAATCGCCGCTTTTCCTCAAAATTGTCTCAAAATGACCCTGTTGCGCGGCGATGAGGTGGTCCCAAACAGGCAAGGAGCAGTGCCATGACCCTCAACGGTCCCACCCTGATCGCCCTGTCGGCGGTCTGCATCACCGCCGCGAGCCTCATGGGCCAGGTGAACAAGCGCCAGACCATGTCGGCCGGTCTCACCGAGACCATCGCCGCCCGCGACTGCATGGACGACGGCCTGGTGACGCCTGCCGGCCGCATCGGCTGCATCACCCCGGTGATCTTTCCGTTCACCGAGTGAGGCGTCTAGGGCATCAGCCGCGCCCGCATACGCAATAGGGCGGCTTCAAGAACCGGGAATTCGGCCGCAATCGCGCGGAACAGGATCGAGATTTCGACACCGTCGTGGTCGTGCCGCAGGACGTTCCAGATCCCTGCGATCCACCGCCAGTCGATCTGAGGTTCGGTCGCCTTGGCGTTATCGGACACATGCCGTGACGCCTCCGAGATGATCTCATACCCGCGCTCGATTGCCCTCGCGCGGGTCCAGTCGGCGAACACAGTCGCCATCTCTTCGCTACCGACCGTCGCGCGAACACCCGCTATTGCGTCCAGCATGTGGCCAATCCGAATGTCGTCGCGTTCGGCTTGAGAGACCATCAGAACACTCCCTCGGCACTGGCCTCGATCCGGTCCTTCAGTCTTGGGTGCAGGCAAGATCGCTCGATGAAATCCACCTCGAAGGGCAACAGTTCGTCAGCCAGGATCTTAAGCCCGGAATAGTCGAAGATGTTGAAGTGCGGGATGTCCTGATCGAACATCAGATCGACGTCAGAACCCGGCTCTGCGTCGCCCGCATCACCGATCCGAACAGATAGACATGCCGCACCCCCGCCGCCTCGAATTCGGCGCGGTGTTTCAGGATTTCACGAATGGCGGTGGCTTTGTCCATGGTCCTAGGATGGGCAAATCGCGCCGTTCGATCAAGGGTCGCTGGCGAGCGCCAGCGCGCGAGCGGGACGTGCCCGCTACCGACTAAGCCCGCCCTGCAGCGAGGGCACGTCCAGCGCCGAGAAGCCGTAGTGGCGCAGCCACCTGAGATCGCTGTCGAAGAAAGCGCGGAGATCCGGCATGCCGTATTTCAGCATCGCGATGCGGTCGATGCCCATGCCGAAGGCGAAGCCCTGCCAGGCGTCAGGGTCGATGTGGCCGGCCTGCAGGACGCGCGGATGCACCATGCCCGAGCCGAGGATCTCCATCCAGTCGTCGCCTTCGCCGACCTTGAGCTGGCCGCCCTCCCACGAACAGCGCAGGTCGACCTCTGCCGAGGGCTCGGTGAACGGGAAGTGCGAAGCGCGGAAGCGCAACTCGACCCGGTCGACCTCGAAGAACGCGCGGCAGAACTCCTCGAGCACCCATTTGAGGTTCGCCATCGACAGGTCGCGGTCGATCGCCAGGCCCTCGACCTGGTGGAACATCGGCGTGTGGGTCTGGTCGTAGTCGGCCCGGTAAACGCGGCCCGGGCAGATCACGCGCAAGGGCGCGCCGGCCAGCTCCATCGCGCGGATCTGCACCGGCGAGGTGTGGGTGCGCAGCACGTGCGGCGGACGGTTGTCGCCTTCGGCACGAGCCATATAGAAGGTGTCCATCTCGGTGCGCGTGGGATGCTCGGCGGGGATGTTGAGCGCATCGAAATTGTGCCAGTCGCTTTCGACCTGCGGGCCCTCTGCCACCGCAAAGCCCATATCGGCGAAGATCGCAACGACCTCGTCGGTCACCTGGCTGACCGGATGCACCGTGCCCGCCGGGCGACGCCGCGCCGGAAGTGTCACGTCAAGCCACTCGGTCCGCAACCGTTCGTCGAGCACGGCATCGGCAAGGGCCGCCTTCTTCGCCGTCAAAGCGGCGTTGATCTCGTCCTTCAGCGCGTTCAGCTTCGGCCCCGCCACCTGGCGTTCCTCGGGCGTCATCTTGCCCAGCTCGCGCATCTTCAGGCTGACCTCGCCCTTCTTGCCAACGGCCTGGACCCGCAACGCCTCCAGCGCCGCCTCGTCGGCCGCCGCGCCGATCGCGCCCAGATACTTCTCTCTCAAATCGTCCATCGCGGACCCCATGCCTAAGCCGACGCCGTGCTACCCAGTGGCCCTTGCGAATGCAAGCGACGCCGGCCGCATGCGCACGGCACAGACGGCGTACCGAACTCGGCCCGGTATCAGGCGGTGGCGACCGGCGCTCTGGCGCATTCGGGCGCGCCCGACCTTCTGCGGGTGCCTGAGCCGGGCTTTGGCTTAGGTCGCGTTCTGGGGTGAGAGGAGCGGCCTGTGACGGAGCCGTTCTTACTGTCGAACGACATCCGCCCCGGCACTGGGTCTCCAACGGTTGTTCGAACCAATGGCGGAGCCGATGACGACACCGGCCGTGCGGGCTGAGTTGATCAAACTCAAAAATCAGACGCCCACAGGGCCGTTGACAATCGTCGGCGGACTAACGCCTGACAGCAGATTGTAGCCACTGTATCGATCGGATGGCCGACAGTCGCAGTGAATGCGCCGTCGCGCGCCCAGCACTGGGCGACCCTGCCGCCGCGCGGGCCAACAAAACACAAACCGCCGCGGCTGTAACCGGCCGCGGCGGGGTAAGTTGTACTGACGGCGCGGTCTAAGCGAGCGCAGCTTTGGCTTTGTCGACGATGGCACCGAAGGCGCCGGGCTCGTTGACGGCGAGGTCGGCGAGCACTTTGCGGTCGACCTCGATCCCGGCCTTCGCCAGCCCGTTGATGAAGCGCGAGTAGGTCAGGCCCTCGTCATGGGCGCGGACCGCGGCGTTGATGCGCTGGATCCAAAGCGCGCGGAAGTTGCGCTTGCGCGCTTTGCGGTCGCGGGTGGCGTATTGGTTGGCCTTGTCGACCGCCTGCGTGGCGGTCTTGAAGTTTGTCGAACGGCGGCCGTAATAGCCTTTCGCCGCATTGATGATCTTCTTGTGGCGGGCATGGGTGACGGTTCCACCGGTGGTACGGGGCATATCAAATCCTCCTTAGCGCGCGTAGGGCATGAAGCCCTTGACGATCTTTTCGTCCGGGGCACTGAGCGTGGTGGTGCCACGCGCGTTGCGGATGAACTTGTTGGTGCGCTTGATCATGCCGTGCCGCTTGCCGGCCTGCGCCACCTTCACACGGCCCGAGGCCGTCACCTTGAAGCGCTTCTTCGCGCTCGACTTGGTCTTCATCTTGGGCATTTCCGTCTCCTGTCTCGGGGTCGGTCAGCGCGCGAACTCGGCATGCCGCTTGGGCCGGCCACGCGTCGGTCAGAGCGCGCCGTATACGGTGGGTGCAGGCATCTGGCAAGACCGGAAATTCAGCGCAGGAAATGCGCCACGACGCGCACGAAGGCCTCCGGCACTTCCTCCAGCGAGTAACCACCGGGCCGCTGGGTGTAGGCGAGCACCACCAGCGAGCCGCCGATCATGATCGCGATGGCCGCCGCCCTGGGCGAGCGCCGGTCGGCGATCGCGCCCATGATCGAGGGGATCGCGAAGCCCGCAATCACCAACCCAACCACCAACAACAGATCCTGGGTGACCATGGGTCACTCTCTATTCCGGCTCGGCCCGGTAAATCAACCTCTCGTCGCAGGGCGCCACACGCAGAATGTTGGTGGTGCCGGGTTCGTTGAACGGCACTCCGGCGGTCACCACGATAAAGTCTTTCTTGGTCGCAAAGCCTTCGGTCGTCGCGGCATGCACCGCGCGCACCACGGCCTGCTTGAAGCGGCCCATTTCGTCGGTCTTCACGCAATGTGCGCCCCAAGTCAGGCTTAGTTGGCGTGCGGTGGAGGTCAGGGCGGCCAGCGCGATGATCGGAACCCGCGGGCGTTCGCGCGCCACCAGTTTCGTGGTGGTGCCCGACTGAGTGAAACATGCGATCGCCTTGATATCCGCAGTCTCGGCGATTTCGCGTGCGGCCGAGACGATACCATCGGCCACGCTGCGCTTCGCCGCGCCCCGCGAGGCCTCGATCACGTTACGGTAGGTCGGGTCGCCTTCCACCTCGACGGCCACGTTGTGCATCGTCGAGACAGCCTCGAGCGGATAGCTGCCCGCCGCCGACTCCGCCGACAGCATCACGGCGTCGGCGCCCTCGTAAATCGCAGTGGCCACGTCCGAGACTTCGGCCCTGGTCGGCATCGGCGAGGAAATCATGCTTTCCAGCATCTGAGTGGCCACGATCACTGGCTTCGCTGCCGCACGGCATTTGCGGATCAGCCGCTTTTGGATCGGCGGCACGTTCTGTACTGGCAGTTCCACTCCCAGATCGCCGCGCGCCACCATGACCCCGTCTGATGCCGCAAGGATGTCGTCGAAGACCCGCACCGCCGCAGGTTTCTCGACCTTGGTGAGGATCGCCGCGCGCCCCCGCACCAGCGCCCGCGCTTCTTCGATATCGGCCGGACGTTGCACGAAGGACAGCGCCATCCAGTCGACGCCCTCTTCGCAGGCGAATTCTAGGTCTGCACGGTCCTTGTCGGTTAGCGCCGCGAGGGGCAGCACCACATCGGGGACATTGACGCCCTTGCGGTCGGAGATCGTGCCGCCCGCGACCACAGTGCAATCGGCATAATCGGTGCCGCAATCGCCCACCCGCAGCCGGATCTTGCCATCGTTGACAAGCAGAGTTGCCCCAGGCTCCAACGCGTCAAAGATCTCGTGATGCGGCAGGCAGACCCGCGTCCCGTCGCCGGGCTCGGGGTCGAGGTCGAACCGGAACGGCTGGCCATCCGTCAGCACCTCTTCACCCTCTGCAAAGGTTCCGCAGCGCAACTTCGGGCCCTGCAAATCGGCGAGGATCGCAATCGGCCGCCCGGTGTCAGCCTCGACCTGCCGGATGATCTTGTGCTGCGCGCGAAAATGCTCGTGCCCGCCATGGCTCATGTTCAGCCGGAACACATCCGCTCCGGCCTCGAACAGGGCACGGATCATTTCATAGTCGTTGCTTGCCGGGCCCAGCGTGGCGACGATCTTGACGTTGCGAAGGCGTCTCATCGCTCCCCTCGTTTCCTTTCTGCGTCATGATGTCGGTGGGCCGCCGTCTCTATGGACGAATTCCCCCCATGTGACAACTGGCGCATTGGCCAATCACCGCTTATGCAGGCATGACGATGAAAGACGACATCCGCATGACCTACCGCGCGTTCGATATCATCGGCGAGGATCGCCCGGGCCGTTGGCTGGTGACCTGCGATCACGCCACGAACGCGGTGCCGCCAATGGTCTGCGACGGCGATCTGGGTCTGCCCGCGCGCGACATGGGCCGCCACATCGCCTATGATGTAGGTGCCGCCGGAGTAGCGCGGAGGTTGTCCGACTTGCTGGATGCGCCGGCGATCTTTTCGACCTTCTCGCGGCTGGTGATCGACCCCAACCGCGGTGAGGACGATCCGACGCTATTGATGCAGCTTTATGACGGCACGGTGATCGAGGGGAACCGCCGCGTCGATGCGGCCGAGCGCGAGCGGCGGCTCAACCTGTTCTACCGCCCCTACCACACCGAGGTTGCCCGGCTAGCGGTCATGAAGGATCCGATCGACGCGGTCTATCTGGCGATCCACAGCTTCACGCCGCGGCTCAACGGGCGTACGCCGCGTCCCTGGCAGGTCGGCGTTCTCTACGGCTACGACGCGCGGTTCGGCAAGGCGCTGATCGACCGGCTGAACGAGGAACCCGACCTGATCGTCGGCGACAACGAACCCTATTCGGGGTCGCTGTCGGGCGACAGCGTGGACCGTCATGCCCTGCACCACGGGCGGCTCAACGCGCTGATCGAGCTGCGCCACGATCTGATCGAGACCGAAGAGCAACAGACCGCCTGGGCCGACCGTCTGGCCCCGATCCTTGAACAGGCGCTCGCCCGGACCCAGGTCTAGGCGCGACGAAAGGAGTGAGAGCAATGGACGACCGCACCCGCATCGAGCTCGAAGCCGCCGCTTTCCGCCGGCTGCGCGAGCATCTGATGGAACAGCGCACCGACGTGCAGAACATCGACATGATGAACCTGGCCGGGTTCTGCCGCAACTGCCTCAGCCGCTGGTACCAGGAGGCCGCCAACGAGCGCGGCATCGAGATGTCGAAGGACGAGGGCCGCGAGGCGTTCTACGGCATGCCCTACGCCGACTGGCGCGACACGTTCCAGACCGAGGCCAGCGCAGAACAAAAGGCTGCCTTCGAGGTGGCGTTCCGCGAGAATGTGGGCGACGGTCAGAGCTAGTCTGTTCCACAAGACGTGATTTGCCCGGCCATCGGTTGTCGGCTAATCTTGATGCCGCATAAAGCGGAGTCCATCATGAAGCCCTTGATCCTGGCCGCAGCCGTGGCGTTGTCCGCGACGGCGACCATGGGCTCTGCCGCGCCCAACGCTCAACTGGTCGCGAGCGTCGAAATCGGGCTGCATCGCTACGGGCTAAGCGCCGACGTTTCGCAATTCGCAACGCCCACCGTCGCCGCGCTGCACCTCGCGCTGTCGCAGCCCGAAGGCTACATCAAGACCCGCCGCAGGCTGAAGTCGATCCTGCGCAACGCCAAATTCAAGTGAAGCGAGGTCTCATGTTTCGTCCCATCCTCATCGCCGGCGTGATCGCGTTCGGCGCATTGTCGAACGTCGAGGCACGGACGTCGTCCGACCAATTGTTGCTGAATGTCAGCCGCGAGCTCCCGCGGTATGTGCAAGGGGTCGATCCGCGCGATCTGCGCCGTAGCCAGCTGGCGGCGATCTATTCGATCATCCATGGCCGCGCCTCCGAGTCCGAAAAGCGATCGCTGATCCGCGGCGTCATCGGCGGCCGCTTCTCGATCCGTGGCCTGCTTTTCCAATAGTCCGACCAAGCGGATCGCCGCCAACGCGCCCGCGCCGTTAACCACCGTTTAACCAAAGCTAACGTAATTTGGAGCCAGGTTTTCGACCGGGGATGGACTCCATGTGCGTGCGGTTTCTGAGGACGGGTGAACCTTGCGACCAGGTCGCCGATAGCGGCGGCGAGGACTGGCGCTGCTCGGGCCTTCACCCGGCGCATCAAGATGGTCGACGGGCCCTCTGGTCGCAAGTTCGAGCGGGCGATGATGTGTCCGCCGAGCGGTCTAGGCGTCACCCGGCCTTGGCCGACGCGGTACAGGCGGCGGCGTGACGCTGGCGCCCGATTCCTCCGCAAGCGCACCCTCTGTCTTGGGCGACGGCTTGCGCGTGCAGCTTCGGCGGTGGCTTCGATGGCCTGGGACACTGGCGGGGCTTGGCCTGGCGACCAGGATGCAATTGATGGTCGCGGTGGCCATCGTCGCGGGCGCCTGGGCCACCGCCCATTACGCGGTGCAGTGGGACCGCAGCCACCGCCTGACCCAAAGCGCGGCGCGCGCCACGGAACTCGTGGGCTTTTTCGAAAGCGACACTCTGAAAATCATCGGCTATTCGGACATTTATCTGAAAGCGGCCCGGCGGGTGTACCAGGACACCGGGTCGATCGAAGCCGTCGCCGACTTCATGGTACAGGTGCCGCGGGACACAAACATCCTGTCGCACATCACGATCATTGACCCGTCGGGCGTCCCGGTCTTCATCTCGGGCCACGAAGTTCGCGCCGGCACCACAGCAGCCGACCGGCCCTATTTCCAGTTTCAACGCCGGACGCCTGGCGATGAGATCTACCTGTCGCAGCCGCATCGCGGCCGCAATACTGGGCGGCTGACGATGCGATTGGTGCGGCGCATCGAGACCGCCGACGGCGGCTTTGGGGGTGTGATCTTCGCCGCCATCGATATCGCCCATTTCACCCAGTTTTTCTCTGCGCTCGAACTTGGCGGAAAAAGCTCGGCCACCCTGGTCGGGCTCGACCGGAAGATCCGTGCGCGGTCCAGTTACGGCCGCTACCTCCCCGGCCAGGATATCAGCGGATCGGTGCTCTGGCAGGAATTGGAGACGGCGCGCGAGGGGCTCTACAACCAGACCAGCGGAGTCGACGGTATCAACCGGTATTACGCCTACAAGCAGCTGGCGTCCTACCCCTTGCTGGTTGTGATCGGCATTGCCAACGACGACATATTGAAGGGTGCGCTGTATTTCGCCTTGTCGGCCTATACTATCGCCACGCTGGTAACCCTGGTCATCGTCCTTCTCACCAGTTCGGTGCTGCGAGACGGCGCAATGCTGCGTAAGTTGCGACAGGAAATCCTGGACCGGCGGCGGGCAGAGGCCGAAGCGTTGCGCGCCACCGAGGTCAAGTCAGCGTTCCTGGCCACGATGAGCCATGAGGTTCGCACTCCGATCAACGCGATCATGGGATTGTTTGAGTTGATCGAACAAGCCGAAGTGCCCGATCGGCAGAAGACCCAGGCACGGGCGGGTCGAAGCGCAGCCGGTGAATTGCTGACACAGCTCAGCAACGTGCTTGACGCATCGCGGCTGGAAGCGAATTCGATGACGCTCACACCGCGCCCCGAACCGATCGCGCCGATCTTGCAGGATTGGCGGCAGTTGCTCGAGGCCGCAATCGCCCGGTCCGGTAAACCTATCGAGGCCCGTTCCGATTTGGCTGAGGGCGTGCCCGAAATCGCCGTACTTGACCGCAGGCGGGTCGATCAGGTGTTCATCAACCTGATCGACAACGCGGTCAAATTCACCGCGTCCGGCACCATCGCAGTCACGATCGACACCGTGCCCGGTGCCGAAACCGACGATCTGCGGATCATGGTATCGGACACCGGCATCGGCATTCCGCAGCATGACCAGGATCGGATTTTTGGGCGGTTCGTGCAGCTCGATCGTGCAATCACACGCACCGCCGGCGGCGCGGGACTTGGCCTGTCCATCTGTCGCGAATTGGCCGCTCTGATGCGGGGTAAGATCGAGGTTGCTAGCAAGCCCGGCCAGGGGGCAGCCTTCGCCCTGATGCTACCCATTCAAACGCCCGCCCCTTCACCAGTTCAGAGGAACGATCATGCCGCAGCCTAGGGTCCTCATCGTGGAAGACGACAACATCAGCCGGTACATGCTGACCGAGATGTGCGACAAGCTCGGCTACGCTTTCGAGACGGCGGAAACCGGCGTAATTTGCATCGAAAAGCTGCAGCACGAGCCCGAGCGGTTCGGCGCGATCCTGATGGATCTGCATATGCCACAGCTCTCGGGCCTCGACGCGGTCGCGGAAATTCGCGGCGCGGGCGTCGACCCGCTGAATGGAATGCCGATCATCGCAATCACAGCCGACGAATCTTGGCACGACCGCGCCGACTGCGAGGCGGCCGGCTTCGATAACGTTCTGGCCAAGCCGATCTCGCTTGCTAACCTACAACGGGTGCTGGGTCGGGTCACCTGAACTGCGGATCAAGCGACGACCTGCCGCCAAAACTGACGGTGATCGAGAATTTCGACCCGTCCAAAGACTTGTTTCGGATCGAAATCCCTGGGCTGGGCCCGAGGTTGCCGTCGACTGAGCTTGCTTTGTCCGGCGACGACACCGCGACGAACTTTACCGCGAACGGCAGGACCTACGCGACGCTCGCCGGCCTGACACCGCAGGGATTGGCCAATCCGAACACACAGGCAGCAACGCCTGCGGTCGTCGTGCAGCAGGTCGACGACACCGAAGGCATCGGCGCAGTTCCGATCTCGCTCTAAGGCGCCAGGCGTCCACGTTGTTTCGGTGTCACACCGCCGATTTGCGGCTTTCGTCCAGGTAGATCTCGCGCAGGCGTGTTGCGACAGGGCCGGGGCTGCCGTCGCCGAGGGGGTGGCCGTCGATCTCCACCACCGGCATCACAAAGGTCGAGGCCGAGGTAATGAACGCCTCGTCCGCCGCCTGCGCCTCGTCGATGGTGAAGGCACGCTCTTCAACCTCCATCTGCGCCTCGCGCGCGAACCGCAGCACGGCGGCCCGGGTGATGCCGTGCAGGATGTCGTTCGACAGATGCCGGGTCACGATCTTGCGGCCCTTCACGATATAGGCGTTGTTCGAGGTGCCCTCGGTCACCTGCCCGTCCTCGACCATCCAGGCGTCGTCGCAGCCGTCCTTTTTGGCCATCATCTTGCCGACCGCGGGATAGAGCAGCTGGACCGTCTTGATGTCGCGCCGTCCCCAGCGAATGTCGGGGATCGAGATCACCTTGATGCCGGTCTTCGCCTTCGGGCTGTCGGCAAGGCCCGGCTTGGCCTGGGTGAAGAGCACGATGGTCGAGGGCACCGCGTCCGCGTCGGGAAATTCGAAGTCGCGATCTCCGGCCGCACCGCGGGTCACCTGCAGGTAGACCAACCCGTCGTCGAGCGCGTTCAGCCGCACCAGTTCGCGGTGAATCTCCAGAAGCGCGTCCATTGTGACCGGACAGGCCATGTCGAGTTCGCTCAGCGAGCGTTCCAGCCGCGCTGCGTGGCCGTCGAAGTCGATCAGCTTGCCGCCGAGGACCGAGGTCACCTCGTAGACGCCGTCGGCGAACAAAAAGCCGCGGTCGAAGACCGACACCTTGGCGTCCTCTTCCGGCACATAGGCGCCATCGACATAGACGATCCGGCTCATGCAAGGCTCCTTTCGCTGGCTTCGGGTGTCATCGGGCGTTGCGGCGCGGGGGTCAAGTGCGGCTTGGCCGCAGGGCGATATCCTGGGGCCCAAGCCGCCGGGCCTGCAGCAGATGCCGCAGCACCGCCGCGACCGACCGGGCGTCCTCCAGCGCGTCGTGGGCGCGCCGCGGCGGCAGCCCGAAATAGGCCGGCAGGCCGCTGCTTTGCGTGCGTTCGATATCGGCCTGCGGCATGCCCGCCTTGAGCAACAAGGACGCCGCGTTGCCGAACCGGTCGGCTGGGACCGGCGGTGCGATACCGGCAACGTAGCAGCTGACCGCCATCAGGTTCAGCTCGTCCTTGCCCCAGGACCAGAGCGTCAGCCCCTCGGCGAAACTCGCCAGATCGGCAAGGGCTGTGCCCAGATCCACGCCTTCTTGCGCGATCCGCTCCGGCGTCAGACCGGTCAAGTCGGTGAGGAACGGATCGATGGCGACCTCTGCGCCGAACCGATCCCGCGGCCGGACGACGCGTTCGAAGGTCGCGAGGTCGGGATATCGGTCCTCCAGCGAAAGCTTCACCGCACCGATCTGCACCACGGTCGGATCGGGGTCGAAGGGCCCGCACCAGTGCCGCCCCAGCGCGCCCTTGCGGGTCAGGAACTCGCAGTCGAGCACCACCGCCGCCGTTACCCCCACAGCGCTGCCTCCGGCGGATGCACCCCCGCGCCGTCGAACCGCAACGGCACTGCGCGGTCCTCGGCCAGCAGCAACGGCCCGTCGAGATCGACGATATCGGCGCCCTGCGCGACCAGCACGGCCGGCGCCATGGCCAGCGATGAGCCGACCATGCAACCGACCATCACGCCGAAGCCCGCTGCTCGTGCCGCGTCGCGCAACGCCAGGGCCTCGGTCAGCCCGCCGGTCTTGTCGAGCTTGATGTTGACCACGTCGTACTTGCCCGCAAGCCCCGGCAGCGAGGCCCGGTCGTGACAGCTTTCGTCGGCGCAGACCGGCAGCGGCCGCGCGATTTCGGCCAGCATGGCGTCGTCGTCGGCGGGCAGCGGCTGTTCCACCAGCTCCACGCCCAGCCGCATCAAGTGCGGCGCCAGATCGGCATAAACCTCGGCGGTCCAGCCCTCGTTGGCATCGACGATCAGCCGAGCCGCCGGCGCGCCGGCCCGCACCGCTTCGAGCCGCGGCATGTCGTCGGGCGTTCCGAGCTTGATCTTCAGCAAAGGCCGGTGCGCCTGCCGCGCCGCCGCCGCCCGCATCCGGTCAGGCGTATCGAGCGACAGGGTGAAGGCGGTGACGACCGGCCCCGGCGGTTCCAGGCCCGCGAGCTGCCAGACCCGCCGGCCCGCCCGCTTGGCCTCGAGGTCCCACAGCGCGCAATCCACCGCATTGCGGGCCGCGCCCGCCGACAGCGCCCGCTGCAGCGCCGCGCGGTCCAGCGGCATCGGCACACCCTCAATCTGTGCCGAGACCGACTCCAGTGTCTCGCCATAGCGCGCATAAGGCACGCACTCGCCCCAGCCCTCCAGGCCGCCATCCGCAACGCGCACCGTCAAAACCTGCGCCTCGTCCCGCGACCCGCGCGAGATCTTGAATGCTTCCGCCAACCGAAACACGCTCCGCTCGACACTCAGACGCACCGCCAAGGTCCTTCATCTGGCCAAAAATATCCCGGGGGGTCGTCCTTGGTTGCGCCATTGGTCCGAGCGACTAATGGACGACGGGGGCAGAGCCCCCCACCTACCGCGGCGCGCGCAGCGCGGCGCACTCACTCAAACCGCCGCCAACGCATCCGCCAGCCGCTCCGCCCCCTGCCGGAACGGATCGACCGCCGGCAATCCCATACGTTTCTCGACGCCATCCAGATAGCTCAAAGCCGCATCCTCGCTCATCCCCGCCGTGTTGACCGACACCCCCACCACTTGACACGCCGGGTTCGCCACCTGCGCCAGGGGCAGCGCGGTGTCGCGCAACAGCTCCAGCGACGGCAAGTCGTATCCGGGCAGCCCGCGCATATGCGGCCGCGTCGGCTCGTGGCTGAGGATCAGCGCATCTGGCTGCCCGCCATGGACCAGCGCCATCGTGACCCCGGAATAAGACACGTGGAACAGCGATCCCTGTCCCTCGATCAGATCCCAATGGTCGTCGTCGTTGTCCGGCGTCAGCCATTCCACCGAGCCGGCCATGAAATCCGCCACCACCGCGTCGAGCGGCACCCCGTCGCCGGTGATCAGGATGCCGGTCTGCCCGGTGGCGCGGAACGTCGCCTTCATGCCCTTGGCCTGCATCGCCCGGTCCATCGCCAGGGCGGTGTACATCTTGCCGACCGAGCAATCGGTGCCCACCGCCAGGCAGCGTTTTCCGGACCGCCGGACCCCGTTGGCGATCGGGTACTTGACCTCCGGCACGCGCACGTCGTGCAACGCCCGCCCCGTCGCCTCGGCCACCGCCACCAGATCGGGCTCGTCGCGTAAAAGGCTGTGCAGGCCGGAGGCGAGGTCGAAGCCCTCCTCCAGCGCCATCACCAGCACTTTCTTCCAAGCCGGAGAGATCACGCCGCCGCGGTTGGCCACGCCGATCACCAGGGTCTTGGCGCCCGCCGCCCGGGCCTCGGTCAGCGTCATATCGGTCAGCCCCAGGTCGGCCTGGCAACCCTCCATCCGATACTGGCCCACTGCATGCTCCGGCCGCCAGTCCTTGATCCCCTGCGCCACCTTCGCGGCGAGCTGATCCGGCGCATCGCCGAGAAACAACAGATAGGGTGTCTGAATCATCGCGCGTCTCCCCCGACCTGGCGCAGTATTCCAAAGCCGCGCCGCGATGTCCTACGGAATTCTGGGGCCCGGTAGTCTCTAGGCGGGAGAATTCATCACAATGCCGTGCCAACGCGCAAGATTATCCCGCTGATCTTGCCTTGATCCGCGGTTTCTTCGGCATCTGCCCGCCGACAAACGCCTGCGCCAGATTTCTGCACCTGCAAATTCGCGCTTGCGGCACCGGGGGCAATAATCTACCGGTCCGGCGAGTTCGGACGAAACAAACTTGCCGAGACGCCATGTCCTTTCGCATCCAGCCGACGCCGCCCGCCCGCCCCAACCGCTGCCAGCTCTTCGGCCCCGGCTCACGCTCGGCGATCTTCGAAAAGATGGCGGCGTCGGCGGCCGACGTGATCAACCTCGACCTCGAAGACAGCGTCGCCCCCGACGACAAGCCGCAGGCGCGCAAGAGCATCATCGAGGCCATCGGCGACATCGACTGGGGCACAAAGCACCTCAGCGTTCGGATCAACGGCCTCGACACGCCGTACTGGTATCGCGACGTGGTAGAGCTTTTGGAGAATGCCGCCGAGCGGCTCGACCAGATCATGATCCCGAAGGTCGGCAACGCGGCCGACATCTACGCCGTCGACGCCCTGGTCACCGCGGTCGAGACCGCCGCCGGCCGCGCCAAGAAGATCGGCTTCGAGGTGATCATCGAATCCGCCGCCGGGATCGCCCATGTGGAAGAGATTGCCGCCAGCTCGCCGCGTCTGCAGGCGATGTCGCTCGGCGCCGCCGACTTCGCCGCCTCGATGGGCATGGCAACCACCGGCATCGGCGGCACCCAGGAAAACTACTACATGATCCACGAGGGCGCGAAGTACTGGCCCGACCCCTGGCACTGGGCCCAGGCCGCCATCGTCGCCGCCTGCCGAACCCACGGCGTGCTGCCGGTCGACGGGCCGTTCGGCGACTTTTCCGACGACGACGGCTTCGTCGCCCAGGCCCGCCGGTCGGCGACGCTGGGCATGGTCGGCAAATGGGCGATCCACCCCAAGCAAGTGGCGCTGGCCAACACCGTTTTCACCCCGTCCGAGGCCCAGGTGACCGAGGCGCGCGAGATCCTCGCCGCGATGGAGCAGGCCAAGAAGGACGGCGCGGGCGCCACGGTCTATAAGGGCCGGCTGGTCGACATCGCCTCGATCAAGCAGGCCGAGGTGATCGTGCGCCAGGCCGAGATGATCGGCGCCGCCTGAGCCCGGGCCAGAAATCTCCGAAGAATTTTGCCCAGAATTCTTAGCATGACTCTGGCTTTCGCTTGCCCAGTGGCGGGCTAGGCCAACGTGTCGCGCTTGCTTGCAGCGCGAATCTCGTACACATTCGCATTATCGAATATCTCTGAGGGAGGAGACCCCCCGTGACCCTGACACGGCGCGCCGTTCTGGCCACCGGTACCGCCGGCCTTGCCGCCGGCTTGTGCCCCTTGCGCGCCTGGTCGGGCGCGTCGTTGAACCTCGGCGATCTGCAGATCGACACCCTCAGCGATGGCCACCTGGTGCTTCCGCTGAGCTTCGCCCTGGGCGACATCGCGCCGGAAGACGCCGCGCCGATCTTCGCCCGGTACGGCATTTCGGGCGATACGCTGGAGCCGCCCTGCAACGTCACGCTGGTTCGCGACGGCACCAACACGGTGCTGTTCGACGTGGGCGCCGGGCCCGATTTCATGCCCTCGGCGGGCAAGCTGGCCGAGGCGCTCGACACACTCGGCCTCGCGACCGAGGACGTCACCCACGTCGTCTTCACCCACGGCCATCCCGACCACCTTTGGGGCGCGCTCGACGATTTCGACGACCCGATGTTCATCGAGGCCACGCATCTGATCGGCAAGGCCGAGTTCGACTATTGGATGGACCCCGCGACGGTCGACACCATCGACGCCGGCCGCACCACCTTCGCCGTCGGCGCCAAGCGGCGGCTGGAGGAGCTGGCGGACGCCATCGCCACCTTCGAAGACGGCGACGAAATTCTGCCCGGCATCGCCGCGCACGCCAGCTACGGCCACACGCCGGGCCATATGTCCTTCGAACTTGCGGGCGGCGCGATGATCGTCGGCGACGCCGTCGTCAACCATCACCTGGCCTTCGAGCGGCCCGAGTGGCGGTCCGGCTCGGACCAGGACCCGGACATGGGCGCCGACACGCGGGTGAAGCTGCTCGACCAGATCGCCAGCGCTCAGATGACCTTAATCGGCTTCCACCTGCCCGGCGGCGGCATCGGGCGGGTTGAGAGAACCGCAGACGGCTACCGCTTTGTCACGGAGGATATGTGAATGCGCGCCCTCGTTCTCCTGGCCCTACTGGCCACGCCTGCCTTGGCCTCCGAGGACATTCCCGACCAGTACCCGGAAAGCCCGCTTTATTCTAAGCCCCTCGAAGTGATCCCGGGCGTCTGGTCCGCGATCGGCGCCACCGCTCCGCCGACTTATGAAAACACCGGGCATAACAACAACTTGTCCTTCATCGTCACCGGCGACGGCGTGGTGGTGATCAACGGCGGCGCGGCCTACATCCTTGCCAAGGCCCTGCATGAGGAAATCCAGCAGATCACCGACCAGCCGGTCAAGCTGGTGATCGACGAGAACGGCCAGGGCCACGCCATGCTCGGAAACAAGTATTGGGCCGAACAGGGGGTGACGATCGTCGCCCACGCCGACGCCGCGCATGAGTTCGAGGAGAACGGGTTTCAGATCCTCGAGGGCATGAAGCGCTACAACCGCGACAAGGCGGAGGGGACCGACCTCAAGGGCCCCGACGAGACCTTCGACGAGGCCTATATCGTCGAAATGGGCGGCGTGCGGATCGAGGCGCTGCACCTCGGCGACGCGCATTCCCCCGGCGACATCTCGGTCTGGCTGCCCGAGCAGAAACTCGTGATCGCCGGCGACATGGCGTTTCATAAACGCATGCTGCCGATCTTCGCGGACACCTGCACGTCGTGCTGGCTCGAGACCTGGGAGACCGAATTCGAAGCGCTCGGCGCGGAGATCGTCATTCCCGGCCATGGCGGCCCCACCGACATGGCGACGGTACGGCGATACACCCACGGCTACCTCACCGACCTGCGCGCCAAGATCGGGGCGCATCTCGACGCTGGCGGCGATCTGGCGGACGCGTATTATGTCGACCAAAGCGCCTGGGCCCACCTCGACACCTTCGAGGAGCTGGCGACCAAGAACGCCGGCCGGGTCTACGAAGAGATGGAGTTCGAATAATGGCCGCGACGCCACCCGCCTGTGATTTCGGCTGGAAAGCCGCCGAGTTCGTCCTGCCCGCCACCGACGGCAAGACCTACGGCCTGGCCGACATCGCCGGGCCGAACGGCACGCTGATCGTGTTCATCTGCAACCATTGCCCTTATGTGACCTCGGTGATCGACCGGCTGGTGGCGACGCTGGCGGACATCCAAGCGCTCGGGATCGGGGTCGCCGCGATCAGCGCCAATGACGCAAACGACTACCCCCAGGACAGCTTTCCCAACATGAAGCTCTTCGCCGAGCGTCACGGGTTTCCCTTCCCCTATCTCTACGATGAGCCGCAGACCGTTGCCCGCGCCTATGGCGCCGCATGCACCCCGGATTTCTTCGGCTTCGACAAGGACTTGGGCCTGCAGTACCGCGGCCGCCTTGACGCCCACGGCCGCGCCCCGGCGCCGGCGGATGCCAAGCGCGAGCTCTATGACGCGATGCGGCAGATCGCCGAGACCGGCCAGGGCCCGCGCGACCAGATCCCCTCGATGGGCTGTTCGATCAAATGGAAGGCCGCATGAGCGGGATCATCTTCGATCTCGACGGCACGCTGATCGACAGCGCCCCCGACATCCACCTCGGCGCCAATGCGATGATGCGGTCCGAGGGGCTGCCCGAGCTTAGCTTCGACGAGGTCAAGGGTTTCATCGGCAAGGGCGTCGGCGCGCTGATCTCGCAATGCCTCGCGGCCCAGGGCGTCGACGAAACGCCCGAGCAGGTCGCCCGCATGTCGCGGCTTTTCCACGAGATCTACGAGACCGAGATCCGGCTGACCACGCTTTACCCAAATGTCGAGTCCACGCTGACCGGGCTCAAAGCGGACGGCTTCCACCTGGGTCTCTGCACCAACAAGCCCGAGGGCCCGACCCATGCGGTGCTGCGGCACTTCGGGATTGACCATCTGTTCGACGCCTTCACCTTCGGCGACGGGCCCTATCCGCGCAAACCCGACCCCGCACCGGTGCGCCATATCGTCGACCAGCTGCCGGCGCGCGATTTCCTTTATGTCGGCGATAGCGAGACCGACGCTGCGACGGCACAGAACGCCAAGCTGCCGATGGCGATCTTCACCCAAGGCTACCGCAAGACCCCGATCGAACAACTCTACCACGACGCCCATTTCGACGATTTCGCCGAGCTGCGCCCGATCGTCGACCGTCTGGTACCGCTGCCGGAATGATGAGGCGGCTGGCAGCGCCTTGCCGCCCGCGCGCCCGGCGATGACGGCACTCCAGGCGCTGATCGTCGACGTCGACGGCACGCTCGCCGAGACCGAAGAGGCGCATCGCCACGCCTTCAACCAGACCTTTGCCGCTTGGGGCCTGCCCTGGCACTGGGACGTGGACGATTATCGCCAGTTGCTGCAGATCACCGGCGGCAAAGAACGTCTCGGCGCCTTTCAGCAAACCCTCTGCCTGTCGGACCGCCGCTTGACGGATACCGAGATCGCCCACCTCCACGCCCAGAAGACCGCGCGTTACACGGCGATCCTGGCCGCGGGCGAATTGCCGCTGCGCCCGGGTGTGGCGGACCTGATCCACACCGCCCGCGCCAAGGGCCTGCAGCTCGCGGTCGCCACGACGACCAACCGGCCGAATGTCGATGCGCTCTGTCGCTGCGGTTGGGGCCGGCCGGCGGCGGATCTCTTCGAGGTCATCGCCGCCGGCGACGAGGTCGCCGCCAAGAAACCCGCCCCCGACATTTATCTCCTGGCGCTCGACCGCCTCGGCCTGCCCGCAGACGCCTGCCTTGCGGTCGAAGACAGCCGCAACGGCCTGCTGGCCGCCAAGGCCGCGGGTCTCCGGACCATCGTCGCGCCTTCGGCGTACACGGCCAGCGAGGACGTCTCCGGCGCCGATCTGATCGTCTCGACCCTCGCGGACCCGCGGGTGACCGCTCGTCTAGCTCAGTAACCATGACCAATTGCGGGACCGACTAGAGCTGGATTCGGCCGGGAACGCACCTCGCCTCTCTTGTGAAAAGCCGTGCTCGTCGGCAACCCGCGGGGTGGCGAAGCCACGCCTGTTCGGTTGCACTTTATGGCTGTCGAGTCCGTGGGACCTCGCGCGGTGTGCCGGTGTCGACAAATCGCCACCCCTCCGGGGCGGGTTGGCGATGGGCACGGCGGGGCTGCGCCCCTTGACTCCGTGCCCGGGGCAGCGTTCCTACATCGGCTCCAGGCCGAAACTAACATACGGCAACTGCGCTCCAAGCCTTTCCCCTCGAGCACCACCGCGATTTGAGCCTCCTTAGGCGCGCGCCACCCGACCGACCCCTCACCTGGTCTCCTCAGCCGAAACCGCAACACTGGCAAAACGCGGCACCCCCACCAATCCAGGAGATCACCCGCCACTGGCCCGCTCCGCGAAGCCGGAGGCGGCAGCGGAGTACGACCGGCGCCGGCGCAGCCGGCTCAACCGAACCCCGCCTATTGCGCCGTCCAGCCGCCGTCCACCGGGATCGCCGCCCCGGTGACGTTGTGCGCCAGCGGCGAGCACAGCCAAAGAGCCAAGGCGCCGATCTCCCCGGGATCCGAGGTCCGCTGCGAGGGCTGCTTCTCGGCCAAGAGATCGGCGATCCCCTTGTCCCGGTCGCCGCCGAACATCGCCGCCCGCGCTGCCACCTGGGGCGCGATGATCGACGTCTCGGTCCAGCCCGGGCAGATGCAATTGGCGGTCACGCCCCCGCTCGCCTTGGTCCCCGCCGTGGCGTATTCCAAGGCTGCCACGCGGCTCAGCCCCACCAGCCCGAACTTCGCCGCCACGTAGGGCGCCTTGTCCTTCGACGCGACCAGCCCGTGCACCGAGGCGATGTTGATCACCCGCCCGAACCCCCGCGCCGCCATCGACGGCAGGGCCAGACGCATCGTTTCAAACGCCGCCGACAGGTTCACCGCCAGAATCGCGTCCCAGGTCTCGCGCGGCATCTCGGCCAGGGGCGCGGTGTGCTGAATGCCGGCGTTGTTCACCAGCACGTCCACCCCGCCCCAGGCCTCCAACGCCGCCATCATGCTCGAGATCGCCTCCGGATCGCGCAAATCCGCGGGGAAGAACACCGCCTCCGGCGACCCCAGCTCGCCGAGCCCGGCGCAGACCTCCTCCGCCTGCCCCGGCGCGGCGAGCCCATGCACCGCGACCCGCGCGCCAGCGCCCGCCAGCGCCTCGGCCACCGCCAGCCCGATCCCCTGGACCGAGCCCGTCACCAGCGCGGTCCTGCCCGCCAAATCCGTCATCTCAGCCCTCCGCCAGCCGTTTGCGCAACTCAGTCTTCAGCACCTTGCCGTAATTGTTCTTCGGCAGCGCATCGACGAACATGTACGACTTCGGCCGCTTGAACCGCGCGATGTTCTCCAGACAGAACGCATCAAGCGCCCTCTGGTCCACCGCGCCCGAGGCCACCACGAAGGCCACTACGTCCTCTCCCCACTCCGCCGAGGGCCGCCCGACCACCGACACCTCATGCACGCCCGTGTGTTGCATCAGCACCTCCTCGACCTCGCGCGGATAGATGTTGGTCCCGCCCGAGATGATCACGTCCTTCGACCGGTCCGCCAGCGTCAGATAGCCGTCCGCGTCGAGCCGTCCGACATCGCCTGTCATCAGCCAGCCGTCGCGCAAGGTCTTCGCCGTGGCCGCCTCGTTGCGCCAATAGCCCGGCATCACCGGCAGGCCCTTGACCATGATCTCGCCGGTCTCGCCCGGACCCAGAACCCCGTCCGGCCCACCGATCGCCACCTCGACCACCGACTGCGCCCGGCCGACCGAGCCCAGGCGTTCGCGCCACCGCGGGTGCGACCGGTCCGCGACCTCGTCGCGCGAGAGCGCAGTGATCGCCATCGGGCACTCGCCCTGCCCGTAGATCTGCACGAAGCGCGGCCCGAACCAGTCGACCGCCTCGACGATATCGGCCAGATACATCGGCCCGCCGCCATAAACCACGGTCTTGATGCCCTCGCCCCGCCTGCCCGCCGCCTTGGCCGCATCGGTCAGCCGCCGCACCATCGTCGGCGCCATGAACATCGACACCTGCCCGTGCCCGCGCGCCAATGCCAGGACCTCGTCGGCGTCGAACCCGCCCGAGCGCGGCACGATATGCGCCGCGCCCACGCGCACATGGATCGGCGCGTAGATCCCCGCTCCGTGGCTCATCGGCGCGGCGTAGAGCGCCGCATCCGCCGCCGACACCGGATCCACGTCCACCGGATAGGCCAGCGAGGTCGCCATCAGCATCCCGTGCGTGATCCGCACCCCTTTGGGCCGCCCGGTGGTGCCCGAGGTGTAGAACAGCCAGCACAAATCGTCCGGCTCGCGCGGCACAGATCCCATGCCAGCGCCTGAGGTCATCTCGATGAACTCAGCGCCGCCGATCTCGACCAGCGGCACCTGCACCTCCGCCGCCAGCGCCGCACCCAACTCCGCCGTCACGACCCCCAGCACCGCCCCGGCATCGCCGATGATCCAGGCGGCCTCCTTGGCATGCAGCTTGGCATTGATCGGCACTGCCGCCGCGCCCGCGATCCAGACCCCGAACATCACCACCAGATAGTCGGGATGGTTCTTGGCGAAGACCGCCACCCGGTCCCCCGGTGTTACCCCACGCTCGCGCAACGCCGCCGCGAAAGGCGCCGCCCGATCCGCAAAACCCCGGTAATCCGCCACCACCGCATCGCCGTGGCATAGCGCGGGTGCACCGCCCGACACCGCCGCCGCGCGCTCCAGCCATATCGCCAGATTCATCCCCCGGCCCCCCGACATGTCCCGCGCGCGGCGCCATGGAACCTCACTTTGCCGTCGCGCTCAACCGTCCCGGCTTCTTCTCGTCCCAAATACTCAAGGCCGCGGCCCCGCAACACCGCCCGGACCCCGACCCCCGGCGTCGCCTCGCAACAAGCCAAAAGACCGCGCGCGGACGCGCTCAATCGGGTACCCCCTCGCCATAGACATCCCGGTACCACTCGACGAACCGCCGCACGCCCACCTCCAGCGGCGTCTTCGGCAGCGCGCCGACCAGCGTCTGCAACAGCGTCGCGTCCGCCCAGGTCGCCGGCACGTCGCCGGGCTGCATGTCCATGAAGTTGATCCGCGCCTCCTGCCCCAGGGCCGCCTCGACCGCGCGCACGAAGTCCATCAGCTGCACCGGCGCCCCGTTGCCGATATTGACCACCCGGAACGGCGCCACCGGCGACAGCGAATCCGCCGCGCCCACCGGCTCGGACCCCGGCACCGCGTCGCGCAACCGCATCAGCCCCTCAACCAGATCGTCGACGAAGGTGAAGTCGCGCCGCATGTCACCGTGATTGTAGACGTCGATCGGCTCGCCGGCGGTGATCGCCTTGACGAATTTAAAGAGCGCCATATCAGGCCGTCCCCAAGGCCCGTAAACAGTGAAGAACCGAAACATCGTCACCGGCAGGCCGTAGAGATGGGCATAGGAATGCGCCATCGCCTCGGTCGCCTTCTTGGTGGCGGCATAGAACGACATCTGGCTGTCGGCCTTGTGGGTCTCGGCATAGGGCATCTCGGTGTTGGCGCCGTAGACCGACGAGGTCGAGGCCAGCATCAGGTGCTTCGGCGGGGTCGCGCGCGCCGCCTCGAGCACTTCGTAGGTGCCGATCAGATTCGCCTCGACGTACGTCCGTGGCGCCTCGATCGAATAGCGCACGCCGGCCTGCGCGGCGAGGTGCACCAAGACGTCGGGCGCATGCTCGGCCATCAGCCCGGCCAGCAACCCCGGCTCCTCCAGCCGCCCGATCACCGGCGTGAACCCCGGCGACTGGCCGAGGATCCGGTGCCGGGCCTCCTTCAGCGCCGGGTCGTAGTATTCGGTCATCGCGTCGAGCCCTATGACCCGCGCGCCGGCCTGTAGCAGCCGCTGGCTGGTGTGGAACCCGATGAATCCTGCCGATCCGGTGACCAGTGCCGTCTCTGCCATAAAAGCCTCTCTGCCCGCCTTGCCCTAGCCCTAGCGCAGAGCCCCGCGCAAAGAAACCGCCCCTGCCGCTTGGCGGCGCGCGCCCACAGCGGATAGGGTGCCGCCATGCTGCGCCCCGCCGTCCTGCTTTTCGCGTTGACCACTCTGGCTTTGGCCGAGCCCTACCGCGCGATCCAGGACCGGCGGCCGGAGCAGTTTCACCCCGAGACCGGCTACCGCATCGACCGCCAGCGCGCGCCGACGCCCGACGACATCCCCGGCCCGGCCCAGCCGATCAGCGCTGCCGAGGCCAAGGCGCTGCTGGCCAAAGGCGCCCTCGCGATCGACGTTTTCGGCGCCGCGCAGTCACGCTATGACGAGCTCGACGGTACCTGGCTGGTGTCGAAAGAGCGCCTCAGCCTGCCTGGCGCCACCTGGCTGCCCGAGACCGGCCGCGGCGTTCTCGACGCGACGATGCAGCGCTACCTGGCCGACACGCTCGCCCGCCTGACCCAGGGCGACCCGACCCGCCCGCTGATCGTCTATTGCATCGCCGATTGCTGGATGAGCTGGAACGCCGCGCAACGCATCGCCGCCCTGGGCTACACCGAGGTCCACTGGTTCCGCCACGGCACCGACGGCTGGCGCGACATCGGCGAGCCGTTGGTGCCTGTCGATCCGATACCTGTGGGCGTGGAGTAAGAGGGGTCGGGTTTTTCCCCGGTGGAGTCGGCTGGGTGGTGAAGCTGTATCTAGAGAACGAAGCCGCGCCATCGCCGACCCGCGGGGTGGCGAGCCGGCCTCTGAACGGGCGCACTTGATGGCTGTCGAGTCCGTAGGACCTCAAGCGGCGCGCGAGGCTCGATCAATCGCCGCCCCACCGGGGCGGGTCGGCGATGGCGCGGCGGCCTGCGGCCTTGAGTCTGCGCCTGGCGCGGGTCTTCAACGACTGCTCCAGGTCAACCCCCAAAATAGGCAGCCAACCGTCCTGAGGTCAATTGAGAGCTGGTCGCACGCACCACAGTTTCCCCAGACCCTCAGCCCGCCCGCTCAGTTCCCAAGCGGCAGAACCTCGCTCTCGATCCCAGAATAGAGATGCGCCACCGAGCGGTGGAATTCCTCCGGCATGGCGCCCATCGACACAAACGCCTCCGGCAGCTCAAGATCCATCGCCTCGATCATATCGAGGCCCTCGCGCGCAGCCCCCGTCAGCGCGGCTTCCAGCCAATCCAGATAGGCCCGGGTCTGCGCGATCGAGGCACCGCCCGTGTCGTAGGGCCCGTGCCCAGGCACGATCGCCGACGCCTCCACGCCCGCTAGCACGTCCAGCGCCGCCCGCCAGGCCGCCAGATCGGCCGACGGCGTCGTCGGCGCACGGTCAAAAAACACCAGATCGCCGGCGATCAGGTTGCCCGACGCCCGGTCCACAAGCGCCAGATCCGAGCCCGTGTGCCCGGCCAGCGGTAACGCCTCGAAGCCGCGCCCGTCGATCACCAGATCGCCGCCCTCGACCACCGCGGTCGGCGGCACCACCTCGGTCCCGCGCATCCAGTCGCCGAGGATCCGGTACATGTTGTCGGCAAACGCCTCGCCATCGGCAAACGCCGCCGCCTGGGTCCCGCCAAGCGCCAGGATCGGCACGTCGGCAAAGACCTGGTTGCCGAAGAAATGGTCCGGATGGTGATGCGTGTTCACCACCGCTGACACGCCGCGGATGTCGAGCCCCAAGGCCATCGCCTTCAGCGCCTCGCCATAGCGCAGGGACGGCCCGCTATCGACCACGATCAGCCCGCTCGCGCCCTGCAGAAGGGTGATATTCACGATCGCGCCGCCGTTCCGCATCGAGAAATAATCGGTGGCGCCTTCCACCATCCAGATCCCGTCCGCGACCTGCTGCGGCACCAGATCATACGCCAGCCGCGCCGCCGCGGCCGCCCGCGGCGCCAGTGCCGCCGCGCCAATAAGCCCCAGCGACTGGCGCCGCGACAGGCTCAATTCAGCGCGCCTTGGCTGATCACCCCGTCGATATCGTTGCCGTTGTTGTCCCGCCCGCGCACGTGCAGGCTGGCCGGCAGCGTCCCGGGCGCGAAGTAAAGCGTGAAGGCCGGATCCTCGTTCACCGGCTCGCTCAGCTCGATCCGCGCCAGCTTCACCCCATCGTCGGTCTCCAGCGCCAGATCCTCGATGATGAACACCGGGATGTCGCCCGCGAGCCCGGTATCCATCGGATGATCGACGATGAACCGCGCCCGGCCCGAGGCCGCCCAAAGCCGCCCGCGCACCTCGCCCAGATGCTCTTCCCAGTCGTCGCTGGCATAGGCGTGGGCCGGCGCGGTACAGCCGCCGCCGGCCGCATCGATATAGGTCGAGCCAATGTGCCAGGCGCCGTCCTGGGTCTCGACCGAGGCGCGGATCGCCGTCGCCTGGTCGATCTTGAACCGCAGCGCGATCTTCGCCTCGGCCTCTTCCGGGAAATAGGTCAGGATGTGCGGGATCGGGCCGTCATCGGCCGTCACCACGATGCGCCGCACAGTCGGGATCGCCGTGGCGTCGACCAGCAAGGGCACGTTCAGCGAATCCTCCGCCTCCGCCGGCCCGCGCACCACCACCCGGTCGTCGAACCGGATGTCGGCGGGATCACCGAGAATGTCGATCTGGTGGTAATCCCACATCCCCGACTGCATCGGATCGTCGAGCTTGGTCTGCGGATCGTCGAGCCCCCAGGCCGCCCCGGCCAGCGCCAGCGCCGCCGCCATTACCCAAGCCGTCAGCCGCATCGCAGTCCCTCCCGATCGCGCCCGTTGCCGCGCCTTCTAGCACAAACCCCGCCGCCACGCATCGGCCTTAAGGTCGTAGAGCGCGCCCGGGTCTTCTTCTCGTCCGAAATACTCAAATCCCGCCGCCACAACGCCACGCACTGCATCCATAGCGCCCACGCCCGCCAAACGCACCCACGGGCCCCCACCGCAGGCGAAACCGAGGATGGGGAGAGCACAGCGCTGCCGCAGGCAGCGCCGTCAGGACACCGCCGACCGCGCGGCGCGGCGCCAGCGGCTGGCGCGGGCCTCGGTCGATTGCACCACCAGATACTCGATCAGCAGCATCACCGCGACGAAGGACAGCGAATAGGCCAAGACGTACGCCGTCTCGAACAGCTGGAAATAGAGGTGGATTTGAAATCCCACCCCGTTGCTGCGGCCCAGGAACTCCACCACCAGCACGATCTTCCAGATCACCGCCAGCCCGTTGCGCACCGCCGTCGACAGATACGGCGCCAGTTGCGGCAACAGCACGTGGCGCAGCCGAGCCCAGCGGCCCATGCGGTAGACCTGCGCCATCTCGGCCACCGCGGGGTCGCGCGCCCGCACGCCTTCGCGCACCGTCACGATCACCATCGCGGTCTTGTTCACCGACACCGCCACGATCGCCGCCACCTCGTTCAGCCCCAGCCACAGATAGGCCAGCACGATCACCACCAGCGCCGGCAGGTTGAGAAACACCACCACCCAAGGGTCCGCCCACCGGTTGAGCCGCGGGAACAGCCCCAACAGCAGCCCCAGAGCCGTCCCGATCGCCATGGCAAAGCCGAACGCCGCCAGCACCCGCGCCAGCGTCGCGCCCATGTGCAGCCAAAGCGCGCCCGAGGCCGCCTCGCCGGCGATCACCGCCCAGACCGCCGCCGGCGCCGGCAGCACGCTGGCGTCATCGAGCGCCCGCGCCCCGGCCCACCACGCCAGCCCCAACGCGGCCAGCGATACCGCGATCACAATCGGGCTGCGCCCGGTCTTGTTGGTCTCCGCCATAGCGCATGCTAGACCACATCAAGCCGCCGCGCGGCACAAATGGGACCAAGGTCGCATAACGCGGGCCCGCCCGCGCCCCGTACGATCCGCGCCATGCGCGCGCTCCTCGTCCTCGCGGCCTGTCTCGGCCTCGCCGCCTCCCCGCTCGCGCCCGCCCGCGCCGAGCCGCTGTCCCGCGACCGCCTCGGCGCCCTGGTGATCCCGCCGTTCCTGCTTGGAGAGCAGATCAACGACCAGGGCGTCTGGAGCCTCGAAAACGCCGGCGGCCTGCCCGCGGGCTATGCCTTCGAGACCGAGCCGCTCGCGCCCCTGCCCGGTTTCGCCGGCGCGCCGATCAACGCGCTGGTGATGCTCGATCTCGAAGGCAATTTCCTCGACGTGCAACTCATCGCCCATAACGAGCCGATCTTCGTCTCGGGCCTCGGCGAAGCCGCCTTCGAGGCGTTCTTCACCCAGTACCGCGGCCGCAACATCGCCTCGAGCCTGGTCGTCGGCACGCCCTATGGCGCGGCGGAAGAGGGCGGCGCGCTGGTCTATCTCGACGGTGTCACCAAGGCCACCGCCTCGGTCCGCATCGCGCATGAATCGATCCTCGCCGCCACGTTGCAGATCGCCCGGGACAAGATGCGCGGGCTCGCCACCGGCCCGCCGGCGCATCCCGACCCGACGGTCGACGAACCGCTCACCTGGGACGATCTCGTCGCTCAGGGCCTCGCCACCCGTTTCACCGTCAGGAATGCCGAGGTCGACGCCCGGTTCGCCGGCACGCTTTGGGAGGACGACGATCCGGTCGCCCGCGCCGAGCCCGACGCGCCCTATCTCGACCTCTGGATCGTCGATATCGGCCCGCGGTCCATCGCCCGCGCCGTGCTCGACCGCGACGGGGTCGCCGAACTGCAGAGCTTCCTCGCGATTTCCGATTTCGACGAGCCGCTGCTTCTGATCGAAACCGGGCGCCACGGCCTCGTCGGCCCTGACTTCGTGCGCAACACCGCGCCCGACTGGCTGTCGGCCGAGCAATTTGGCCTGCCCGTGGCGCTGCGCGACAGCGACCTTCTGATCGGCCTCAACCCCGACCTGCCCGCCGGCCTGCACGACGGCACCGCGATGATCCTGCGCACCGACCGCCGGCTCGGTTTCGACCCTACCGAGCCCTGGACCCTGCACGTCCAGGCCAACCGCGCCCACGGCTCGTTCCGCCCCGAGATCGGCTCGGTCACACTGTCGACGACCCAGTCTACCGACCCCCGCTTCTTCACCCGGCCCGAAGCGCCCGCGCCCGTCGCGCCCTGGCGCGAGGCGCTACGCGACCGCCGGACCGATCTCATCCTGCTCTCCGCCGGGCTCGCCGCCCTCATCACGCTGCTGGCGTTGCGTCAGTCGGCCCTGGCCGGCCACCGCCACCTGACCCCGATCCGGCTGGGGTTGCTGGCCGCGATGACGGTCTTCGTCGGCTGGTGGGGCCAGGGCCAGCTGTCGATCGTCACCGTGATCGGCGTGATCCGTGCCGCCTACGAGGGCGGCTCTTTCGCCTTCCTGCTCTACGACCCGTTCTCGCTGTTGATCTGGGGCGCGGCCATCGCCGGCTTCGTCATTTGGGGCCGCGCACTTTACTGCGGCTGGCTCTGCCCCTTCGGCGCGCTGCAGGAATTTGCCCACCACATCGGCCGCGCCCTGCGCCTGCCCCAGATCGAGCTTGATCGCGACTGGGACAAACGTCTGAAATCGCTGAAATATATCGTCCTGGCTGGGCTTATCGCGCTGATCTTCACCGCGCCCCAGCACCTCGACACCGCCGCCGAGGTCGAGCCCTTTAAGACCGCCATCACCACCTATTTCCTGCGCGAATGGTACTACGTGGCCTATGCCGCCGGGCTGCTGCTGCTCTCGGCGGTGCTCTTCAAGGGCTTCTGCCGCTACCTCTGCCCGCTCGGCGCCGTCATGGCGATCGGCGGGCTGGTGCGCGGCCGCGACTGGATCGCCCGCCGCGCCGATTGCGGCTCGCCTTGCCAGCTTTGCGCCGTGCGCTGCAAATACGGCGCGATCCGGCGCACCGGCGCGGTGCAATACGACGAATGCTTCGGCTGCCTCGACTGCGTGGCGATCCACGACGACCCGGGCCAATGCGTGCCGCTGGTCCTCGCCGCGCGCCAGCAGACCGGCCGGGCCGCAGTATGAGACGCCGCCGCTTCATCGCGCTCGCCGCCGCCTTCGCCGCCACGCCCGCTGCGGCGAGCCCGGTCCGCTGGCGCGGCCGCGCCCTGGGCGCCGAGGCCGAGATCACGCTGCACGCCCCGCCGGCGCTGGCCGCCGAGGCCCTGGCGCAGGCGCAAGACCTGCTCGCCGAGATCGAGGCGCTTTTCAGCTTGCACCATCCCGGCTCGGCGCTGGCGCGGCTGAACGCCCGCGGCGCGCTGACGCTGCGCGACCGCCGGTTTCACGCCCTGCTCGACGCCTGCGACGACCTGCACCGGCGGAC
>JAAUYB010065589.1_pt1 | contig 29455 bp, 6 predicted proteins | sample 7278071 | NCBI WGS metagenome assembly JAAUYB01 (sample SAMN14350121, study PRJNA611818) | marine sediment metagenome | isolation source: surface marine sediment (1.8m) | place: French Polynesia: Moorea | collected 2018-08 | reverse complement strand
TGCACGCGGGTCCCGGCGACCGCTTCTCGCTATTGTCCACCTACGGCTTCGACGCCGCCGTGATGGATCTCTACGGTGCTTTGCTGAGCGGTGCGGAACTCCACCTGTACGATCTCAAGCGCAACGGCCTGAACAATCTGGGTAACTGGTTACAGGAAGCCCGCATCACCATCTACCACAGTACGCCCACCGTCTACCGCTATCTCACCGACCACGCGAGCCGTACCGCCGATCTGGATGCCGTTCGCTACGTAATTCTTGGCGGGGAAGAAGTGGTGCCCGAGGACGTTACACGTTACCGCCGCACCTTTGCGGACCACTGCCTGCTGTTGAACGGCTTGGGACCCACCGAAAGCACGCTGACCCTGCAGTACACCATGGGTAAGACCCTGGAAACCATGCACCGCGTTGTGCCCATCGGTCGCGCCCCGGAACATCTGGACGTGCGCCTGTTGAATGCCGACGGTGACGAGGTGGACGTGCTGTCCTCCGGCGAGATTGCCGTCAGCGGCGAAGCCGTGGCCATGGGCTACTGGAACCGCTCGGACTTGACCGCTGAAAAATTCAGACCTGCCGCTGAAGGCCGCATGTACCTGACCGGCGATCTGGGCCGCCGCCTGCCCGACGGCAACATTGTCTTCGCGGGCCGCAAGGACTTGCAATTCAAGCTGCGCGGCTACCGCATCGAACCCGGAGAAGTGGAGAGCCGCCTGCGTGAACACGAGGCCGTGAATGAGGCCGTGGCAGCGATGATCGATGACCGCCTGATTGCCTACGTGGTCGCGGACGAGGGCGTCACCGCCCTTGAATTGCGCCGCTGGGCCGCGGACGGCCTGCCCGATCACATGATACCCGGCGCCGCGGTGCTGCTGGACGTGCTGCCCATGAACGCGCACGGCAAGGTGGATCGTAGCGCCCTGCCGCAACCACCCGCCCCCGAGACCGTTCGGGAAGGCGCCTACCTCGCCCCGCGCACCGATACCGAAAAAGCCGTGGCTGCTATCTGGGCTGACTTGCTGGGTCTGGACAAGGTGAGCGTGGCCGGCGACTTCTTCGAACTGGGCGGCCACTCGCTGTTGGCCACGCGGGTGGGCTCGCAACTCCGCGAAGTCCTGGACGTGGACCTGCCCCTACGCACTCTTTTCGAGGCCGCAACCGTTGCCCAATTGGCGCAGGCCGTGGACAACGCCGCCATGACGGCCGGCGTGCCGCCCATTCAGGCCTTGGATGAGGCGCGGCGGCGTGAGGGCCTTCCGCTGTCCTTTGCGCAGCAACGCCTGTGGTTCCTCTTCCATATGGAGGGGCCGAGCGCAACCTACAACATGCCCGCGGGTCTGGAGTTGCATGGGGATTTGGACGACTCGGCGTTACAATCCGCCCTGGACCAACTGGTGACACGCCACGAATCTCTGCGCACCACCTTCCCCGAAACCAACGGCGAACCCCTGCAACAGGTGCACGCGCCCAACTCGGTATCCATCGATAGTCGAGACCTCACCGCCATGGATGAAAGCGCCGCCGATGCGGAAGTGCGTCGTTTGGCCACCGAGGAAGCCCTGCAACCCTTCGATCTGAAAACCGGCCCCTTGTTCCGCGTCACCCTCATCCGCCGTGCGCCGCAACGACATGTCTTGTTGCTGACCATGCACCATATTATTTCCGATGGTTGGAGCCAGGGCGTGTTGGTCCGGGAACTGACGGGGCTGTACCAGGGGATGCCGCTGCCGCCGTTGCGGGTGCAGTACGGTGATTTCGCCTTTTGGCAGCGCAATTGGCTGAAAGGCGAGGTACTGCAACGCCAACTGAACTACTGGCGCACCACCCTTGGCGATGCACCCGCCATGTTGGATCTGCCTACCGATTATCCTCGTCCCGCGGTGCAGCGCTTCGAGGGGGGACAGGTGCTGTTCGACCTGGACCCGGTAGTTGTGAAGGGCTTGCGAGCGCTGAGCCGGGAACGAGGGGCGTCCCTCTTCATGGCCCTGCTGGCCGGCCTGAATGTGCTGCTGGCGCGCTTGTCCCGAAACACCGACGTGGTGGTGGGCTCACCCATCGCCAACCGCAACCGCGCCGAGATCGAGCCCCTGATCGGCTTCTTTGTCAACACCCTTGCCCTGCGTACCGATCTCTCGGGCAATCCCTGCTTCGGCAGGCTGCTGGATCGGGTTCGCGATACCGCCGTGGACGCCTATGCCCACCAGGATCTACCATTCGAGAAACTGGTGGATGAACTGGGCCTGGAGCGCAATACCGGCCACACCCCGCTCTTCCAGGTATTGATGGTGCTGCAAAACATGCCCATGGAAGCCGGGGTCATGGACACCGTCACCGTCAAACCCATCGAGGGCGATGCGGTCTCGGCCAAAACCGACCTCAGTTTCATGATATCTGAAGCGGGCGACGGTGTCATGGGTCGCCTGGTTTACAATGTGGACCTGTTCACCCCCGAAACCGCACAACGGCTGGCCGATCACTATGTGCGCCTGCTTACCGCCGCGGTCGAAGACCCCGCCCGGAACGTCTTTGCCTTGCCCCTGACGACGCCGGCTGAGACCGAAACCATGCTGCACCGTTGGAACGATACGGCGATCAGCCACGACCGGGGCGACAGCATCCCGGCCCGCTTTGCCGCCGTGGTTGCCGAACACGGCGAGGCCGAGGCGCTGGTCTGGGGCGATCCCGACGCACCGCAAGTCATGACCTACACCCAACTGAGCGCCCGCGCCGCCAGCATTGCGCATCGTCTGATTAATCTGGGCCTGCGTCCGGGTGATCCGGTGGGCGTCTATTTGGACCGTTCCATGGATGTGGTCCCCGCCCTACTGGGCATCACCATGGCGGGCGGCGCCTACCTGCCCCTGGATATCGCTTACCCGACCGAGCGTCTGGCCCTGATGTTGGACGATGCCCGCCCAGCCTTACTGATCACACAATCCGGTTTGGACGACCTTACCGGCGCAGGGGTCACCCGGCTGCACCTGGACATGGAGGATCTGGATCCATTGCACGCCGAACCGCCGGCCGTGCCTACAGGCGGCGATGCTCTGGCCTATGTCATCTACACCTCGGGCTCAACCGGGCGGCCCAAGGGGGTTATGGCCACGCATCGCGCGGTAGTAGATCTGGTCAGTGGTGACGAAATGTTGAAAACCAGTGGTGCCGTGTTGCAACTGTCGTCAGTATCCTTTGACGCCGCGACCTTCGAAATCTGGGGCCCCCTTTTGAACGGTGGCCGCTGTATCCTCTACCCGGAGCGGGTGCCAACCCTGGCCGCCTTGCGCGCGGTGTTCGCCGCCCATCCCATCGATCATGTGTTCCTGACCACCGCCCTGTTCAACCTGCTGGTGGACGAGGATCCCGTCATTCTGGCCCACGTGCGCGGTCTGTTGACCGGCGGCGAGGCGTTCAGCGCTGACCACGGCCGCCGCGCCGTTCAAGCGCTGCCCCACGCGCAACTGGTCAATATCTACGGACCTACCGAAACCACCACCTTCGCCTGCGGCAGCCCGCTGGGCCACGACCCCGGCCAACTGCATAACCCGGTACCCATCGGCCGACCCTATCGCAACACGCGCCTGTACGTGGCCGACGACTTGGGTCAGGCCATGCCCGTGGGATTCCCGGGGGAATTGCTGATCGGCGGCACCGGTCTTGCGCGGGGTTACTTCAATAGCCCGCGGCTCACGGCCGACCGCTTCCGGCCCGATCCCTTCGGCACTCGACCCGGCGAGCGCGTCTACCGCACCGGCGACCTGGTGCGCTACGCCCCGGACGGACAAATCGTCTTCATGGGTCGTTTCGACGACCAGATCAAGCTGCGCGGCTTCCGCATCGAATTGGGTGAGATCGAAACTGCCCTGGCCGCCGATCCCAAGGTGGATCAAGTCAAGGTGGTCCTGCGCACCGACAGCGGGGTCAAGCGCCTGGCAGCCTACATCGTGGGGCCCGAGGCCGATGAGCTGGAACTGCACGCCGAACTGGCCCGTAAACTGCCCGACTACATGGTTCCGGCGGCGTTCATCACCCTGGACGCCATGCCGCTGAGCCCCAACGGTAAGATCGATACGAAGCGTCTGCCCGCGCCCGAGAAAACCGGCGCTCGGCAGGGTTTCCAGCCCCCGCAAAACGAGCGGGAGGTGGTGCTGGCAGTCATTTGGCAACGGCTGCTGGGCGTACCCCGGGTGGGCCTGCAGGACAACTTCTTCGAACTGGGCGGCGACTCCATCTTGAGCATTCAGGTCATTGCCCGCGCTCGCGAGGAAGGGCTCTCGCTCAGTACCCGCGACATTTTCGAAAACCAGACCTTATCGGCCCTGGCCGCCGTAGCCCGTGAGGACGGCGGCTTGATGGTGGATCAGGGTCCGGTCACGGGCGCACACACGCTTGCGCCCGTGCAACACTGGTTCCTGCAAGCGGACCAACCCGATGCGCACCACTTCAACCAATCGTTGATGTTTTCCATGGAAGGAAAGGTGGATGAAACAGCGCTACGCAATGCCGGCGCGGCCTTGATCGATCACCACGACGCCCTACGCCTGCGCTTCAAAGACGGCGCGGCCCGCTACGCTCCCACCGGCGAACCCACGCCGTTCGAAACCTGGACGCTGCCCGCCGCCGATGAAGGTGCCTGGGCCGATGCCGTGGCCGATGCCGCCGCCAAAGTGCAGGCAAGCCTGAACCTGGAACACGGCCCCCTGCTGCGCCTGGCGCTGTTCCGCCCCGAACCGGGCGGCGCCGTCACGCGCAGTAACCTCCTACTGGTCATCCACCACCTGGTCGTGGACGGCGTGTCGTGGCGCATCCTGCTGGATCAGTTCCAGACCGCACTGACTGCCGCATCTCAAAACCAACCGGTACAATTGCCGGCCAAAACCAGCGCCTACCGCGATTGGACCGCACGCCTGGCGACCATGGCCCAAGACCCGCTCCTCAAAGAACAGGTCCATGATTGGTTGGAAAGCCTGCCCCAGAATTGGCAGCCGCAACCCGTGCCCCGCACCGCCGAGGGCGAAAACACCGGCGGCAACACGCACCGGGTCAGCGTTAACCTGAACCCAAGAACCACCGATGCCCTGCTGCGGCGCGTGCCTCGCGCTTTCAACACCCGTATCGACGATGTCCTGCTTACCGCCCTGCTGCGCGCCTGGCGGCAGTGGAGCGGTCAACAAACCTTGTGGCTGGATTTGGAAGGCCATGGCCGCGACGATCTCTTCAACGGCGAACTGGATCTAAGCCGCACCGTGGGCTGGTTCACCGCCGTCTATCCCGTATTGCTGTCCGGCGACGGCGCCCTGACCGGCGATCTGAAGTTTGTCAAGGAACACTTACGTAACATCCCTCTGAACGGTCAAGGCTTCGGCATCGTGCGCTACCTGACCGACGGCGAACGCCTGCGCGGCCTGCCCCAACCCGAGGTTTCGTTCAACTACCTGGGTCAGACCGGCGGCGTGGTTGCCGAGGACGGCCCGCTGGGACCGGCGGCGGAATCCATGGGACCCGCCGTTGCGCCCACCACCCGGCGCGCTCACCTGATCGATGTTTCGGGCATTGTGATGAACGACAGCCTACAACTGGGCTTCACCTATGCGCGGGGCATCCATGAAGAAGCCGACATCCAAGCGCTGGCCGACGCCGTGCTCGCCGCCCTGGAAGACCTGATCGGCTTCTGCACCCGCAAGGACGTGCGCGGTTACACCCCGTCCGACTTCCCGCTGACGGCCCTGGAGCAGGACACGCTGGACCGCATCATTGCGGGCCGCACCGATGTGGCCGACCTCTATCCCTTGTCGCCCATGCAGTCCGGGATGCTCTTCCACGGTCTCTACAACCCGGACGATACCTATTTCGAGCAACTGGCCCTGTCCTTCGAGGGCGATTTCGACACCGCTCGCTTCAGGCAGGCCTGGGCGCAAGTGGTGCGTCGCCAGGGGGTTCTACGTACCTGCTTCCATTGGGAAGGTTTGAAGACGCCGCTGCAACTGGTCTCGGAGGAAGCCGTCTTGAACTGGACAGAAGAAGACTGGCGCGATCGCGACCCGCAACAACAGCAGCGCGACCTGGTCGCCTTCCGTCAGGTCGACCGCAACCGGCCCTTCGACCTGAATCGCGCCCCTCCGGCTCGTTGGCATCTGTTCCGCCTGAGCGAAGAGACCGTACACTTTGTCTTCAGCTACCACCACCTCCTGCTGGACGGCTGGTCCATGCCGCTGCTCATGCGTGAGGTCTTTGCCTGCTACGACGGAACGAGGCAACTGCCGCCGGCCCCGGCCTATCGCGACTACATCGCCTGGATTCAGCGCCACGAACCGGGCGCCGCCGCCCAATACTGGCGCGAGGCCCTGAGCGATGTCGTGGAAGTAACGCCGCTACCCCTGGGCGCCGTTGTGGATAACGCCGAACCCGCTCACTGGGAAGACCGGCTGATCCATCTGTCCGAGGAAGTCAGCAACGCCTTGCAACAGCGCGCACGCGACCTGCGCACCACACCCAATATTCTGGGTCAGGCCGCCTGGGGCCTGCTGCTGCAACACACCACCGGCAGCGACGACGTGGTCTTCGGAACCACGGTTTCCGGTCGCCCGGCGGCCCAGACGCAAACCATCGGTCTCTTTATCAACACCCTGCCCGTACGCATTCAAGGCGCGGGCGGGGATGAGTGGCTGCAGGCCCTGCATGCCGAGCAGGTACGCCGCGATGAATTCTCCTGGTGTCCCCTGGTCGAGGTGCCGGGTTACAGCGGCGTGCCCGGCGGCGTGAATCTTTTCGATACCCTCTTCGTCTTCGAAAACTACCCGGTTGAATCGGTGGCCGAGGAAGGGGGCGAAGCACGCGTGGTCCTGAGCCGGGTGGAAAGTTTCGGACACACCAACTTCCCGCTGACACTGGTGGTAGCCCCCGGCGCGCGCATGTCGCTGAAACTGATTTACGACACCCGCGCCTATCGGGCGGAGCAGGCGGAAACCCTACTGGCCATGATGACGCGGTTGCTGAAAGGCATCGCCGGGGGCGAACCCGCCCACCACATAACAGTGCTGAACGACGCCCAACGGGAAGCGGTCCTGGCGGACTTCAACCGCACGGACCAGGACTTCGGACCCTGGCAACCGCTGCAGCACGCCTTTGAAAAGCAGGCCGCCCGTACGCCCCAGGCAACCGCCTTGGTCTTCCGGGGCGAAACCCTTTCCTATGCCCAACTGGACCAACGCGCCAACCAGTTGGCCCGCTACCTGCGTGGTCAGGGCGTGGGTCCCGATGTTCCCGTGGGCGTTTGCCTGCACCGCTCTCCGGAACTGGTGACGGCGCTGTACGCGGTGCTCAAGGCGGGCGGCGCCTACCTGCCCCTGGACCCGGACCATCCCGCTGATCGCCTCAACTTCACCCTGGCCGATGCCGCCGCGCCCCTGGTTCTCACGACCCCGGATCTGCAAGACAAACTGGACGGAGTTCGTTATCTAGACGTCACGCAAACCTTCGCGGAGCCCGTGCACCGCCCGGAGGTCAATCTTGCGCCGGACAACCTGGCCTATATCATCTACACCTCCGGTTCCACCGGCAAACCCAAGGGCGCCATGAACAGCCATCGCGCTATTACCAACCGCATCCACTGGATGCAGGATGCCTACCGCCTGGACGCACAAGACGCGGTTTTGCAGAAGACCCCGTTCAGCTTCGATGTCTCGGTCTGGGAATTCTTTTGGCCCCTGATGCACGGCGCCCGCCTGGTGATCGCCGAGCCGGGTCTTCATGGCGACCCCGCCTACCTGGCCGGCTTGATCCGGGAACAAGGCATCACCACTTTGCACTTCGTGCCCAGTATGTTGGCTGCCTTCTTGGAGGAAGCCGCCGTCACAAGGTGCAAGCCCCGGCAGATCTTCGCCAGCGGCGAGGCCCTGTCGCCCGCGTTGGTGAACCGCTGCTTCCAAGCCTTGCCGGACACCGCGCTGCACAATCTCTACGGGCCCACCGAAGCCGCCGTGGATGTGAGCCGACAAGCCTGCACACCCGGCATGGATCGGGTCCCCATCGGCAAACCCGCTGCCAATACCTGCCTCTACGTGCTGAATCCGCGTTTGCAACCGATGCTTGCCGGCGTACCGGGTGAACTCTTTATCGGCGGTGTGCAGCCCGCACGGGGTTATCTCAACCGACCGGCGCTCACCGCCGCAACCTTCCTACCGAACCCCTACGGCGAGCCGGGCGCACGCATGTACCGCACCGGCGATCGGGCAGTACTGGAAAATGAGAACCTGTACTACCTGGGTCGCGTCGACTTTCAAGTCAAGTTGAGGGGCTTCCGCATCGAATTGGGTGAAATCGAAAGCGCTCTGGCCGAGAACGGTGCGCCCCGCAACGCCGTCCTGGTGCGCGGCGACATCCTGGCGGCCTATATTTCCGGTTCCGCACCGGATGAGGAGACCTTGCGCCGAGCTTTGCAAGCCCGCTTGCCGGACTATATGGTCCCCAACATCTTCCTCTACCTGAGCGAACTTCCGGTCACCGCCAACGGCAAGCTGGACCGCCGCGCACTACCGGAACCCGGTGCGCCCGTGGAAACCATGACCGCGCCCGAAACCGACACGGAACAAGCGCTGGCCGACATCTGGCGCGAGGTTCTGGGCATCGACGCTGTGGGACGGGAATCTCACTTCTTCCGTCTGGGCGGGCACTCCCTTTCGGCCACGCGCCTGGTTTCGCAAATCCGCGAACGGCTGGCCGTGGAACTGCCGCTGAAAACCGTATTCGACGCACCCACCCTGGCTGCCATGGCAAGCGCCGTGGGCGAGGGTGTGGGCGTGTTGTTGCCGCCCGTCCGGGTGTTCGCGCCTGCCGAGCGCGACCTGCCGCCAAACCTGCCGCGAGACGGCGCGGACTACTACCCGCTGTCCTTTGCCCAACAACGGCTGTGGTTCCTGGATCGCCTGGACCCGGGCAGCGCGGGCTACAACATGCCGGCGGCCCTGCGCCTGACCGGCCCGCTGGACCACGCGGCCCTGGAAGAGGCCCTGAACCGGGTCATTGCCCGCCAGGGGAGTTTGCGCACCACCTTTCCGGCCTTCGGCGATATGCCGGTGCAACGGGTGGCGCCGCACAAGCGCATAACGCTGCCGGTGGAGCCGGTGGAACCGGCCGCGGTCGAGGCCGTCGCCGCCGCCGAGGCCGCCACGCCTTTTGATCCGGCGACCGGCCCCCTGTTGCGCGTGCGCCTACTGCAAGTGGTCGCGGATGACCACATCCTGCTGATTACGCAACACCACATCATTTCCGACGGTTGGAGCCAGGGCATTTTTGCGGCGGAACTGGCCGCCGCGTTCGGGCAAGAGAAGGGAGAGATCTCCGAACTTCGCGTCAGCTATGGCGACTATGCTGTCTGGCAGCGCCGGTACCTGGCCGGTGCCGTGTTGCAACGGCAACTGGACTGGTGGATCAACCGTCTGGCCGATGCACCCACGGTCATCACCCTGCCCACCGACCGGCCCCGTCCCGCCCGGTGCTCCTTCCGGGGCGGCCGCATTGGTTTTCAACTGCCCGATCCCCTGACCGCTGATCTGGACGCGTTGGCGCGGGCGCACGGTGTGACCCGCTTCATGTTGTTACAGGCGGCCTTTGCGGTGCTGTTGTCGCGCTTCGGCGCCGGAGACGATCTGCTGATCGGCTCGCCCGCGGCCAACCGCGACCGGGCCGAGATCGAACCCCTGATCGGTTTCTTCGTCAACACTCTGGTCATGCGCCACCAACTGCACGGCGATCCCGCTTTCGACCTGTTCCTGGCCCAAACCCGCGACAATGTGTTGGACGCCTTTGCTCATGGAGATGCGCCGTTTGAGCAACTGGTGGAAGCGCTGCACCCGGAGCGCGCGCGCAACCATCATCCCCTGTGCCAGGTGATTTTCAACCTGCAAGAAGGTGCTGCCGGCGCCGCCCTGCAGTTGGATCAACTAACCCTGGCGCCCATGGATTCGATGGATGCCGGCACGCGCTTCGACTTGAACCTGACCATGCGTTCGGCGGGGGACGCGCTGGGCGGTGACCTGACCTATGATCGCGACCTGTTCGACGCCGCCGCCGCGGAGCGCCTCCTGGCGGCTTTTATTCACCTTCTGACCCAAATCGCCGCCGACCCCACACGCCGCACCAGTCAACTACCGCTGGTGGATCAAGTCGCCTGGCTGCAGCGGGTGGCAACCTGGAACCGGACGGCCGGCCCGCGTCCCCCGGGGCAAACCCTGCACGGTCTGTTCGCGGCAAGTGTTGCGGCTCACGCCGGGGCCGTTGCGATTCAAGATCCCCGGGAAAGCATCACCTATGCCCAATTGGATGCCCAAAGCAACGGTTTAGCCCATGCCCTGATTGCCAGGGGGGTGCGTCCCGGTGACCGCGTGGCTATCGGGGTGGCGCGCGCCCGCGACATGATCACCGCACAACTGGCCGTCCTCAAGACCGGCGCTGCCTATGTTCCTTTGCAGTTAGACCAGCCCGGCGCCCGCCTTGCTGCCATTTTGACCGAATCCGGCGCTCGCGTCCTGATTCATCGGGGTGGGGAGACTACCTTCCCTGATTTTAAGGGGCAATGCCTTGACTTGACCGACGCACCGGCCCCGGTTGACCATGGCCCGGAAGCGGCCGTGGACGATCGTCTGCCCGCCTACCTGATCTACACGTCCGGCAGCACGGGCCGGCCCAAGGGCGTGGCCGTGCCGCACCGGGCTATCGTCAACCGCCTGCTGTACTCGCAGACTGTATGGCCCTTGGACGGGAAGGACGCGCTGGTCCCCGTGGGGGGGTTCGGCTTCGATGCCTCGGTTTGGGAACTACACGGCACCCTGATGGCGGGCGCCCGCCTGTTCAGTCCGGACCAGCCGCTCAAGGGCGACACGGCCCAACTGGTGGACCTGATCACGCGATACCATCTCACCGCGCTGTTCTTCGTGCCCACCCTGCTCGAAGCCTTCCTGGCCGAGCCCGGGGCGGCCGGGTGTGCCGAGGATCTGCGCCTTTTGATCAGCGGCGGCGAGGTGCTGACCGACGCCACCGCCGGGCGCTGCACGGATCTCCTGGGTGTGGCGTTGGTCAACATCTACGGCCCCACGGAGGCGGCCGTCAGCGTGACCGAATGGAGTACCCGTGAGCCGGGCGACCGGGTCACCCTGGGCACCCCTCTGGCCAATGTCGAGATCTTTATTCTGGATGCCGAAGGCGGTTTGGCCGCACCGGGCGCCATGGGCGAGGTCTGCATCGGCGGAACCTGCCTGGCCAACGGCTACCATAACCGGCCGGCCCGCACCGCGGCGGTGTTTGTGCCTCATCCGTTCAGCGCGGAACCGGGCGCGCGCCTGTACCGTACGGGTGACCTGGGCCGTTACCTGATGCGGCCGGACGGCAGTATCGGCCAACTGGTATACCTGGGCCGGGCGGACGGCCAGGTGAAGATCCGAGGCCAACGGGTTGAGTTGGGCGAGATCGAAGCGGCCTTGCGGAAACTGGAAGGCGTCCAACGGGCCGTGGCCGGCCTGCACGACGGCCTTCTGATCGCCTGGCTTGTGGGCATGCCCGCTGATCCGGCAGCACGCCGCGCCGAACTGGCTGGTCTGCTGCCGCAAGCCATGATCCCGCAACGGTTCATTAACCTGGAGACCCTGCCCATGACCCCCAACGGTAAATTGGACCGCCGCGCCCTGAAACGTCTGGTCGACGAACAACCCGGCGAGGAGGCCCCGGCGGAACCGGTGGGCCCGTTGGAAGCCGGTCTACACACCATCTGGAAGGAAGAACTGGAAAATAACAGTCTGGGTGTGACCACGAACTTCTTCGAGGCGGGCGGACACTCGCTGCCGGCGGTAAAACTGATGGCCCGCATCCGCCGCGAACTGGGCGTGGACCTGCCGCTGACGGCCCTGTTCGAGGCCCCCACCATCCGTGACATGGCGGACCTGTTACGGCAGGAGCCGAGCCGACAGACCCCGTTGGTGCCCATTCACCCGGTAGGAGAGGGCCGGCCCTTCTTCTGCGTGCACCCGGGCGGCGGCAACGTGTTGTGTTACCGGGATCTGGCCAATTTGACCAACCGGCCCTTCTACGGTTTGCAATCGCCGGGCCTGTACGGTGGTGACCAACCGGAGACCATCGAGACCATGGCGGCGTTGTATGTGGAAGCCGTTAAATCGGTGCAGTCCGAGGGACCGTACGATGTGGGCGGTTGGTCCATGGGCGGTCCGGTTGCCTACGAAATGGCGCGCCAACTGCGGGCGAACGGCGATAAGGTGGGGGTAATGGCCGTCTTCGATGCCCACATGCAGGCCCCGGACAAACCGGTTCAACCCCTGGACGAGGACACGGCATTCGTGAACCTGCTGAACGAGGTGGCCCGCGACCAGAAGATCACCCTGCCGGTCGATCCCAAGCAACTCTTAACATTGCCGGCCGGGGACCGCCTGCCTCGCGTCATCCAAGCTCTTGAAGATGCGGGCCTGTTGGGTGAGGACTTCGATGCGGGCCGGCTGACCCGCATCTGGACGGCCTTCCGGGCCAATATGAACGCCCTGACGACCTACCGGCCGAAGCCGTACGGAGGCAAGATCACCTACTTCCGCTCGGAAGAGGATTTCGGTCCGGAAGACCCGGTCACGGTCTGGCTGAACCAGGCGGAAGGCGGCCTGGTGCTGCGCCCTGTCCCCGGCAATCACGACACCATGATCGATCAGCCCCATGTAAGGACACTGGCTCGCATGCTCAACCATGCCTTGCGGTGATATGGCAAGTCCAAGTTACGTCGGCCTCGGAATGTACAGTGCGGCAAAGAACCATGCTTTTGGAATTGAAATAACGCTAAGGAAGTTTTTACATAAGGCGGTTCATTTTTTACATTTCGCTCTTGAATGCGGTCTTTATTCTTGTGCTGAGGCTCCGGGCGTTCGGGATGATCAGCGTGGAACAAGAGACCCAAACTGTGATCTATCGGTTGAGCAAAAACTTTTTCGCAGAAAGGGTGGAAACCACAAAAGTTTGGGGTACAACCGGGGACTTATTCACGGGTACCGACGGGGAGTGAGAGTGGATCGTCAACCCTGAAACCCTTGTCGCCAGGGGGATCGACAAGTGGTGTTTGGATCGTGTGAAAACCTCGAATTAGCCGCCATTTTCTCTTGGGAAGACATGATCAGCCGGTGTCCGATACTCGATTGTTCCCGGGAATGATGCTACCTTTGCCGCGTACAGGTATACCTGTTCCCGGGCCATGATACAGAATGAGCCTTAGAAAATGGGCTCTAATGTAAAAAACTTGCTTATTTTCGAGCAAGGGACCGATTTGACAATCAAATGATCAATTTTTTGAAGTTATCAACCCGAGATCTGCTCAGTTGTTGTATTCATCGGCATCATTCCGGTTTCCTCCAAGGCCAGGAGTCATACCTTTGGGCATCAATAAACCATGGGTGCTAATTCAGCCCTGGGGTTACTTTTCAGAAATTTTGATAGTCTTTTTCAGTAATATAATGTAGGATCATAATCTACTAAACTTTTCCTTGAAGCCGCAATAACCCGATCAATCCAAAAAATAAGGTCCATAAATGCCACGACTTTTTGGGCCGACTCATACGCCATACGTGCCGTCTTTCGTTGTGGACGGAGGCAATGTATCTAAACGACCACCTTCTTTAATTTGATGTATCTTATTGATGAAAAACATATTTCTGTGATGTGCAGGGAGAGAAATATGAACTGCCGATGTGTAAAGCGGTCAAAGAAAGCTCGTTTTTTCATTTCTTTATTATTTTTCACCGTACTTCCAATGTACGCTCAGTTGGAGCCTTGTAGTCTCTATGAAATAGACGGCTTTCCGGAGTTCGATCATACGGATATCTACTATCCCGTCTCCCTCTGGCAGTCCGAAGGCGAACCCTCGGCGCCCGCCGATTTCGATGAAAATAGTAGGGTCGATATTTTAGACCTGGTTAAGGTAGGCGGCTGTGTCCGTTATCTTGGTCCTGGTTTGCTGGGCGAATACTACGGTTTCGAGAACGGCGAGCCCGATCAAGATATCGCCTTCCCCAACTTCGCGAACCTGCCCGGTGATCCGAACCCCGTGGTGGTCCAAGCGATCCCGACTTTTGACGAACTCGGGGATCTCGGCAACTTCCTGGACTCCTCCATGCGGCGTCAGTTCGGCGCGGTCTTCAGCGGATTCCTTTTTGTACCGGAAACCGCGGATTATACCTTGACCATAACGGGCCGCCGCGGCGCTACCTTGACCATTGACGGGGTACAACAATTGGCATTTGACGAGGGAGCCCAGTTCGATGAGACTACGTTAAATCTAAGTTACGGCTTACACCCTGTCCGGCTGGAGTTTTACACCGACGCGGGCAGACCGCTCCTTTCCCTCTCCTGGAAGAGTAACGGCAGCATCATCGGCCCCAATAATGTCCTCATCGGCCCCGAACACCTGATGCACAAAAGCAAACAGCCTCATGCCGACAGCATCTCCGATCTGAGGTTGATTGTATCGCCGTCCTCGGGCAGCCGTGTCGATGCGGAGACGCTTGACTTCCAAGCCTATATACTCAGCGCCGACACCGAAACCGATTTCTTCATCAACGATACCGAATATGTTCCGAGCGAAGGCCTTTTGTCGGAAACCATTTCATTGAACGAGGGCGTGAACCGGTTTACCATTCGCGTGGAGGACAGTGGGGGTCGAACGATCGAAATCCCCTATTCGATATACCGGCCGCAAGAAGCCAATTCACCGGGGTTGGCGGTCAATATCTTCCCGATCGAGACCTACAGCGGCGGGATGCCTCCCATAGACGGACTCAGTCCGGTTGCTACGGCGACAACGCCGACCATAAACATGGTGCCTGAAAGTGACGGCGGAACCCCTGTGAACGGTGATTATGTCTACCGTAACACCATGGTTTCGCTGGTCGGCACCATCGATATCCCGCAATCCGGTTTATACAGATTCCGCGTGAGCCAGGCGGGAGCCGTTTTCATAAACGGCCACAAGGTTGCCGCAAGGGGCTATGATTACTTTCAACAGCGCAACGACGAGGGCTCCATTGAACTCACCGCGGGAGCCAATCACATCCAAATGATCACGGGAAGGACCTTGGGAGGCCCCTCGATCACTATTTTTCAGGCGTTTGAGGACGGGCCGGAAGCCCCGATTCCCGACAATGTCCTACGGCATGGACCCCAATCGTTCGACGCGGTGCCGGAGGTCGCCAATCGGGGATCGTCAGGGCGCACCACTACCGGTCAAGTGGCCGAATACCTGTTTCGAGAGGGGGCGACCTTTCAGGACAGCAGTCAGAACGACTTCCATTTCCGTGAAGATCCCCGCGCTTTCCCCGGAAGCCCCGGGGGATTGACCTACCTGTCGCCGGGTACGCTCAGTTCCAAGTCGGCCGGTATGGTATTGCGCGCGGAATGCTTCCGTCATGGCGGCTTGTCGTTGGAAGTAGATTTTGTGGTAGATGAAATCCTCGATATCGGCAAACGCTATGTATTTTCGCTCGGGGATTTATACAGCGGCGATCTTGTCTCGATTTACCAGCGATTCGACGATGTCTACCTGGTCATCAATGACGGCAGCACAAATCACCCGCTGGTCGCCGAGGATGCCATCGAGATCGGAAAGCGAATCCATGTGACGGCGACCACCGACGGCACGACTAACCGCCTTTGGATCAACGGTCAACTTGCCGTTGAAGAAAGCTTTCCGGTTGACTTCAGTCGCTGGGACACCATGGTGCAACTCAATGTGGGGCAACCCTACCGCAAGTCCAGGAACCTGGGAATAACGCACTACCAGATGATCGGTTCTTTTTTGGCCGCCGCGGCCTATAGCCGGGCATTGACCGAAGCAGAAATCAATATCAATCGAAACGCAAACCTGGCCCTGCACGGCATACCCGATCCCGTCGTCCTCCCCGACCCCGTGACCTATCCCATAGCCGGAACGACACAAGCGCAACTGGATGAGGCGTTCCACATATTGAACCGGTTGAGCTTCGGCCCGTCGCCTACATCGGTGAACGAACTGTTGACCATGGGAGCTACAGCTTGGATCAACGAACAACTCGATCCCCAATCTATCGACGACAGCGAACTGGAGGCCTACCTCGCCACCGGTGTCTTCGATCCCGATCGCGGTTACCGAGACCTGGTGGGTCAAATGATTTACCGCATGATCCACTCAAAGCGCCAATTATTGGAAGTCATGACCTGGTTCTGGGAAAACCATTTCCATACGCAGATCAATAGTTTGACCAGTTATCCTGAAGAGCAGCTTGAAAACGAACGGTTCCGAGCTCACGCCTTGGGGAACTTCAAAGACCTCTTGCTCGCCTCGGCCCGAAATCTGCCCATGACCCTCTATTTGAATAACGACACCAATGTTGTCGGGGCGCCGAATGAGAACTACGCCCGGGAGATTTTGGAATTGCATACCATGGGTGTCAACAACGGCTATACCAAGGCCGATATTGAGGAGGCCTCACGCTGCTTTACCGGCTGGACCGTTATCGACGGAAAATTTACCTTCAATCCGGGCTTACATGACTACGGCGAGAAAAACCTGCTGGGAATCACCATACCGGCAGGCAACGGCATGGAAGACGGTCTCATGTTGATCGATCATTTGGTGGGCCGTCAGGAAACCGCGGATTTCATAGCGTGGAAACTGTGCCGGGTCTTTATTGCCGATGTCCCTCCGGCAGATGTGGTCACCGCGGCCGCCGCGGCCTTTCACAGCACCAACGGCGATATTACCGCAACGCTTACCGCCATTCTCACCCATCCCCGGTTTCGCACCGACATGAGCTACCGAAACAATAAGTTCAAAACACCGCTGGAGTTCATCACCAGTCTGTTCCGCATGGTCGAAAGCTATCCCATTACGCCCACATTGACCGCTCCCCTTGAACGCATGGGCATGAACTTGTTCGAATTCGCGGATCCCACCGGTTTTGCGGAAGAGGAAACGGCCTGGTCGGACACCAATTCCCTTTTGGAGCGGTGGACCCTGGTGAGCGACCTTGTCTTCAACAGGGGCAACGGCATGGGAACCGCACTGGATGTTCATCGTTTCTTTGCCCGTTACAGCGCGGCGGACGCGGAAGGGTTGTTGGACCTCTTCGAAAACATCACGACCCATGGTTTCGAACATCCCGACGCCCGGGCGATTATGCTGAACCGGCTCACCAACGGCGATCCCGGTTCATTCGCCCTTACCGAAGACACGCTGGACACCTTTGTCCGTCAAACATTCGCCCTCTACCTTCGGTTACCCGAACTGAACAGGCAATAGGAGATCGACATGAAAAGAAAAACCTTCCTCAAAGCTCTCGGCGGTTCGGCGTTCGGCAGTGTATTGGCAACCGGCGGCGTGAAGCATAAGCGATTCAAGACCGGCAAAGGCGGCTCCCTGAAAAAACTGGTAGTTTTGTTTCAGCGCGGGGGCAATGACGGATTGAACACATTGGTTCCCGTCGAAACAGTGCAATACGATTACTACAAAGCCCTTCGGCCGACGGTCGGCTTTGCCCAGAACCAGCTGCTCAATATTCCCGGTAGTTCCGGCTTCTTTGCGGCGGCGCCGTCTTTGGCGCCGCTTCTCGATGTGTTTCAGGCCGGGGATCTGACCTTTGTTCATGCCGTCAATTATCCCGGCTCGGACCTGAGCCATTTTGAGTCTCAAGCCTTCATGGAAACGGGGGTTCCCGGCGACACCCTGATGGACGGTTGGATCAACCGTTTTCTGAGCAGCACCACCGGGCCCGGTATTGTTCGCGGCATTACCGTGGGCAACCTGATTCCGCAAAGCGTCTCCGGCCCGATTCCGGTCCCGGTAAGCGAAAACTTCGGCAAAGTTACCATAGACGGCGACCCGATCCATAACAGCGCGGAAAAAGATGCCTACGAGCAACAGTTACGCGATTTGTTCGCCTTGTCCCCCACCATGGGGAACACCGACATTTACGGTACCGGCAATGGAATTTTTAACATCCTCGATGGATTTTCCGACCGGAACCTTGAAGATTATATCCCGGAGAACGGCGCGGCTTATCCCAATACCACGCTTGGACAGCGGGTGGCGCATGCGGCCCAGATTCTTAAAGATGAATCCAGTTTTCTCGGCGTTGAAGTTGTGACGATCGATCAACCAAGTTACGACACTCATGATGACCAATTGGGCCGTCAACCGTATTTGTTGGAAAACCTGACACAATCGATGAAAGCTTTCTACACGGACATGGGCCCGGTGAGGATGCAGGATGTCGTCTTTTTGGTTGTCACGGAATTCGGACGCCGCGCCTATCAAAACGATTCCTTCGGCACCGACCACGGCATCGGCGGAGTGGCAATGGTCATGGGAAGCGCCGCTTCCGGCATTATCATCAATGAGGAAGGCGACTGGCCCGGCTTACACTCGGACGATCTAAGTCAGGGTAGTCTTGCCTGGCGCACCGATTATCGGGACATTTATTGGGAAATATTGTCGAGCCATATGGGCCTTGACAATACAACGTTGAATACGATCATTCCCGGTCACACCTACACGCCGCAAGGCGTCTTATTGTAAGTGACAGGGTCGCCGAACTCGCGGCGAGGTTTCCGGAGCTCTTCACGAACTGTTCTGCTTACTTTGCAATGCTTAATATTCTTTACAGGTAGTGCAAAATCACCCTTTCTGTGTATTTAGACACAACTTGTAATGTAACCAAGAGGCGGCAATCATATCGAACTACTGATCTAATTTGTTTTCAACTGTTTTCATGATCGGGGCCCGCGGGGTTCGCCGGCAGGGGTTTTGCTCCTTTCCGGGAGTAAAAATAGGCATGGACAACTGCCCATGGCTGAATTGAAGGCACGGACGTTCAAGGAGGTGGTCATGAGCGATACAGGGTCCGCCGAACAAGCCGAAGTTCAGTTCCGACTGTCCCAAGCCAGAACCGCGCGTGCATTTACCGGCAGGGCGAGTATCTGGCACGACGAGCTCGGCCAGATCATGACACTCATCGAGGCACACCAGGGAGATTTAAGAAAGCAAGCCGACGACGACGACCGGCAAAAGAGCAAGCCGATTCTCTCGATTGCGATTTTCGGAACCTACGGCTCGGGTAAAAGCAGCCTGCTTCGCTCCCTGGTCAAGAAGTTCAACAAGCAGGAAGTAAAAGGCATCCACGCGTTACCGGTGATTGAGCCGAGCCAGGTTGCCGCCGGCGACCATTTTCTCTACCACTTCCTGGCCGCGGCCCTGGAAGAGGACGCGCGTATCAATGACCGTTCCGAAGAACAGGGACTTTCGAGCCGGGCGCTGACATCGATCCAGCAGCAGTTCCAACACCTGAGCGAGTATTTGCAGGTCCTTGACCAACAAGGCGATCCGGTCGAGAACGACGCGCTGGGTCGTAGTCTTGCCTGCCTGGACCGGCACAGCAGCGTCCTGTTGCTCAAGAAAGGACTGGCGAAGCTCATCATCACCCTTGCTGAAATACTCGCCGGTTCATCGAGCGACTCGGTCATTCTGCTGCCCGTGGACGATGCCGACCTTTCCAGCGAGACCCTGCTGGCAACGCTCAATTGCCTGAGCCGTTACCTGGTCCACCCCCGCCTGATCCCCGTCTTCACCCTTACCGGCGCCTTGGCGGAGGAACTGTTGTGCAAAGAGTTCGAACGGCGCCTGCAGATTGCGCCCGTTAAGGGAGGGGCGTCAAAAATACGTCCCGTTTTCTTGAGCGTAACCGAAAACCTGGCCCTGCAATCATTGTCCAAATTTTTCCCCCCGCGCAACCGCATCAAACTGGGCAATACCGTACAGCGGATACGCGACGGCGAATATATCCCTGCGGACGAGGAAACCAATAGCGGTCATTCCGATTCCAACGGGAAAAAACCGGGTAAAGCCGTTCAAGACCTGCTCAGTGCCGCCAACCTTATACTTTTCGGGCAAAGCAAGCACCTGCTTGGCCCCGATACCCGCAGAATCCTTTACACCACCCACCTGCGTCGACAGATCCAGATTATCGACGTGCTTCATGAAGCGGGTGTGATGAAATTTTTTGAGGAAGAAGAGGACGAGCGTCCTGACTGGAGGCGCCTTGACTGCAAGCGTCCTGCCTGGTTCCGCGTTTTCAGAGAGGCGACCTGGTCGTTGCTGAATGTCCACCGCGATATTCTGCGTGAGTTTGACCTTAATTTCGAAAGCCTTTACGGTTGGGCCAATAAGGAAAACCTACGGGTCTTATTATTGGACAGCCTCGGAAAGGTCGATTACGCTCAGTTGAGGCCCCTGCTGAGAGCCTGGTTTTATTCTCACGAAGACCGGCGCCCCGAGCTTTTTTCTTTGCTGGCTGCCTGCGTTTTCTCTCCCAGAAGGTTTGGAGGAGAAACCCCGGAGGGAAGGGAATTTCACCAAATTGAAAAAGAAGCTCTTCAAGCCTATGAGGAAAAATACTCGATCGCGCCGGGGATGGCCACACTTTGGACCCTCGAACTGTGGCTCGGTTTCTATCTTCCCCTCATGATCCGCCATCAACGGAGCTATGTTCCCAAACAGAGTGCCGAAATGCACTTCAGCCGCCTGGGATGGAACCTTGTTATGGGCGCCGGAAACGCGGTTAAAGAGGCGATGACCGATCAGGTGTCCTTTTTCCCCGGCATGCTGCCCCTATCGCCTTCTTGCTTGCCACCGGCTAAAGAATCCATGGATCACAAATCGATGTTGCTACTTCGCTTATGGTGCTTCAATGGTTTCAACGCCGGATTTCCCTGGCTGACAGCTTCCCTGTGGCGCGGTCTCAGTCTGGTCGGGCGACTGATCGAACTCGATTTCCACCTCACGACACTCGAGCGTAAAGCCAAACAGAGAAACGATCGAAAAAAAGATGATGAAAAAATACCAAACGAAACATTAGACGAAGCGATAACAATCCGACGAAAAGCCTTGATCGAAACCATTCTGATCGAGCACCTGAATATCGGCAGCCAAACATACGCACCGCCGTATTTCGAGGTTTCCCAAGTAAATAAAGCCATTGACCCTGAACATCACGAAGCCTACTTCTCAGATTGGTCCAAACTGAGCTTGCCGAATTCCGACGAGGACAAAGATGAACAGTTCGAACTGCTTGATGGACTTGCCCAGGATCTCATGAAGTGGTTAAAGACATACAATAACCCCCAAAAGCGTATCTACCTGTGCGGGGATAACGAGAAAACGGGCCCCACCATTCCCGTACTTCCCGAGGACGAAGTCGACGAACTGCTGTCAAAAACAAGCCGGTCGGAAGAGGAGGTGCGCCGGAAGATCCTGGAATTCCGGAACAACTGTTTCATCCAGCGTATTCACGGCAATAGCCTACTCGGTAAGCTTTGGAGTGATTTGGAGGATGCTTTTCTTGAAATGGGCCCCGACAGTATGAATATCGCGGCCGCATTAGGGAAATGGCTTTCTGTCTTTTGCGACTATTGGAGCCGGCCGGACGGCAAGGATGAGCATGAATCCGGACTCTCCACGGTCAGGGACCTGGTCGAACAATGTCCCTTCGTCTTTCCTCTGATTGAATATGACCGGAACACGGCGAAGCCGCCTGAACCAGGGGAAGATGGGGAAAATCCTAAGTCGCCTGATTCCCCGAAAGACATTAAACAGTCCAGGGAACTGAATAAGCCGAATTTTTTCAGCGATGGAAACGTTCTAGAGACTTTACGTAAGGTCACAGGCCTTCCGCCCTATCCCTATATAAAGGAAGAGAAAAAAATCGAACAAACGCTTACCTGGCGCGAGAAAGAACAGGAGATTGGAGGTACAGAGCAGGAAAACGGTGAAACCCCGGGAGAGGGAGAAGGAGGGAACAAATGAGCGCCGGGCTGCCCTTGGAGGTGCTCGGACTGGTCGCGCCGATCCTCTGTTGGGTGGAAGGCGCTGAGAAACAGGGCTTGACCGATACCTTTTTCGGGAACCGAACCCTGACGGAAAACCGCGAGCTGGCCTGGTTTATGCGCGAGCTACCCGCTTGTGGAAGCGATGATTACGAGGACATCAAACAACTGGCGCGTCATGAGCGCCGGGCCCAAGCATTGCCCAAGCGCGACAAATATCGGCGCAGGTTCAAGCTGGCCCCTCCCTCGGGCTACGACCTGGCCGATGTGTTGGGTCGGCTCGGCCGCCACTATTTCCAATGGGTGGGAACCGAGCTATGTGTTCGCGAGGGTCGCATGGCAGAGATCCACGAGCTTGCCTTCCGTTTTCCCGTCGCTCACATCATCCAGGGCTGTCATGCCGAGGCCGTGGCGCACGGCCTCCTGAGCGAACACCATGTACGGGGGCTCAAAACCAACTTGGGGTCTCTGCCGACCACCGTCCAGGGTTTTCGCAACGTAATCGAACGCGGTCTCACCGAAACCCATATCCACCTCAACGGCGTGATCAGCGCCCACGAGACCTGGCCCAACTACCTCCTTGGAGGTCAGAACAGCCCCAATGTCTACCTGCTCAATCGCGACAAGCTCAAAGTGCTCAGCTGTATGGTGCTGAGGATGCTGGCCATGGGCGTTTTGTGGGCAAGGGCCCATCCCATGACTTTGGAGGAAGAACGGACCTTTGAACGCGGAATGTGGCGCTTCTTCAACGTCTATGACGATCTTGCCCAGATGCGTTTTCTCTGCCCCTCACCGGCGTTCCGTCACCGGTTGGCGGGAATTTTTCAAGAACAGGCCCTGCTGATCGACAAGGCCCTGAAGCACGTGCGTGAAACCCATAACGCGGAGGACATCAGTCTGCTGACCCCCTTTTTTCATCCCGGCATGGAGGGTCTCAGCCGGCGAGGTCGCTGCTATTCCTATCTCGGCCTCAATGACCAGTTGCAGCTCGTTTCCCGGCTTCACTTCGCGGTTCAGCGCACCCTCCTCAGTGAAGGGCCGTGGCCCGGCCGTGATTTTCTGCAAGTCGTCTTTTTCCGCTACCTCATCTATCACTGCCATTATTGGCAAACGGTCACCCAACACGGCGATGTCAAGGGGTTATCCCACTTCCAACGCTTTTTCGACAAAAGGGAACGCAGTCCGAAGGTCATGAACTCGCGCGAGGTTCAAGGTGCGGTCATGAAGGTCTTTGCCGACATTCAGCCGCTACGCGGGGTGGAAGGACGCTTGAGCCCGCCGCGTCGCTCCAACGACCTCAAGCCCTGGCTTGTCGGTTTTGCCCACTACGCCCAAAAGCACCGTCTCGATCGCTTCGGCGTGGTCGTTCATTTCAAGAAAACCGGCCGCGACGACGATCCTCGCGGCCGTCACAAGCACACCCCCTTTCTTCGTCACGGTTCTATCCGCCGCGCGACCAAACAGAATGCCATGCGCCTCTACCGCCTGCTTACCGGCAACAGCCCGTCGGCCACCTTCGTCATCGGCATCGACGCCGCCGGCCTGGAGCTTGGGGCGCCGCCCGAGGTCTTCGCGCCGGCCTTTCGTTTCCTGCGCGATTTTCCAATCGAGCCGGATGAACGACGAGCCAACCACCAGCGCCTTTTCTACGGATCGGGACCGGCCAAACTGGCCCGTTCGCGGAGACTGGGTCTCACTTACCACGTGGGTGAGGACTTTCGCCATTTGTTTTCCGGGCTTTTGGCGATCGAGGAGGCGATCCGCTTCCTCAACCCTTTGCCGGGCGACCGTCTGGGCCATGCCATCGCCCTGGCTGTCGATCCTCGCGCCTGGGCCTCGCAAATCGGTTACCAGGCCGTTGTCACCAAACAGCAATGGCTCGACACCCTGGTCTGGCTTTACCACCAACTCGGCCACGATCATCTCTTCATCCGCAAGTTGGATATCGAGGACCGGATCCAGCACCTGGCCTGCGATATCTACGACTCCGGTTGTCCCGGCGACGACCCCGACTTTTATGCGCCCAGCAACCTCTACGATGCCTGGTTGCTGCGCCAGCTCGATCCTTACTGTACCGAGCTTCAGCAGACCAACACCAGGGGCACGCGTCCGCGCCGGCACCGGTTTCAGGGAACCGATGCCCATCGCTGGGATTTTGTCCAAGATGAAGTTCTCGCGAAGCTCAAGGACAATATCAACTCGCAGGTTGCTTCCCGATTACTGGAACGCTATTGGTATCACCCCGCGACTTATGAACAGGGCCGGGTCGCCATCCCCATCGACATGCAGCCCCAACGCGGATTATGGATCGATACCCTTCTACAGGTCCAACAAGAAATGCTGGACCTGGTGATCGACAAGGAACTGGTCATCGAGATCAACCCGTCCTCCAACCGGCTGATCGGCCACTTCGCTTCCTACGCCGATCACCCTATTTTCCGCATCGTAAACGAGAAGGACGGCCGTCTCGCAAGCCGTGTTCCCTTGACGGTCAGCACGGACGATCCCGGTGTTTTTTGTACCTCGATTACTCACGAGTATTACATTCTGGGCGAGATTCTCATCAACGCCGGGTTCTGTGAGCCCGACGTGGTCACCTGGCTGGAGAGCTTGCGCCGAAACAGCCATGATTACTCCTTCCTGCGTTGCCTGCCCGGCCTGGATGACGAACACATGAGCGACCTGCTCGATAAGTTGAGGAGTAATAACCGCAACCTGTTGCACTTGATGAAAGGCGAGGTCCTGCAACCGATCGCTTTTCATCCCAAGGAGCAACGCGGTGCGCATTTCGACCGCGATGTGGAAAAAAGCCTTCGCCGCTTGCTCAGCGACCCTGACATCGTGGCTCGCTTACTTCGCGATGGAAAACTGCCGACAACCGCTTCCTAAAAGGAAGCTTCATCTCAAAAATCATGTTCCACTTTCGACGAGGAGCACACTAACACGTCACCCACAGTGTGGCGCCCCGGGCGGTGTTTACCGTCAGTCGGCCCTGCTGCACCACCGCCTCGCTACCGCTGAAAACCTCGCGTAAACGCAGGCCGTCCGGCATACCGCCGTGCTCTACAGCGATTTCCCTCAGCTTTTGCGTGCCTCGGTTTGCCACGGCCAGGATGCGTCCTTCCGGGTGCTCTCGCTGGAAAGCGAAGCTGTCCCGGTCCGTGTGGAGCATTTGGAATCCGCCTTCTTGCAGCGCCGGCAACTCTCGTCGCAGTTGGGTCAGGCGACTATAGAAACGGAACAGGGCCTGCTTCTCTTCCGCCTTTTCCCAGGGCATGCAGGCGCGCGAACCGTATTTGGGCACATTTTCCACGCCCAACTCATCGCCGTAGAAAATGCAGGGCACGCCGGGAAACGCGAATTGGACCACCGCGGCCAGGCGGTGCAGGGACTCGTCTCCGCCGATCCGGGTACGCAGGCGGTCGGTATCGTGTGAACTCAATAGATTCAATTGGTTACGAGCCAGGGCCCAGGGGATCGCGGCGCGGCGGGTTCGCCAGGTGGCTTCCAACGAATGGGTGGGATAGGGAACGGAACAGGTGATCTTGCCATGATGCCAGGTATGTTGCGAGAAACCCGCCAACCAGTGCATGAAGGGCGTGTAGAAGCCCGCGTAATTCATGACGCCGTCCCACATATCGCCTTGGAGCTGCGGACCGGCGTCAAAGAAGTGCTCGCCCAGCAGATAGGCGTCCGGCCGCGTTTCCTTGACCACCCTTCTGATCAGCCGCGACAGTTCCGCGTTCATTTGAACCTCGCCCTGGCGGCCCAGCATATTAGCTACGTCGATACGCCAACCGTCGGCATCGTAAGGCGGTTTCAACCAGCGTCGGAAGATGGAATTTTCGTCGGTGAACATGATGCGGCGCAGCTTCTCGGAGCGGTAACTGAACTTGGGCAGCGAGGGGAAATGCAGCCAACTGTGGTACTCGTCCGGGTGATCGATAAAGGTAAAGAAATCGGTTTCGTCAGCGTCGGGGTCTTCCTGAGCGGCCCTGAACCAGGAATGCTGAGCGCCGCAGTGGTTGGGCACCACATCCAGCAGGTAACGCATGCCGAACACATTCATATCCTGACGCAACGAGGCCAGGGCTACATCACCGCCCAAACGGGGGTCTACCTTGAAATAGTCGACCACATCGTAACGGTGATTGGAAGGCGCCTGAAAAACCGGGTTCAAGTAGACGGCGTTTACGCCCAGCTCATTTAAATATTCAAGCTTTTCACTGACGCCGATAAGGTCGCCGCCGAAAAAACCGTCCTGAAAGGGCAGGGTCTCGGGCACGGAGGCGCCCCATGGGAAGATCTTGGGTTCATAGCCCGGATAGCGCAACGGCAGGCGATCCGGATTGATTTGGGGATCGCCGTTGCAGAAGGTATCCGGGAAGATCTGGTAGAAAACGGCATCGGTCAACCACTCGGGCGATCGGTAATTGCTGAGGACACGGAAATCGGTAACATCGGTCGGTTGATACGCCTCGGGGCCGGCGGCGGTGTACCAGAAGACGCCGTCCCCGCTCTTCAGTAGGAAATGGTAGTTCAATACCGGCTCCCGACCTTCTAGGATGATTTCCCAATAGCGCGCGGGTCCCGAAACCTCGACCGCCTGCATGGGTTCGTAGGTCTGCTCGCCGTCCGGCGTCCAACGCAGGAAGACCTCTTCGACAGGCGCCTTCACGGGGGTTCGCAAGCGAACGCGCACGGGCTCGCCCACCTCGGGGAACAGCGGCGTCAGGTAGTAGGGCGAACCGTCGTGGTGTACGGCTTGTAACCAAAGCGGGAGATCGGTCATGCACATCCTCCCGGGACATCTTGCGGGAAACCATAGCATATCGGGCCTTATTTTGATTGCCTGATCGCTATGCTCTCGCACCCGGGCATAGCGATCGCATCAGGCGAATAAAAAATGCGGCCTACCATATCGAACATCTCGGATTTCCGGCCGATTCCCGGACATCTGCCGTCAATCGAGGATTCCCGGGGTTTTTCGGGCGGGGATCGGCTCGGCGCCGGATACTCACGCGACAACCCCCAAATTCCCCCTACTTTGGCGACATCCCGGCCCAATTTTCTTGATTCCCGCGAATTTTCTGGTTTAATGATAGTTAGCCCGCCTTCGATTCGGCCCAAACGGAGTTTATATGGACATTAAACTATCAGCTGATGCATTGGTTGCCGAAGGCTTGAGCGATACCCTGGCCGCTCACCTGGTTCAAAAAATCGAGGAACTGGCTCCTGACCACGACCTGGAAGACATCTGGCCGGCGATCACCGCACGAGTATTGGACCCCGGCATCCCGTTTGAGGCCCATCTGGCCCTCTATCGTTATTTCGCGGGATTGTGGGACGCCGCCGAAGGCCCCATGCCCGCGTGGATGCCTTCCATTGCCGTTCAGCACTGCTCCAACATCCACACCCTTGCCGAACGCCGGGAATTGTATGCCTACGACGATCTCTACGCCTGGTCCCTTGAAGACCCGGCCGCCTACTGGGCCGCCGTGATGGACTGCCTGGGCATCGTCTTCCAACAACCCTATCATGGCGTCGTGGATCTGTCCGAGGGCGTGACCTCGCCCAATTGGCTGCCCGGGGCAAGGCTGAATATTGCCGAGAGCTGTTTTTACGCCGAGGCTGATCAGCCGGCCGTCATCTATCGAGATGCCCCCGACGATGAATTGCAAACCATGACCTATGCCGAATTGGACCGCGAATCGAATCGCGTGGCCAACGGTCTGGTGGACGCGGGCTTCAAAACGGGCGATGCATTGGCCGTTGACATGACCATGAATGTGCACGCGGTCATTATCTACCTGGGCATCGTCAAAGCCGGTTGCCGGGTCGTTTCGATTGCCGACAGCTTCTCTCCCACCGAGATTGCCACCCGCTTGCGCATCGGCAAGGCCGTCGGCATCTTCACCATGGACCACATCGGTCGCGGGGAAAAGAAGCTGCCCATGTACAAAAAGGTGGTCGACGCCGAGGCGCCCCGTGCCTTCGTTCTGCCTCTCGGCGAACAGTTGGACGCCGAATTACGAGACGGCGATATGGCCTGGACCGACTTCCTGGCCGAAAGCACCGAATTCACCCCGGTGTCCTGCGAACCCGGCGATATCACCAACATCCTCTTCTCTTCCGGCACCACCGGCGAACCGAAGGCCATTCCCTGGACACACACCACGCCGATCAAAGCCGCTGCCGACGGTTTCATTCACCAGGACATCCACCCCGGCGAGGTGGTTTGTTGGCCCACCAACCTGGGTTGGATGATGGGCCCCTGGCTGATTTACGCCACGCTGATCAACAAGGGGACCATTGCCCTGTACGGCGACGCTCCCAACACCGCGAGTTTCTGCAAGTTCGTACAAGACGCGGAGGTCTCCGTGCTGGGCGTGGTGCCCAGTCTTGTCAAAGCCTGGAAGCAGGCCGACGCCCTGGACGGCCTGGATTGGACCAACCTGAAGCTGTTCAGTTCCACCGGGGAATGCTCCAATGCGAATGACATGCTGTGGCTGATGGCCGTGGCGGACTACAAACCCGTCATCGAGTACTGCGGCGGCACCGAGGTCGGCGGCGGCTACCTCACCGGCACCGTGGTTCATCCCGCCGTGCCTGCCGCCTTCACCACGCCCGCCATGGGCATCGGCCTGAAGATCCTGGATGAAGAGAATAACGATACCGATATGGGAGAAGTTTTTCTACAGCCGCCGTCCATGGGACTGTCCACCAGCCTGCTCAATAGAGATCACCACGAAATCTATTTCAAGGACACGCCCAAGGACGAAAAAGGCAATCCCCTGCGACGTCATGGTGACCAGATCGAGAAACTACCCGGTGGATTCTACCGGGCGCACGGCCGTGCCGACGACACCATGAACCTGGGCGGCATCAAGGTCAGTTCCGCCGAGATCGAACGCGTGTTGGAAGAGGTTTCCGACATCGACGAGGCGGCCGCGGTTGCCGTGCCTCCCCCTGAAGGCGGACCCGGTCAACTGATCGTGTTTGTAGTCATGCTGTTGGACCGTGACGAAGCTTCGTTACGGGCCGAGCTACAGGAGGCCATTCGCTTCAAACTGAATCCGCTGTTCAAGATCCACGATATAGTGGTGCAAGACGTGTTGCCCCGCACGGCCTCGGGCAAAGTCATGCGGCGCGTGTTGCGGAGCAGGTATCTGAACGAACGCGACGGTTAGACCGCACAAAATCCGGGCGCGGGAATGATTCCTACTTGAGCCTTGTTACTGAGATGTACCCGCTCGGCGGGTAACCCCAGGAGGTACGTCCCATGGTCTGGTTGTTCTTACTCGCTTTCACCGCCCCGGAAGGTTCCCTGAGCCGTTTAAATGAGATCAACGCCGGTGTCCAAGAGGTCTATGACGCCATTGTCAAAGCAGACGGCACGGTGGATTACGCCCGCCTGAACAGGGACAAAGACCTCCAAAAGAAGCTGGACCGCTTCGTGAAGATGATGGCCGAGGTCAATCCCGACGACATTCAGGACCCCAAACAAAAAATAGCCGTCCTGGCCAATACCTACAATGTCTTCACCCTGGTGGGCGTCAACAAGGCCTGG
>JAAUYB010127217.1_pt1 | contig 29561 bp, 29 predicted proteins | sample 7278071 | NCBI WGS metagenome assembly JAAUYB01 (sample SAMN14350121, study PRJNA611818) | marine sediment metagenome | isolation source: surface marine sediment (1.8m) | place: French Polynesia: Moorea | collected 2018-08 | reverse complement strand
GGTCCCGCAGGAAGCTGGTATGCACTCGGGCAACCTGGTCCGTCAGGTTGGTACCGCGCAATAACAAGGTGTGAGACGTTCCGCTGAAAGTGAACCGATAGCCAAAATTGGCATTGAGGAAGGTGTAACCGTCGGTGACCTCTTCCAATTCGCCCACATTTTTCTGGTCCTCGGTAACGCGCAGGTTGATACCACCCCAGAAGTGCGTGCTCTTGTATCCGAGACCCATCATCAAGCGGTTGGGTGTGATGCGCGGCAGATTCCCGCCGGCATCCAGTTCGCCCCGCACAAAGTCGTAGGAAAACTCCGCGTGCAGGTGGTGGGGCTCCGTGTGCAACAAGGTGATGTCCGCATGGAATTCGCCCCCGGTGAAATCGGCATCGGCTTGTACGTATTCGAATTCACGCAAGCCGTCTTCTTCTTCACCGGTGAACTGTTCGTAGATATAGTCGCTGAACTGGTTGGTGAAAAGGCTGAGTTCCCCCGTTATCAGACCCGCTTTCTTACGCAGGACCACATCCAGGCCCAGCGAAGATTCTTTGTCCATGTCCGGGTTGCCTACCTCGAAGGCGGCGGTGGCCAGGTGGGGTCCGTTGGAGAAGAGTTCCTCGGCGTTGGGCGCGCGCTCGGTGTGGGTCAGGTTGACGGCAACCGCGTAGTCTTTATCCAAACCGTAAATATAACCCAGCGACGCGCTGATGCCGTCGAAGTCCAGGTCGAAAGGTTGTGCTTCTTCCTCGTGCTCTTCGCCTTCTTCCTCGTGCTCTTCGCCCTCTTCTTCGTGGTGGTGGGGATCAAAAGCCTCGGCCTTATTATTCTGACGCTCGACACGGAGTCCCATGGTAAGGCTCCAGGTGTCACGCTCCATCTCCTCGTAGATGAAAGCGGCCAGGCGATCCGTGTCGTTGGCGGGGACGAAGGCTTCCTCACCGATAGCTTGGAAATCACGCTGGGAGTACTGCACACCCACGGAACCGGAGGTCATAGCGCCGAACGCGCCGTGGGTAGCTTCCACGCGAATTTCCTGGTATTCGTTGGTAAAGGTGGTGCCGATCTCCTCCCCTTCCAGTTCCACGTGTTCGTAATCATTGGCGCCGATGCGGAAGTTGAGTGTATCGAAAGGGCCGTCTAACCGCAATTCGCCGCGAAGATCATAACGACGCTGTTCCAAATCGATGTTGACCTCTTCTTCGCCCTCTTCCTCTTCCTCATGTTCTCCTTCTTCGTGTTCTTCTTCCTCGTCGTGACCATGATGTCCGTGGCCGGAAATCCCGTAGAAGGTGTTGTAGTCGACCACGGAAAGACCGATGAAACCGCGATCGGTCACATAGGAAACGCCCACGCTGCCTTTATCGCTGTCAATGGCCGAGTTCTCCAGAACCCCGTTGAAGGGTTCTTCCTCGTGCTCCTCACCCTCTTCCTCTTCTCCATGTTCTTCTTCTCCATGCTCTTCCTCGGGAGAGGCGGGGATTTCTACATCGTCGGTTTCCAGGGTGGAGAAATCGGCATGCCATGCAAATGAGCCCGTTCCGCCGTTTAAACGAATACTGGTGGCGCGTTTATCGGCAGCGGTATCGCCGCGAAGCTCCAGTTGGCCTTCCAGAGGAACACCGGGTACAGTTTCAGGGATGCGGTTGTCCAAAACGTTGACCACCCCGCCTACGGCGCTGCTGCCGTAGCGAAGAGAAGCCGGGCCGCGCAGCACCTCTACCCGGTCGGCAGTGGCGGTGTCTATACTCACGGCGTGGTCAGCGCTGGTGCTGGCAACATCGCCGGTATCCACCCCGGCTTCCAGGATGCGAATGCGGTCGCCGCCCAATCCACGAATGATGGGTCGGCTGGACCCGGGCCCGAAGTAGGAAGAACTGACACCGGGTTGCGAAGACAGGGTTTCACCCAAGCTGGGCTGCATCAGGACCATCAACTCGTCTTCATTGATCACGCCCACGGCTTGGGAAACATCGGAAATGCTCTTACGGGTGGGAGCTGCCGAAATGGTCAGGTATTCGTGAACGGTAAGGTCGAATTCAACCGTGACTCGAGTGGTCTCGCCGGCCTTCAGGACTACGCGCTGTAATTTGGTGCCGTGGTCGCGGCTGGTAACCTGAAGATTCCAGGTTCCGGCGGGCACCTTCTCGAAACGAAAGCTGCCGTCGTCACCAATCTTGACGGAACGTTTCAATTCGACCAACAGGGCCGACCCATGGTGAACAGCCTCACCAGCTGCATCCTCGGCCTTACCCGACAGCACGGCGTCGCCGGAGGCCGTGTTCAACATTAACAACAAAAGAAAAACGTGCATGGTCCATACTCCTCATAAAGTGCGATTCAAATTCCCGCTTCACGGAAAGACTGAATCGGAAAGGAACGACCGGCACAAGCCGGCCCGCACACACGAGAGTATGCCGCAACCATGCGGAAAGGTTACGCCCTGAGGGCTCCGATTCAGCTCAGCGGAACCGCGGGAGGACCTCTGGAGAGATGGTAAAGGGCGCCGTCATTAGGTTGGATAAAGGGGCCGTACTCACCGGCGACGGACGATACAAGCCGATAGGTGACGGCAAGCTGTTCGTGGGTCGCGGACGATCGGGCGAGTTGGCAGAGCACACAATGATCGTGATCATGAGCATCGCCCAAGCGTGCGCCGGCGAGACAGGGTTCGCCGTGGTGTTCGTCATCGGGATGAGCGTCGACGATTTCAACGTAGAAAAAGGTCCCGTCTTCTTGTAAGCAGGCGTGTTCATGCTCGTGATGATGCAACTCCGGCAAGGCGCCGAGCAGATTGCCCAGAAGAACCAGTGAAACGAGAAGCCTGGTTATCCATTGTTGACGGGAGTTTTGCATGATCATACCAAGGTCTAAAAAAAGACACATACGCTGTTGCAGTCTAACAAAAACTTGAATGAAAAGGAACACCTCGCGCAGGAATTCGCAGGGACTCGTCCAAGTCTTGGAAATTTCAACGGTGTCCTGTCACGTGAGTATCCTTAAAGGAAACCCTCACCAAGACCGTGCAAATTGCAATTCGAAGCTGTCGCCGGATCTCCTCACGAGCTTGACGAGCCCGGGAACCGCCCTCAGAGAAAAATACTTTTTGTACCTGTTTCTGTGCCATAATGTGCTTCAGGACAGAACTGCCGCTAAACGTCAATTCATCAGGTAGTTATTCATAATGTGTCTTCAATTGCGCATGACCGGAAACATTGCAACATGAGAGTCTGTATACTGGCTTCTGAATACTTCGGCTGGGGAAAATACGGAGGTTTCGGCTGCATGTCCCGCCGACTTGCCGAGGCTCTGGCCGCTAGAGGTATCGACACACACGTCATCGTACCCAGACGCCGAACCCAGCCGGCGTATGTGTTATTGGAAGGCGTTCACGTCCATGGTTTCAGCGGCTTGAATATCATTGAAGCCCGGCGCCTGCTGAAAAAGGTCGCTGCCGATATCTTCCATAGCCAAAATCCCTCGCTGCTGACCACTCTGGCCCGTGTCACCTGTCCCAAGGCTGTACACCTGGTTACCTGTCGCGACCCCCGTGACCTGCACGATTGGTGGGTCGAGTTCCGCGACGCCACCTGGCGCCGCCGCATCTGGACCCCGTTCAACATGTTGACCGAAGCCGGCCCGGCGGTGGGATGGAGCGTGAAACGGGCACATGCCGTCTACGCACCCGCCTGGTGTGTACAAGCGCGCGCCCGTCGCATCTATCGCCTGGATAAAGACCCTGACTTTCTACCCAACCTGATTCAAGTACCCGACACCATGCCAAGGAAAAACGATCAGCCCACGCTTACTTTTCTAGGCCGCTTGGATAGGCGAAAACACCCCGAGCATTTCCTGGATCTGGTCTCGAACTTCCCTGACGTGCGCTTTCAAATGGTCGGCAAATGCGATGAACCGGCACAAAACAAACGGCTCTATGATCAATATTCAAGCCTGCCCAATCTGGATTGGATTGGTTTTGTGAACGGGTTCACGGAGCCGGACAAGATGCGAAAGATTTTAGAGGGAAGCTGGGCCCTGGTCAATACGGCAAGTAGAGAGGGGTTACCCCTGACCTTTCTTGAAGCGGCCGCTTATGGCTGCGCCGTCGTCAGCAAGGTCGACCCGGACGGCTTTGCTACCAGGTTCGGCATCTGTGCTCATGACGGCGACTTCGCGAAGGCTCTGAAAGCGCTTCTGGCAAACCCTGAGGACATTTCTGCCAAGGGGCGTCGAGCCCAAGAATATGTCCGCAAAACCTACAAGTGCGAAAAAGCAGTGGATCAACATCTGGCCGTTTATCGTAAATACCTCCAGCCTGAGGGCATTGTGAAAAATATTACTCAGGCGATTACCGGCTGAACCGTTGGAAAAAGGCCGTTTACATAACTGTTACAGAAAAAAGTCAAGATAGCGCCAACCAGCGGCGATACGTAGGTTGTGCCGAAAGAGATGTGTTTGCCACCAGCATCCCATAGCCGCAAACACCGGCGAATCGTCTCTCTCTTTGCAAAACCATTAGGACTTGGGAAGTTTGGGTGCGCTCTTGCTTCCCACTGGTAGCGCCTGACGTGGTTACCTTCTAGCGAGAAGGTGTTGGACACGACCGGCGACCACGGGCGGAGCCCGGCCCCGCATAATACGGGCTCACCAAAAAGCCGGCTGTACCGCGCCGCAAATATCGAGTTGTTTGCCGCCCGAAAGTGTCGGTCCCTTCCCGGTCTCTTGGAATCCAGGCTTGGGCTCGGGTAAGAATACGTTGTCGAGAAAATTGCTGTATCATCCAAGAATAGTAGTCAAACAAACAACAATGTTATTGACCCATAATAATTGATCAAACTTTAGCAATTGAGTCTGCTAAGTATTCCCTAAAGATATTGAAAAAAAACCAAACCTGTTATAAGTTCGTTGACGGCGTCGCTCGGAAATAGATGTGAATGAGCATAGGTATGCCGTCGAGGATCGACCGGGGCAACTATATACCGACCGAGTTTTCTCTATGGTTACATGCCCGGGATTTCGCAAGCGTCGCTTGATTTCAGGGGTGGTTTTCGCCTGCTCGAGGCAACCTGTAAGGGTTTGCCCTTTATTGCTCGGGCCATGCCGGGTTCCAGTCGAACCATGCGTCACTCCTGATCTGAACCACTGTAAGGAGAGGATGCAATGGTGAGAATCGAACAGGTATTTCAAGCAGAAGAATTGAGTTTGGTAGAGGTTGACGAGACATGGTCACAAGAATTCTTATTGAAACAAAAGGGTATGTTTTTCCTTAAAGATGTCGCCGGCAAACTGCGAATCAACAGCACGGTTATCAAGAATAGATACCGGGACTTGGAACGTGAGGGGAAAGATCCCTACGCGCATATGGGGGTTCGCAAGGTTTGGAATCATTGGATGATTCGCATGTCTACATTTTCCGTTTATTACCGTCGCCATCTGGCGCCGGTCAGTCGCATTCCGGCCGGGCTGGACGAGGACGGCGTACTGTCTTTGGACGGTGTCTATTGGTTATCCGATGTGGTCAAATTCCTGCCGGTCCAATCCCACGCCCTTCGGTACCATGTCAAGAAATACCACAATCCGAGGAAAAAGATCGGCATTTGGAAGGACGGCAAGCGCCGCGGCTACCTGGTAGACATGCCGGTGTTCGCGGACTTTTTTGTTCAATACAAGCACACACGTCGCGATGATAAGTCATGAGTTCAGCACGAGCACATCAGTACCAACCGAACACATAGCGATAGAATGCCAATGACAACACAACCAACGCCGCAATGTTCAGACTGAATTCCGTCCGGTGTTTCAGCAAGCCCTTGAACCGCAGGAAACCGTCACGGACGGACAAGGGCACGCTGACATAAGCCAGCCACAACATGGGACCGCTGCCGACCATGTACTCATGACCGCTGTAAAGAGGCAGCGGCTCGCCGAGGCGATTCCAGGCAATCGCCGCCACCATCACCAGGTAGGCAAGCGTGGACCATGAAAGGATGGAAAGCGGGCCTAATCGCCAGGAAGCGCGAGGGACAAGTGTTTGTTCTCGGGACAATCCAAAACCCCATGTATCGGGGGCCGTGTAACCGGCCCCCACCCGTTTTTGCAGGAAAGCCTATACGCTGGTGCCGGAATGCAGGGGCGAACGCTCGTCGCGAAGACTCATCGCGGTTGCCCAGGTTTCCGGCGGACAATTGGCCAGCATGTTCCGGCGTGCGTCGTTCACGATTTCGATGGCGTGAATCAAGATCAGTTCCTTGCGCTCCGCGGTTTCCTTGGAAGCGGTCAACTGACCGGCTTTCAAACCCATGGTCAGGAAGATCAAACCTGTAAGTAACTCGGCCGCGGCGGTGGCGGCTTCGAAGACCTGGTATTGGGCGCAGGCCCCGGCTATAACCACAATGACGGCAAAGTGGAAGGAGGCCAGCCAGAACTCCTTGAGGAATTTCTCGGAACGGCGCCGCGCATGGTTCCGCATATAGCGAGCGCGCACTTCCTCGCTATAGGCGTTGTACAGGGTGCGCAGGCTGTCGTCCGCGTCCTTGGGCATATCGGGGTCTTTTTCGGGAGGGTCGGGGACCTTCCGCTCGCGGAAATAACCCGCCGCGTAGCTAACCACCGAGCCTACAACGACGAACAAGATCAAAAGGAATGCTGTGCTCATTGACATCTCCTTCGAAAAGGTGTGACAAACGCCTTCGATTTCGGCCTGAATGTTGCCCTATTCTAACCCAACTGTGGGAAACCTGTATGGGAAATTTTCAGCCGGCAGGCTGCAAACCGCTGTTTCCCAAGGAAAATACAGCCTGAAGCCCGCTCTGGGAGCCAATTGGGACCAAAGCCGAAACAAAGTCGTTGTTTCAGTTGTCAACGGGCCGGTTTTCGGTTATTGTAGAAAACAACCTTACATGGATGCTAACCGGGCTTGTTTCCCTTGGGAATGCAAGCCTTGTGCTTTTCAATCGTACATGAAGCTAAGGAGGCAACATGGAACTGCTTGTTCCCGGCATTTCGGGTTTTTTAGGTGTGCTGGTTATGACATTTTTTATTCGGCGGGCACGTTTCTTCCATCTACCCGAAACCCAGATGATTCGGGCTATCGGCTCCATGATCACCAGGGACAGCGCCAACGCGCTCTGGCCCGGTTTTGTGGCACACACCATCGCGGGCATCATCTTCGCCTACGTGTATTGGGTATTCCTGGAGACCGCTCCGGTTGAGACGGGGTTTCCCCATGCGGTGCTGGTGGTAGTTTGCACAATGATGGGTTTCGTTCACGGTTTGATCGTTACCCTGATCCTCGTAATCTCGGTCTCACAGTATCATCCGCTCCCTGAATTCCGCAAGCTGGAGCCCGGAGATATGGCCGCGCACGTCATCGGCCATATTGCCTATGGTTTGACTGTCGGTCTGGGCCTCGCATGGCTCCCGGAACTCTTCGGCGTGTAAGGTGAATCCAAACACGGAAGCATAACCGAATGACCAAAACTTACAAAGAGATCCAAGGGGACGGCGGCAGTGATGTCGCCGGACAGATAGCCGGGCTGCAGGGTCGCCTGCGTGATCGTATGGCCGCCGTCAAGTGCAAGATCGCCGTCATGAGCGGAAAGGGCGGTGTAGGCAAAAGCACCGTCACCGCCAATCTTGCTGCCGCTCTGGCAGCCAGAGGCGCCGCTGTCGGTGTTTTGGATGCCGATGTTTACGGCCCCTCCCTGGCTCAAATGTTCGGTCTGCGCGGCCGGCAGTTGACATATGATAGTCAGGGCGTACAACCGCCGGTCACCGCCTCCGGCATCAAAGTCATGTCGATGGACTTCTTCCTGGCCGACGGCAAAACCCCGGTAGTTTGGGACGGACCGCAACAGGAAGCCTTCGCCTGGAAGGGTATGCTGGAAATGCACACGTTGCGCGAGTTTCTCACCGATACCGACTGGGGCGAACTGGATTACCTGTTGATCGACCTGCCTCCGGGCACCAGTCAATTCGCGACCTTGACGGACCTGCTGGGCAAACCGGACGGAACGGTTGTGATCAGTATCCCCACGGCGGTTTCGCGATTGGTGGTGCAACGCTCCATCAGCATGATTACCGAAGTCTTGAAACTACCGGTCCTGGGTGTGGTCGAGAACATGTCCGCCTACTATTGCGGCGGTTGCGATTCCGAACGCCCCCTTTTCAACGGGCCGGAGATTACGGACTACGGGGGCACCCCGGTGCTGGGTCGCATCCCCTTCGATCCACGCATGGCGGAAGCCTCGGACGCGGGTACCCCCTTTGTTGAAAGTCACGCGCTGGAACCGCCCGCGGCCGCGTTCTTGACACTTGCAACCGAACTGAAAACCAGGGTGAGCCCCGCGCCCGCCTGATTGATCGAATGAGGAATGGTGAACCTATGAAATTTGTCTGTATCGAATGCGATGAACCCATGACTTTCGCGGGCGCCGGCGAGTTGAACGAGGGCTCCTTACCGGTCAGCTTCCGTTGCCCTGCCTGCGAATGGGGCTTTACTATGTTGACGAATCCGCAGGAAACCCAAATGGTGCGCTCGCTGGGTGTCAAAATCGGCGGTGCGACCGTCCCGCCGGCCCCCATGGAGATGATGCGTACCTTCCTATCCGGGACCGCCCCACACCCGCCTGTCTCTTCCGAGACGACAACCGGCGAAGGCGCGGGCAAGTGCCCCTTCGCCGCCGTGGTCAAGGAAGCCGCGGAGAAACCGTGACATCGTTGCCGGTCAGGGCATGACGCTGAAATCCGAAAGATTGATCCTTTCGTGAAACATGAATCACTCTCAAGGACCTTCGGACAAGCTATAAGGAGCTTGCATCGAAAGAGATCTTCAACTATAATCCGCTGAGCCAACGGGGTGCCCCTATAGCTCAGTTGGTAGAGCATCGGTCTTGTAAACCGAGGGTCGCTCGTTCGAGTCGGGCTGGGGGCACCATTCTTGGCAAGCCATAAGTGATGACTGCCCAGCACTTTATCGGTTTTTTAGTTTGGACCGAGCCTCCTGGAAATTTATCACATTTTCGGGCTTTACAAGCCGCCGGCGTTCCGATGGCCGCGGTCATGGCCTCCAGGTCCTGACCGAGGGCCTCTGAAGCCTGGTCGATTTGGCCCTGCAAATGACCGTAGACCTCGTTCAACATTTTTGGGGAATGATGCCCCATGAACTTCTGAACGGCGGGGACATTCTTGGTTTTGTCCAGGTAGATCGAGGCGGCCAAGTGACGCAACTGATAGGCCGTTTCGAACGGTGGGATGTTGTGGATTTGGCAGATGGTGCGGATCGCTTTCTTGAGCGAGGTGTAGGGTTCGCCCGTCTCCGGGTTGGGGAATAACAGGGGGTTGTTCTGAAGTTGGGGTAAGCCGGCCTGGGCCTGTTGTAGATCCGCCAGGGCCTTCTGGAGAATCTCCGGCGCCCGAACCAGGATGTCGTCCGCGTGGGTTTTGGAGGATTGGTACGTGATGATGTGGTTGTGGATTTGATCCCGGGTCATGCGGGCACAATCGCCCCAGCGCTGACCGGTGACCAGCAGCGTTAACCACATGGCCCGATGGGGCCGCGCATATTGCGTGCGCCGGCCGAACGGTTCATGGGAGAGTGGATCCGGCAACGCCTCGGTGATCGTGGCGACATCCGCCAGGGTAATTTTCAGTTTGCGCTTGGCCGGTCCGCCCTTGAAGAGTTTGATGGTGGGTTTTTCGAACACCACCCCCCGTCCATAGGCTTTCGCGGCCACCAGGTCCACCAGTTTGCGCAGCGCCTTGAGGTACCGGTTTTTGGTGGTGACGGATAAGGGGCCTGGGCGACGGTCATAGGCTGCTCGGGGTTTGGTATCCAAATGTGCCTTGTAGCCCTTGATGTCGTCCGTGGTGAGGTTGAGAATTTCGAAATCGGCGCCGAAGTACTTTGTGAGATCCGCGATCCAGAGTCGCCAATTTTTCTGCTCGCCCTCCGCAACGTCGGCCAGGTGACGGGCGCCCACGCGGGCCAGGGCCGTTTCGGATACTGTCAGCACCCTTTTGTGTCGGTAGTTGGCTTTGATGTCATCCCGAAACGCCAGGGCCTGGCGCAACCCGACCTCGGTATAAGGAAAGGTCTTCACGATGGCACGATGGCATCCTTTTGATGCGTATAGGGGTTTTTGATGTTAAGATTCACTTGGTAAGAAGTTCCTTGGGGGCCGTCGTATCGGTAAATCGATACGTACTTGGCCCCTTTTTCTTTGACAAGGCTCACGCGAGCCATGTCGGCCTCCTAGAAGATCGAGGCGGCCTCAAGGTAGTCCCGACACCCGGCCGAAGTCGCCGATCCCTCCGCCTCCCGGGAAGTTTTGTAACGCAAGCTTTGCTTGGTTATTCTGATAAATCCTTTACAAAAAATATTTCTGGCACGGTTTGGTGCCGGCTAAAGGTCAGTTCGCCGCTTTTAGTGAACCCGTTTCGGACGTGCCATGTCTGTGGTTCCAGTTCATTTTTTTCAGCAGAGGTCATCAACAACTTGTGATTTCGTTGCCTCATTTCCTGTTCCCAGAGGTTAAACAAAGCCGTGCCAACGCCTTGCTTTTGATATTCCGGTAGAACCCGGATCATATCCATGTAGGGGAACTTGCCCCAGAACAAGCTGTAGCGCAGGAATCCAGCCCGACTTTCATTTTCAGAAGCAATGATGTACTCCTTGTTTTCGATGCATCTTTCTGCCCATTCTTGCGTAACGTCATCTTTGTTGAGAAGCCAGTCCAGATCGTTCTCGGTTGCGTATTTTGTGTTGATCATTTTTACTATCCCTTTCTCTACGCCGCTTTTGCGGCTTGCAAGGCTTCTTAATTATAATACCAGGTCTCATGGACCGTACTGATTGATATGGGCGGTTCGGAATGGACTCAGACCTTTTAGGATATCAAGGGTTATGTTATACCCCTCCCGAATCAATTCATTGATGGTGAAAGATGGTATTCCGAATACGCGATCAGGTCGGCCCGTTCAGGATCTTCCCCCCTGGTCCATGCTGCCTCTTTTTTCTCCTGCTTTGACAGGCCGGAAATGCTGGGCATTTCGGGTTACCATCGGGTGAAGATCTCTCTCAGTTCATCTTTTTCGTCCTCTCAGCCCCCGTTCCTTAACGCTTATTCTCCTGACCCATCTTCTGCCTCGCGGATCTTTCGAATTGCGGCGCTTTGGTCAGCACAGGCAGGGGTGTTTTTCATAATTTCGGCGAACTCCCGGCCGCTGAGGTCCATGTTCCGGTAGTAGGTATCTTCCTTTTTGCTATACAGACTTGACATCGTTGATAACCCCTTCATTTTGATGGGGTTCAAGGGGTGTAATCCCCCGTCATTTTTTGTTATGAAAAGCACGATGCACCCTTGAAACGGGCAATGGCCCGCCATCAAGGCGCGTAGGTATCGATGCGCCTTCATGGCGAAGCATTGCCGCCGGAGCAAACTGTCAGCTACAGGTGATCAAGCCGCTGTCTCGGTTTTCATATCCGTCGGCGGTTCTTCGATAGTGCCTCGAAAAAGGGTGGGCGCTCGGAAGTACCGTCTCGACTTGTGTAGATGCTTGTTTTTTTGTCGTCGCGGTTCCAGTGATTGGAAAGAAGGGCAATGGAAACCCAGCCGCAGTGGTGGGCTCCCATTGCAAAACCTCAGTCGTTACCGGGGGGTGGGAGTTCCGTTGGGGGTCCTGAGGTTGGACCCGAACCCGCATTCAAATGAGTGCGAAGAACCATGACCGCCTCCTTTTCGTCTGCTTGAGTAGATCAACCGTTTCCGAGAGGTGGGGGTTCCGTTGGGGGTGGGGGCGGATCGGCGGGATCCGGCCCTGCAATTAAATGAGTGCGAGTCTTCATGATCGCCTCCTGATTGCTGGTTTGTTGCTGGTGGAGGGGTGGGGGTGCATCCGGGGTGGCGGGTCACCGCCTGGTCCCATGGGTGCGTTGTATTATTCATTCCCACCACCGGGGGGTTTGGGTGGATCGTTGTCACAGTCCGGCCCTGCAATTAAATGGGTGCGGATCTTCATAGTTGCCTCCTAAGAAATCGCTCCACGAGGGAGCCTTTTTAAATTTGGATCAGGTGCACATTCAGTATAGTACGTCTCTCGCTCTTTTTCTGTCGGCATCTCCGATTGTTTTGCGCCTGAGTTATTACTCGCTTCCCTGGCAACCGGGCATGCGGGTCATCATTCAGACCCAAATCTAAGGAGTTTATTATGAAAATGACACTGAAAGATCTTCGGGTGCAAAGCTTTGTAACCGGAGCGTTGACCCACGGTGGCACCAGTGGCTTCGGCAGTAACGAACCCACCGTGCATGGTGACATCCTCTGCGGGAATGACAACTTCGGCCCTACCGGTAGAACCATTTGTTGGGGCGATTGTGACTTCAAAAATCTACCTACTGACGGAGATTTTTGTTAAACCCCCCCGTGCCGGCATGGAGGGCGGCGGGTTTCTGCCGCCCTTCTTTTGCTTGCCGGGCTCAGGGCTCCGTTGCCGGGGTTTCCTATCCTTCCCGCGTAATGGCGAAGACTTTGGATGACGGGAGCCGGAGCAGGACCACATCGACAACGGTCGTTGCGAGTGGTTTGATCAACCCGCGTATATCGTCCGGTTCCAAACGATGGGAGAACGGGACGTAGAGAATTTCATCGCTCAGCGGTTCGTGGCCCGTAATTTCCAGATCCAGTCCCAGGACATGATCCAAAAGATCCTCGAAACCGTTCTCGGATTTCTGCAGTCGGAAGTACATGGTCATGGTGCCTTTCTCATAACGGTTGATATGTTTGTCCTCTAAAAGTTTTGGGAGAGAAACGGCGTCTTTTGCCTGACTTGTATCGGATTTTAAATAGAGGTCGAAGTGTTCAACTGAATTTCCGTGTTGGTCCCTGATCCGGAAAATCACCATCGCGTGTTTTTCGTATTGGGATCTTGGGTACCACTCCCGCCATTTCCATTTCAATTGCGCGGCCTGCCGGAAAGTCTCTTCAGTAGCCTCTCTGAAGAATTCCACCCGCCCCTGGTAAGCTTCCGGGTCATTTTCCGGAACGCTGAGCGCGCTCTTGATCAGGGGAAGCACCTGTTCACGGGTGGCCTTGCCATGGACGATGCTCAGATCCCCGATATGCGCCGTTTCAAAAGGAACCGCAAAGGGGATTTGGATCGGCGCTGCCATGTCTTCCCCAGTTGACGCATGATAATATTCGGCGCCGACAGGCACGCTCTTTTTCCGGCGGCGTAGTTTGATCATGGTGGTCACTTTTGCCGCAGTGAGCAGGGGTCCGTCCGATGAAAGGTATTCGGGTTTGGGTTCGATGCAGATGTAGGCGAAATTAAGATTGCCCGCCGCCACACGTACGGTACAGTCTGAAGAATCTTCCTTCACGTAACGGATGGGCAAGGGGCGCATCAGTTCGGGAATCTGTGATCCGATCAAGCAGTATTCTTGAACCTGGTAGTCGGCAAGCATCCCGTTCCCTTTTTTCCGGAAGTGCAGATGCAGGTCCAAGGTTTTGCCGGCACCGAATTCCAGTTCCCGCAAAACCTGAATCCCGGACTCCGTGCCACCGAAAATTTTACGTCCCCAGCGAGCCAGTTGACCCCGCCCGATGTGGGCCAAACCACTCCCGAAATTGGCCCCGGCAAGATGAATGAAGTTAATGATGGGGCTGGGTTTAGGACTGTGGTTTTTGATCCAATTGCGGGTGACCAACGCGCCGGTGCTGTGAATAATCACATGGAAACCTGATTTCAGCAGGTGTTCGTGCTCTGTGCTGTGCAGCGCACGGTCCATGGCGAAGGCAACGTCGTCAAGCGATACACCGTCGTCCAAAGAAATCCAGCGACTGAGATCGATCTCTGTAATGACGCTTTCGCCGAACTCTTTTCTGAGGTCATCAGGGAGGCTGCCGTAGATGGCTTGTACTGTATTGTTCCGGCCTTCAGTGCTGTAGCCGTGAATGAGTAGTATAGGCTTCATATTAAACTCCAATCCGGAAGGTGATTCATAGCTTGTCACCTTTTAGGCCGGCGACCGAAGGCCCCGCTCCGTGTTTTCTCTGTGTTTGGAATATATTGTTCATAAGTCACTTATGGTCCGTATTCAGGTCCTCGCGGGGTCCAACGGTGAACCGGGGGCGTGTTTGAGGCTTCCTCTTCCTGTCCGCAGCAATTCAACCCCGCGTATCCCAAGACTTCCAGAATAAAAGCCATATTGCTTCGTCTGACTTCCTCGTTGTCCGGCACGCGTCTTCTGGTGTGGGGGGTCTCGATGTTCAGGAAGCGTACATCTTGGCCCAACCGTTCATACAAAGTCGAAAGATCGGTTTGCGATTCACTTCCCGCGGCGTCACTGGAACCGGACTGCCAGACCACATTGACATTCTGTTGACTCAAGGTGTCGAAATCCCGTTCATTGGTCGTCCAAATCACATGATCGGGTTGCAAAGGATTACCGATGTGGCATTTGCGAATCTCGGGAAGGTTACACCAGCGAAAAATATTGGTTGTCCCCCCTCGGCTCATTAGCGAACTGAAATTAGCTCCGTTCAGATTGCCCAGTCTGGCTCGAAGATCGGCTCTGCTTCCCCTTCCCGTTTCGGTTTCGCGATCGATATCCTCGTAGAGCGAAGCAATGTGATGACCGATACCCGGAATGGCTCTTCGGTAGGCGGCAGTATCGCTGATTGTGTTGTTATGTAAGGCGACCGTTGGGATCGAAAAGTTGTTCGAACATTCCCTAACGGCGAGAAAGTATTGCATTTGTGCGGCGCGTAAATCATTATGTCCGGTGATATAAGTCCGGCAGGCCGTTTCATCCCGTGTACATTCCTGCTGAATCGATTCGGGGAATAATTCATTAGGATCTCGTAAACCCGCACCTCTGATCCATACGGATCGACTGGTGCCGTCGCGAACAATAGCCAGATTATATCGGCATTCGCGATGAAGGGTTTCAGCAGCCTGGCGGGCATTGCGTTCGTCGTTGTGAAGAAAAACCAGACAGGCGCATGGCGGCGTGTTTACGGCCGGTCGAACTTCCAGGGAAGCTCGTCCGGCGGGCACCGTCCATTCCGGCGGGTCCGCGGGTTCCGGCCGTTCTCCGGGACCATAGGGCCCAATCTCGGGCAACCTGCGAAGAGTGCCGGAATGGTTGTCGCCCCTTTGTTGCACCACGTGGGTCAATTCATGGGCCATCAGGCGTTTCCCCTTGTTTGTGGTCGGATGGTATTGCCCTGTTCCAAAGACAATATCGTTGCCCAGTGTGAAGGCCCTTGCTCGAATGGAATCGGCGACTGTAGCGGCTTCCGGGTCGGTATGCAAGCGCACCTTGGAGAAATCGCGACCGAATCGAGATTCGAAGAAATCCCGTGAAGAAGCATCGAGCCGTCGGCCGGCGCCCCTCAGGTTTTGTATATTCGCGGCCACATCGGTTGAAACGAATGAGGGGCCGGTGGAGGCAGGCCCGGCTTGTGTGCTTTCCTCTTCTTCCTCGTTGGGTTGGCGTTGCAACTCTTCCTCGCATTCCTGACACTTACGCTGAATAACAGGCGCATGATTGAGAACAGTCGGTACATTTTCAGAGGGGGGCATCCGCATGACTTGATCGGCAAACCAATCGGCCTCTCGTTCGGAGACGTCGTCCGGTGAGCCGATAGTCAGTTTGGGTTGAACCCGATTGCCGCTCAATACCTGTCTGATCGCCGTTTTATTTGAGTGAAAATTGGAATAGGACAAAGGCATGATCGTCGGTTGCCGTAAAGTTCCTTTTTTCGACCGATGAACGAAGGTTCTCATGACAAATCTCCAGGATTTATTCAAAATATAGGTCCGATCCGGAGGTCGTGCAAATTTTTGATTTTTTGAGCCCTGGCGATCTTTGCACATTGATCAAGGACAAAAGGCGGCTCCCTCTGATCCTATCGAAAATTTTGGAACCTGAGGCCATCGACCGAAGGCCCCGCTCCTGATGGCTCACGACGAGCCATCAAGGGATGTCGGGGTGTACCCTCAGGCATCGAGCCATTCCCTGGCAAGGGTCGTCCCCCGCGTGATCGCTTCATTCCGAGATGTCGCTAAAGGGTGTTACCCCAACGGTAGGCCATACCCCTTTGCCAAAACTCAATCCCGTTCAGGGCACAATTCAAGGAGACAATATCATGAAAAAATGGATCTACATCCTACTCATTCTATCAGCACTACCGGCCACCACCAGGGAGGCCACACGGTACCCAACCCAAGAGGCTTTCTCATGCGTGGCGCCGCTTGGCAATTGCGTGATTGCCCCCAGATCCCGGTGGTCCCTTTAATCATCCCGCAAATACCGGCTTAGGATTTTCGCACAGCAAAACGACCGCGGCCGGACGATAACCCACCACCAAAAAACCCTCATGACATCACTCTCTTGAGAGGCAAGACACCCTCGCCCAACAGAGAGCACGAATCCGCGATGCAGGTTCCCCCTGCGCCGATCGGGGTACTCTGGCTGCCCGAGGAGGACAACCGTTTGGGCTACGCCTATGGGCTACACCCCGACCTGCCCAAGCGGCCCGTCACCTGGCCGGAGGCCGGCCGTGGCGTCATTCGCAAGCAGAGTTTTCGGGACATTACCGGGTGGGAAAACACCGCCCGCTTCGATATTTTTGAAGGCAACCACCCCGAAAGTGCGCCCGGCGGAACGGTCGTCAAGATGGCGTATTACTACCACTTTCTCTCCGTGGTCTACGTCGATCGTCTCAACTTTGGGCCGCTGCCCGATGGGATCGCGAAGAAATTCACCACCTTCCCGAGAACCTTCGAGGGCCTGACCGATGCTCTGCCGATTTAAGGCTACCGGCCCACGTAACCCGGCGACTGGCAAAACGGGGAAAAGCAGACCCTTCATTGGGTGAAACAACCGGAAACGGAGGTAGCGGAGTAAAACGCCGGCTTGGCGGTTGTGGTGTGCACTGCAACCGCGCAAGCGGGATGGCCGCTCCGAATCGATGCCGTGGTAGAATCGCAACAAAAGCCACAGGAGTTTGCCATGAGCGATGATTTGGCGGTCATCAAGGCGTTGGAGCGGCAGGTTGGGCGGCGCATTAAGCGGGTCGAAGAGGTCGATGTTTATCCAAACAGCCAGAACGAATTCCAGCTCAGCGAAGAGGGAAAGGTTATCCGGTTAAACCTCTCGGAGATGTTGTTTGGGGACTTTTCACGTATCGCTGATTTGAAAGACCTGGAACATCTAGGGCTGGCCATGGTTGGTTGGGAGAGCATCAAACACCTTACCTCTCTTTCGAAGTTAATCCAGGTTAATCTTGGGAATAACCGAATCCAGGACATCACCCCGCTGGCCTCCTTGACCGCCTTGACCCGGCTTTTTCTATTCAACAACGAGGTCCAGGACGTCACCCCGCTGGCCTCCTTAACCGCCTTAACTGTGCTTGGTCTTTGGGGCAACCAGATCCAGGACATCACCCCGCTGGCCTCCTTGACTGCCCTGACCGAACTTGATCTTCGCAGAAACCAGATCCAGGACATCACCCCGCTGGCCTCCTTAACCGCCTTGACCATGCTTGATCTTCACAGCAACCAGATCAAGGACGTCACCCCGCTAGCCTCCCTAACCGCCTTGACTATGCTTAATCTAAGCAACAACCAGATCCAGGACATAGGCCCGCTGGCCTCCCTAACCGCCTTGTTCAGGCTTCGTCTATCCAAAAATCAGATCCAGGACGCAGGCCCGCTGGCCTCCTTAACCACCTTGAACGAGCTTCGTCTATCCAACAACCAGATCCAGGACGTTACCCCACTGGTACCCATACTGGAAAGGTTTGGAACGATTACCGAATCCGAGTTTTTCGAGGGATTGTCCCTCGGCGATAACCCCCTCAAACAACCGCCGATGGAGATCGTCAGACGCGGCAAAAAGGACGTACTTGCCTGGTTCGAAGCCCAAACGGAAACCCAGCGACCCCTCAACGAAGTGAAGGTCTTACTGGTGGGTGCCGGCGGTGCCGGCAAAACCTCGCTGGTCAAGGCCATCAAAAACGAGGAACACGATCCCAAGGAGGAGCAAACCCACGGCATCCGCCGAGAAACCTGGACCTTTACCCGGGACAACCGGGAGATCAACGCCCGGCTCTGGGATTTCGGCGGCCAGGAAATCATGCATGCCACCCACCAGTTCTTCATGTCGCACCGCAGCCTGTACGTCCTGGTGTTGGACGGTCGCAAGGAGGGCAAGCCCGAGGAATACTGGCTCAAGCACATCGGAAGCTTCGGGGGCGACTCGCCGATCCTTGTGGTGATCAACAAAATCGATCAGAACCCGGGCTTTGATGTAGACCGCCGCGCGCTCAGACGGAAATACCCCGGCATTGCGGCTTTCCACCGCGTCTCTTGCGAAAGCCGTGAAGGGATCGATGCCTTTCGCTCTTCGTTGTGCACCGCTCTTGCGAATGTACCCATGGTGTCCTCAACCTGGCCGGAAACCTGGTTCCAGGCCAAAACGGCGCTGGAAAACCTGGATAAACCCTACATCAGCTATGACGCCTATCGGGCCTTGTGCCGAGATCGGAGTTTGACCGCCGAAAACCAACAGGAAACGCTGCTGCACTACCTCCATGACCTGGGGGTGGCCCTGCATTTTCCAGAACTGGAATGGCTGGACACCCAAGTCCTGCAACCCACCTGGATCACCAATGCGGTTTACACCATCATCAACCACCGACTCCTGGCCGACGGCCAGGGCATCTTCACACTGAACCAGCTAAAAACCATCTTGCCGGAATTCCCCAAGGACCGGTACCCCTTCCTGATTGCCTTGATGAAAAAATTCGAACTCTGCTTCGGACTGGACAAGGCGAACCACATCCTGGTGCCCGATCTCTTGCCCGTGGGCGAGCCGGAACTGCCCGAGGAGAAGGGCGACACCCTACACTTCGCGGTGAACTACCACTTCCTGCCGCGGAGCGTGATGCCGCGTCTCATCGTGAACCTGCACAAGGACATCCACGGTGGCCTATGCTGGCGCACGGGGGTCGTGTTGCAGCACCCCCAAATCCAGGCCAGGGCGGTGGTCCGGGTGGACTACGACGACGATCGGTTGACGATGGAAGTCACCGGCGGCCAACGCCGGGAGTATCTGGCGGTGGTGTTGCATTGCTTGCGCGGGCTCCACGGCCGTTTTGAAAAAATAGGCGCCAAGGAACACCTTCGCTGCACCTGCGCTGCATGCCAAGCGGACGAGGTGCCCCACGAGCATCGCTACGATCATCTTTTGGAGTACCGGAAAAACGGGATGACCGATGTCCCCTGCCCGCTATTGAAAAATCTGGTGCCCATTGACGATTTACTGGAAGGGACCTTCGGTCCCCCTATCAAGGGTGTAGCGGACATGATCCCCATGCTGGAAGAAATCGCCAAGCATTTCAATAATAAGGAAACCGGTGCCGAGGTGGCCAAAAAGATTCTTGAGGTGAAGCCGGGTCTACTTGGGGTGAGTGTAAATGTGGGCGAGGCCGTCCACCAGTTTTTCAAGAAAAGGGGTGGGTGACTCGCTGTGCAACAGGATTCCATTGCAACCAATACCCGAAAAAAGGAGGCCATCGCATGGACAACCTTACGTTAACCTTAACGATTCCACAAATTAACATATGCTTAAATGGTTTGGGGCAGCAGCCCTTTAAACTGGTAAGTGCCTTGATTTTAAAGATCGAAAATGAGAGTGTCCCTCAGTTGAAAAAGGATAAAGATAAGGGAATAAAAGGTCTGAGCATCACCCTCACCCTGACGCTTACTTTAGAGGACGTCAACACGATTTTAGCTGCCTTGGGAGAACTTCCTTTCAATGAGGTGAAGGACGTGATTGTCGATATACAGAATCAGGCCGCACCCCAACTGGAGCCACCACCTCCTCAATTAGCAAAGGCGATAAAAAAGGCAGAGGAGAAAGCGGATCATGACCGTGTTGAGCCTCGCGATATATGACCTGTATGAAAAGCATGACGGATTGGTGGGCTCGCTACCGTGCTGGCCGGGAGCGGTACCGAGGTGGGTCATTGCCTCTCAATCAGGGGTAAGAGGACAACCTCCGCTTTTGCTTCCGAGAAGTACTGGATTTTGATGTCCCCGAGTTCGCGATGAATCAAGTGGCAAATGGCGATTCCCTCCTCGTCCAACCCGGCAGTCACGGATTCATCCGAATATCCATCGGCATGGGCGGTTTCATAACACCGAAGCCAGTCTTCTATCCTGGTGATGAGGGTGGCGGATAGACTGAGGCTCGTCGGATCGAGATAGCCGCCTTCCAATGTATCTCTGATACCGGTTTCGTCAATCATACCGTCAACAGTTAAATATCTCATTGGCGCCGATCATGCCGCAACCGCATGAAATGGTCAAGGCAAACCTGGGCGGTCAAGGCCGGCGTCCTCGTAAGGCACGCTGCCTGCGTTGGTAGGAAAACAACCCTTGGCGCTCGATCGTCCTCTATTTCGTTTTCCTGATACTGCTAGAAACTGAATCCAGGTCATGGATCAATCACTATTTCAAGGAGTCACCAATGCCCAACGAAACCAAGCCGATATTCACCATCAACCGCCCCAACCTCTCCTGTGAAGACCAGCGGATCGCGAGTCGGTTCGCAACAAGATTCGACCAGCTATCGAGAAACCAGAAATACGCCATTCTGATCATACTGGAGAGAGGCACCCTCAAGCATCACTATGAGTTTGAGTTGATTCCCCAGCCTTCGCCGGTGACGTGCACCGCCGCCTGCATCGCTACCGTGCTCGGGCGGGACGAAAATTCTCGGAGAGCTAGAGGTCGTCGACCAACATTTATCCTCACTGAATTTACCGATAAAGGATGGGGTTGCTCAGCAAGAGCTTGAGCAGCTTAGGGTCAGAGTTGAGTCAAGTCTTGCTGGGGATATCATTTTCAGATTTACCAATCATCAATTTATACTGAAACAATCATATTTTAACGGCATTCCTTTCTATGGGAACTTCCTGTTTCATACATTGAAATTAAGCTCAGAATTTTCTAATTGGTTACACCGGCTCCTTAGAGAAAGGATTAAAAAGAAAGGAGAGCAGGAAACATCTGATGCACCCTCGCCAGGGTGTGAGGGTGAGATCGGTGGGAAGGGGCACGGCCCAGCCACCTAACCAATTGAGACTTGAGGACTCGGGGACAATGCGAGATACAAATAGTGCATTGCCACCAAGAAATTGTATCCGGGATCGGCCGACAACTTCCAGGTGGCGAGCGAGCTTCCGCAGCCCCGGCACTTTCATTTGCTCAAGAATGGGGCGTACGTCCATGGGGCACCTCGGTTCTGATGGGTTTGGTTCATCATAACCCAGGTGGCATGACAAGGCGCTCTCTTGGCCTGGATGTTCGGCTGTCACTTTTCTCATTTTTCTACTAACTTCCATGCACGCCATGTCTCTATATTCCGTAGAAGGTGATGTCACCAGCCTTCCCACGAGTCCCTTGAGACTCGTGCACGGAGAACGGATGCAAGCAAATGACCCCCAACTCCCCGATGCGATTCTGGTCACCGCGGCGATCATGGGCGATCTGTCCGCCTTTGAAACGCTGGTCAAGCGGTACCGGCCCGCTGTAATGCGCCTGGCGCGCGCTATTGTGGGCCGCGAGGACGCGGAGGATGTTGCCCAGGACGCCTTTCTCCTGGCGTTCAAAGCCCTACCCTCTATCGAGGAACCCGAGCATTTCGCCGCCTGGCTACGCGCCGTCACCCGACGGCATGCCTTGCGGTACCGTGAGCGCCGGGGACGCGAACCGGCGAGGCCGGACATGGACGCGGTGCTGTTAGATCAGATACCCGCGTTACGCGAACCCCTTTTGGAGGATCGCGAGGCCGAGGAAGCGGTGGAGCAGGCGTTGATCGACCTGCCGCCGGACCTGCGCCTACCGCTGATCATGAAGGTCTTCGACGATCTGCCGCTGACGCGCATCGCCGCCTTTCTGGACGTGCCCGTCTCTACCGTAAAATGGCGCATCTACAACGCCAGACAAACTTTGCGCGCGCTTTTACCCGCCGCATCTTAAGGAGTCACACCTCATGGAAAAAGAGACTGAACTGAAAAAGCTGGTCAACGTACTGCGCAAAACCGTCCGAACCGCCATGCAAGCCGAGTGGACCGAAGGCAACGGCGATACGGCCGCCTATTGTGTCGACCAGTACAACCGCGTCTTCAATCGCATGAAAGTATTGGAACCTGCCGTCAACGGTGTTTTCGAGCCCTTACCCCCGGAAAGTTCCGTCAAGGTGGTGGCGATTGCCTGTCGCCAGTTGGCCGCCTGGTTTGAAGACGACGTGCGTGAGGAACGTATCTTCGGCGGCGCCTTTGCCATGGAGCCCGAGAACTTCAAGGAGTTCTGGCGTAAAGGCGCGGGTGATATCCGCGACCTGGGCGAGTTCATTCGCGAGAACATCGAGCTCTGGGCAGGCAAGCGCCGCGGGCATTGCTGCCCTGACGAACAAACGGCGGAAAGTGAACAGACGAGTTCCACCAAGGAAACCGATAGCAAAGATTAAACCGCTCATGCGCCGGTTGTCGCAAGGGCAACCGGCGCATTGCCTGTATGGCCTCGAAGCCGCTAATCCCACTGCAACGGGTTAAGGGCCGTTGCGCCAGATAATGCGGCCTCTGGTTGTGAAGCCGGAGGCCATTCCCGTTGGTAATGCCGAAGAGGATTACCTATCCAAGTAGCTCACCCCTCCAACAACGCCGGCAACGCCTCCCCTGCTTCCAAACAAACCATTGGTCGGCCACCTTGAGCCGCACAATTTGGGTCTTGGGTTTCATTGCTGATCTCCTGCATGGCGCTTGTAATCGGCCAGGGCATGAAGGGCGGACCAGTAAATGTCATTGGTGGCCCGGCCCGGTGGAGGGGGTTTGACCGGTGATGGCAAAATTGGCCGGGTGGCGAATGGTGCGGATCGACAACCGCCCTCGATCGGTGGACATGCCGCCAAACCGAAACGCGCTCTGCCAGGAGGTGGAATCACAGGAAAAGCAGTAGGCGTATTCCGCCAGGTACTTGCGCTCCGTGCACCCCGGCAAATGCACCCGTTTGCCCTTGAGGCATGCTCCCTCGATGTCGAAATCAATGATGATGCTGCCGGACGGTACTGAGGAACTCCCGGCGGTGCATGGTGTCGGCTTCAAAGGCCCCGGTGAAGGCTTGGGTGCGCATGGTGCCCTCGGCCCGCACCCCGCGCATGTGTCGGCACAGGTGCCGGGCCGTCGCCACCACGGCCACGCCTCTCGGGCTGAGGGCTTGGTTCAGATGGTCGGCAATCGCGTCGGTGAAGCGTTCTTGGGTGTTCAAGCGGCGGGCGTAATGCTCCACGGTGCGGGGTAACTTGCTGATGCTTACCAAGCGGTCCCCGGGTAGGTAGGCCAGGAATGGCCAGGCGGCGCAGCATCACCTTTTCCTTGACGATCCCGGCATAGTATTCCAGGTTGGTGGTGCGGAGGATGCCCTCGGTGAGCGCGTCCAGGTATTCCAGGCCGCCGGCATTTTGGAGTTCGTAGCGCTTGAGTAATTCGTCGCTGAGGAGCACCGGATCGATTTCGGCACCGGCCGCGAAAAGCCAGACGATGGACGCGAAAATCAGTTGGTGGCTGCGTCGATAAAAATCCTCAGAGCGGATCATGCTCAGGACTTGGGCGATATTGTTGCTCTCCAGGAGCATCGATCTCAGGCAGACGCGTTCGGCCTCGTCATGATGCGGCATGCCTTTTAATTCGACGGGTGATGATTCCATGGGGGTACCGTGCCCTGTTCCGCGGGTGATGCTTGGGGGGTTCGCCAGGAGGCCGGCAGGTTGAGACAATTTTTCATTAATTATGAATAATTACTATTAATTATTCGCGATTAATCAAGCCTTCAAATAGCTGTATATTCACCATTTAATCAACAACTTAGCTTGGTTTTATGCACAGGAGCGTCGCACTGGCAGTGGGACGGATAGGAGCTCACGTCTCCGCTCCACACGCCGCTCACGATACTGCCGGTATCATCTGATAAGACGATTGGGATTCACCTACCATCCTGGGAAAAGGGTGCTTATATTCCCTTTTGAGGGTTCGCAAAAAACGTCCCAAGGAGGTTTCCCATGAAAGCCCTTGTTGTTTTGCGCTACCTCGCCCGTATACCGTCCGCCATATTGGCGTTACTGCTCCTTGCCCTGGCCGTCGGCCAAGGGGTCGATGTCGCCGCCCTGACACCCACGGAAAGCCTGATGATGTTTTTCATGTTCGTCCTGTGGAGTGGTCTGATCGTGGGATGGCTGCGTGAAAGGCTGGGCGGTATCCTGATTCTGGCCGGATTCGCGGGCTTTCACCTTACCGAGTGGGTCACATCGGGGACCGTTCCCTCCGCTTGGGCATTTACACTTTTCCCAGTTTGCGGCTTGCTTTATTTATTGTCCTGGTGGCTGCATCACCGATCTCGGCATACCGCGGCGGCAAACTGATGTCGCTGAATGCCCGGAGCATCCGCGGGAGGGAGGCTTCTGGTTATTCCGACTGCCCGAGGAGGACAACCTTTTGAGCCAGGCCTATGGATTTCCCATGATTTACGGAAAAAGGCGGGACGCCGGGTCCCGCCTTTCCATCCGGCCCATTGATGACTTGTTGTCTTTTTAGTACAGGATAACCCGACCGTTATTCAGTTCCCTGGTAGCGCCGCTGGTGTTGCCGGTGTTGGTTGACGTGTGCATGAAGACCAGGGCCAGGTGCTCGGCGTTAAAGCCCCATTGGCCATTGTTACGCGCGGTTACCTGGTAACCAACCACGGTGCCGTCCTGGAATGCGTGAACGCCGCTCAAAGTGTTGTACTCCGAGGTGGCGTAATCCATGTGGATCGAGCCGGAGTGGAAGGCAGTGTAGCCGGAAGCACCGTTGTAGCTTGCATAAGTGTTGGTGGCGTTAATCGTTGCCCCCATATAAGCCAGGAAGCCGACGCCCGCGTTATAGCTGGATTCTACATATTGTGCGTCGATGTTGGCGCCGTTGGTTGCGTACACGCCGTGGTTAAAGTCACGTATCTCTATATTTTGACCCAGGTTGATGACAGCGTTTTTATCGGCCCACACACCGTGATCGCCGCTGGTAGCGCCCTTCAACAAAAACCCGTCGATCAGGCCGATCGTCTTGCCGTTGGTGGCGTAAAACCCGCCGGCCGAGAAATTAATGGTGCAGTTGGCGGGCGTGGTGGTATTGCCTACGATATGGATCTGGTCCCCTTGGGGATGCTTCATTTCAATAAGGCCGTAGCTATTATAAGTACCGTCGGCCACCTGAATAGTCAGGGTGATACCGGCCTTCATGGTTTTGTCCGAAAGATAGTCCAAGGCGCTCTGAACCGTAGAAAAATCGGCGGGTACGTTGATGGTGTAGTCGGCGTTGATCATACCGGTGATGGGCACGCCGGCCGAAACAAAGTTCAGAGACAGAGATACAAATGCAATGATCGCGAAAATTCTTTTCAAGAATTCCTCCAGTATTTTCATATTTCTTTACTTGATCTACTCGTTCTGGTGCTACGGGCCATGTGACAGGCCCCGGAAAGGTAGGAAAATGGGGTAGCTAACCTTGAATAGACCGCGGCCGGCAAGCCGGCTGGTTCAGACACAGAGCCTATCGATTTACCCAATCTACATCTTAAAAATTTCTTTGACTTTCTCCTAACAGCTAAGAAGAGAATCACTTAAAACCATTCATAACACTTCGCTAATTTGCCCCGGTACGTGTCCATGGTTGTTAGGTAAATCACACGTAACGCAAAAACTTGAAGCAAACGATACATAAGACCCGGTATTAAGGCGCCTGTTCCGCGCTCTCCATTCGCGGGCTCGTCCTGCCCACGAACCAGTTGCGAACGCCGGTTACATATCGACTGAGGTCCTGTAATAATGACAAGCAGATGGGCACGAAAAACGGAACCAGCAGGGTGGATAAAGCCATGCCGCCCACGAAAACCTTGCCCAGCGGCGCGTATTGGATTCCCAGCATATTGGCGTCGCCGAACGCCAGCGGGGTAAGTCCCAAGATGGTAGTCATACTGGCCATCATGATGGGCCGCAAGCGTTCGCGTACGGCTGCCTCGCTTGCATCCGCAAATGCAGCCCCCGCACGTTGCGCCTCCAGTAAGCGGTTCACCAATAGAACCGCGTTGTTCACCACCACCCCGATCAACAAAATAAAAGCCAGGCTGCTCATGGCGTTGGTTTCCCTACCGGTGAAGAAAATCAGGCCGATCGCGCCGATAAACGCGATAGGCACGGCCACGATGACGGCGAAGGGCGCGGCCAGGGATTCGTAAAGAAATGCCATGAGAATGTAAACGCAGATGAATGTGGCGATCAGCGCGGTCACCAGATCGGCTTGATCCGTGCTAAACCGAAAACGCGCACTGCCTGCCGTTACTGAAAGGCCCTCGGGAGGATTCAGTTGTGCGACGAATTCCCGAACGAACCTGGAGGCTTCCCAGGATGTCGGTAGTGTCGTACTGATCTTCACCTCTGTTAAAATGCGGCCGTCTTTTTTGGAAATGGACCCCAAACCCCTGCTCACTTCAAGATCGGCAAAGGCGGCCATGCTGGGATTGTCGCCCAGGGGCAGCAGTGCGATGTCTTGAACGGTTTGCTCTTCCAGATCATCGCGGCTTACCTTGATGTCGTATTCTCTACGCGGCGTGATAACCCGGGTAATGGTGCGCTCCTGAAAGTTGTTCTGCATTTCCATGGCCGCTTGTCTGCTGCTCAGACCGGCGCGCGCCAGACGATCCCGGTTTAATTTCAGCAAAACCTCGTCCACAAACGCGCCCTCGCCGGTATCCACGCCCAAGACGCGCTCGTCGGCAAGCAATAACCCGCGCAATTCTTCAGCATAGGCCAATACGGCATCCGGCGAACGGCCGCTGATGGTAATCGGGGTCCCCGAATCCTCCTGACCGGCGCCCGTATGGTTGATGGACAGTTGTCCCCCCGGCGGCGATTCGGGCAGGATGCCGTTCAGCATGGTTGCCACATCACCACGCCTGGCGTCCGGATAGCGGTTGAAGTCCAGCCATAAATCGAAGCGCACATCGAAATTACTGAGAATGCGGGTTTGGATTCCCCGTGTTTTCAGTTCTTCCAGGCGGGGCTTGAGTACGGCTTCCACCTCATCGGCAAACGCCTTGACCTCTTCCATGGTGGTGCTTCTGGGAAACAGGTAATCGATCTCGACGCGGTTTTCCGGTTCACCTTCCAGGTTGAAATCGAGGCGGAAGGCCATAGACCCGGCCAGGGTCATGCCGACCAACAGGGTGAAGATCAATAAGGCCCGTCGTTGCAATCCGGCGCGCATCATGCGGATATAGAAATCGGTAAAGCCGGAAACCACGCGTTCGAACAAACCGAAGATGGACCATTCGCGCTTCTTCCGAGCAAGGGCGAAGCGCACCAACAGGGGCGTAAGGGTCGTAGCGAAAACGAGCGAGGCAAACAAAGACACACACAGCGGGACGGCAATACCGCGCAGGAAGACAGAGGCCAGGCCCATGTCCAAGGCTATCAGCGGCAGAAGGACGACCATGGTCGTGGAGGTGGCAATGATCATGGGCTGCATGATCTCGCCCATGGCCTTGAGAATAGCCGGAACCACCTCGCCCTCGGTTTTCATGCGGAAGTCGATCTGCTCAACCACCACCACGGCGTTGTCTACCAGCATGCCGATCGCCATCATGAAGCCGACCATACTCATCATATTCAGAGTTCCGCCGGTGAAATACTGCCAGGTCATGGCTGAAAGCAGCGAGAGCGGCACGGCGGCGGCAACGATCACGGCCAGATCCAGGCGATGGACGAAAAAGTAGATCACGATGAAGGCAAACACGGCGCCGATCAAACCGGACATAACCAATTGGTCGATGGAATCGGCGATGGCGCCGCCCTTATCCCACAAGGCTTCGACCTGAAATGCGGACAAATCGCCGGGCAAGTCGACCACGGCCCCGTTGACGGTTCGCGACAGGGTGACCGCGCTGGTACCCTCCATCTTGAAAACATTGGCGGCAGCAATGGTATTACCGTTCCAACGGGTTTCCCGATCGGTCTCGGGCGGTTCCAAGCTGACCGTTGCAATGTCGCGCAAACGCACGCCGGGGCGCACGGGAAAGTCGGCCCAAGCGGCAATCTCGCTCAGGTAGGGCGGAATCTTCACGCTGACCTGATGCTCGCCGTCGCGCAATACACCCAGGTTCTTCAACGTACGCGCTTCCCTGATTTGGCGCATTACCTCGCCGAGATCCAGGTTCATTTGGCGAACTCGATCCGGGTTGAAACGGATGCGCAATTCTTTTTCCGGCCAGAAAATATCGACCTTGGCCACGCCGGGAAGACGCTCCAGCCAGGGCTTCAATTTGCGTTGCATCAGATAACCCGGATCTTCTACCGAGGGCTCCCAGGAAACGCGAAGGGTCATCTCGCTGTCGCCGATACCGCGAAAGCGCTGAATGGGAATGTTGGTCAGATTTTGCGGCAGGAAGGCGCGGGCGCGTTCCAAACGGTCGCGAACCTGCATATAGGCTTCGTCCATGTCCGCGTCGCGGTCGAATTGCATGAATACCCTGATTTGATTGCGCGTGGTATGCGTATTCAACTGGTACAACCCGTTGACGGTCTTGATCTCCTGCTCCAAGGGATCGGTATAGGCGCGCTCATGCTCATGCGGCGCGGCATCGGGCAGGGGCACAAAGACGGACATTCCGGGGAAACCCATGTTATCGGGCATAAAGGATATGGGCAGGCGCATGACCGAAACAGCGCCGATCATCACCAGGGCAAGAGCGCACATGATGATAGTCACCGGTCGCTCGATAACGTGTTTTCCCATGCTGCATCCTTCCTGTCGGCAAACGGGCTTATTCTAGCACAGCTCGGTTTTGAAATGCCTCCGGCATCTTTCGGATAACTCCGGACCTCAACTTGTCCTTCAATTGTCGAACCGGCTCAAACGGATCGCAAGTCCGGTTGTCATCGGTTGTTTCTGAAGACTCGGCATCGAGGAATCCGTTCTGATTCCTCGGCCCGGAAAAGTCGGGAGCAAAGAATCGGCTCTCATTCCTCGACCCGGAAAAGTCAGGAGCAAAGAATCAGATCTCATTCTTTGCGCACTGAAAAGTAATGTGAAAGAAATCAGTTGTGGGTCCTTGACCCGGAAAAGTCAGGAGCAAAGAATGAAAACCGATTCCTGGACCCTGAACTTTCGGTGCGCAAAGAATGAGGGCTGATTCTTTGCTCCCCGACTTTCAGTATCGAGAAATCAGTTGAGATCCTTTGATGCTCGGCGACGAGTATCAACGAATCAGGCAGTAAACCGGGGTTCATCTTCTCAAAGTACGCCAATTCAGTGTTGGGTTGTCAAATCAAAAAACCGGCTTGTTATGTGCCGAAACGACGAAAATCCTCGCCGACCGGGTGAGCGAAATACAACGACGATAATCCCGAAGTAGCGTGAGGAAGCCCGAGCACGGAACGATCACGGACGGAACCAGGACGGTTGCGGTTATAG
>JAAUYB010058451.1_pt1 | contig 29564 bp, 30 predicted proteins | sample 7278071 | NCBI WGS metagenome assembly JAAUYB01 (sample SAMN14350121, study PRJNA611818) | marine sediment metagenome | isolation source: surface marine sediment (1.8m) | place: French Polynesia: Moorea | collected 2018-08 | reverse complement strand
GTTCACCTATGTCTTGGGAGCAACGAGTTGTTTATCATAAAAACGAGTTATTAGAATTAGGAGTTAAAAACTATCTATTGCAAAGACTAAAATCTATTAAATTCAAAGTAGAAAAAAAAGTCAAAAAACAATACTTAAAGAGTGAGTTATTACTGAAAAAAGAAACATCAGAACTTTCCCCAAAACAAAAAAGTGCAGCTACAGTAGCAATTAATCAACAAATGAACAAAATTTATTCTCCCCAACCTTATGCGGGTAAAGTCGTCTTGTTTCGTACAACTGAAACGCAAAAACGTTTAGAGCGTTCATCAAGTTTTCTTGATAAAAAAATGGGTTGGGGCAATTTAGGTGTTGGGGATTTTGTTATTTATGATCTTCATACATTACATAATGATGTCTTTAAAGAACCGTATGTAGAACTTTTAGGTCAGTATTTAAACAAAAATTTAGTTAAGACATCAATTCAATTGAATAATTAGCCCGTTAGCCATCGCCCTCTCACTCCATAACCTTAAAACCCTGATCTCGCTTCAATTTCGCCCCCAATTCCCACTTAATACGGTTTAAAATGGAAGTCTTGTCTAAAGAGAGTAAAATCTGTTTGACTACGGTTTTCGGTCCTGCGGGTCCCCAGGCCGCCCCATTGGCTAAATAACCCTTTGTGACCTGGCCAATGGCGTAACAAGACACCCCGGCCACTCCCCCTTGAGTGATAGCAACAGAGAGATAGGGTAACAATGAAAACCCTGCCGTTGTGGGAATCATTAAGCCTAACATTCCTTTCAGAGAACTCAACCCCAAAGAGGTGAGAAACTCACTGGCACTAATACCCCCCATACTCACCCCAATTTTCTGTAAAAGAGCGATCGCTGCTTGTTGGGTCATAGGAATGCCATAAAGACGAGATAAGGTTACAATCATGGCCACATCTACTATCGCCCCTGTGAATAAATCAACCACTGTCACCGGATTTAAGGCAATAGTCATGGCTTTGATCATGACAGCTTTTTGAATAAGTTGGTTGGCTGCTTTTTCTCTAATTTCTAATTTACGGGCTACAATTTGCTCATTAACTTCGTTGGCATATAGTAAGGTATTAAGAGCCACTAAAGATTTACCTTCTCGGTGTAAAATTTCTAATATTTTTAACTTTAATCCCTCAATTTTCGGCTTTCCTCTTGTTCTTTTTTGTCTGACTTTACCCTGATCATCGCGAACAATTTCTGTTACCAAGGGAGAAGCGGCAATCATGACAATTTCATCGGGAGACAATAATTCTTTGACCCGTTCATCTCGTATTTTTTCATAAATAGCCAATCGGTCAGTTTCAGGATATTGATCAATTTTATTAAACACTAAAATAATCGGTTTTCCTGCTTCTCGTAATTGGGATAATGCCTCAAATTCTACCTTGGTCATATCCCCAGAAATAACAAAGAGAATTAAATCCACTTGTTTAGCCGTATGATGGGCTAGAATTTCTCTAGTTTCTCCGTCTACTTCATCAATCCCTGGGGTATCAATTAACTCGATATGAGACTGTCCCCAACCCGATAACGCAACTGTTTGTAACCCTTGTATATTATCATCTTCTTGCAATTTCCAAGCGGCTGTGTCAGTGGTTTGAGTCACCCCGTGTAAAGGGCCGGTTTTGAAAATATTTTCCCCTAATAACGCGTTTAAAACCGAAGATTTACCCCTTCCTACCATCCCAAAAGCAGCAATTTGCACTAAGGAATGGTCTAGTTTTTCTAGCATTTTTGTCAGATGATTTAACTCACTCTCCAGTCCCGTTTGTTCTTGAGGGGTTAAGTCCAAATGGTTAACCAAATTTCTGAGGCTATCTTGGGCTTGTTGATAGTTTAATTGTTCTTGTATTTGCTCAAAACCCACTAAGGCTTCGTCTAAGTCTTGAAAGTTCCAGAGGTTATTGTCGCTTGCTTGAGACATTTGTTGGCCAATGATGGTTAACAATCGTCTCTCTAATTGTACTACAAAACTTCTTCAGTTAGACAAAAGTAAAGAGGATTAAGCCTTTTTATCAAAAAAGGCTTTTTTTGTTGCTCATAACCAAGACATTAACGGAGAAGAGATTCAAAACAGTTGAGTTCAGTTATTAACAATTAACAAGGAACTTTTTGTTCTTGATAAAGGTCTAGAAATTGAGTTGCTTCCATATAGTTTAAGGGTTGACTTAATAAATAGCCTTGAGCTTCTTTGCAATCCAAATTTTGCAGTAAATCGAGTTGTTTATGGGTTTCAACCCCTTCGGCGATAACTCGTAAATCTAAACTGTTTCCTAAGGCAACGGCTGCTGAAATAATAGCAATGGTTTCTGGTTTTTCGGTGAGTTGTTGAACACAGGATTGAGCAATTTTGAGCGTACCAAACGGGAATTTGGGAAGGTGATTGAGACAAGAATAACCAGTTCCAAAATCATCCATAGATAGATGAACCCCTAATTGTCTCAAATCCTGTAAAACCTGATGTGCCAGTTCTGAATTAGTAAGAAGTGCTTTTTCTGTTATTTCTAATTCCAACCAGTGGGGAGACAGTTTGGTTTCTTGTAATATTTGTTTCACTATGTTAACAAAATTGGGATCTTTTAATTGGAGTGGAGACAGATTAACTGACATAATAAAATTGGGTAAACCCATATCCTGCCAAGCTTTATTTTGACGACAAGCCTCTCTTAATATCCATTCTCCTATCAATAAAATTGAATCCGTTTGTTCAGCCACAGGAATAAATTTTTGAGGATTAATTTGGCCTAAGTCTGGATGATTCCAACGAACTAATGCTTCGACTCCAGAAATTTCTCCCGTCTTTATTTTCATTTGAGGTTGATAATAAAGTTCTAATTCTTGATCATTTAACGCTTGTTGTAGAGCGGTTTTAGCTTTCAATAATTTAGAAGCTTTAGCATCAATGGTTAAATGAGATTTTTTGCTAGATGATAGCATCTCTTTTTGATGGTTTAATAACCCAATTTCCGCTTTCCGCAAGAGGCTGTTACTATCTGGGGCATCTTGAGGATAAATAGCAGAACCCACGCTATATTCTAAATATAAGAGGGTTTCAGATAATTCTAGGGGTTGGCTAATATGTTTTAAAATTCTCTGAGTTATTTTTTCGATATTATCCCCATGACTAATTTTTGGCAATAAAATAATAAACTCATCGTCTCCCCAACGAGCAACAATATCACTATCTCGCAAACTAGATTTAAGCCGTTGAGCCACTTCTACCAAAATTTTATCACCTACAGGATAACCCCAGTTTTTATTAATGGCTTTAAAATGATTAATATCTAAGAGAATTACTGCCATTGATGTATGATATTGATTGGCATTTTTTAGGGCATTTAATAGATATTCTTTAAATAAAATTCGATTAGGTAATTGAGTTAAAGTATCTTGATATTCTTGCGCTTGAAGTGTATCTTTAGGATTCAAGGGTTGAGACTCAGGTTCAAAATTCATATGGGGCTGTGATAGGGTACACTGACTATTAACTTCTGTGAAGTTATCGGAGAGTTCCTGATGCTTATTTTTGCCAATATCTATCACTGTATTTGACCATTCATGACTGGCATAATAAGTTGCATTCACTTCACAGCCAAAGTTAATTAAGTCACCATTTTTTAATTCTTTAATCAAGCATTTTTCTCCATTGACATAAATTCCATTCCGACTTTTATTGCCATCTAAATCCCCATCAATAATCCAATAGGAATAAGTATTATTATGACGATTTTTTCGCTTCATTAATGTACCATGCCGACGGGAAGCTTGTTGAGAGTGAATAACAATAGAATTCTTGGTATGTCTACCAATAGAATAGGTTTCTTCTTCTAAAGAAATAGTTTGACGATATTTTTCATCTTCAATCACGATTAAGTGACGGTTTTTCTGAGAATAATTGATATGAGTATTCATGATTTTGGGTTAATAAGTTTGACAAAAAAATCACTAAAAGTTTCAAAAATCGTTAGGGTAGAGCAAAAATCAAATGTTTTTGTTGGTTAAACTTGAGTAAATAGTTTAATATCTCTTCTGGACTTAAGGGATGACTGAATAAATATCCTTGCATTTCTTCACAATCTAATTTTTGCAGGAGTTTGAGTTGTTCTTGATTTTCTACTCCTTCAGCAATGACTCTCATATTAAAGCCGCGACTCAGGGTCATAATAGCAGAAATAATAGATAAATCTTGAGGATTTTTGTTTAGTTCCTTGACAAAACTTTGATCAATTTTCAGGGTATCAAAGGGGAATTTTTTTAAGTAACCGAGAGAAGAATATCCTGTCCCAAAATCATCCATAGAAATATAAACTCCCATATTTCTTAATTCCTGTAGGGTTTGACTGGCTAAAGCGGTATTTTTCATCAAAACAGATTCGGTTACTTCTAATTCTAGCCATTCGGGATCTAATCCTACCGATTGGAGAGTGTTTTCTACTGTTTCAATCAGATTGGGTTGTTGTAATTGTTGGGCCGATAAATTAACTGAAATCCTCAGGGGAGGTAATCCCATTTTTTGCCATTTTTTATTCTGTTGACAAGCAGTTTTAAGTACCCATTCTCCCATAGGAAGAATTAACCCCGTTTTTTCTGCCAAAGGAATAAATTTATCGGGTCTAATTAAGCCTAGTTTGGGATTTTGCCAGCGAATTAAAGCCTCTAAACCATAAACTTGTCCTGTTTTAATATTAATTTGTGGCTGATAATGCAGGATAAGTTCACCATTGTTAATGGCCTGGTGAAGTTGGGTTTCTAGGGCAAAATTTTCAGCAATTTCTAAACTCATTTCTGGGTTATAAAATTGATAATGATTTCGTCCCGATTCTTTGGTACGGTACAAAGCAGCATCAGCATTTTTAAGCAGCATTTCTGCCTCTTGTCCATCATCAGGATACAGGGCAATTCCTAGACTACATTTAAGATAAATTTGATGTCCTTCTATATTTAATGGATGTTCAAAGGTTTTAAGCAATCTTTCTGAAAATTTAGCTGCTTCATCGGCATTTTCAATCTCGGAAAGAAGGACAACAAACTCATCTCCTCCCCAGCGACAAACTAAATCGCTACTTCGGACTTGGGAGGTTAATCGTTGAGCAAAACATTTTAAAATGCGATCGCCAATACCATGACCTAAGGTATCATTAATATTTTTAAAACTATCAATATCAATGAATAAAATAGCAAATAATTTATTATGTCTTTGGTAGTTATTGACCATCAAAGCAATATGTTGGTCGAAAAATGTCCGATTGGGTAATCCAGTCAAACCATCGTGAAACGCATGGTATTTCAAGTCATTTTCTGCTTTTTTTCTTTGGGTAATATCAAAAATATAGCTACGGATGAGTTTCTGGTTGGCTAAATAATGGATGTGCTGTTCAAAACTTTGCTCTTGTATGTTGACTTCTCGGATAACTAAACTACCATTCTTATAATTTTGTTTTTCCATCAGTCCTTGTAGCAAGGGATGTTGAAGTTGCGCTTTTTCTAAGTCAGGAAATTTTAAATTAGCAGAAGGATTAAGATATGTAATGGTTCCTTCACTATTAATTTCAACGATGGGAATTGGACTTAATTCGACCACAGAAGCTAAATTTGTGATCTTCGACAAGCTTGGCTTTTTTCTGGTGCTTTGAATCAGTTTGGTATCGCCCGAAAGATTACTGAGAGAGGAATCTTTAGCCGTTAAAAAGCAATTAGGGGTTAATTTCTGAATAAACCCTTGACTTTCTTGATCGATAATATAGTAGTGTGCTGTTATCTCTTTGGTAAAGTGGACAATATCTCCATGTTTGAGTTCACACTTATCAATTTTATTCCCATTGACAGCAATGCCATTTCGACTTTTATACCCTTCAATATTACCGTCAATAATTACATAGGAAAAGTGATCATTCTTTTTATGTTTTCTGATGAGGGTGGCGTGTTGTCGAGAAATCCCTTCAGCATTGATGACAATAGAATTTTGAGGATATCTTCCAATGGCATACTGGGGTTTATCTAGATAGAAAACTCGTTCGCCACTGGTTAAGTTGAATGCTAGTATATGTTGTATATTTTGTTTATTTTCTTTCAAATAGAGCATAATAACAGCAAGAATAAGCTAAAAATAGTTTAATTATTTAGATCGCTCCTAAAGTTATCATTAATTATGAATGATTAATTTGTACTTTCCACTGATCAAAACCTTACGGAAACGGTGATCTTAATCACTTTGGGTGTGTTGAGTCTAAAAGTCCCTCTGATACCCAATCTACTTATTTTAGTAGAGTAACGTTTTTTCTCCTTTCTCCCTGCTCCCTGCTCCAAAGCTTGATACTATACTATCTAAAGCCGATCTCCTATGAGTCCATCTATGGTAATCGTTGCTGGGTTAATTCCCCTGCTAACTCGATCGCTGCTTGGAGACTGCTATCCCTAGCGATCCCTTGGCCGGCAATATCAAAGGCAGTCCCATGATCGGGGGAAGTCCGAATAAAAGGTAAGCCAATCGTAGTATTAATCGCTTGATCAAAAGCCATTAATTTAACCGGAATTAGCCCTTGATCGTGATATAACGCCAAATAAGCATCTCCTGCTTGTTTCATCGTTAATGTGGGCTGATCTCTAGACGGATCGCCGGTTTGACCTATTTTTAAAGGGTTGCCATACCAAGCTTTAGCGGGGTTTACCCAGAGGGTGTCGGGGGGAACTAAGCCAATTAATTCGACTTGGGGATATTGTTTTTTTGCCGTTTCTAACCAAGGATATAACCAGTCCTTTTCTTCTGTCCCTAGTTGGCCGTTTTCTCCACTATGGGGGTTTAATCCTGAGATGACAATTTTAGGGTTTTCAATGGCAAAATCTCGTTGTAAACAGTTAACTAATAAGTCTAATTTTAGGGACATTAATTCAGGGGTTAAGGTTTGAGAAACCCGATTTAAGGGAATATGGGTAGTCGCTAATAAAGTTCTCAATGTCCACCCAGTATAAGGCGATCGCCCGACAAATAACATCCCATAGCGATCAATTTGGGCTTTTTGGGCTAACACCTCCGTTTGTCCTGGATAATCATACCCTGCCGCTTTCCAACAAGATTTGGCAATGGGGGCCGTCACGATACCGTGGAATTTTCCCTCAAGGGTATGGGCGATCGCTGTCTCAAGATAGATAAAACTCGCTTTTCCACTGGCAGCATTCCCCTGTCCTGGGATAATTTGGTTAAGGGTGTTAGGGTCAAGGGGAAGATCAATCATTGATAAAGTATCTGGATCAGCTAGGGGTTGTCCTTGTGAGGATAATTGCTGATAGGTTTGAATTAGCAGCGATCGCGTTCCAATGACGGTGAGATCGCAAGTTTGGCTAAGGGTTGGATCAGCTAATGCTTTGAGGATAATTTCTGGTCCGATACTGGCGGGATCTCCCATGGTTAGGGCTAAATGGGGACGTTGACGTTGTGGAGAGTGAGAGGATGGCATCTTGTGATTTTACCTTGATGTTTTACAATGTTTATAGGATCATGGGCTGCTTTTAGCGAAAATTGATAAGCCTGTACCGTAATGGTAACTTCAATGATAAGCTAAAACTGTCACGCAATTATTAATACTTATCTATTCAATTAGGAGAACAAAAATGACTGCTGAAAGTATGATGTTTAACGGGGCTGTTACCTTAATGGTTTTAGTTCTTTTTGGCTTAGCTTGGGGCTTTCTCATTCTGAAAATTCAAGGGGGCGAAGCTGAATAAGCTGTGAACTTCTGGAAGAAATTGAGTGTATTTTTTCAATTTCTTCCTTGATTTTAATCTGTGTTATCAAGCAACTATCAAAAACATTAATTATGAGTGATGTAACCCCTTCTATCGAATTTTTTGTAGGTATATCTGAAGAATTAAGTAATGTGAGTTTAAGACGAAGTAAACAAACAGGAATTCGTAATGTGCTAATGATTTTTGAGAATTTAAAATCTTTAGAACGGTTTAGAAGTTATACAACTCAAACCTACGGAGATTTACGGTTAATTGATTCAGAAGGAGAAATTAGCGTTACCCCCTCTTCTTTGAAGATTATTTGGGGAGGAGATGAAGGGGATGAATTAAAAGAAGTTCGATGTGGATTTGATATTGAAAAAGATGAGCATTGGGATCGGTTTATGCGTTTCATGGAACGTTATGCAGAAGCAAATGGTATGGCCTATCAAGACAGTAAATAATTGATTATTAATCATTAATTTTTAATAACAGTAAATTATGACAGCTTCCGAAACAAAAGAAACCGAAGAACAAGACAATTCATCTCCTGATTCTAAGTCAAACAATGAAAAATCGTGGAGTTTTTGGACAGTCTTTAGCTCAACTTTTTTGACAATTTTTCTGGCAGAAATGGGGGATAAAACCCAATTAGCAACCCTCTTAATTAGCGCACAATCCCAGTCTCCTTGGGTGGTATTTGCAGGGGCAGCAGTGGCTTTAATTGCTACCAGTTTGTTAGGGGTTTTAATTGGTTATTGGTTAGCCCGTCGTTTATCCCCCAAAACTTTAGATATTGCGGTAGCACTGCTATTGTTAATTATTACAGGGTTATTAGTAGGAGATGTCTTAAATAGTTAAAGGAAATTAATGATGGATTGGCAATTATTTGGATTGAGTTTTATTACTGTTTTTTTAGCAGAAATTGGGGATAAAAGTCAACTAGCAGCGATTGCTTTAGGGGGAAGTTCTAAGTCACCTCGTGCGGTCTTTTTTGGTTCAATCACTGCGTTGATTTTAGCGAGTTTTTTGGGGGTGATTGCCGGTGGAACAGTTGCTCAATTATTACCCACCAAAGTCTTAAAAGCAATGGCAGCCATAGGTTTTGCGATGATGGCCTTACGGTTACTATGGCCAGGCTTTGACGAAGATTAAAGGGGGTCAATATGAGTGGATGTAGCGATAAGGGTTTGTTGTATTTTTTGTTCTTGATTAGACCGTAACGCTTGATAAAAGATTGCACAACCAAAACTGATCCTTAGGCCACCCAAGAGAATAGAAAAGTAACCCGATAAAATTAACATAGAGATACTACAGGATGGTAGAACTTGGGTCAGACTTTTGGTACGGATAGTGGAGAAAATAGTAGATTCAGACATATCTTTTACGGAAAGATAAAATTATTTTAGACACATTATCTAGGTATAATCCAGAATAAATTTAATTTTTTTTCTGACTGTAAGCGAAATCACAGGTTTAGGAATATCTCTGATCACGTCTCAGAACTCATCTCTGTTAGAAAAGTTAACAAAAAGCCAACCATTAAAGCTGCGATCGCAGGGTAAATTCATAATCGCCCCCAGGTTCCAATTGATAGTCAGACCGTTCTAAAAACCGTCCCAAAGGTTCATAAATTAAGGCACGACCTAGGGACGGTTGTACTGATAATTGTCCTTGACGGAAATGCCATTGAAACCGCCATTGATATTCTGCAGCCCTGACTTCGCCTTCCATTTGTCCTTGTGGCCAAGACTGTTGAGTAATGCGGACATAGGCAGTGGTTTTGGGTAAATTGTTAGAACTCACAGTGGCATTGATCCTTGATGTCTCTAACTGTTTACCATAGCAAATCTCCTTTATCTTGTCAGTAGAACAAATGGGACTATCCATAGAAATTGGTAAATTATAGTTTTAACCAGTAAAGATAAAAAGGTTACTGTTTTTCTCAAGAACAATAAAATGCTCTTTGACTGACATCTTGCACCAGTACAGGAAAACTCAGCAACAAAAGACAGAAAATAAATTCTTAAGTCGTTACCATCAAAATAAACCCTGTTCCCTGTTCCCTGTTCCCTGTTCCCTCTCTAAACTAGCTAGTTTTCTCGAAGGTGCAAGATATGAGTTTGAGCAATTTTTCCTTGAAACTTAGTCGACTGCTTTGCAGTCTATGACCCTAAGATGGTTTGAGGTAAAAAATGATGAGAAAAAAATTCGTCTTATTAACTTTAACATTATTATTAACGGCTACATCTCAAAGTGCAAGTTGGGCGGGAGAAATTCTAGAAAGAATCAAACAAACTGGTGTAATTACCGCAGGAACTCGTAAAGATGCCATTCCTTTTGCCTATGTCAATGAAAAGGGAGAATGGGTGGGCTACTCCATTGATGTTTTAGAGAGTATTCGTCAAGATGTAGAAAAGAAACTAGGGAAACCTATTAGATTAAAATTGGTAGAAGTTACCCCACAAAATCGTTTTGACAAAGTTAAAAATAAAGAAATTGATATTGAGTGTGCCTCGTCTACTTTTACGTGGAAAAGGGATGAAATTGTTGATTTTTCTGTCAGTTATTTTGCTAGTGGAACAAAAATATTTAGAAAAAAAGGTAGCAATTTAGGAACGATTGATTCTTTAGCTGGTCGTAAAATTGGAGTGATTCCTAATACAACTAACGAACAAGCTATTAAGATACAACAACCGGCAGCAATTCTTATTCCTATCAAAGATAGAACCGAAGGATTACGAAAACTCAGAAACGGGGAAATTGAAGCTATTGCAGGAGATGGAATTGTTTTACAGGGATTAAAATTAGAAACTAATAATGGCGATCAGTTTGAAGTGGTTCCAGAATTTCCTTATATGTATGAAGCCTATGCTTGTATGATTCCTGAAGATGAATCTGCTTGGCGAGGAATGGTCAATTATAGTTTAGTAAAGTTTATGGAAGGAATTATTAGTGATCAACCCCAACAGGTAGAAATTTATGAAAAATGGTTCGGAGAAGAAACAGGAGTAACCCCTTACTCTAGAGAAGCAATTAATGATTATTTTCAAGGGATTGTTGATAGTTACGAGTGGATTCCTTTAATTAGTTATTAGTTAAGTTGTTGAATGTTAGTAAATTTCTAGCCAATTTTAAAAGCAAAGTCATAACGATGACAGATTAAGATTGATGAGAGTCGCAATCATCAAAATTTTGTCTATTCTTTAATTCAATTAATGATTAATCAATAAGTCGGAAATCATTTTCTAGATTACAAAAAAAATCTTAAGAATTATCGAGTAAAGCGAAACCTTGCGACTAGAATGGAATCAATCACCTTGCTTAAGCCTTACCCTTTATTTTTTAAGGAGAAATCATGGCATTATCTCGTCAAGAACAATACTTTAACTTAATTGATCAATTAATGCGTTGTCCCAATGGAGAAGAACCCAACGTATTGACTGCTAACAGCGAATTATTGGATCAGGGTTTTATTGAGTCTTTGGTACAAGTTTCTACCATGATGGCCCACGAAAATAATCCTGATGGAGCAAAATTTTTAATCCATGTCGCTCGTCAATTAGCTAAAGAATTAGGTCTATATCCTGAAGTTCCTGCTAACAGTTAAAATGGTTTTAATGCTCTAAAATATTATTAAATAATGTTCTTGATCAACAGTTGATCAAGAACACAGGGTCAATGAAATAAATCTAAATATTTTGGTGACAACTTTTATTTTAAACTTATATCTTGTCCCTTCGAGAAAATTAGCTAGTTTGGAGAGGGAACAGGGAACAGGGAACGTGGACCAGGGTTCATTTTAATTGTAACTGCCTAAGAATTTATTTATTATCTTTTAAGTTTTAGTTTTTATGTACTGGTGCAAAGTGTCAGTTAAAGGCAATATTTTATGAATTATGTTAAAAAATATTTTATCGATTTTTCTACAAGGAAAATGTCCTCTTTGTGAACGAGCAACCCATGAAGATATTTGTTCTTATTGTCAGAAACAATTAAAAAGTTGTCAACTTAAAAAGCCTCAACAATTTTGGCAGGGAGACTTACCTTTATTTGTTTGGGGAGCATATGACGGTAAATTAAAACAAGCGATCGCCGCTTTAAAATACGATAAACATCCTCAAATTGGGGAACTTTTAGGGGTTTGGTTAGCAAAAACTTGGGAAAGTTATTCTTTAATTAATCGTAAAATATCGCCTTTAATTATTCCTATTCCTCTTCATGAAGCTAAGAAAAAAACAAGAGGATTTAATCAGTCAGAAATCATAGCAAAAGGGTTTTGTCAAGTAACAAAATATCCTTTAAATAGCCGAGGGTTGATCAGAAAACGTCAGACAAAAGCGATGTTTAGTTTAACCGCTAAAGAAAAACAAAAAAATATTCAAGGGGCGTTTCAATTAGGCAAATCTCTAAAAAATTCTTCTCTATCTAGACCCGTCTTATTAGTTGATGATATTTATACTACAGGAACAACGGTTAAAGAAGCAGCCAGGATTTTACGAAATCAAAGAATTAAAGTTTTAGGGGTGCTTGCAGTTTCTACTCCACGTCATTTATAATAGGAGAATAAATAAATTGACCTAACTTAAAAACTATGATTAGACTCAATAATTTATCGATAACGGTATTAATAGGAAGTGTTATTTGTTTAACCAATCTGACTTTAAATCTTGCTGATAGTTTCAGTCAAGAAGTGCCAGAAACGATGGAAGAAACTGTCTCAGAAGAGCCAGAAGAAGAAACCCCATTGACGGCTGTCGACTGGTATAACAAAGGGGTTGATGAAATAGACGCGGGTAACTATCCAGCAGCAATTGAGGCTTTTAGTGAATCCATTAAACTAGACCAAACTGATGCAGATGCTTATTATAATAGGGGCTATTCTCATCTAGTGCTAGAACAATTTGAGCCGGCCATTGAGGACTATAATCAAGCCATAGAATTGAGAACCGATTTTGCCTATGCTTATGGTAATCGTTGTTATGCTTACTATCAACTAAAGAATTATGAACAGGCGATTAAAGATTGTTCTCAAGCCATTGAATTAGAATCTAATTACCCGGATTTTTATATTTATTTAGGGAATGCCAAAGATGATTTACAAATGCACCAAGCAGCCATATTAGATTACAATCAAGCCATTAGTCTTAATGAGAATAATCCTAAAGCTTATTATAATCGTGCCTTAGCTTATAATCGCTCAGGTAAATCTTTACAAGCGGTTGAAGACTATGATAAAGCCCTTCAATTAAATCCCAATTTTGCTGAAGCTTATCATAACCGAGGGGTTACTCGGTTCAAACTAGAAGAAAATGAAACAGCGATCGCAGACTTAGAAAAAGCAGCAAAACTATTTCAGGCACAAGGTAATAGCAAAAAGGCTGAACACAGTCTTAAAACTCTGGAAAAATTACAACAACAAACTTTTGACTGATATCTTACTCCTTTTCCCTGTTGCCTGTTCCCTATTCCCTCTCGTTCCAAATTGTCAGGGGAATCAGTGAGTCGGTCAACTCTTCCCTTGACACCTCAATTCTACTTTATTTGAGAAAAATAAAACTAAATTAATAATTAAACGTATCGATTAATAACCAATTTTATTTTCTTTTTATAGCTTCACTCAACGATGACTTCTACAGTGAAAGAAAGGAAGAAATAGTGATAACCGAGGTTATCAACTGCTGAAATAACCTCAGCTATTCTATCATTGAGGAAAATTAAATGAGTGGATTTTTAGTTGGCATTATATCAATTTTTGCCCTAGTTTCTGTTGCCAAAATAGCCCCCGCAGAACCCATTAAACAAACGTCTGCACAGCAAGGTTTTAATTCTGAGAGTGTAGCTGGACAGTCTCCTTATGAAGTGGGTACGGTTACAGGGGTGGTATCTGGTTCTTATGGTAGTATTTTATTTGTTGAATTATCTGATAAAACAAAGCTAAGATTTCATCATCCAAGTAATTCAGTAACTAGAGGGGAACGAGTGCTAGTTTATAAACAAAATGGGGAACATTTTCTCATAGAAGCATCAGAACATCGTCGTTAGACAAGGTTTATTTATTACTTTAAGCGGCACATAATTCTTCTTCTAACTGATAGCTGACAAAAAACTCACCGATAACTGATGACAACTCAACCCTCGCAAAACTTAGACAAGACTCCAGAAACCCTGATTACAGTTAATTCTTCCCTCTCATTGTCTCAGATGGGATGTGGTACTTGGGCTTGGGGAAATCGTTTTTTGTGGGGTTATGATCAGACCATGGATAAAAGTCTCCAACAGGTGTTTAACTTGGCGGTGAGTCGAGGGGTTATCTTATTTGATACGGGAGACTCCTACGGGACTGGAACCCTCAAGGGACGCAGTGAAACCCTCTTGGGACAATTTACTGATGAGTACGACGGACCGAATAAAGATGACATTTGTATTGCGACTAAATTAGCGGCCTATCCTTGGCGATGGACTCGTCAATCTATGGTAAACGCGGGGAAAGCTTCGGCGCAACGGTTGGGCAGAAATATCGACTTAGTTCAAATGCACTGGCCAACCGCCAATTATTTTCCTTGGCAAGAATGGCCGTTATTAGATGGGTTAGGGGACTTATCTGAACAAGGGTTGGTTAAAGGGGTCGGGTTATCCAATTATGGGCCAAAACGGCTTAAACAAATCGTTAAACGCTTCGCTGAAAGAGATATCCCCATTGTGACCTTACAGATACAATATTCTTTGTTATCCACCTATCCTGTGACAGAGTTAGGGGTGAAGGAAGTCTGCGATGAGTTGGGGATAAAATTAATTGCTTATAGTCCTTTAGCTTTAGGATTATTAACAGGGAAATATGAGGAAAAAGGTAAGCTTCCTCAGGGGTTTCGGGGTCTATTTTTTAGACAAATGTTGCCGAAAATTCGTCCCTTATTACAAGGGTTAGAAGAAATTGCAACCTTGAGACAAAAAACCATGGCACAAGTGGCGATTAATTGGTGTATGTGTAAAGGGTTTATCCCCATTCCTGGGGCCAAAAATTATCAACAAATGGAACAAAATTTAGGCGCGATGGGTTGGCGACTGAGTGAAGGAGAGGTGATGGAATTGGATAATTTGACCGAAAAAGTTGAGAAACAAATGGTACAAAACCCTTTTCAGACTCCGTAATCAAGAGATTAATGGTCTAGGGCCGACCGTCCTTGTTTTCCCAAACGAACCAATAAGAAATAGGCAAAATAGAGAACATAAATAGACAATCCCAGTAAACCCAGAAACCCCATAAACCCAGGGGTTGCGTCTCCATGAACCATAGACCAATAGCCGACGGGGGCTTGTATCCAAACTTGACAAAACGGCGTTTCTAAGCTGTTTTGAGACACGGCGCAGGAGAGAAAAGGAACGTGAACCATTGCTCCGATGCTACCGTAGACTGTCACCGCCCAACGCCAAGAAGTGACCATCAACTTCAGGAAACTCCCCGGTAAATCTTTAATTTCATCGTTCAGGTCCACCCAAAACCACAGGGAAATGGGGATGAGGATACGGGCGGACAGAGCCGTCATAAAGCCAACTTGTCCGCAAAATGCCTCAAAAGGAGAGTTTTCTCCCACCCAACCAGGGGCTAATAAATAAACCGTAATCAACAATAAGCTTGCTACTCGCCAGTAAATGATTAATAAACGCCCAATGGCATCAACTTGTTTCAATAATGCCCAAATACTTAAAATTAAGGGTATGATCACGGTGAATACAATGGCAAGTCGATAATCTGTCCAAATGAACGGTTGAAACCAAAGGTCTTGCATAACGGTTGCGAATTCTGCGAAAAATGCTTCAATTAGTGTAAAATCTTTTCGTTTTATTGACCACCAAGAGACGGAGAAAATTCTACCTGGGTGGCTCAAGAACCCCTAGGTTCATTGATCCCATCGGTTAAAATCTTGTTGATTATATTTGATGTTAGGTGAACTCGTCAACTCAAGTGGAGGCCCATATCAATGGTTAAAAAATTTCCTATCTGGTTTTTAAGTTTATTGTTAATTTTAACAGCCACTTTAACAACTCAATATTTTCAATATGCCATGATGGGCTTGACGGTTTTTGTCTTAGCTTATTTAACCAAAGGAATGCGACGACAAAAAAATCGGCAAAATAGTGAATCCTGAAATGATGGAGTGTTTAAAAAGTGTTTGTGATTCTCGGTTTTTACCTGATTAGAGAACACGAAAGGATTCAAAGAAACTAACAATATTTTTTGAGGTATTCTGGTTGTTATGATTTTGTCTAGCGGCTAACACATAGACTTTACTACTGATAAGATAAACTCGAAAACTAATTAACTCATCCTCATCTTGCATGGTTAACTTTTTTCCCCTATATTGTTGCCAAGTTAGACTTTCATCTTTCAACAGGGTGAAATTAGTTTCTTTGATAATTCCTTCTTTAACTTGGTTAAGTAGTTGTTCTGAATCATACAGTTGTTCAGGGTTTAAATTATCAGAGTAAGCAGCCACAAAGCGATAATTTTGGGGATGGGTTGCTACCACTTCAAACGATAAATTATTCTCGCCTAAACTAATAATTACGGTTTCTGAACTTTGTATTCCTTGGGGCATCCAAACAGAAAAATTCCCATCCCGAAAGACAATTTTTTGCCAGCGTATTTGTTCCCTATCAATGGTTAATAGTTGGGAAGGGTGTTCAATATTATTGGGGGAAGATTGTTGTTGTAATCGTTGAATTTCTTGCTCCATTAAACGTTGGCCATCCCTAAAAAAAGTAGGCCGGTCAAATCCTCCTTGGGCTAAAAGTTGTCCTAGGGGATAATAGCAACAACTTAAAATTATTACAGATTTCAGAATATTTCTCATTGTACTAATTCACATTCAATTAAACGCATAAAACAAAAAGTTGCCATCTTAAACCCATAAGGTGACTTCCACCAAATAGCCGGAAAGGAGCCTTCTGGAGCAGATACGCTAAAATCCCAATTAGGATAGTTATTCCCTTCCCATTGTCCATTTTTGCGCCATCCCACGCGATCGCCGTACTTCTCTAGAATACTCATATTTTGGGCGCGGAGGGTGTCTAAACTACCCCCTACCTCCAGATAAAGACGTAACTGGATACTAAACCCAAAGCGATCGCCACTATAATCTCGCCATAGTCTATCGATCACCTGCAAAATGTTACAAGGTAGTTGTTTCATATCGTTGGGGGTGAGATCATCCCGACTACGGTTAACTGCGTCGAGGATCACTTTGCTGGTTTCCTGATCCGCTTCTTTGAAATTTCCTGCTTTCAAAAAGTCTTGTAATTGACTGTATCTATCAATATCTGAGACTAATTTTAGTTTTTCTTCTAAAGTAAGCACTTTATCCTTTAACAGCTGTATTTCACTTAAAATTTCAGCTAAATCAGGGGTGTTTTCTTGGTTCAAAGACTCGGACATAATTGAGGTATGGGTAACAAATTGATGATATGTTAAGAAAGTTAAGGCAAATCTCAGGAAATTCTCATTTCTTTCCTCTTTAATGATATTACATTCCTGAAGTAATGGTCTATTGTATTTTCTTTTGTAATCAATCACAGGTAGTTGGCGACTAAAAATGGTAACATCTCACACTTCAAACGCTGTTAGTTATGATATCGAAAAAACTGTCCTAAATCGTTATCAAGAAGGGGCAAAAGTTCAACAACCGAGTTTATGTTGTCCCACGGAATACGAGGGAAATTATTTAGAAATTCTACCCCAAGAAATTATCGAAAAAGATTACGGTTGTGGTGATCCTACTCGTTACATTTCTGAAGGAGAAACGGTTTTAGATTTGGGATCAGGTACGGGGAAAAACTGTTACATTCTAGCCCAAAAAGTGGGTAAAAATGGTCAAGTAATTGGGGTGGATTTTAATGATGAAATGCTAAAAATTGCCCGTAAATATCAGCAAGATATGGCCGATAAAATCGGAACCTATAATACTAAGTTTGTCAAGGGAAAAATACAAGATTTAACATTGAATTTAGACTTAGTCGAAGGTTGGTTACGGGAGCATCCCATTCAATCGGTGGATGATTTAAGTAAGTTTGAAAGTGAATGCGATCGCTTGCGACAAGAATCTCCTTTAATTGCAGATAATAGCATAGATGTTGTCATTTCTAACTGTGTTTTAAACTTAGTTACACCGAAGGATAAACAACAGTTATTTGAAGAACTATATCGCGTTTTAAAACGAGGAGGAAGGGCGGTTATTTCTGATATTGTTTGTGATGAAGATCCGACAAAAAATATTCTCAATGATCCTGATTTATGGAGTGGTTGTATTGCAGGAGCATTTCGAGAAGATGAATTTTTAAAGATGTTTGAAAATGTCGGTTTTTATGGGATAGAAATTCTCAAAAGAGAGGAAAAACCCTGGCAAGTTATTGATGGTGTCGAATTTCGTTCTCTGACCATTCGTGCTTATAAAGGAAAAGAAAGGCCTTGTTTAGAAAGAAAACAATCTATTATTTACAAAGGGCCTTGGAAACAAGTTCAAGACGATGATGGACATACTTTTTGTCGGGGAGAAAGAATGGCCGTATGTGATAAAACTTATCAAATTTTAACCCAGTCCGAAAGTCCTTATCAACAGGATATTATTGGGGTACTTCCCTATCAAGAAATACCCTTAGAAGAAGCGACAGAATTTAGTTGCAAAAATAAGGCAATTCGGCATCCTAAAGAAACCAAGGGCAGTCACTATCATTTAACAGAAATTACAGAAAATATGGACTGTTGTACCCCTGGAGAATGTTGTTAATTATGGAATGATTAGTTAGCAGTAATCAGGAATCAGTTACCGATTACTGTTAACAACTTATTGATATGGAGAGAAAGATGATTGCTTTAAATACCCATAAAATAACTCCCTTTGCTCAGAAAATAAAAACCCCTTTAGATAAACAAAAAATAACCGTATTACAAATTAATTTAGGGCGACGTTGTAACCTTGCCTGTCACCATTGTCATGTGGAAGCAAGTCCTAAAAGAACAGAAGAATTATCCCCAGAAATATGTCAACAATTACTGGAACTTATTAACCGCTTCCCACAAATTGAAACCGTTGATTTAACCGGAGGTGCGCCGGAAATGAACTACGGTTTTAACCTGTTAGTTGAAGCAGCAAGAAAAGCTAAAAAAGAAGTAATTGTACGCTCAAACTTAACTATTTTTTTTGAGCCAGGTTTTGAATATTTACCCGAATATTTTGCCCAACGTCAGTTAAGTGTGATTGCTTCTCTACCCTGTTATTTAGAGGATAATGTAGATAAACAAAGAGGTAAAGGGGTTTATAATGCTTCTATTCGTGCCATTCAAAAACTCAATCAATTGGGTTATGGATCTGATCCTAGTTTGGTTTTAGATTTGGTTTATAATCCTTCTATTCCTAGTAATAAAAACTTTTCTTTAACTCCCAATCAGATTCAATTAGAGAAAGATTATAAGACGTTTCTCAAAGAAAATTTCGATCTGAAATTTAACCAGCTTTTTACGATTACTAATTTACCGATTGGGCGAATCAAAACTTATTTACAAAACAAACAATTATATGATTCTTATCTGCAATTTTTAGAGTCTCATTATAACCCCCAAACCCTCCACCATATTATGTGTCGGAATCAACTTTCTATTGATTATTTAGGCAATGTTTATGACTGTGATTTTAATCAAATGGAGAACATTCCAGCTACCTTACCTAATGGGGAACCCATCACGGTAGAAACCTTATTAAAACTTGATAATTTAGACGTTATTACTGACATCAAAACCGCCAATTATTGTTATGGTTGTACTGCGGGGAGTGGTTCGAGTTGTGGAGGAGCATTAATTTAATTGATTTGGTAACTAAACCTAGGGAAAAAACGTGATACAACAGACAAAATTAAGAAAACTCTTGTTAAAATTGGGAGGCATTACTGTGTTAACTGCTGCTGCTATTATTACTATTAAACAGTTAGGTGTTTTGGATGCTTTTAGTATTACTCAAACCTTACAGAACTTGCTACAATGGATACAAGATTTAGGCACTATTGGTTATCTAATCTTTATCATTGTTTATATTTTATCAGCCGTTTTCCTCATCCCTGCCTCTATTTTAACCTTGGGTGCAGGGGTTATTTTTGATGTGGTTAAAGGTTCTCTTTTAGTGTCTATTGCGTCGATGTTAGGGGCAATTTTAGCGTTTTTAATCGGACGGTATTTGGCCAGAAAATGGGTAAGCCAACAGATAGAAAAATACCCAAAATTTCAGGCAGTTGATGAAGCAGTAGCCAAAGAAGGATGGAAAATTGTCGGATTAACTCGCTTATCCCCTGTACTCCCCTTTGTTATTTTAAACTACGCTTTTGGTATTACCCAAGTATCCTTAAAAGATTATACCATTGCCTCTTGGATTGGGATGTTACCGGGGACAATTATGTATGTTTACATTGGTTCTCTCATTGGTAATATTGCCACTTTAGGAGCAGACGGAAGAGAGAAAACACCCTTAGAATTGGCATTATATATAATCGGTTTTATTGCCACTTTATTCGTGACCATTTATGTTACTAAAGTGTCTCAAAATGCCTTAAATAATCAAATTGAAAAAACATAAAGAAGAGAGGAGTTAATCTTTCCTACCTTAAGATATTATCCCGTTCAAATCTATTTTCAAATTCATCAATACTATCAAAAGGGTTGCCTGGGTTTTCTATTTCATCTTTAATGGTATCAAGCTCAGTGGGTACAGAGGGTGCATCTTCTTCAACCGTAGGGGTTTCCTCTTCCTCTTCAATTCCTTGATTCATTCCTTGATTAACTTTTTGAATTTGTGATAGAAAATGCTCTTGATTATGATTGAGAGAACGGGCTAAAATTAATCCTTCTTGAAAAGCAGATAAAGCTGGTTCATATTGTTCATTTTCTAGATAAATTTCTCCAATCTTATCATAAACTCTCATCAAACCATAATAATTATAAGATAATTGTTCAACTTGGATTAAACGTTGATAAATCTGTAACGCATAGTCTTCTTGTTCATATTCAGTGTATAAATTAGCTAATCTAGTTAATGCTTCTGCTGCTGCACCAAACAGTTGTAAAGACCAAGCTAAAGCGTAAGCTTCCTGATAGTTTTGACTGGCTAATTCTGGCTGGTCTAAGGTTTCATAATCTTGACCAATATCAATTTTTAAAGGGGGGACAAACTCAATATTCTGACTAGCAAGATGACTATCCACTAATCTTTGTTTAATATCTGCTGCATTATTAGGTTGTAAAGAAGCGGTATAGATTTCAGCTAGTGCTTGTAAATATAACCCTTCTTCGTAAGTATTTTGTTCCAGTTGTGCCATATCTAATAATTCCTCATAGATGGTTGCAGCTTGAGGATAATCAAATTTAGCTAAATAGAGTCTTCCTAACCCTTGTAACGCTTCTTTTTCGGTAAAAGGACTATCATTTTCTCTGGCATAATTTAGAACCTTTTGATAAACAATAATAGAATTATCTAAACTATGTAATTTAGCGTAAGCATTAGCTAAAGCAATCAAAAATTCTGGACTTAAGGGATCTTCTTGCTCCGATAATTGTTGTAATTCGACAATTCTTTTGCTAATAATTTGTACATCTTCGGTGCGGGTTTTATTCCAAGCAATTTCTCCAACCCGTCCCAATGCGTTAACTTCTTCTATTCTTCCCAAAACTCGTCTTAATCTTAATTCTCGATACCAAATCTTAAAAGCTTCATTATCGTTACCATCATCTAATTCTTGTTGCGCTTCTTGGTTTAATTCATCTAGGTTTCTTCTCAATCTTTTTTGTTCTAATGGGGTTAGAGGACGAGGAACAGAAGGAAGTAATTCATCATCCAAAGGTATTTCTAAAGGATTTAATTCAGGTTCAGGAAGGGATAAAGCTGGCTGATTAGATGGCACAATATCCGCAACAAACATGATAAACCCTAGAATAGTTAAAACAGATAATTTATGAATATAGTTTCCAAAAGAAGTCATAATTTTCCTCACCAACATTGATATTAATTGAATCATATACTTACCCTAACCAATCAGTCGCAAATAAATCACTGATAACAGGTCACGGATAACTCAATATAAGATAACATTTGAGAGAGAGTTGTGTTATTAGGACATCAATGTGAGGATAATTACTGATCTGCTCTTAGCTTTAATCCTGATCATTAGTTTATCTGCTTGTAGTGATATCCCTCAAATTCAGGCAGAAGAGAGGCTATTTCCCCTAATTAGTTTAGAATTCCTAGATAAGTACGAAATTCCCAGTCAAACATTCCAGCAAACCCCTCTAGGAGGTCTATCAGCCCTTACCTATGATCGCCAACAGGATCGCTTCTACGCCTTATCCGACGATCGCTCCCAACAAGCTCCCGCTCGATTTTATACCCTGAAGATAAGTATTTCTACGGATAACGAGCAACCCGTCAAAATAGAAGGGGTAACGGTGGAAAATGTCACCTTGCTCAAAAACGAAACAGGACAAACCTACTCATCCCAAACTATCGATCCAGAAGGCATTTCCTTGTCTCCTAGAGGCACTCTGTTTATTTCTAGTGAGGGGGTTCGTAAACAGGGAATTAACCCCTTTATCGGCGAATTTAACCCCAATACAGGACAACTTCAACAGCAGATCCGTCTCCCCCAACGTTATCTCATTCCAACCGCTCCCGACAGTGAACCGAAAGGCGTTGAAGAAAATCTCGGGTTTGAACCTTTGACCATCAGTGCCACCAGTACCTTAAAAGACGACCCCTTCCGCCTATTTACCGCCACAGAAGCCTCGTTAACACAAGATACCAGTTCAACCCCTCCCGTGAATATTCCGGTGCGTCTGCTGCACTATGTCATTAGTCCCGTCGGTCCCCCGGTGGTGGTGGCCGAACATTTATACTTGTTGGATGAAACCCCCAAAGGTGCGATCGCCAATGGTCTCACGGAATTACTCGCTTTGCCCCGTGAAGGTTCCTGGTTAAGCTTAGAAAGAACCTTTGGAATGTTTGGGTTTGGGGCAAAATTATTTCAAGTGGTCAATAGTGCTGCGTCTGAAACCTCGACCATTGTTAGTTTTAAAGACGGAATAGAAGGGATTACACCCTTAAGAAAAAAGCTGTTATTGGACCTAGAAAGCATAGGGATCGAATTAGATAACCTAGAAGGAATGACCCTCGGACCAACATTAGCAGATGGCACTCAGACATTAATCTTAATCAGTGACGACAACTTTAACCCGGAACAAACCACTCAACTTTTATTGTTAGGTTTACATTAAAACCTAAATTGAACTAAAAATCTTTTCTCATGCCCCCTGCCCCCTGCCTTCTGCCTGACCCGAAGGGATGTTATATACGTACGTAACGCAAAGTTATACATTAACGATTACATTTTAGGATGACAAATTGCTCTTAATCGAGTTTAATCGGTATTAGGAAATGAATTCTCAAATTGGTAAAATTATTAGGAAAAAAACCATGGTTAAACTTTCTAAGTTAGTGACCTTGACAACCGGAGTCTCTTTAGCATTAGGCTGTGTTGAGACTCAAGAAGCGATCGCTGCCACAGTCAAACAAGATTTTGCAGGGGAAGCCATTGAAAAAATTGATTTAGTTGTCAACGAAGTTTCAATCACACCTCAAACTTCTTCAACGGATTATCTCTTAGACTTACAACTGAAAGTGTCGTTTCTCGATCAACAGGGATCATCAGGAGAAAGAAGTTGGTTTATTAATCGTGATGGGAGTTTAAATACTGTCGGTTCTTTGTTCACCTTAAACGTTGATTTTTGCCAATCATCTGATCTGTCTTCTGTTTGTTATTCTTTATTTGGTGGATTAAGAACCATTAATAACACTTCCAGTGGTAGAGAATTTAGTAGAACCTTTAACGATCCAGAAGATCCAATTATCAAGCTTTTAACCAATGGTGATAATAATAATGTCAGATTTGAAGCCACTTTATTTGGAAGTCCATCCAATCAAACCCTTCAACAAAGTAGCACAGAAAAAAGTGCCTTTTTTGTTTCAACACCTGCCCCTGAAATGGCTGTTGTTCCTGAACCTTTAACGATTTTAGGTTCAGCCACGGCCATCGGGTTTGGTGCCTTTTTTAAACGTAAACTAGGTCAAAAAAAAGCTTGAAATAACTGAAAAAGCTAACTCAAACTAAAAATTGTTATGAAATTCACCCGAAGATTTTTATTAAGTTTAACCACAGTTTTTCTTTATGGAATTTGGCAAAAATCTAATCAAAAATCCCTTTTAGCCCAGACGGATCTCAATAGGAATAATAGTCAGATTCCAGGGATTGAGCCTAAACCTCAAAAACCCAAAATCATAAACATTGAACCTCCTAAACCTATTGTTTTTAAGGATATTATTGAACCCGTCCAATTTAGTGATGATACTGTTCCCAAAAAATGGTTATATAAAACTTCAGTAAACCCAGAGGATAGGGCAAGGTTGGCTCTTTTTCTTAGAGAGCAACGTCCAGACATTTTAGAGACATTAGAAGAACTACCACAGGCTCAAATCATAGCTAATAGCTGGCCTGACTTTACTGAGGCGATTGATTTAAAAAAATTAGGAGAAAATAAACCCAAAATCTCCTCATTATTGTATACAGTAATATCCTTCGATAAACCTCAATTATTAAGAGTCTGTCATGGGGCGATTGGACTAAACGTTAAAGCTAATATTTGGATGAATAATCAAGCAGTAAAACATGGAGAACTGATCCGAGTTAAGCCCGGTCTTTATCCTATCATTATGGAAGTTTATCACGGTGAAAAAACAAGGTGGTTGCCTTGGAAAATGGCTCGGTTAGCTCCTCGTTTTACAGTGATTACAGAAAGAGAAATAGAAGCAGTTTATCAATGGAAATTAAGTCAATGGCAACAAACAATAGATATGGCAAAAGTGAATGAAGATCGCCTATTAACTGCGATTCAATTTGATAGTAAAACCCTTCGGGGAAAAGAGGGATTTTTTCGAGTAGGACAGAGTATTAATGGTAAATGGTGGTTTATTGATCCCCAAGGAAAAGCTTTTTATCATCGAGGTTGTACTGGTTTAAATGCAGGAGGAATGGGAGGAAGACGAGCTAACCGTCCTCCTGTTCCTAAAAAGACCGTGAAAACTTGGGTTAACTACCTAAAAGAATGGGGGTTTAACGCCATGGGTTCTTGGACTACTTCAGAATTTTTTGACCAAGGTATGGCCTTTACAGAAATCATTGAAACCTATTATGAAGAACCTTGGTTGATTACCAAATTTCCTGATGTTTGGGATGTTGAATGGGCTGAAAATGTTGATAAAAAATGCAAAAAACTTTGTACCCCTCTCAAAAATAATAAAATGCTTTTAGGCTATTTCTTAGACAACGAAAGAGGGTTTATGGAAATGGTTAAGAATAATGAAGTTATTCTGGCAAATGCTCCAACATATCGCCATGATGGACCCATACAATCCGATGAAATTGAATTACCTTCTGAGCCAAAATTGAACCCCAAAGGAATCGGTTTACTGCAATTTTGTTTAAGTCAAAAACCAGATATTCCGGCTGCCCAAAAAGCTTGGGAATTTGTTTTAAATCGTTATCAATCCTTAGGAAAGTTAGGAAAAGCCTGGAAAATAAAGATTGATAGCAAAGAAAGTGTCAGACAATTAACCCTAAGAGAAGAAATTATAATATCCGATCGTTATCAAGAAGATAATGATCAGTTTATTAAACAATGGGTAGAACAATATTATCGCATCTGTACTGAGAAAATCCGTAAATATGACCCCAATCACTTAATCTTAGGTTGTCGTTGGGGAAAAACACCAGGAAAAGCGGTTATAGAAGTAGAGAAACAATGGGCGGATGTGGTTTCTCGTAACAATTATCGAGCGAATTTTTATGAACTATTTGATGATTTTTATCAGCAAATTGAACGGCCTATTTTAAATGGAGAAATTAGCACTTGGACCGATCACTATACCTTCTTTAGAAATCCCATTGAACCCCCAGGAGGTTACGAACCAGAAACGCGACAAAAAATTAAAGCCACTGAAACAATGAATCGTATCTTTTCCCATCCAGGGGTATTAGGGTATACCAAATATCGTTGGCATGGAAACGATGATAAATTATGGAATAATCAACCCTTATTTAATATTATCAACCCCTTAAGAAAAGCTAATTATAGATCCGTTTCCATTGCAACTTTTTGGGAACAACCGCCCCAGAAAAATCATCAACCCTTACAAGGACAAATTTTCCTCACCTTACTTCATAGCACCGTCAGCCAACAACTCTTAAAACCGTCTACAATCGAAGATCAACCCAGTTTTAAAATTAGTAAAAATCATTTAGCCGTGGGATTAGTTTGTGAGGATAACCAATGGGAAAAAAGAGTTTATGGTGATGGAATTAAAGGAGAAATCCTAGATAGTAAAATTGATGGTAATCAATATCAATTAACCATCAGAATCCAAATCTTCCCTAACCTATTTACTAACACGAATGCAGAAGCCAACTATCAATTAAATCTTGTGCGTCACCACACAAAATTAGAAGGAACCTTCATCGGAACTTATAATCAAGAAAAAGTTTCAGGTAGGGCGATCGCTTATGTTCATCGTCCTGTAGCGACTGTGAGATATTAGACCAACATCTGGGAATACTAATCCTAGACATCGTAAAAATGACAGAAAACTCAAGATGTTAACACCTACCTCCCCCTTTCAACCCGCTAGTTCCAACCGTCGTATTGTTATTGGTGACGTTCATGGTCACTACGATACCCTTAATCTTCTTTTAGAAGCGATCGCCCCTAACTCAGAGGATCAGGTTTACTTTTTAGGGGACTTAATCGATCGCGGGCCCCAGAGTTCTCAAGTGGTAGAACTTGTCATGACACATAAGTACAATTGTTTGCTTGGCAACCATGAACATATGCTATTAGAAACCATTGGCCAAGGGGGTATTAATAGTCATCAACTGCAAGGATGGCTGTATGGAGGGGGTTATTCTACCCTAGTCAGTTACGATCATCATATTCCTCAAGAGCATATCGACTGGATGAAAACCTTGCCAACTTATTTGGACTTGGGGGATGTCTGGTTAGTTCATGGGGGCATCGATCCCAATATACCTTTAGAGGAGCAAACCGCACAGCAATTTTGTTGGGTAAGGGATGATTTCCATGCCATGAAAAAGCCCTATTTTGAGGATAAACTCGTTATTACGGGGCATACCATTACCTTTACCTTTCCGGGGGTTTTAGCGGGTAAACTGGTAGCAGGAGAAGGATGGCTAGATATTGATACCGGTGCTTATCATCCTCAAAGTGGATGGTTAACCGCATTAGATTTAAGTACGGAAACAGTCTATCAAATCCATCGTCAACACAAGACAAAGCGAGTTCTTCCCTTAGCTGATGCAGTGGTAAAAATTGACCCTTCTGTGGTCAGAGCAAAACGATCTCGACAGAAAGTATCTTAACTTAATTCACACATCATAAAGTAGTTTAAACCAGTTAACAAATAGTTGTGCTTTCGGGTTAGTTGCTACTAAAAACTTTTGTTTTATGGCATCATGTAACTGTTTTCCTGGTTCTTTTTGCCATGCTAACCACGTATGAATATAAGCTTTATCGGTGTAAGTTTCTTTAAAGGGTGCATTCTTTATTTTTACTTCTTGTACCACTTCTTTTGCATATTGCCAAAGATGGTTATTTTCATCAGGGACTAAATATTCTAAAAACGTTTCTAACATTCCTCTCATTATATTATCTGGCATCATCCAGATCCCAAATTTTAAGCTTTTATTATTATAATCAAATTCATGAACTAAACCCGTTTCTGGTAATTTTTCAGGAATATTGGGAATAGTTGGTAAGCAAACATTACGAAGACTTTGCCATCTTTTATCAGGGTTATCATCCGCATCAACAATGATTCCTAAAGAAGTTAATCCTCTTTCTTCCAACTCTGTATAAATAACATCTTGATCAAGTAAGTTATCAATTCCGTCAAACTCTTTAATCGTAACAATAGCTGTTTTTTTTGTTTCTCCCCAAGGAATACCATTTTTTTCAATGAATTCAGGAATAACTCTTAATTCATCTTTTCCTTCAACTAATAACTTCTTTAAGGGTTTTATTGTCATCTTTAGCGTACCTCAATGTCTCTTTCTTCGGCGATAACAATTTGTTTAGTATTGAAACTAACTGATTTTTTTCTATCGGGTTCTATTCGTTGAATTGTGATTTCATTTTCTTCTATTTCTTCTTGTTTAATTAATTTGGCTAAGCTTCTCCAACAGTCACTATTATGAGTTGTGGCAAAAACTTGTATGTTTAATTTTCTTGCCGTAAATAAGATAACTTCCCACATATCCAATAAAGTGCTAAAGTGTAAACCTGTATCAATTTCATCTACTAACAATACTCCATTTTCTAAGTTTACCATTGCTAAAATAATCGATAAAATGCGCCATATTCCGTCCCCTAAACTTCCAATGGGTACAGGTTTATTTTGATCAGAAAATTTAACAACAAAACCACCTCTTTCTCCATAGGTTCTAGAACTGATATTATATTTTTCTTGTCCTACCGATGCAATTCTTTCTATTTTTGGTTCAAGAATTTGTAATGCTTCTATAATTAATTGTTCATAAGGACTTAAAACAATATTATCAAATAATTGAGTTAAATCTTGAATGGTTGAAGAAAAATAGGTTATCAATCTTGTATTAATTGTTGACCAATTAAAAAATTTTGATGTTTCAGGATTATAAAAACGATCAAAATGATTTTCATAATTTATTGAAATAGTCTTGTTAGATAATAATGGTATGTTGATAGTATAATTTGAATCATTTATACTCCATGATCTTTCTAATTGAAACTTATAAAACCTATTGTTTTCCTCATACAAAATTCGATCTTCATTTGTTTTTAAATGAATCATTGGATCAGAATCATTTCCCGTCTTTTCCTTAATAGCCATACTAAACTTTCTCGAGCCATTATGATCATTTGCTCTGATTAAAAAATCAGTTGTGATAGTATTTATATGTCCATGAAAAAGATGGATAAATTCATATTCACGCTGTTTATCTCCTCGCTGTAAATATTCTCCCCTATAATTCATTAACTGTATAATTAAATTCAGGTTTCCATCAGAAAGCAAAATTCTAAGTGCTTCTAAGATGGATGTTTTACCACTATTATTTTCACCTACGAGTAAATTAATTCGCCCTAAATTTTCTAGATCGAATTCTTGAAACCCTCTAAAATTTTCAATATGTAATGACTGTAACATCTCTTCTCCACTCCTAATTAAGGATTAGGTCAGTAGGGTGGGCAATGCCCACCTTACAGTAATGTTAGAGATATTAACATAAGAGTTGACATATTTGTATAAAATAAAAACTAATTTTTTCTATATTTCACTTTTTAATTCTGAATCTTGTCGGGCTGAATATTATTAATTCTCTACGCACTTCTGAATTATTTTTTAAGGAAATTATAGAGTTGAGATTGATCAGTAAACCCACCAAAAATCTCAACTCTTTGCTTATTTTAAGCTCCTCCCCACCTAGCTCGATAATCTCTAGCGTCTAAATGCAGTAGCATAGGATAATGGGAATAAATGCCCATGCCTCCTGGCCAATCACTGAGAATTCGTGCCATCTCTCGGCCTCTCATAGTACCTGCATTAAAATCAATGGCACTACCCCGTAAATGAACTGAATTTTTTGCGCCACCACAACGAGAATTCCAGGGTTCCGGGCGAT
>JAAUYB010206127.1_pt1 | contig 29618 bp, 12 predicted proteins | sample 7278071 | NCBI WGS metagenome assembly JAAUYB01 (sample SAMN14350121, study PRJNA611818) | marine sediment metagenome | isolation source: surface marine sediment (1.8m) | place: French Polynesia: Moorea | collected 2018-08 | reverse complement strand
CTTTCCCGCGCCAGGGCGACAAGACGGTGATGCTGGTGGCCGAGCGCGGCGGGCTCCGTAACCGCGGGCTCTTGGCCGACGACGCCTTTGCGATGCGCCAGGAATCCCGCGTTTTGCGCTATGAGATGGATGTTGCCGGTCTCTGGCAGGCGACCGGCCGTTACGACGTGGCCTATCAGGACCGCGAACTCGACGGTCCGCCCTATCTGCGCGCCGGTGCAGCCGGTGGTGTGGCCTTCGGAATGGGCTATGGCCCGGACGGGACGCTTGACCCCGCCCAGGCGGATGCCTTCGTTTGGATGACCGGCGATGGGCTGTGCGCGCCCGAAGGCGCGTGTCGCGACGCCGCCGGGGATTTGACCGACGTCACTCAGGTGCATGGGGTGCAAGGCAGCACGCGCGCCGTCGCGGCCGAGGTCGAACCCGCCGCCGCGTTCCAGCCCTACCCGGTGCCGGGCCCAGCGACCCCGCCGGACGGGCCGGATGCAAGTTTCATGGTCGATGCAGATCTGGGCGCGGATGACGGGTCGAATGATGCCACCCGGATCGGCGACATCGCTGTCTACCAGGACACCCCCGCCTTTGTGTGGGAGCCCGGCGACTATCCCTGGTGGCCAATCCCCATTCCCGATCCCGACCCGGGCGCGCCCGAGCTGCAGTTGGTCAAGACCGGACCGGCCTATTGCGACTGGGCTGGGCTCTGCGAGTTCCTGATCACCGTCACCAACAATGGACCGGGCGTCTACGAAGGGCCGATCCATGTGGCCGACCACAGCGATCCGGGCGGCTTCTTCGGCGCCTCGCCGGACTGGGTCTGCGACCACGGCTTCGGTGCCCTGCCGGTGTCGTGCTGGCACGATACGGTGGTGCTGGCCCCCGGCGACAGCCTGTTCCTGGTCCTGAGTTTCCTGATGCCGATGCCGGCCGACCCGCCGCTGTGGGATGTGGAGGGGCTGAACTGCGCCGCCATCCTGTGGCTCGGCGCTTTCGACGACCCCGGCGCCCAGGTGCTGGCCATCGAACTGGCGCTGGCCCATCGCGGCTACGATCCTGGCGTGATCGATGACATCGCCGATGCCGACACCCAGGCCGCCATCGACGATTACCGCGCCGACAATGGACTGCCGCCAGGCGGGATCGACGAGGAGCTATATCAGTCGCTCTATCCCGGCCATGCAGGCATGCCTGGCGATGCGGTGCCCGCGAACGATTCCGATTGTCACCCGTTCCTGCTGCCGGGCGAGGACGAGCCCGATATCCCGCGCGAGCGGCGCGACCTGGCGGTGACCAAAGAGGTTTTGTCCGCCGAGTGCTTCCCGGGTGACGTCTGCGATTTTCGTGTGACCGTGTCGAACGACGGCACGGAGACCTACGAGGGCCCGATTGGCTTCCTCGACATCGCTGGGTTCGAGGGGATCGGGGCGCTGGATCCGACCTTCATCGTGCCAGGAAGCCCTGCGCTCGACTGCCCGCCGGTCGGACCGTATGCGCGCTGCGCTTTCGACGGGTTGGCCACCGTCAGCCTGCCGCCGACAGCCGGTTTCGGCTTTGTCGTCCGGGTCGCAATCCCGGACGATCCGCCGAGCCGCGATTTCGTCAATTGCAGCATCCTCGACTGGGGCGCGATGGGGGCACCGGGTGACGACGACCCGGGCGACGACCATGCCTGCGCCTATGTCCGGCTGCCCGGCGACGAGCCGCAGATGATCGACCTGGCGATGGAAAAGCGCCTGGTGTCAGAGGGCTGTCAGCCCGGGGCCGAGTGCCGGTTCTTCATCGGCGTGACCAACAACAGCCCAGACGAGCACTTCACCACCGACATCGTCTGGGGCGACTACCTGGACATGGACGGCGCCGCCGGCCTGCCGCCCGAGGTGTTGACGAGCGAGTTCAACCCCGAAGGATGCACCTCGTTCGAAGGCGGCTCGATGCGCTGCCTTTGGGAGCAGGACGAGGATGGGCTGGAGCCCGGCAACGACCTGCGCGACCGGGCAATCGTGATCTGGCCCGAGGGCCTGCCGGTCCTGCGCAACTGCGCCACGATCCGTTGGGACGATATGGGCATGCCGGAAGGCGACCCCGACCCGTCGAACGACGAGGTCTGCGTTGAACTCGAGGCGCCGGTGATCCCCGAGGAAGAGCTGGTGCCGGTGCTGCTTGACCTCGCGGTCACCAAGTCGGCGCCCGAGATCTGCCAGCAGGGGTCGAGCTGCGTCTTCGACGTCACGGTGACCAATAACGGGCCTGGCGCCTTCGAGGGGCCGCTCTTCGTGACGGATGTGCTCAGCGAAGGCGGGATGGAGGCGCTGATGGCGGCCTCGTCCGGGCTCAGCTGCTATGTGATCAGCGACGACAGCGGCTACTGCGTGCAGAATCCGCTGACCCTGGCCGACGGGGCCTCGGTCGATCTGACCATGGTCTGGCCGGTGCCCGGGGACTACCCGCCGGGCGTCGTCGAGAATTGCGCCTCGGTCGGGTTTCCGCGGGCGCCGGGCGGCGCGCCGAACCTGCTGATGGTGCAAGCCGCGCTGTTGGATCAGGGCTACGAGGTCTATCTGACCAACGACATGGACCCGCCGACCGAAGGCGCCATCGCCGCCTATCGCGCCGCCAACGGCCTTCCGCCGGGTATTGGTGTCGACGGCGACTTGCTGGACGCGCTCTTTGGCGATGCCGGCGGATGGTCGGACGACCGGATCGCTGGCAACAACGAGGGCTGCGACACGTTCGAGGTGGTCGAACCGCCTGCGGCACGCGCGGCCGACCTTGCGGTCATGAGCCAGACCGAATGTGTACGCGGCGAGTCCTGCGCGGTCGAGGCCTGGATCGAAAACGTCGGCGACGACACATTCGAGGGCATCGCGGGAATGCGCGGCGCGCTCGACCCGGCGCTGCAGATCACCTCGCTGAAAAGCCAGCTTGGTGGATTTCTCTGCGCCACCACCGGTGCGGCCACGTATGAATGTCTCGGCGCGCGGCTGACGCTGGCGCCGGGCGAACGGGCCGGGGTCGATCTGCTGCTCGACGTGCCGGCCAACTTCGGCCCCGACGTGGTGATGCACGTCAAGTCGATGATCTGGCCTGATGAAGCGGTGAAGGACGGCAACGACGTCAACGACTCCGACAGCGCGCCGATCGACATCGTCGATCCGCCGCAGCCGGTGGCGCCACCGATGCCTGACATCGCGGTCAGCAAAGTGGCCAATCAGGGCGCGTGCCAGGCCGGGTCGCTCTGCCGGTTTTCGGTAAATGCGATCAACAAGGGGCCCGGAGCGTTTGCCGGCGACATCCGGATCACCGACACGATCCAGCCTTCCGCGACGCTGACCGGATTCAGTCCGTCCGGTTGGTCCTGTACCGGAAGCGGCGGGCAGGTGAACTGCACCTTTGCCGGCGCGACGTTGGCGCAGGGCCAAGGGCAGCCCTTGTCGCTGACCTTCCGCACCAGTTCACGCAGCCGCGGCACGCTGGAGAACTGCGCCGAGCTGAATTGGATCGGCGATGTCTCGGTGCGCGAGGTGCAGTCGGCGCTGAATGGGGCCGGCTTCAACGCCGGCGTGGCCGACGGCATCCCGGGCCCGCGCACGCAAGCCGCGATCCGGGCCTACCAGCAGGCGATGGGCCTGCCGGTCACCGGCGCGATCGACGCCAATCTGCTGCAAAGCCTGCTGGGGCTGGCAAGCGCTGGCGATCCGGTGGCGGGCAACGACCGGGCCTGCGCCCAGGTCACCCTGGTCGCCCCGCCCGAGCCCGAGGCGCCCGATCCGGTCTGCGCGCGCGGTTGGACCCAGGTCAGCGCTGCGCGCGGCCAGCAACTCGCCGCGCAAGGATGGCAGGTGCAACGCGTGACCAGCGGCAACAAGGCGATCACCTGCGCACGCCAGCGGATCGTAACGCCGGATCCCGAACCGGCCGGACCGCAATGCGCCGCGGGCTGGAGCCAGGTGACGGCGGCTCAGGCCAACAGCCTAAGGCAGCAGGGTTACTCGATCCGGCAGGTCACCGTTGGCAACCGCTCTATCCTCTGCGCCAAGGCGCCTACGGTTACGCCTGATCCGGAGCCGACCTGTCCGTCGGGGTTCACGCGGGTCTCGCGGGCCCGCGCCAAGGCACTGGCGGGCCAAGGTTACGAGATCCGGCAGGTCGGCAATCTCTTGTGCGCTCGGCCGCGGGTTGTGATCCCGCTGCCAGAGATCCAGCCGATCCCGCAGCTGCGGATCGTCCCGCAATTGCGACTGCCCTAGCAAGCCGCAGACCGCGTGACGATGCCAACCATGGATGGGGCCGTTCCTAGAGCGGCCCGAGACCTCCATCGAGGTCGGTCGGTTGGGGGGGCGCTGACGGTGCTTGAGCGGTAGATCGAGACGACGTTACAGTGCGAGGCCAAGTCTTGGCCCGAAGCGGATGTCGGGAAGTGTAGGCGGTTTCGGATGAGGCCTGACCGAGACACCGCCCGGGTCAACCGGCGCCGTATATGCCGTCGCTCGCACTACGATCTCCGCGCCCCGCGATTCCTGTCGCATCGTCCTGGGGTTGCCGCTTAGTATCGCGGCCATGCACGTCCTGCTGATCGAAGACGATGCCGAGACTGCCCGGTTCATCCAGACTGCGCTGCGCGAGCAGACGTGGGCGGTGGAATGGTGTGCCTCGCCCAAAGACGGGCTGCTGAAACTCGGCGCAGGCCGCTTTGATTGCGTCATTTTGGATCGCATGCTGCCGGACATGGACGGGCTGGGCGTGCTGCGTCTGCTTCGGGGCGCCGGGATAGACCTGCCCGTCTTGATGCTTACCGCCCGGGGTGGGCTGGAGGAGCGGGTTGAAGGGTTGGACGCTGGCGCCGACGACTACCTCGCCAAACCCTTCGCAGTGTCCGAACTGGTCGCGCGGCTGCGGTCGCTCGCTCGGCGGCGGCCAATGGTGTCGGAAGAACCGGTCCTGGAGGTCGCGGACCTGCGCCTGGATCGCATCGCTCGAACCGTGTCGCGCGCGGGCGTGCCCCTGGATGTGTCACCGCTGGAGTTCAAGCTGCTCGATTGCCTGATGCGGCATCCGGGCGAGGTTGTGACCCGCACCATGCTGCTAGAGAAGGTCTGGGGATATTCCTTCGACCCCAAGACCAGTCTGGTGCAGACCCATATGAGTCGCCTTCGGGCGAAGGTCGACAAACCGTTCGAGGCCGAGCTGATACAGACCGTGCGCGGATCGGGGTACATCCTTGCCGGCGCTTAGCACCATCCTGCGCTCGACCGTGTTTCAGCGGGTGTTGGTTTCGTCCGGTGTGTTCGTCGCGCTAACGTTGGCGGCGATCTGGGCCATCGGGCTGGTCCTATTGTGGCAAATCGACCGGGCGGAGCGGGCCGAGATCGCGCGCCTGTTAACGGAGGCGCGCGAGTTTTACCTGGTCGAGGGCCGCGACGCATTGGTCGACGAGTTGCGACGCGAGGGCACAGAGCCGTTGTGGTCGGAGGACGACATCTTCGTCCTGCTGGAAGAGGAAGAAACGATCGTCGTGCTACGCGACCCGGAGTTCGAGCCGGTCGCGGGGTTTCCCGGGCTCTATGCGGGAGAGACCTTGGAAGAGACCGCGCTGGACCACCCCGAAATTGACGATCCGCTGCTGGCACAGTCGGTGGAGTTGTTCGACGGCAGCGTTCTGACGGTCGGCCGCTTCATTCCCGAACAGATATATGAGATCTGGCGCTTTCTAGTCTCCGGCTCGGCGGCGCTGGTGGTGATCGTTCTTCCGCTTTCCCTGGTCACCGGCTACTTCCTCAGCCGCGGGGTGTTTCGACGGCTCGAGACGCTTTCGACAGCGGCCGAAGCCGTCGCCACTGGCCAGATGTCGGCTCGCGCGCCGCTGACCGGAACCGGCGACGAATTCGACCGGCTTGCGGCCGGTGTGAACCAGATGCTCGACCGGTTGGAGGCGCTGACCCGGAACATCGAGGCGGTCTCCGTTGGGGTGGCGCACGACCTGAAAACGCCGCTCTCCAATATCCAAGGGCGGCTGGAGCTGATCCGGCGCGACGTTGCCGATCCGGATGCGGTGGTCGAACATCTCGATCTGGCCGAGGCACGATTGGCGGGGCTGGTGCGGGTCTTCGATGCGATGCTGCGGCTCGGCGAGATCGAGGCGGGGCGGCGCCGATCGGCCTTTGCGCCCGTCGATCTAAGCGCGCTGGCGCAGGACATGGTCGACAGCTACGCGCCTGTCTTCGACGATGCCGACAAACGCCTGGACGCCGCGATATTGCCTGGGCTGACCGTCGAGGGCGACCGCGAGTTGCTGACGCAACTGATCGCCAATCTCTTTGACAATGCCCTGGAGCACTCCCGAGACGCGGCACGGGTGCATATCGCGGCGATGTCGGTGGATGGCGGTGTCCGGCTTGAAATCGGCGACGATGGCCCCGGCATTCCGCCCAACCTGCGCGCGCGGGTGTTCGAGCGGTTCTTCCGCGGCGAGGCCAGCCGGACGACCCCCGGGAACGGGCTGGGGCTGGCACTGGTCAAGGCCATCGCTGATCTGCACGGTGCCGGGATCGAACTGCTACAGAATCGGCCTGGCGCAGTTTTCGTACTGAATTTCAAACCCTTGGTGGGACCTTACAAAACTGTATGACAGCCGTACGGGTCTTGTAACACATGCGGCGCGTAGGGCGTGGTAGGTCACGTCTCGGATGCAAGATGCCCCCGAGGATGCCCGATGAGACCAACCCTTCGCCACTGGATCGGCTCCGCCGCCCTGGCGCTTTGCCTGCCGTCTGCCGGCCTTGCCGGCCCGGATGCGATGACCGTCGCAGAGGCGCGCCACTTGCTATCGCGCACCGGGTTCGGTGCGGCTCCGCACGAAATCGAAGCATTGGTCGGTCAGCCGTGGGAGACCGCGGTGGAAGCTCTCATGGACGGGATAGGAACCCGACCTTCTGCGCCAATGCCGGCCTGGGTAGAGGGTTGGGGCTTGCCCTACGCGCAGATCGAGGCCTTGGGACCGACGGCGGAAGAGCTGTTCTATGCCAACCGTTGGATCGAAATCACCGAATTGCAGCATTGGTGGCTGGGCGAAATGATCGCCACACCCTCGCCGCTGACCGAGAGGCTGGTGCTGTTCTGGCACGATCATTTCGCGACCTCTTTCGAGGCGCATGAGAACCCTCAATGGATGGCGGCGCAGAACCGATTGTTCCGCACCCACGCGGCCGGCAACTTCGCAGATCTGGCGGACGGAATCCTGCGCGACCCGGCGATGCTGGTCTATTTGACCAACACCGAAAACCACCGTGATGCGCCCAACGAGAACTTCGCGCGCGAGTACTTCGAACTGTTCACGCTCGGCGAAGGTCGCGGCTACGGCGAAGGCGACGTGAGCGAGGCCGCGCGAGCTTTGACCGGCCACACGATCGACGATTTTGGTGCGCCTGCCTATGCGTTCGACGCCGAAGCGCATGACTTCAGGCGCAAGACCATCCTCGGCCGGACGGGCATGTTCGACGCCCCCGATCTCGCGACGCTCGCGATGGAACACCCCGATTTCGGCCCGCACGTGGTCGAGGCGCTGTGGCGCACTTTCGTGTCCGACACGCCCGACCGAGAGGAGGTCGAAAGACTGGTTGGCCTCTGGCGCGGCGCGAATTGGGAACTGCGTCCGCTCTTGCGCGCGCTTTTCCTGTCAGACGCGTTCTGGGCGCCGGAGGTCCGTGGCCGGTTGGTCAAAAGCCCTGTCGAGTTGCTCGTTGGGTCGATCCGCAGCCTCGGGCTTACCGTGCCGAACCTCTCTGACCTGGCCTGGGCCATCGACGATCTGGGCCAGCCGCTGTTCTTCCCGCCGAACGTCGGCGGTTGGCCTGAAGGAGCCGATTGGATCAATGACGCCAGCGTCAGCGCGCGGGCGACGGTCTTGACCGAACTGCTTGAGCTTGAACCGGATGATGAGGTGCGCGACCGCAGGCCGATGCCGAGAATAATCGGCGCCACGGAACGAGAGCCAGAGCGGGTAGGGCCCGACGATCTGCGGATCGGCCAGGCCTTTGCGCTCGAAGCTGAGCGGTTGGAGGAGGGTGGCGCCGCGATACTGCTGACCCTGTTTGATGTCGGCTTTGACGGTGCGGATTGGCGATCCCTGTCGATCTGGCTGGAGGTCTGGCCCGAGGACGACTTCGTGCTTGGTCTTCACATTGCCGACTGCGCGCCGGACTGCTTTGCAGATTGGCCGCACACTGCCGACGAGGATCCGGGCTGGATCCTATTCGAGCCGCGGGACGGTTTGCGCCGCGACCTGGCTACGCTATCCGAAACGGACCGGTCGCTTCTGGCTGCTGTTTTGGGACACTTGCCCGACATCCTCTCCGGCACCCGGGATCAACCTGTCTGGTCGGGGCGCTTTGCCGAAGACCGGGAAGACGTCCACCCGATCGACCTGAAGACCGCAACAGAGGCCGCCGGCTGGATCGCTGGACTTGCGGCCCAAGCGATCGGCCCCGCGCCGGGCCGGCTGGTCGATGCCGCGAGCGATCCGCAGGCGCTCGGCCTCAACGGACCGGTCCCGCAGGCGATGCGCGCGGACGAAATCGACGGCTACATCGAGGCGCGCGAGGCCGCGCTCAGATCCGCCGGTCTTCCAGCGGTCCGATACACGTCCTTCGACAAGTGGCTGCGAGCGGTACCCCTGCAGGGTCTCGACAGCAAGCGGGCCGAGGCGGCGTTGTTGGCGGTGCCGCTGGGGTCGCAGGGACGTCGCGACGAACTGGCCGCAAGCGATCCAGAGGCACTGATCCGCCACATCATCCTGTCGCCGCACTATCAAGTGAATTGAGGAGCCGCTTCGATGACCAATGAGCTGACCCCGTCCCGTCGTCGGTTCCTGCAAGCCTTGGGCGGTTGTGCGTTCCTAAGCCTGCCTAGCGTTACCCTGCCGGGTTTCGTCCAGGCTGCAGGCGCCGCGCCACCTGCCGGAAACATCCTGGTTTTGGTGGAACTCGCCGGCGGCAACGACGGGCTCAACACCGTCGTTCCCACTCGCGATGCCGCCTATCGCGCGCTGCGCCCCGAGATTGGCATAGCGCGGCGAAACACTTTGGGTCTGGACCGCCGGACCGGGCTTCACCCCAGCATGACCGAGGTCGCCGCCCTGTGGCAGGACGGCGAGTTGCGGATCGTCGAGGGCGTTGGGTATCCCAGCCCGAACCGATCGCATTTTCGGTCCATCGAGATTTGGAACTCCGGACGCGGCGCCGACAGTCTGGACCGCCAAGGTTGGGTCTCGGCGGCCTTCGCGACGGGCGGCCCGGATCGGTCGGATGCCGACGGCTTGGTGCTTGGCGGAGCGATGGGGCCACTGGCCGGGCCGGGGCGGTTCTCGGCGATGCGCGACGAAGAATTGTTCTTCGAGACCCAAGCGAACTTGCCCGGCGGCGGGCACCAGGTCCGGCCTGCGGCGGCCAGTCCGCTGGCCCATGTTCTGAGAACCTATGACAGCGCCCAAATCACCGGCGCGGCGATCCTGAAGCGGCTGGAGGCCAGCCCGGCCCGGCGGTTTCCATTTCCCGACACCGAGCTTGGGCAGCAGTTGCGCACCGCCGCACGGCTCTTGGACGCGGGCGTCGAAACCGCAGTGTTGAAGGTGGTGCAAGATGGCTATGACACCCACGAGGCGCAGCCCGACACCCATAGTGGTCTCCTGCGCGATCTTTCGGCGTCGCTCGGCGCCTTTGCGGCGGCGCTGCGTCGGATCGGGCTATGGGAAAAGGTGACTGTCGTCACCTATTCCGAATTCGGTCGCACGGCGCATGAGAACGCGTCTGGCGGCACCGATCACGGCGCCGCTGCGCCGGTGCTTGTGGCGGGCGGCAGCGTCGAGGGTGGATTGGCCGGGGGGCGACCCTCTCTTGAACGAGTCGCCGACGGCGATCTTGAGTACACGACCGACTACCGCAGGGTTTACGAGGCCATTCTGCGCGACCTTTGGGGCATAGACGCGGGCCTTGCGGGCGGCCCGGGCACGCCGCTTCGGCTGCTCGCGGCCTAGGGCAAGATGGCTTGGAGGAAGTCTGCGAGTTTGGGTTCAGCCCCGAGCGGACGTTCTGCGGTACAAGCGGCTTCGTGTGGCCTTTTACGCCCTCCAATCTACGGTGGGCTCAGGCGCAATGATGGGTCGATTGTGTTTGGGGCACGAAGGCAGGAATGACCCTGGGTTGGATTCGACGAGATGTGCAGGACTTTCTGTATGACAGAGTATTCCAATTGGATTGACCCGTCGGCATGCGATAGCAAAGGGGCGCTTCCGTGCAGAGTTGAACTGCCGAAATGAAAGGGTCGGGCACTGGGCATGTCGGACAAGGCTGTGGCGACGGTGCTGCTGTCATGCCAGGCGTGGCGAGAGCGGTTGCCGGCGCTGCGGCCGGTGCTGACCGCGCGCGAGCGGGACGACTGCGACCGCGTCCGCCTGGGCAGCGTCCGGGAGCAGAAGCTGCTGGCGCGGGCGGCGTTGCGGCTATTGGGCGGGGCGCTCTGCGGGGTGTCGCCGCGCGACCTCAACATCGCGCCGGACGCGAACGGAAAACCGCAGATCGCCGGGCAGCGGTTGACCGCCAACTACGCCCATGCCGGTGATTGCGTCGCGCTGGCGTTGGCTGGCGGACGGGCGGTCGGTGTCGATATCGAGGCCGTCGACCGCAAGGTCGCGCATCTTGACCTCGCTCGCAGCCAGTTTGCGCTGGCCGAGTTCGAGGCGCTGGCCGCCCTGCCGGAGGCAGACCGCGCGCGCAGTTTCACTGCCTGCTGGACCCGGAAGGAGGCCTTCATCAAGGCCTTGGGCCTGGGCCTCAAGCGACCTTTGAGCAGTTTTTCCGTGTCGGTGCCGGCGTCAGAGCCACCACGGCTTGTGTGGTCGGCGACCGCCCCAGAGGAACCCGACGCCTGGGCCATGCGAACCCTTGCGTGTCCGGACGGGTATTTCGCTACACTTGCCTACGCGCGGGCCGGGGACCCGGCAGTGGTGAGCGAGCACATTTGGTCGCCTGAGACGGCGCCAGAGACCCTGGCCGCCGCCATCGCCGCGATGTGAGCCGCCTGACGGCCGGATGGCGCGCCTCAGCGCTCCGGCGCGCCGACTGCTTCGGCGAGTGCGGCGCTGGCATGGGACTGCACCTGCGCCTGCGCTTTCTGGCTCTCCATGCTGCGCAAAGCCTTGTAGCGCGCCTCCGCCAGTAGCGCCTGGATCAGCGGGGTGTAGAACGGGCCGTCGCCGACAAGCCGGATCGCGCCGTCGTCGACCTCGGCCAGGCCGAACTCGACCAGCGCGTCCCAGACCCCGGCGAACTGGTCGTAGACATCGACTTTGAACGCGCGCTGGAACGCCGCGCGGTCGAGGCTGAGCCCGAAGAGATTGCGGAACACCATCGAGATCTGGAAATCCTGCCAATCGTGCTGAAAGCCGCATTCCACGGGAAAATCGCCGCGGTCGATCGCCGCCTTGTAGTGTTCCAGGTTGCGCCAGTTGATGAACGACCAGTTCGACCCGGGATCGAGCGCGGTGTCGCCGAAGAACGTGATCGCGGCATAGCCGATGCCCAGTGTGTCCATTGTCTCGAACGAATGCGTCACGCCCTCTTCGTAGCCGCGCGACAGCGGGTCCTCCTTGCGGAAGTTGTAGGCGGTGATCTGTTCGTATCCGTTCGCCAGCATCAGGTCGCGTGCGGTGCGGTACATCTCCAGATTGGCCAGCGGGCTCGGCAGTTCGTGGAACCGGTTCAGGGCGAAATCGGTCGGCCCGCCGACGTTCAGCTCGTAATGCGTGATGTCGTGCACGCCCCAGCCGATCACGGTTTCGAGGTCCTCGACCATGGTATCGACGGTCTGGCGCGGCCAGCCGAAGATCAGGTCGAGATTGCACGCCAGATCCAGCTCGCGCGCCCAGTCCACCGTCTGCTTAACGTGCTTGGTGGTCTGCTTGCGGCCCGACAGCGCGTTCAGCTCTTCGTTGATCTGCTGCACCCCGACGCTGATGCGGTTCATGCCGCTGTCTTTGATCGCCTGCAGCTTGTCCTTTGTGAAAAGCTGCGGCAGGCCTTCCAGCGTGATGTCGATGTCGCCCGCGGTTTCGGGAAACAGATCGCGCACGATGTCCATCAGCCGGTGATACATCGGTTCTTTGTAGAGGTTCGAGGTGCCGCCGCCGAAATAGACTGCGCCGAGCTTTTTGCCGTCGAGCTTGCCCTTGTACATCGCCGCTTCGCGTTCGAGGTAGTCGAAATAAACCTCGAGCGCGTCGTAGCCGGTGAACTCCTCGACCGGGAACAGGCAATAGCCGCATTTGCCGGGGTTGGTGCGGATGCAATAGGGCACCCCGAGATAGAGGTTGACCGGCATGCCGCGGCCCATGCCTTCGAGGCTGCGGCGGGCGTCGAGCGTGCGCTCGACCGGCACGTCGCGCTCGGTCCAGTAACGCGGCGAAGGGAAGCCGTGCTGGATCTTGTTGACCTGCCGGCGGTCGATGTTCTTTTGGATGAACCGGCGCGCGCTGGCGAGATCGACCGATGGGGAATTGCTTATCATTCTCAGAGCCTTACATCATTTGAAACGTCGGTTTTTGGTGCTGCTTGAGGACCGGCGAAGATCGCTATTCCGCCGGTTCGGGTTCGGGTGTCGCGGCCTCGGAGCCGTAGTTCAGGATGCTCTCGACGATGTGGGTGGCGAGGCTGTCGATGCTTTCGTAGTCCAGCGCCTCCATCGCCTCGAAGCGGAATTCGAGCTTCTCCTGCAGGCGCCGCTGCAGCTCTGTCACCAACAGCGAATCGAGGCCGATCTCGACGAAGGCGGTCGAGGGGTCGATCTCTTCGAAGTCCATCTCGTCCATGCCGTCGCCGAGGATCGTCTTGATCTCGGCGATCAGCCACTGGCCGGTGGCCGCGATGCGTTCGTCGTGGGACAGGGGGGCGAGGTGGCGCACCAGCTCGTCGCGGGACCGGGCGATCGGGTTCTCGGCCTCGGGCGCGGCGGCGCCGCGAGACAGCGACAGCCCGGCATAGCGCAATTCGACGCCGCCGAAGGTCGCGACCGTCGTGCCGGCGCCGTCGACCACCGCGATGTCGGCCAAAAGCGCCCGGCCCTGGCGGTGCGAGGCGACCTTGGCATGGGCATAGACCTCGCCCCGCGGGATCGGACCGACCACCACGCGCTCGATCGAATGCGGCACGAAGGCGCCGGTCATGCCCTCGAGATCGAGGGTGCGCATCGCGGCGGCGAAGCTTTGCAGGCACCCGTCGAGGACCGTGGTCATGGTGAAGGCATGCGGGTCAGTATCCGAGCTCTGGGCCGCCGCCGAGATCTTGGCCAGCGCCGCGCCGGAGCCCTGCGCGCCCAGCCAGACCTCGCGCATCGTCGCGAACGACATGCTGTATTCGAAGCCGAGCTTGCGCAGATCGCCATAAAGCATGCCGACATCGACCTGCTGGTCCATGCCCTCGATCACCTCGGCGGGCGGCGTTCCGGCCTCCAGCTTGGCTTCGGCGCGGGCGATCCGGCCCTTGGCGAAGACGTCGGCCGAGCGCGCGTCGTCCACCGAAAACTCGGTGCCGTTGCGGATCGACAGTGTGGCAAGCGCGGTCTGCCCGTAGCCCAGCGTCAGCGGGCGTTCGAACCGCAGCTCCTGCAGTTCCACTGTCCTGTCGGCCTCGCCGGACGCCGCCTCGAGCCCGCGCACCACCGCTTCGATGTAACCGGTGGCGGGGAAGATCGTGGTGCCCATGATCCGGTGGTCGACGAAGGGCTGGGTGGCGGACAGCTCCAGCCCGAAGCGCGGGCTGTCGGCGGATTTGTCCTTCCACCGCGCCAGGATCGGATGCAGGTCATCGGAGACCTCTGCCGCCGGGGCCGCCGCCGCTTCGACCGGCATCTGCGCGGGCTCGTGAAAACCGCGGTCGTCGTCGAGCCAGTAGCGGTGGCGCTGGAACGGGTAGAGCGGCAGCTGCGTCCGCATCGACTTGGCCCCGTCGTGGATCGCGGCGAAATCGAGCGCCACGCCTGAGGTGTGCAACTTGCCCAAGGCGCCAAGCAGGCTGGTGCGGTCGTCGGACTGCCGCGTCAGCGTCGGTATGCAGTTGATCTTGGCGCCCGGCGCGGTGGCGGTGATCGCCGGCGTCAGCGCCGGGTTGGGGCCGATTTCGAGGAAGAGCGTGATGCCGCTGTCGGCCAGGGCGTAGACTCCGTCGGCGAACCGGACCGTCTGGGCGACCTGGCGCGCGTAGTCGGCGGGCGCGGGCGCCGCGTCGAAGAATTCGCCGGTGACGTTGGATACGGTCGGTATGGTCGGGGCCGACAGCGACATTTCGCCTGCGGCGGCCTCCACGCCCTTCAGCGCATCGGCCATCAGCGGCGAGTGGAAGGCGTGCGACACCACGAGCGGCTTGCACGCGATGCCCTCCATCTCGGCCTTGCGGGCGATGGCGTCGACCGCCTTGGCCGCGCCTGAGACGACGACTCCGCGGGGCGCATTGACCGCCGCGACTGCCACGTCGCCGGCATCGGCCAACCAGTCGCGGATATCGGCCTCGGCGGCGGTCAGTGCCAGCATCTTGCCGCCCTCGGGCAGCGCGCCGATATGCCGGCCGCGTTCCACCACGAAGCGCGCGGCGTCCTGCATCGAAATCATGCTCGACACCGTCTGCGCCACCAACTCTCCGACGCTATGGCCAAGGACGGCATCGGGGGTCACGCCGTAGGCCATCAGCATCTCGGCCATGGCGTATTCGATGGCGTAAAGCGCGGGCTGGACGTAACGCGTGTTCGACAGGTAATCGGCTGCTTTGTCGCCGAAGACGACGTCCTTTAGGGGCGCACCAAGCGTCTCTTCCATCGCCGCGGCGCAGTCGTCGAAGGCGGCGGCAAAGCGTGGCTCGCTGTCATAGAGCGCCCGGCCCATGCCGGCATATTGCGAGCCCTGGCCGGTGAAGACGAAGGCGAGTTTCGGCGCCGCGATCCCGGTCTTTCCCGCGCTGAGCCACTCGGCGGCGTTCTTCAGCCGCCAGGCGCTCAAGGCATCGGCGGCGGCCGCGGGGGAGGCGGCGGTCAGCGCCAGCCGGTGGCGCATGTGGCTGCGGCCGAGCGCCGAGGTCTGTGCGATCGCCGCGAGGCTGGCGTCGGTCTGGTCGAGAAAGTCGATCCAGTCCTCGGCCAGTTCCGCCAGCGCGGCCTGCGACTTCGCCGACAGCACGATCAGCTCGGGCCGGTCGCCGGACTCGCGGGCGGTCGGTCGCGGCCCCTCGGCCAGGATCACATGCGCGTTGGTGCCGCTGTAGCCGAAGGAATTGACCCCAGCGAAACGCGGTGTGTCGCCGCGCGGCCAGGCGATCTTGGCCTTCGGCACCTCGACCGGCGCGTCGCCCAGGTCGATGGCCGGGTTCATCTCGCTGAAATGCACGCTGGGGTAGATCGTCTCGTCGCGTAGCGACAGCCCGGCCTTCAGCACGCCCAGCAGCCCGGCGCCGGCTTCGATATGGCCGAAATTGCTCTTCGACGAGCCGACATAGAGCGGCGCATCCGGCTCGCGGTCGGACCCGTAGGTGGCGGCGAGCGCGGCCATCTCGATGGGATCGCCGATCGGGGTGCCGGTACCGTGCGCCTCGACATAGCCGACCGCCTCGGGCGCGACCGCCGACTGGCGCAGCGCGGCTTCGATGACCTTGCGCTGCATCTCGCCGTTGGGCGTGGTGACCGCGGGCGTGCGGCCGTCGTGGTTGATCGCACTGGCGACCACATTGGCCGTGATATGATCGCCGCGCGCCACCGCATCGGTTTCGCGGCGCAGCACCGCGGCCACGGCGCCCTCGCTGCGGACATAACCGTCGGCCGACTGATCGAAGGCCGCGCAACGTCCAGACCGCGACATCAGACCGGTCTTGGAGAACGCGATATGCACATGCGGGGTCAGGATCAGGTTGGCGCCGGCGACGATCGCGGTGTCGCATTCGCCCGACATCAGGCTTTGGCGCGCTAGATGCAGTGCCACCATCGAGCCCGAGCACGCCGTGTCCATCGCAAAGCAGGGCCCGTGCAGATCAAGGAAATGCGCGATCCGGCCGGCGGCGATGCTGGCGGCGTCGCCCATCGTGTCGTAGCCGCCGACGCCCTTGACGCCCTCGTAGAGCGATTTCAGCGTGAAATAGGTGTTGGTGTTCATCAACGCGACGAAAACACCGGTGTTGGAGCCGCGCAGCTCGTCGGGGGACTGTCCGGCATCCTCCAGCGCATGCCAGACGGTTTCCAGAAGCAGCCGCTGCTGCGGGTCGATGCGGACCGCCTCGACCTCGGAGATGCCGAAGAACGCAGCATCGAACAGCTTGAGGTCGGACACGAAGCCGCCGCGGCGCACGTAGGTCTTGCCCGGAACCAGGGCGTCGTCGTCGCTAAGCGCGCCCACATCCCAACGGTCGGGCGGAATGTCGCCGATGCAACTGCGGCCGCCGCTCAGAACCTCGATCAGGGATGCTTCGTCGGCCACGCGGCCAGGCAGGCGCATCGCCGCGCCAACTATCGAAATGGGTTCCAAATAGGACGACGCAGTTTCGCGCAACATGCTTATGTATCCCTTCGTCAAAATCCAATACGGGGCTCAAACGGTGCCAGTTAGCACGCAAGGAACGGTTGTTCTGGGGTCGAAAACGCGACCCCGGCCGTCCCTCTGCCATCGCCAACAAGCATTTATGCTATCACAACCATCCGTTGCGTGCTACGCTTCATTTCAGTGTTAGGGTGATCAAATCAATTTCTGCGACTGCGCAAGGGCAGGGCAAATGCATGATGGATCAGGGCAGGCGCCGTTTGGCGGGACCGTATCGATACGCGATGTCAGCGTCGCGAAACCCAGCCGGATAGAGACCGACGCAGAGTTCGCCGACGCCCTCGGCCCAGTGCGCCACAAGCTGTTGCAGCGCCATGTCGGCGTCGAGGCCCGCCATATCGCCGACGAGGACGAAACCGCACTGGATCTGTCGGTAGACGCGGCCGAAACGCTCCTGGATCGCCACGCGGGTCTGCGCGAGCGGCTGGACGTGCTGATCGTCTGCACCCAGTCGCCGGACTACGTGCTGCCGCCGAATTCCTGCCTGCTGCACGGGCGGCTGGGCCTGGCGCCCCGTGTCGCGGCCTTCGACGTGCCGCATGCCTGCTCGGCCTATATCTACGCGCTGCTAATCGCCCGGGGTCTGGCGGCGTCGGGGTCGGCCCGAGAGATCCTGATCGTCACGGCAGACACCTATTCCCGCTACCTGCACCCCCAGGACCGGTCCACCCGCGCGGTCTTTGGCGACGGCGCGGCGGCCACCTGGGTCAGCGTCGCCGATGGCGGCCGCGGCGTGCTCGACGTCGTCTGCGGCACCGATGGCACCGGCTTCGACAAATTCTACATCCCCGCCGGCGGCACCCGCCAGCCAGTCACCGACGCGCTGCGCGCCGCCGATGCCGAAACCCGCCAGGGCAATGTCCGCTCACCCGACACCATCCATATGGCCGGCGGCGAGATGTTGGCCTTCGTCCGCGACAGCATCCCCGATCACATCGCCGAGGTGCTGGACCGCAACGGCGTGACGCTTCAGGACCTCAGCCAGATCTTCCTGCACCAGGCCAGCAGCGTGGTCCTGGACACCATCGTCTCGTGTCTGGGCGTCGCCGAGGACCGGGTACCGCGCAACCTCGCGCGTCACGGCAACTTGGTCTCGACCTCGATCCCGGCCCTGCTGGATGACGCGCTGCGCGCCGAGCGCCTGGCCGAGGGCGATCTGGTCCTGCTCTGCGGGTTCGGCGCCGGGCTGTCCTGGGGCTCGGCCCTGGTGCGATGGTAGCGGCGGCGACCATAGAGCCCTACACGGGCGATTTCGAGGACGTGGCCGAGCTGACGGCGCGCGCCTGGGCCGAGGCCTATGGCGGCACGCATCGTTATCTCTTGTGGGACGCGGCGTTTCTGCGCTGGCAATTCGGCCGAGACCCTGCGCGGCTGAGCGTCGCCGCCTATCGCGACGGCGCCCTGGTGGGCGCCTACCTCGCCACGCCCCACGACGTCAGGGTCCATGGCACAAACCACCGTTCGGCGCTGTGCAGTTGGTGCGTGGTGGCGCCGGAGCACCGCGACCCGGGCCTCGCCATCGGGCTGATCAACGCCCTGGGCGCGCGGCTGAAGGCGCATGGCTGCGCGTTCGGCATCGGCTTTGTCAGCGGCGACGAGGGCTCTCTGGCCGACCGGTTCTGGCGCGCCTACAGCCGGACCTATCCCGACAAGCTGCGCTTTGCCGGCGCGCTGGCGGCCTGGGTGCGGGTTTTGAACCCGCGCCGGTTCTCCGCCGCCATGCTGGCCGGGTGGGAGCGGATCAGTGCCAGGCTCTTGGGTCCGGCGGCGAATGCCCTTCCCCTGGGCGCGGGTCTTACGCTTCGGCCCTATCGCGACGACGATCTCGAGGCCTGTGCATCGGCCCTGAAAGCCCGCAGCGCGGGCGCCGACTGGACGCTCGACTGGTCGACCGCGGCGCTCTCCGAACAGTTGCAGGGGCCGGTGACGAACACGGTCGTGCTGGACCGCGACGGCCGTCCGCAGGCCTTCGCCAACTACCACGGGCTGGCGCTTTTCGGTCGAAGCCGGCTGTCGGCGGCGATGGTCGACCTGATCGCCGATGCCGGGCTGGGGCTGGTCCGGCGCACGCGGTTTCTGGCCGCGCTTTGCCGGCATTTGCGGCGGCAGGGCTACGATCTGGTGATGGCCGTGCGTGGCTGCCTGACCGCGGCGCCGGCATTCTTGGCCAACATGTTCGTGCCGATGCCGGGGGTCGGCCGGATCGCCACGATCTTTCCGCAAACCGAGATTCCGGCACCGGCGCCGAACCGGCTGGTGCTGCCACTAAGATAGCTGCGATTGCAATTTGGGATTTGAAACTCATGGAAAACCAAAGCGTTACAAATGGTCAACCGAGCCACTGGCTGCGCGACAAGCTGCAGGCGGCCGGGGCTGCCGAGCGCCAGGTCATTTTGGTGCGCTTCATCAACGACCAGCTGCTGGAGATCCTCGAATGGGACGCCTCCGAGCGCCCCAAGCTCGACCGCGGGTTCCTCGAGGTCGGGCTCGATTCCCTGATGGCGGTGGAGCTGCAGTTCCGGCTGCAAAAGGCGCTTGGCTACGGCGCCGAGGCCTCCGAAGAGCAGCGCGAGTTCGAGATGACCAGCGCCGAGGACCTCGCGCAATTCCTCCTCGACCACCGGCTGGATCTGTCCGCGCCGAGCCATGCCGACGCGGCGGGGGCCTAGGCGATGGCGTCCGTCACCACCCACCAGCCGCCGGCCGGGACCGAGCCGGGGGCCCGTGCCGACGCCGCGGAGCGGCTGCGCCAGAAGCTCGAGCGCCGGCAGGTCAACCGCATCCTGCACGGTTTCCCCTCGCCGCGGCTCTGGACGCAGGAGCCCTTCGATGTCGACGCGGCCCTGGCCCGGCGCGCGCCCGGCGCGCCGATGACGCTTTATGTCGGGCTGCCCTATTGCATCCGCACGAATCCCGGGCGCTGCGGCTATTGCCTGTTTCCGGTCGAGGTGTTCCGCGGCGCCGACACGATCGACGCCTATCTCGACCTTCTGGAGGCGGAGGGCGCGCTCTACCGCGAGGCCTTCGCTGGCGAGGCGCCGCAAAGCATCTACGTCGGCGGCGGCACGCCCAACCTAATGCGCCCGGCCCAGTACCTGCGGTTTATGGACATCGTGCGCGACCTCTTTCCCGCGATCTCGTCCGAGACCACGATCACCATGGAGGGCATCCCGCAGCTCTTCACCGCCGAAAAGCTGGCGGCGATGCGCGACGGCGGGGTCAATCGGATCAGCATCGGGGTGCAGCAGCTCAACTATGACCTCAACCGACTGTCGGGCCGCAAGCAGACCGAAAAGCACGTCATCGACAGCATCCGCTGGGCGCAGGATCTGGGCTTGCAGATCAACGCCGACCTGATCTTCGGCTGGCCGCAGCAGACCCTGAAGACGATGCGCAGCGATATGCAGCGGCTGATCGATACCGGCATCGACCACATCACGCATTACGAGCTGAACGTGGGCGGTGCGACCGATTTCGCGCTGAACCGGCGTGGCGAACTGCCGAGCCGGGCCGAGACGCTCGAGATGTACCGGGTCGCGCGCGACATGCTCGGCGCGGCGGGGTTCCAGCAGCTGACCTCCTACGACTTCCAGCGCCGCGACGACCGCTACAATTACGAGGAATGCCGCCGCGACTTCGCGCCGACCGCGGCTCTGGGTTGGGGTTTTGCTGCGGTGTCGGATTATGTCGGCGCCGACGGGCAAAGCTGGTCGATGATCAACCACCGGACCGTTGCCGCCTATGGAGAGGCGGTGCAAAGCGGTGCGCGGCCGATGGAGCGCGCGTTTCTGCGCAGCCCCGAGGAGCGCCGGATGCACGAGCTCTTCCGCCACCTTCAGGGCCTGCGCATTGACCGGGGCGCGTACCGCGCGGCTTTCGGTCTGGACGTGGTGGCCGAGCACGCGGCACTTTGGGACGCCTTTGCCGAGGCCGGCTGGTGCGACATTGGCGATGACGCGATCACGCTGGTCGGAGACGGCGGCTATTACGTGCCGACGATGCAGGCGCTTCTGTCGGAGGGCCTCGTCGCGACGATCCGCGACCGCCGCGACACCGTGCATCTGGCGGTCTGAGGGCGGCGCGCGATGCACGATCCTCTCGACAAGGTCAAGGCGAGCTCCGGCGGCGCGGCGGTGGTGGGCGAGGTCTTCGGCAGCCCCCGCCACGCGCCGTTTCCCCTGACGGATGTCCAGCGCGCCTATCTCGCCGGTCGCAGCGAATACTTCGCCCTCGGCAACGTTGCCTGCCACGTCTATTTCGAGTTCACCAACCCGCATTTCTCGCATCACGAAATCGAAGCCGCCTGGCAGCGGCTGGTCGACCGCCACGATATGCTGCGAGCCGTGGTCAGGCCCGACGGCCGCCAGCAGGTCCTGCCCCAGGTGCCGCAGCTGGCGATCCCGCACACCGATCTGGCGCGCGCCTCCGAGGCCGAAGTGGCGGCGCATCTCAATGCGCTCAGGGGCGAGCTGTCGCACCAGATCTTGCCCGCCGACGGCTGGCCGCCGCTCGATCTGCGCACCACGGCGCTACCGGACCGCAACGTCTTTCATTTCAGCCTCGACCTGCTCTTCGTCGATCTCTGGAGCATGCAGATCCTGTTCGACGAACTGACGCTGCTCTTGGTCGACGACAGCACCTATTTCGAGCCATTTTCGATCAACTTCCGCGACTACGTCCTGCATATGGAATCCCACCGCGGGTCGGAACGATATGCCCGCGCCAAGGCCTATTGGCAGGACCGGATCCCGCAAATGGATCCGGGCCCGGTGCTGCCGCTGGCCAAGCGGCCGTCGCAGGTCACCCGCCCGCATTTCGTGCGCTACCAGCACAGCTTCGACGCCGCGGCCTACCGCCGGCTGAAGAAACGCGCGCGCGAAGAGGGGATCAGCGTCTCGGCATTGCTGATGGCGGCGTTCTCGAAATGCCTCGCCGAATGGACCGGGCAGGACGGGTTCACCATCAACGTAACGGTCTTTCAGCGCGAGATGTTCAACCCCGACGTCGCGCGCATGGTCGGCGATTTCACCTCGATCGTGCTGCTTGGCGTCGAACACCGGCCGACCGAGCCGTTCCGCGATTTCGCCCGGCGGCTCAGCGCCGGCTTCCGCAAGGACCTCGAACACCGCGACTACAGCGGGATCGACGTCATGGGCGCCCTGCGCGACCGGCTGCCGCCGCAGGAGTTTCTGACGATCCCGGTGGTCTTCACCAGCGCGCTGACCCAGGCGATGCCCGGCTGGCGCCACGCGGACGACTGGGGCGATCTGACCTATGGCATCACCCAGACGCCCCAGGTCGCGCTGGACCACCAGGTCTACGAACGCGGCGGGGTGCTGCACCTGACCTGGGACGTGGTCGAAGAGCTGTTCGACAAGGACGAGCTTGGCGACGTCTTCGCCGGCTACGGCGAGTTCGTCCGGGGGCTGGCGGATCGCGACGCGGCCTGGACCGCGCTTGACGAGACCTGTTTTCCCAAGGCGCCGCCCGCGCCGGAGCCCGTCGCCGAGACCGACCCCGGAGCTGCCCAGGCGCTTGCTATCCTGCGCGATCACCCGATGGTGGCCAGCGCCAAGGCTCACGGCACCTCGGTCGATCTCCGGCTGCGCGGCTCCAGCGCGCCGGCGCCGGGCGGCGCGGCGCCATTCGCGGATCGGACGGCGGGGTTCCCGGACGATGCAGGCGACTCCGCCGAGCTGACCGCCTTCGGCGCCACCCTGGACCGGCTCGACCGCATCGCCGTCGCAGCGATGGCCGAGACGCTGGTCGGACTGGGATGCAATGACCTCGCCATGCCCCTGAGCGCCGAGGGACTGGTACATGGCCTGAACCTCGATGCCGAGTATGAGACGCAACTTGGCAAATGGCTGACCCATCTGGCGGCGGCCGGTCTCTGCGAGAAGACTGGCGACGGATACGGGCCGATCTCCGCCGCCGACCCCGCGGTAAACGAGGCCGATATCGCCGCCGTCCGGCGCGAGCATCCGGAGCTCTTGACCGCTGTCACGTCGTTCTTCGAGGCGTTGCCGGACATCTTGACCGGCCGGCAATCGGCGTTGGAGGTGATGTATCGCGCCGGCACGACCGGCACAGCAGAGCTGATCTATGCCGATAACCCCTTGTCGCGGCGCATCAATTTCGACCTGACCCAGGCATTGGAAAGGTTGGTGGCGGGCGGCGACGGCCCGATCCGCGTGCTCGAGATCGGCGCCGGCACCGGGTCCTTAACCCGCCAAATGGTGAGTGCGCTGCCGCCCGGCCGAACCGACTATGCCTTCACCGACGTCAGTGCGTTCTTCTTCGACGCCGCGGCGACGATCGCCCAGGACCACCCCTTCGTTACCGCCCGGCAACTCGATGCCTTCGCCAACCTGGCGACCCAAGGCCTGGTGCCGGGCAGCTTCGATCTGATCCTTGCCTCGAACGTCCTACACATCGCGCCGAACCTTCCTGCCGCGCTGACCAACATCCGCCGGCTCCTGCGCCACGGTGGTGCCATCGGCATCGTCGAGGCGACCCGGAATACCGCGCTGCAGGCCGCGACGGTGGGCTTCATCGAGGGGCTGCATGGCGGAGCAGGGGAGGTCGAGGGGCCGTTTCTGCCCAAAGCGGCGTGGCTGGCGGGCCTCGAAGACGCGGGGTTCCGCGACGTGGCCGCGACCGGGGCCGGCGACGCCCTAGGGCTGGCCGCCTTCCTTGGCCGTGCCTCCGGTCCTACGCCGGAGGACCACGCAAGCTTTTTCTCCGGCTGGTCGGCGGCCCCTGGACTGCACGCCTATCTCGGCTGGCACCTGCCCGAGGCGTCGATCCCCGACATTCGCATCGCCGGGGCAGAGCGGCCGCGAGCGGCGCCAGCAGCGGCTGCGCCGCTCGAAATCCCCGCCGATGAAGTCGAGGCGCGTGTGGCCGCGATCTGGGGCGAGATCCTCGGCCACGCGGTCGGCCTCGACGACGACTTTCTATCCTCTGGCGGCGACTCGCTCTTGGCGGTGCGTCTGATCGCTCGGATCCGTGATGAGTTCGGCGTCGAGCTTCGCGCCCAGGATCTGTTTCACGCTCCGACACCGCGCACGCTTGCGCAGCGGATCGGCCATCTAGGACAGCGCGCCGCTGGCCCGGCCGCAGGCGAGACAAAGCTCGTTCCGGACTGGGCAAACCGCAGCGCGCCGTTTCCGCTGACTGACATTCAAACCGCCTATTGGGTCGGCTCGCAGGGCGGCTTCGCCCTAAGCGGTGTCGGCGCGCATTTCTACGTCGAGATCGACGCCAAGGACATCGACCTGCCCCGGTTCGAAGCGGCCTGGCAGACGCTGACCGCACGGCACGGAATGCTGCGCACTGTCGTGCGCAAGGACGGTCTGCAGGCGGAACTCGACCATGTGCCGCGCTACACCATCGAGGAAACCGACCTGACGCATGCAGGCCCGGACGCCGTCGACCGGGCGCTCGCGTTCGAGCGCCGTAGAATGTCGCATCAGGTTTTTGACGGACAAAGCTGGCCGCCATTCGAAATCCGGGCGGTTCGGACATCGAAGACCGGGCACCGGCTGTTGTTCAGCTTCGATCTGATCTTCGTCGACCTGTGGAGCCTGCGGGTCCTGCTTGGCGAATTGATGGCGCTCTACCACGCGCCGGCCCTGGAGCTTCCAGAAATCGGGTTGAGCTTCCGCGATTATGTGCTTGGTGTTCGCGACCAGAGAAACGGCCCGGACTACCAGGACAGTTGGGATTACTGGCAGGCACGGATCCCCGACCTTCCCGCCGCACCGAACCTGCCGCTCGCCGTGCCGCCGGAGACGCTGGATGCGCCGGTCTTCACGCGCCGCGAGACGATGCTGGACGCCGAGGCCTGGAGCGCGATCAAGTCCATCGCGACGGACCATCAGTTGACCGCCTCCTGCGTTCTGCTTGCGGCCTTTTCCGAGGTCCTGGCGTCCTGGTCGAAGTCGACGGCCTTCACCGTGAATCTCACTGTGTTCCAGCGCCTTCCGATCCATGACGACGTCGACCGGCTGGTGGGCGACTTCACCACGACACTGCCGCTGGCCGTCGATCACGGCGCCGCCGCGTCCTTCCTCCACCGAGCGAAAGGATTGCAGGCGCAGCTTCTCAGCGATCTCGACCACACCGCCGTCAGCGGCGTAGAAATCCTGCGCGAATTGGCCGTGCAACGCGGCCTGCGCGGCTTTCCGGTGGTATTCACCAGCGGTCTGGCCGAAGGCATGCCGGAGCTCAGCCGCCTGGAGCAGGGCAGCCTGCGCCAGTTCGGCGAGGTGGCCTATTCGATCACTCAGACGCCGCAGGTCTGGCTCGACCACCAGGTCTACGAGGAAGACGGCGCGCTGCGGTTCAATTGGGATGTCGTGGACGCTCTGTTTCCGCCGGGATTGATTGACGCGATGTTCGACGCCTACCGAGCGGGGCTCGACCGCCTCGCGCGGGACGCCGAGATTTGGCGGCGGCCCGGTTGGCACTGGCACGACCCGCCGGAGATTTCACCTATGAACCCGCAGCTGCCGGCGGCGGGCCTGCATGACGATGTCTACAAGAATGCGGTGGCGCATCCCGACCGCGTGGCGGTCATCGATGCTGAAGGCGAGTTCGGCTACGGCGAGATCACCAAACGGGCCGATCACGTAGCCGCCCTGTTGCAGGCGGCCGGGGTCACACCGGGGGATCGCGTCGTGGTCACCCTGCCAAAGGGCTGGGCCCAGGTGGTCGGTGTCCTGGCGGTGCTGCGCGCCGGTGCCGCCTTCGTCCCGGTCGATCCCGACTGGCCGCAGGCGCGGCAAGACCGCATTTTGGCCAATACCGGCGCCGCGGCCGTCCTGTCCCGCAAAGGCGTCGCGGCTGTTGTGCCCGACGGCGCCCCGCGTATCGACGTCCCCGAGACCGCGCCGAAGACACCGCAACGCCCGGCCCCGGTGCCGACTGGGCCGGACGACCTGGCCTACGTCATCTACACCTCCGGCTCGTCGGGCGAGCCCAAGGGCGTCGCCATCGACCACGGTGCCGCCCTGAATACAGTGCGCGACATCAACGACCGCTTCGGCATCGGCCCAGAGGACCGGGTGCTGGCGCTGTCCGCGCTCACCTTCGACCTGGCGATCTATGACATTTTCGGACTGCTTGGCGTCGGCGGGACGATCGTGATGCCGCCGCCCGAAAGCGCCCGCGAACCCGCGGACTGGGCTGATCTAATCGCCCGCCACCGGGTGACGGTGTGGAATTCGGTGCCGGCGTTGATGCAGATGCTCGCCGATCACCGCCGCGATGGGCACTATCCGCTGAAATGCGTGATGCTCAGCGGTGATTGGATCCCGACAAGCCTGCCGGACGCCGTGCGCAGAATTGCGCCGGGCGCAACGGTGGTTGGTCTCGGCGGCGCGACCGAAGCCTCGATCTGGTCGATCTACCATATCATCGGCACCGTCGATCCTGGGCTGCAAAGCATCCCTTACGGCCGGGCGCTTCACCGGCAACAGATGTGGGTTCTCGACGACACGCTGCGTCCGTGCCCGATCTGGGCGGTGGGGCAGATTGCGATCGGCGGCGTCGGGCTGGCGCGCGGTTATTGGAACGACCCGGAGCGGTCGGCCCGGCAATTCGTCACCCATCCCAGCGGCGCGCGGTTGTATCTGACTGGAGATCTTGGCCGGTCATTGCCCAATGGCGAGATCGAGTTTCTGGGCCGCGATGATGGTCAGACCAAGGTGCAGGGCTACCGGATCGAGCTCGGCGAAGTCGAGGCCGCCCTGACGCGCATCGAGGGCGTCCGCCAGGCGGTGGCCTTCGCCACCGGCACGTCCGGCGCCGGCCGGATGCTTGTAGCCTGCTGCGTCGCGCCGGGCCTGACGACCGAGGACATCCGCGCGCAGGTGGCGCGCGAGGTTCCGGCTTATATGGTGCCCGCGAAGCTTACCCTGATCGACGCCCTTCCGCTGACCGGCAACGGGAAAGTCGATCGCAAGGCGCTCGCCGATCTGCATCTGACGCCGAAGGACGAACCCGGCGCTGCCCCGGACGCCAACGCGGCGCCCGCCGCCCCGCAAGAGGCGCTGGCACAGGTCTTGGCCTTGATTGAGGCCGAAGTCGGCGTGGCGGTCGGGCCCGAGGACAATCTGCTCAACCTGGGCGCCAGCTCATTGGAACTGGTGCGCATTGTCGCCCGGTTCGAAGAGGAATTCGGCTTCCGGCCCTCGATGGAAAGCTTCTTCAATGATCCTCGCGCCTTGGCGCTCGCCAAAGCGGTCGAAGCGCAGCGCGAGCCGCGGGCAACACAGACAAGCGCGCCGCAGTCACGGGCGATTCCGGTCCTGTCCGAGCCCTTCGAACGCGACGCGTTCCGCGCCGCCCGGAATTCGATCCGGACGTTCGGCGAAGGCTGGTCCGGCCTGCCGCTGCCAGACCCGGCATCCGACATCCAGGCGATCTTCGACGGACGCCGGACCCCGGTGCGCTTCGATTCCGGCGTGATCGACCAAGACGCTGTCGCGCGTCTGCTGTCGGTGCTCGCCGACCGGGTCGGCGATGCCAAAAAACGGCGCGCCTATGCCTCGGCGGGCCAAAGCTATCCGGTGCAGACCTACCTGCATGTCAAGACGGGCGCCGTCGACGGCCTGCCCGGAGGCACCTACTATCACGACCCTGCCGCCCACCGGGTGGTGCCGCTCGCGACCGGGGTCGATCTCGATCCGACGATCCACGAGCCCTTCACCAACCGGCCGCTCTTCGAGGCCGCGCTGTTTTCGCTGTTCCTGGTCGACGCGCCGCAAGCGATCGAGCCGCTCTACGGGGAATTTGCACGCGATTACAGCCTGTTGGAGGCGGGTGCGATGGCCCACAGCCTGCAGACCGCCGCCGCCCGGACCGAGCTGGCGCTGTGCCCGATCGGCTGGATCGACTTTGCAAGTGTCGCGCCGCACCTGCACCTGCAGCCCGGCCAGCGGCTGTTGCACTCGATGCTGGGCGGGATCCGGCCCGGCGGCGACGGCGAGGCCTGGGAAGAGGTGGTTCTGTGACCGCGGCGCAGGTGCTGGAGGATCTGCGCCGCCGCGGCGCGCGGGTATGGTCCGACCAGGGCGAGTTGCGGATCAGTGCGCCGAAAGGCGCAGTCGACAAATCGCTGCTCGACGCGGCCAGCGCGCAGAAGGCGACCCTGATCGAACTGCTCGCCCCAGCCAACGCTGCCGGTGCGATGCCCCCGCCCGACGCGCCCGAGGCGCCGGACCTGATCCGATTGGCGGATGTGCCCGACTACCGGCCCGACGAGACGCCCGACTTCGTCCGCCACGTCGCGCCCTACCGCGGCTTCCTCTACCATATGCTCGGGGTCGACAAGACCTTCGTGCGCGGCGCGGGCGACTGGCTTTACGAGGCCGACGGGACCGCCACGGCGGATTTCGTCGCGCAATTCGGCGCGCTGCCCTTCGGCCACGATCCGAACGACATCTGGAAGGCCGTTGCGGCCTATCGCGCCAGCGGCCAGCCGAACCTGGCGATCAGCTCGATCCAGCCCGCGGCCGGGTCGCTCGCCGCGCGGCTGGTGGACCTCGCGCCCGAGGGGCTGTGCCACGTCACCTTCGCCAACAGCGGCGCCGAGGCGGTCGAGATTGCCCTGAAACTCGCCCATTGCGCCACCGGCCGCCCGGGCATCCTGTCGTTCAAGAACGGATTTCACGGCCTGACGCTGGGGACCATGTCGGCCACGGGCGACGGGTTTTTCCAGCGTGGATTCGGCGCGCCGGTGCTGGGCTTCGACTATGTGCCGTTCGGCGATCTCGCCGCACTAGAGGCGTTGCTGGCGCAGCGCCCGCAGCATTTCGCCGCCTTCCTGGTCGAGATCATCCAGGGCGGCGGTGGCATGACCACGCTGCCTGAGGGCTTCCTGCAGGCGGCGCAGAAGCTCTGCCGCGACTATGGCGTCCTCTTGATCATCGACGAGGTCCAGACCGGGCTCGGCCGCACGGGCCGGCTTTTCGCCTGCGAGGAGGAGGGCGTCGCGCCGGACATCCTGACGCTGGCCAAAGCGCTCGGCGGCGGGCTGGTTCCAGTCGGCGCCTGCCTATTTTCGGCCGAGGTTTTCCGCGAGGATTTCGACCTGCGCCACGGCTCGACCTTTGCCGGCAACGCGCTGGCTTGCCATACCGGGCTGGCGACGCTGGAGCTGCTGACCCGCGACGACCGCGCGGTGGTGCGGTCGGCGGCGGCGATGGGCGCGCATCTGCGCGCCGGGCTCGAGGCGCTGCAGCGCAAGTACCCGCACCTGATCGCCGAGATCCGGGGCAGGGGGCTGATGCTGGGCGTCGTGCTGACGCTCGATCCGATTGTCGAGCGGCGCGCCGGCCTACTGGCCGTACTGCAGCAGCAGAACCTGCTCTTCAACATCTGCGTGAGCTACCTCTTGAACCAGCAGCACATGCGGGTCGCACCCTCGATTTCGGGCGGCACCGTCTTGCGCATCGAGCCGCCGCTGACCGTCGCGCCCGAGACCTGCGACGCGCTGCTCTCTGCGCTGGAGACGCTGCTGGGCGTGCTCGATCGCGCCGATGCTGGCGCCCTGCTGGCACATTTCATGCCAGAGGCGCAGCCCGGTGCGACGCGCACCGCGCACCCGGCCGTCGCGGCAACGCCGAGGCCCGCGGTTCAGGCCGAAGAGGCGGAACGCTTCGCCTTCGTCGCGCATCTTCTGTCGATCGATGACTTGGGGCGGTTCGACGCCAGCCTCGCAGGCGTGGGCGCCGCCGGGCTGCAGGGCCTGCGCGACCGGATCAAGCCGTTCCTGCGCCCGTTTCCCATGGGCCAATTGCAGATCGACGCGACGACCGGCCGGACCGCGCGCGGCGAGACCATCATCCTGCCGCATCTGCCCGACGAGCTGATGGCGATGTCGGGAGACGCCGCGGTGGCGCTGGTGGACGACGCGGTGCGGCTGGCGGCGTCGCGCGGGGCCAAGGTGGTGGGCCTGGGCGGTTTCAGCTCCATCGTCAGCGCCGGCGGCCTG